>Ga0265338_10006774_pt1 | contig 14450 bp, 11 predicted proteins | sample 42126metaG_FD_193579 | JGI IMG/M metagenome (GOLD analysis project Ga0265338, IMG submission 193579) | Rhizosphere microbial communities from Carex aquatilis grown in University of Washington, Seatle, WA, United States - 4-21-26 metaG | ecosystem: Host-associated > Plants > Roots > Rhizosphere... | reverse complement strand
GAGCAGTGAGGAGAGAAATCGCATCTCCAAAAATGGTGGCACCATTTTCGGATACACGTATTTGTCGAGGATGTAACCTGCGGGCATCAGCGCCATGCCGATGACGCAAGCCACCTTGAAATTCGAAACCGTCGTGTCGCGGTCATATTCCTCGAACGCCTGGCGGATTTCCTGGTTTTGGAGTTCAGGACTATTCACAGCGCGGCTTTCTGACTTCGATAAAATTGTTGACGCCAGTCTGGTCCTTCATCACGCGACGGGCATCATCAGGAACGCCTTGAGGGATGAGTGATTTGCACCCTTCCACATCGCGGTAGATCAAATGCCAGTCCAGCACAAATTCGAGCATTTGGCGGAATGGCTTATCACTGTCCACGTTCGTGGCCGCCAGCAGTCCGTCCGGGGCGAGCCAGTTATAAAAAATCTCCATCAACTGCCGGCAAATGTTGTCCGGCAGGTAGTCGAAAAGCCCCGCGCAGTAGATGAAGTCGTAAGCCGGTTTCTCGCCCTTTCGCTTTGCAGTCAAATGTTCCTTGATGAGTTGGTTGACGCTTTTCTTCTGGAACCGGATTGAAGTCCGCAGTGCAAGGCGTTTCTTGATGCTGCCGGTGGCCTGGCCCAGGTATTCGAGCGTTTGTTCGTTGAAGTCCGCCAGCGTAAATTAGGCCTGTTCGCAGCCGCGAAAATCGGCCAGGAAGCGCTGCACTTCAATCGCCGGCCCGCAGGCGAAATTGAAAATCCGCGCGGGCCGCTTTGCGCGTGTGACGCGCCAAGTCTCGTTTTCTAAACGTTCCTTGAGATACGCCAGCCTGTTGCGGTGGGCCTTGGACGGCCACTGGCTCAAGAACCACAAGTTTACAATCTTGGCGAACAGTGTGTCGCCCTGGAATGGATTCAGCGCGATCATGTTGACCATCTCGTAATCACCGGCATAGCCCAGCGGCTTGACATAGGCGCGATTTGCAAACGGCGAGCAAAGGGTCAGCGGATGTAATTGCCGTTGCGAAAAAGCCCGGTGCATCGGGCGAAGGTCGTTGCTGATTTGTTCGGAAACGTTTTCGTATCGTTCATGCAAAGCGTCGAACGCCGGAACAAACAGCTCGCCAATCTGTTTCAGCACCTGCTGTTCCATATCCTTGCGCTCGGGCGCCGGCACGGCCCACAATCCCAGTTCCACGTGCTCCAGCCACAACTTCAAATCATGTAGCATCGTCTGCATGTCGGCGACGACTACCTTGAATTCCGGCAACACCTTGTAGTTTTTCTGCCATTCGCGGATGAACTGCTTGAATTCCCCGGCGATCAAGCCTTTGCGCTGGCCCATCAATTCGGAACTGACGTCCGCCCACTGTGCCGCGTCGAGCATGGCCTCGCACACCATCTTGACGCCGGCATCCAGCACCTTGGAAACCACCGCCCGCCCGAAATAAACCGTTCGCGACTGCATGGTAATGGTGAACTCGCCGAGCACCTCGGAGAAGCGCGGCGTGACGCCCGGATTGTAAAGCTCGAAGACGGCAAGATGTCGCGTCACGCGCGACAACGCGCCGTGCAGCCTGACGCCCTCCGCCGTTTGGAACGTCACATGGTTTCCCTTGTCGTCAGACAACGGCGCCGATGCGGACGGCGCAATCATCTTTTTGGCTTGTTGCAAGTGGCCGTTCGCCCCGTTGCCATTACCTGTGAAAACCTGGTTCATTTCGCAGACAGAATGGAACATTTTTTGCGCCAAAACAAACGATTGTTGGTCTCTATCGGGCGCTTGACACAACCGGAAATCAAACGATGTTGCCGGTGGATTTCCAAAGGGGCTGGATTATGTCCTGTTTTGGGGCGCGACCGGCAAAAACGGGACACGAGCTTGAATCAGAAGTGCCATCCTCCCGATACGGCGATGGCGTGGCTGATGAAACTGTAATCGCCGTTTTGCGGTCCGCCGCTGCTGCTGATGGTGCGTGTGGGGCCGTAGCCAAATTGGTAGGCGATGTCGAAATCGAATTTTTTGCCCTTGTGTCCGACGCCGACGCTGACGAAATGCCGGTCCAAATCCGCCACCAGCGGCGAGTAATTGGCATCTGGGACGGAATTTTGGTTGAAAATATAACCTGCGCTCACGTGCCAACCATTGTCGAAATAGCGTGTCGCGCCCCATTCAAAATACCAACTCGATTGCCAATTCAGCGGGTCGGAGATGGTCGGCACGAAAACCGACAAGGGCGGCGAGAATTGATGAACCGACACAGTTCCCAAAGCGCTCCAGTCGGTGTAGTCCGCGTCGAATTCGAGATTCCATTTTGGCGTGGGCCGGTAGGAAATGCCAAAAATGGCTTTTAGCGGAAACGGCCACTGGGAATACGATGGGGACGATCCCAGCCCACTGACGTAGGTCGTGCCGTGGTAATTCATTGTGCTGCCGCTGTGAAACGTGGCGCCGAGGGAAACTTTTTCGCTCGGTTGCCACCTCACGCCGAGATTGTAACCAACGTCCCAGCCGTCGCCGTGGAATTGAAACATGGTATTCTGCAAATTAAGCTTGGCATAGTTTACCATCACGCCGCCACCGATGGATAATTCAGGCGACAGTTTGAAGGCAATGACGGGATTGATGGTTTCGGTGAACAGCCGCCCTTCCGTGGCCACAGGGGCAAAGCCGGCGTTTTGCGGCCATATTACAGCCAAGCCAAACGGCGAATAAGAGCCGAGGCCGAAACTCACCGGCCAATTCGTTCGGCCGTAGGTGTAATACAATTGCGGTATGGCGTGATATTTGAACTGGTTGTCGAAGGTCTGGCCGGTGGCTGGATTTTTGTAACTTGGGTCGAGATAAATGCCATAAATCCCCGCGCGCAGGTTATTGCCTTCGAGTTGGGTGATGCCTGCCGGGTTGTAGTAAATTGCGGATGGATTGTCTGCCGTGGCGACCACCGCCATGCCGCGTCCGATGGCAAAAGCATCCTGATCGGGCAGATCGTAGGCAGCGCCAAAAACCGCAACGGCGGTCAGCGGCAGGATGGCAATCGCGCCTACCAGTTTGAGTGGCCTGTTTAAGCTTTGCATAACCATTTTTAGTCGGATTGTTTCTAAATCAGAACCGTCGTGAGAAAGCAGGTTCCGTGCCGCCCTTCAAGGTCCGGGGCATTTTACAACGCCGAGCGCAGTGCTTCTTCGCTGCCATAACGCGGTTTCCAGCCTGTGCGCTTCAGTTTGGCATTGCTTCCCGTGAAATTGACGAGCATATCTTGCACCCAGGACGGATGAATCGGAGATCCGAAAAACCGCCAGCGGATTCCGGTAATCCAACTCGCCAGCCACACGGGCACCGTCGGGACGAATGTCGCTCCGACAATTTTCCAGACATCATTCAACCGTATGAAATCATCGGGAACGACATTGAAAGCGCCGGGCATATGCGTTTGCAGCGCCTGGATGAAAGCCGCAGCGACGTCTTCTTCATGAATAAATTGACGGCGGGGATTGCAGCCCGGAAATCTCACCGCGTTTTTGCGATAGCTTTCAGCATTTCCGTGGTTGCGTGGACCGGTGATGTAAATTGGCCGGAAAGACGTCAACACGGCACCGGAGGTCGCAAACATTTCCGCGAGTGTTCTTTCGGCAGCGGCCTTGGCGTCCCAGTAGTAAAAGGGAGTATTGCCTTGGCCAATCGGAAAATCTTCGGAGACGTCCGACTTTCCCACCGCCAATTCGGGATCGTATGCCGCCATGCTGCTGGTGTGGATGAAGCGGCCAACCTCGTTGACCAGAGCCGCTTTGGCTACGTTACGGACTCCGTTGAAGTTGATGTCATCGCGCTCGTTTACCGGCATTTTCGCCGGCCACAAAACAACGCAAGCCGTATGGACGACCGTATCATGTCCAGCCATGACTTTTGTCAGTTCCTGCGAGCGGATGTCCATTTGGATAAATTTCACCTTCGAAGGCAATGGAGTCGTCGGCAGTTTCATCGCGATGCCCGTGATGGCCTCAACCTCCGGCAATTCGGCCAGGCGTTCGGTCAGCAGACTGCCAAGATAACCACTGGATCCTGTTAGAAAAATCCGCATTTTTGCATTGAGATAGGACGATTAAATTTTATCGCGCCGCTGGGACTGAACTACTCGCCTGAAGAAATCATTCCCGCCGGTTTTGTCCGCCGCCCATTCGCCCAAGGAGGGAAACAGTGCCGTGAAAGCCAGCAGCGGGCGGACGGGCAACGGATTAACGATGATTTCCGGCAAGTCGTTTTTGATTGCGCGCAGCACCGCGGCGGGAATCCTTTCCGGCGGCGACGTGCCCAACAGGGCCGGCGCGGAGCAGCCCGACTTGGCTTTTAGTTTGGCATAAATGCCGGCCTCGACAAATCCCGGCACAATCACCGACGCGCTCACACCGAGCCGCCGGTAGGTCGCGCGCAGGGAAGACGTGAACGCAATCAGTCCGGCCTTCGTTGCGGCGTAGGGTTCCTGAAATGCCGGGCCGGATTTTCCCGCGAGCGACGAAATGTTCACGATGTGGCCGCGTTTGCGTTCAAGCATTTCGGGCAAAACCAGCCGGGTCAAAACCATCGGAGCCTCCAGATTCACGCGAAGCGTATGGTAGATGTTCTCCTCGCTCATTTCATGATAAGCTGACGTGAATTCGACGCCGGCATTGTTGATGAGGATGTCAATAGAACCAAATTGTTGCCGGACTTCTTGAAGCAATTGCCTCCGTTGCGCCGCGTCGCGCAAATCACAGACAAACACGGCCGCTTCTCCGCCGCGTGTTTCTACGGTCTTCTGCAACTCCTCCAGACTGCCGCCGGGATGCGCCACCAGCGCCTGCCGAACCTTGCGATCGGCTAAAGCATGGGCCATGAACGCGCCCAGCCCGCCTGTCGCGCCAGTCAGCAACACGGTGTCTCCCGATTTGATTTCCATAGTAATTCAGGCCGTCGCACTCAAAAATAACGTGATAATTGCCTTCCGCCAATCATTTACCTCAACATTCGCCAGCCTCCAACCCGGATGCTGGATTTAATTAGAAACGCATCCCCACCGACACCAGCACGGCGTGGCTGATGAAATCATACGCGCCGTCGGCGGTCTGGTTGTTGGCACGGCCCGGAGTGGATGAAGGCGTGCTGCCCGTCACCATGTGCGCTGGCCCATACCCGAATTGATAGGCGAAGTCGAAATCGAATCGCTTGCCTTTGTGTCCGGTTCCGAGGCTGAAAAAATGCCGGTCCATGTCCGCCGCCAGCGGGGTGTAATACTGGTTCGGCACCGAGTTCTCATTGAATACATAACCGCCGCTCACGTGCCAGCCATTGTCAAAATACCGCGTCACGCCGAATTCATACAGCCAGCTCGCCCGCCAGTTGAGCGTCACGGGAGGATTCTGCGGTCCGCCCAGTCCGGGGTCGCCTTGCTGGTAGATGGTTGTCTTTCCAAAGCTGCTCCAATCCGTGTAGTCCGCGTCAAATTCCAAGTTCCACTTGGATGTGGGTCGGTATGAAAGGCCGCCAACAACGGTCATTGGAAAGGTGAAATCCGTGCGGGCGGGCAGGGTCGTGTTCGCGATGCCAGCCGAAAATTGTTCGAATTCCGTGCGGCCTTTCAAAGTCACCTTCGCCGTGCTGCGGAAGGTTGCCCCCAACGCAATTTTTTCATCCGGTTTCCAGCGCAGGCCCAGATTGTAGCCCGCGCTCCAGCCGTCGCCTTTGAAACGGAAAAAGTTGATGGCGGGCGGCAGGTAGGACGCGCGCAGACCTTGTTCCAAATCCATGTTGACATAATTCACCATCAAGCCGCCGCCAAACGACAGACTGGGCAACAGCTTCACCGCCACGACTGGATTGAGCGTCAAATAAGTCAGCTTGCCTTCCGTGGCCACCGTGCGGAATCCGGTGTCCTGCGGCCAGTTCATGCTCCCGCCATAAGGCGCATAAACGCCCAGCCCAAAACTCAATCGCGAATCCTTGTGACTGTAGGTATAAAAAAGCTGGGGGACGGTGGCCAGATGATCTGAACTGTGGAAAGTGCGGGAGTGGTTGGTGGGAGTGTAGCCGGGGTTCAGATAAATTCCGTAAAGCCCGCCCCGGAGATTGCTGCCCTCAAGCTGGGTGATGCCCGCCGGGTTGTAATAAATGGCGGATGCGTTGTCCGCCGTGGCGACAAACGCTTCGCCGCGCGCGGTGGCAAAGGCGTCCTGATCCGCCAGCCGGAAGCCGTTGGCGGAAACGTTCATGGCCCAAACGCCTGAAAGCATCACCGCCGCCAGCTTGAACATGTTGCGCCGGTTCATATTTGCCGATTCAATGGTTCCAACGACTGAACGAATACCGCAGTTGCGCGCGAATGACGCGCTCGGCCAGCAGATTAGCGGTCATTGAGCGCCGCGGCAGCAAATATCCATCAGTATCCGGCGCTGGGCGCATCGCTGAAAGCGCGAACGTCAAGTGACGGCGCTAAGAAATCCGACGGGTTGCGGTTGGATTGAACGGCGGGTCAATGTAAATCAAATCCAAGACGGAAGAGTTTAACCATGGAGATGTGACCGTTGGTTTCGCGGCGACTCGCCCAGGCCAAGGATACAGGGCAAACGCATCTAAATTTTAGGATTTTCTGGTTAAACGGGTGCAATGGATGATTTCATCAGCGTAGGCTTGGGAGAGTTTGAGGAAGCGCAGATAGCCCGCGATGGCGTTTTTGAGGTTTTGGATTTGATCGCGGGGCACGTAGCGCACGACATTGCGCCCCTTTTCCCAAGTCTGGTGGTTGTAATAGTGGCCGACCGGCGCCTTCCGCATCCGGCACAGCGTGCCGCGTTCCATCTGCTGGATCGCGGCCATTTCCTGCAAAATCACCGCTGGCGAGTGTTTCATGGCCATGATATATAGATAACTATCTATATGAAATCAACCCCCGATCATTGCCACCCGCACCCCCCAAAGCCTCATCGCCCATTTTCGCCACCTGCCCGACCCTCGAATCAATCGCACCAAAGACCACGATTTGATGGATATTCTGGTCATCGCCATCTGCGCCCTGTTGTGTGGCGGGGAAACCTTCAACGACATGGAGGATTTTGGCCGGGCCAAACAGGACTGGTTCAAAACCTTTCTGGATCTGCGCAACGGCATTCCCTCCCATGACACCTTCAACCGCGTCTTCGCCGCCTTGGATCCCCAGGCGTTCCTGGAGGGTTTCCAGCGTTGGACCCAGAGCCTGCGGCAGGCCAAATTGTGGCGCTGGACGGCAAGGCCCTGCGCCGGGCTTTGAATTAGGATCAGAGCGTCCAATACGTCGTCAGCGCTTGGGCCGAAAACAACGGCTTGGTGCTCGGACAATTAAAAGTGGCCGACAAGAGCAATGAAATCACGGCGGTGCCCCAACTGTTAGGGGTCTTGGAGTTAAGCGGTTGCATCGTGACCCTCGACGCAATGGGTTGCCAAAAGAAGATCGCCTGGGAAATCATCGAAGCCGACGCCGATTATGTTCTGGCCCTTAAAGGCAACCAAGAAACGGTGCATGAGGAAGTCAAAACGTTTCTGGATGACGCCGTGGCCCAACAACAAGCGCCTCGCCCGCCGGGCGCTCAAGTGTCCCAAGCCGCCGCAGGGCTGGCGACCTTGGAAACCATTGAAAAAGACCACGGACGCCTGGAAATTCGTCGTTATTACCAGAGCGCCGAACTGGCTTGGTTTGCCGACCGCCCCCAATGGGAAGCTCTGCAATCGGTCGGCATGGTGGAGGCCACCCGCCACGTTAACGGCCGGGAAACCTGCGAACGCCGCTACTATCTGTCCAGTTTGCCGCTGGACGTGGCCACCTTCGCCCGCGCCGTGCGCGGACACTGGGGCGTGGAAAACAAACTCCACTGGACGCTGGATGTCTGGTTCCGGGAGGACCAAAGCCGCGCCCGCAGCGGCTACGCCGCCGAAAATCTGGCCACCTTGCGTCGCTTGGCCTTGAATCTCCTCAAACGCGAAAAAACCAAAAAACGAGGCGTCAAAGGCAAACAACTCAATGCCAGTTGGAATCATGCCTTTTTGCTACGCCTTCTGGAAATTTAGATGCGTTTGCCCTGCAAAGAATGCGGGTAAAGAAACTGCGCCGTCCGCCAGAAAAGGCGGTATTACGCCGGAACTGCCGGGGCACCCACCGGCGCGGCATCCCGGATGGGCGCGGTCAGTCCGAGTTCGGTCATCCGGGCGGGCAGTTCCGGCGTCCGGTTCAGCTTGCGCCGGCGAAACGGACTGCTCAACAGCCGGAAGATGTCGCTGTATTTCATGTGCCGTCCCAGCGTGCGAATCAGCTTGAAGGTCTGGATGGGACGGAAGAAAATCCGCCGCGCAAAGAGCAGCGCGTAGCCTTTCTGCCGTGCCCGGTTAACCACCTCGCTGGGCAGAACCGTCGGGTCAATGTCCGAACACTTGAACCATTTGGCCCAGTCGCGCTCGTCGTCGAGGATGCCGCGCTCGAGATACTCGTGCCACAGCGGCGTGCCGCGATAAACGCACAGCCGGTTGAAGCCGAAGGTGTCCAGCTTGAGTCGCGCGCAGAAACGGAAACTTTCCAGGATGTCCTCCTCGGTTTCGCCGGGCGAACCCACGAGGAAAAATCCGTGCGCCCGCTCGATGCCGCAGCGCTTGGCCTCGCTGACCGCTTTTTCGATTTGCTCCAGCGTCTGCCGCTTGTCGAGGCGGTCCAGAATTTTTTGCGTTCCCGCTTCCACGCCGAACGCGAGGAAATTGCAGTTGGCCCGGCCCATGATCGGAAGCTGGTCCACCGCCACGGAGTCCACGCGGCCTTCGCAGCCCCACTTGAACGCGAGCTTGTGGTCAATAATGTTCTGGCAAATCGTGCTGATGCGGTCGCGTTTCAGCAGGAAATGATCGTCGGTCAGATAAATCGAGCGGTAACCCTGCTCATGGAGCTGCTTCATTTCACCAAGGACGTGCTCGGGAGAACGGAAGCGCCACTTGCCGTTGGTCAGCGCGGGAATGTCGCAGTAAATGCAGGTGTAAGGACAGCCGCGCGACGTCTGCATCGTGCAAAATTTTTCCAGCGAGAGAACCGCCGGCACGTCCAACGGCAGCGATTCGATGTAATCAATCGGCAGCGTCGTCCGGTCGGGATACGGGAATTTGTCCAAATCCTTGAGGATCGGCCGGGCGATGTTCTTGACGATTTTATTGCCGTCGCGCCAGACTAGGCCGGCCACACTTGCTGGGCTGTCCAGGTGGTCCAGGTAATCGGGCAATAGTTCCTCGCCTTCGCCCACGCCCACGGCGTCAATAAAGGGACAATCCTTCAGGATCCGCTCCTGATTCATCGTGGCAAAAACGCCGCCGCAAATGACCGGCACGTTGGGCAATTCGCCCTTGACCACATGCGCCATGCTTTTCACGCCGGGATAAGTCGTCGTGGACAAAAACGAGAGTGCCACGACATCCGGCGGGTCGTCGCGCAACGCCTGCGCGATGTCCGGCTCCTTCATCTCCGGATGGCAGGTGTCGAACATCCGGACCTGATGCCCATGTTGGCGCAGCACCGGCGCGAGCGTTTCGATGCCGAGTGGCGGGAAGCCCATCACCTTGATGCGCACATCGCCCGGCTTGGAACCGCCCAAATCCTCCGGCAGCAGCCGGTAAAAATTCTCGTCGTTGACCCAGATGAGGAATATTTTCATAAGCAGGAACCTTTCTTGGTGCGGCAGGCTGGCAAGTCAACAATTGGAGACGACGACACGAAATCCACGGAAATGGGTTTGCCGAAAAACCTGTTCCGTTCCGACCAACTCGTGAACGTGATTGGATTCAAAAGTATATTGCGTTATCCGCAACTGAAACAGGCGCAACCCGGTGTTCAACCTGCCGCCCCACAGTCCTTGATGGGAGCGAATGCAACGTAAAATGCTGGCTAATTCTACGGTAATTGGCGGGAAAGGCAATGTTTTTTCGCGCGCAATTCGGATGCAGTTTTTCGTTCCAGCTGAAACGGCCTTCAATGAAGCTCCAGCATTGATTGGTTTGAGCTTGTTTCTGCGGCGGCAAGGTAACATTTTGACGTTGCCCACTGGACCAAGCGTATGAAATCAAATCGGGTTGTTGTTCCTGTCCTCGCGTTAGTTTGGTTCGCCCTCACCGTCTTCGCCGCGCCGACTGATCCATTGGAAACCGGCTTTCTCAACCCGCCGGATTCCGCCAAACCGCAGACGTGGTGGCATTGGATGAACGGCAACATCACCAAGACCGGCATCACCGCCGACCTCCAGGCGATGAAGCAAATCGGCCTCGGCGGCGCGACAATCATAAACGTGGACTGCGGCATCCCGCGCGGCCCGGTGAATTTCATGAGTCCTCAATGGCGGGAGGATTTCAAATTTGCCGTGCGGGAGGCCAACCGGCTCGGCCTCAAACTCGGCGTGGAAAACTGCGCCGGCTGGACCGCCAGCTTCGGCCCGTGGAACACAGTGACCAACGCGATGCAGCGCGTCACCACGAGCGAAGTGCGCGTGACCGGGCCGACGAATTTCAACGCCGCGCTGCCGCAACCGCCCGCGACGCTGGGTTATTACCGTGACATCGCCGTGCTCGCCTTTCCCGCGCCCGCTGATGTGGATATGCGGATGAAGAATTCCGCGCCGGTGGCATCCGCCAGTGGCGGCGGGCGGACGGGCAACAAACTCACGGACGGCGACGTGAACACTTTCATCCGCCTGCCGGTTCCGACGCGTGAACAGCCGCAGTTCGCCCAGCTCGAATTTCGCGAGCCGTTTCCGGCGCACACGGTGAAAATCGTCGGCGGACCGGGCATGCCCGATTGCCGCGGCGAAATTCAAGTATCCCTTGACGGCCGGACGTTCGGCAACTTGCAGCCATTTGCAATTCACAGCAACAGTCCGCCCGTGTGCGTGATCACACTCGGCACGCAGCCAGTCATCGCCGCCAATTTTTGGAGGGTGCAATTCACCAGCGCGGCGGCCACCGCCAAGGGAATTCCGCTAGCGGAAATCGAACTCACCCGGCGTTTGACCATTGACAACCTCGAAATGAAAGCCGTAATGAAAGCGAGAGCCGACTTCAATCAGGAACAAGTGCCGTCGTCCCCCGGAACCGACTATGCGCCGGACGGAGCCGTGCAACGCCGGGAAGTCGTTGATCTCACCTCCGAATTGACCGCGGACGGACGATTGAACTGGCGTGTTCCGGCCGGAGAATGGGTCATCTTGCGTCTCGGCTACACACCGACCGGTCCGACCAATCATCCCGCACCCGCGGAAGGCGACGGACTGGAATGCGACAAATTGAGCAAGGCCGCGCTCGACGCGCATTGGGCGGGCTACATGCAAAAAGTTCTCGACGACGTCGGCCCGCTCGCCGGCAAGACGCTCGACAGTTCGCTCGTTGACAGTTACGAGGCCGGCGGCCAGAACTGGACGGAAAACTTCCGCGCTGAATTTCAAAAACGGCGCGGTTACGACCCGCTGAAATTCCTACCCGCGTTCACCGGCCGCGTCGTGGACAGTCCGGCGGTGTCCGAGCGCTTTCTTTGGGACGTGCGCCGCACCATCGCCGATTTGTTCGCGGAAAATTATTACGGCCATTTCGCCGAACTCTGCCGCCAGCATGGTTTGATGAACGCGATCGAGCCTTACACCGGACCGTTTGAATCGCTGCAATGTGGCGCGCCGGCGGACTTGGTGATGGGTGAATTCTGGAGCGGCGGCAAGTGGGATGGCGGCGAGGAATCTCCCTCCGTCAAGCTCGCCGCGTCCGTTGCGCACACTTACGGCAAAACCATTGTCGGCGCGGAGTCCTTCACTGCGTGGCCTGAGAACGGGCGCTGGCAAAATAATCCGAATTCGCTCAAAACGCTCGGCGACCTGATGTTCTGCCAGGGCTTGAACCGCTGCATCTTCCATCGCTACGCCATGCAGCCGTGGACGAATCGTTGGCCGGGCATGACGATGGGCCAATGGGGTTTTCATTTCGAGCGCACGCTGACGTGGTGGAACCAGGGCAAACCGTGGATTGATTACCTCACGCGCTGCCAGTTTCTCCTGCAACAGGGCCGCGCCGTGGCGGACGCCGCGTATTTCACCGGTGAAAGCGCGCCGGTGGACTTGCGCGTCTGCAATCCCGCGTTGCCCGCAGGTTACGACTACGACGCCATCAACGCCGACGTGCTGCTGAATGACGCGACGGTGAAAAACGGCCGCCTCACTCTGGCCAGCGGCGCGAATTATGCCGTGCTGGTTCTGCCGCCCGACGATGTGAACATGACGCCGCGGATGCTGGAATGCATTCGCAAATTGGTGCGCGCCGGGGCGACCGTCGTCGGCCCGCGCCCGCAACATTCTCCGAGCCTCGCCGATTATCCCCAATGCGATGCGCAGGTGAAAGAAATCGCCGCTGAACTTTGGGGCAAATGCGACGGCAGCCACGTGCTGGAAAATTCCGACGGCAAAGGCCGCATCATCTGGGGCAAGACGCTGACCGACGTTTTCGCCGTGCAAAACCTGAAGCCGGATTTTGAATTCCACGGCGATTCCGATGCCACGCTTCTGGCCCGCCTGGCGCGCCAATTCAATGGCGCGTCCAATGCCACGCAGTTGGCTTATGCCCATCGTGTCGCCGGCTCTGCGGACATATATTTCGTATCCAATCAGCGGCGCCAGTTTGATTTCGCCGATTGCACGTTTCGCGTCAGCGGCAAGGTTCCGGAGTTGTGGCATCCAGACACCGGCTTGATCGAACCCGCGCCAGTCTGGAGCGCGCAGGACGGGCGCACCACGGTTCGGTTGGATTTTGAGCCGGCTGGCTCGGTGTTCGTCATTTTCCGGCGCGCGGCGGACGGCTCGGATCATGTCGTTTCCGCGAAAGCTGATCCGCAATGGCAAACGGTCGTGAACAACCGCGGCGAATTAATCGTAAAAGCGACGAGTGATGGCAAGGCCGGGTTTCGCACGGCAACCGGGAAGAAGTTAAATGTCGTGGCGGCAAATATTCCTCCTCCGCGGGAAATCACCGGCGCTTGGGATTTGAGTTTTCCGCCCAACTGGGGCGCGCCACCGTCGGTCACGTTGGACAAATTGATTTCCTGGACGGACCACACGAATGACGGCGTGCGCTATTTTTCCGGCACGGCCACTTACGAAAAGGAGATTGAAATTTCCGAGGACCGGTTGACTGCCGGGCGCGAGCTCTGGCTTGATCTCGGCGCGGTGAAAAATTTCGCCGAAGTTTTTCTGAACGGACAGAACCTCGGCGTGCTGTGGAAGCCGCCGTTTCGCGTGAACCTTACCGCCGTGGCGAAACCGGGCGCGAACCATCTGGTCGTCAAGGTCACCAACCTCTGGCCGAACCGGCTCATCGGCGACGAACAATTGCCGCCGGATGTTCAGTGGAACGGCAAGCAGCTCGCGGCGTGGCCGCAGTGGTTTCTTGACGGCAAGCCCAGCCCCACCGGCCGGTTGACGTTCACGACCTGGCATCATTGGACGAAAGATTCGCCGCTGCTGGAGTCGGGCCTGCTCGGCCCGGTGACGCTGCGAACGGCGGAAATCATTCCGGCCAATTGAGGAGGCGCAGGGTATCACGCCCGCCGTTCTTTAATCGCCGCCAAAATATCCGCAATCACTTCACCCTTGGGTTTCGCGCCGACATTGCCTTTGCCGTGCAGGCGGACGGAAACATTTCCGGCGTCCATGTCGCGGCCGCCGATGACGAGCATCGTGTGGACTTTCGCCATCTCCGCCTCCTGAATCTTGCCGTTGATTTTGTTCGACGTGAAATCCGATTCGCAGCGGACGAAGCTGGCGCGCAGTTCGGCCACGATGGCCTTGGCGTAATTCACCAGCGGTTCCTCCTCGCCGATGGTCATCACGCGCACCTGCTCCGGCGCGAGCCAGAGCGGGAAATTGCCGGCGTAATGCTCGATGAGGAAGCCGATGAACCGCTCGTGCGTGCCGAGCGGCGCGCGATGGATGCACAACGGCGTCTTGTCCGTGTTGTCCCTGTCGCGATAGACCAGGCCGAACTTGCGCGGCACGGCGAAGTCCACCTGGTTGGTCGCCAGCGTGAATTCGCGGCCGATGACGCTCCAGACCTGCACGTCAATCTTCGGCCCGTAGAACGCCGCCTCGTTCGGCACCTCCACGTAGGGAATCTTCGAATCAATCAACACCTTGCGGACCAAATCCTCCGTCTGCTTCCACAATTCCGGTTCGTTGACGAACTTGGCATTGTCGCCGGTCAGGCGCGACGGGTCGTGCGTGCTGAAGCGCATGACGTATTTCTCGATGCCAAAAATCTTGAAATACTTCAGATACATCTCGTTGACGGCGTTGAACTCGGCGGCGAACTGCTCCGGCGTGCAATAAATGTGCGCGTCGTTCATGTTGAGCGAGCGGACGCGCATGAGGCCGAACAATTCGCCCGACTGCTCGTAGCGGTAGCAGGTGCC
>Ga0265338_10006771_pt1 | contig 14453 bp, 24 predicted proteins | sample 42126metaG_FD_193579 | JGI IMG/M metagenome (GOLD analysis project Ga0265338, IMG submission 193579) | Rhizosphere microbial communities from Carex aquatilis grown in University of Washington, Seatle, WA, United States - 4-21-26 metaG | ecosystem: Host-associated > Plants > Roots > Rhizosphere... | reverse complement strand
CGTTCCTCGGTTCGGTCGGGGCGCTCGGCCAGGCCGTCGTCTCGGGCGGTGTAGCAGGCACGGCTGCGGCTGCGACCGCATACGGCAGCGGCGGTGCTGGCGCCGCGACGACGACGACCGCGCAGGCTGGCGGCAACGGTGCAGGAGGGCTCATCCGCATCTGGGAGTTCGCATGAGCCTCGCGTCATCCCGGGTGTCGCTGATCCACCGCTGCTCGATCCTCCGCAACGAAGGCGAACTCGACTCGTGGGGCGGAAAGTCCGCATCCTGGGCCGACCATCTGACGGATGTGCCGTGCCGCGCCTGGGCCGCCGCCGGACAGATGATCACCGCCCAGACCGTCGAGATCCTGTCGATGATGGACGTGAAGGTCATCCTGCCGCTCGGCACCGATGTTGTCGAGTCCGACTTCGTCGGCGACGTCACCTGGCGCGGCGACACCATGTTCGACGGGCCAATGGAGATCCAGGCCATCCTCCGGTTCAAGGACAGGATCGAACTCGCGTTGAAACGGATGCACTGATGGGTGCGGAGAGCACGTTCGTGTGGTTCGGCGAGCGCATCCTTGAGCGCAAACTCGAAGCGGCGCGGCTCGCCATCGACGACATCACCGACGAAGCCGCCCTGGACGCGGCCGGGTCGCACTGGTGGAAAAACCGGACAGGCAACCTGGAAGAGAACATCGTCGCCGAACCCGCGAAGCGTGAAGGCTCCGCCGTCACCGGCAAGTTCGGGTCGACCGAAGGCGCTGGCTTCTACGGCCTGTTTCTCGAACGGCGGACGCCGTTCCTGCGGCCCGCCGCCGACCGCACGTTCCCGCGTCTCGCCGCGATGATTAGGGGGCATTGACATGGATGTCGTCGGTGCGCTCGCCGAGATCCTGAAAGCCGACACGTCCGTCGTCTGCGACGCCGTCTTCGCTGGCAGCATCCCCCGCGAGTTCGAGCCGACGATGTCACGCAAGATAGTCGTGCTCCGTCGGGCTGGCGGCGGCCTCCTCGGAAGAGGCTTCCAACAGTTCGGCGATGTTCGCGTAGACGTCGACTGTTTCGGCACCAATGACAAGGAGGCGTCCGACCTGTGGGACGCCGTCCACGCGACGTTGAAGCAGCTTCGCCGCACCGTGCAGGACGGGGTGCTCATCCACTGGTGCGAGTGTTCCGCTAACGCGGTCGGCACCGTCGACCCGACGACGACATGGCCGATCTGCCTGGGCTCGTTTCAGGTGCTCGCAGCCGAAGTATCGGCCGCCTAACACTCCCGAGAGGACACCGCATGAAGGTCGTCCGCTATGACGGGCCGGGCCGCAGCCTGCACGCGTTCGGCAAGACGCTCGACCGCGGCGGCATCGACGAGTTCGACGACGCCGAAGTCGCGTCGCTCCTCGCCCAGCCCGCCATCCACATCACCGTCCTCGACGACCTCGTAGAGGACGAGGAGTTCATCCCGGCCGCCGATCCCGGCGACGCGGAGCCCGAAGCCGAAGACGGCACGGGGCGCGACCATCACAAGCAGGAGGAAGAGCAATGAGCACGGTCCTCGAGGTCGTCGCCGCCCCGTACACCCTCTATCTCGCCCCCGTCGACACGGAGTTCCCCACCCTCGACGAGGTCCCCCATTCGTCGGACGGATGGATCATGGTCGGCACGTCCGGCGACCTGAACTACAACGACAAGGGCGTCACCGTCACCCACGACCAGAAGATCAGCGAGTTCATCCCTGCCGGGGGCACTGCCGCGCGGAAGGCGTGGCGCACCGAGGAGCATCTGACCATCGACCTCGAACTCGTCGATTTGTCGCCGGCCCAGTACGCGTTGATCCTGAACGACGCGGCCGTGACGCAGCACGCCGCAGGCGTGGGGCACGTGGGCTACGACGAGTTCCCGCTGTTGCAGGGGCTCACCGTCGCCAACTTCGCTCTCGTCGCGCGCGGTCTGTCGCCGCTCCTGGACGGCGGCATCTCTCAGTATCAGGTTCCGATCGTCTACCAGGCGGCCTCTCCGGCCCCGGTGGGGACAAAGGGCACTCCCGCCTTCCTCGCCGTCCAGTTCGCGGCGCTCGCGGACGACGCATCGGGATTCGGCGATCGGCTCGACCAGTCGGCCGAAGCCAGCTAACAGGAAGGGACGCAATGGAGGAAGAGAACGCCAAAGCACTCGCCAAGGCTTCCCTCATCATCTACACCGCCGCACGCGAACACAAGCGCGCCTCCGAGCATCACCGCCGACAGGCACGCGACCTGATGCGGCAACTCGCCGATCTGCGCCGCTCATGTGACGCACTCGGCATCACCCTCGAGGTCGACACAGGCAAGGAGCCACAGTGACCGAAGAACTGCTCAACCTCTCCACCCTCACCGACCACGCCTCCATCGTCATCGACGGGGACCCATACGAGCTCCGCAACGAGAGCGAACTCGGGCTCGTCGACTATGTCCGGTTGCAGTCGGCGCAGGCGAAGCTGATCGAGTTCGTCGCTCTCGAATCGCCGACCGACAAGCAGTCGGAGGAGACGTCGGCGGCGCTCGACGCGATCGTCGCGCTCGTCCTCCCGGACGCGCCCCGCGACAAGCTGACGGACACGCACAAGGCGATGATCGTCGACGCCGCCACCACGCGGGCGATGGCGATGGCCGTCGGTGCGGCCGGTGACGACGGCCACCCTACGAAGCCCCCGACTGGGGGGAGTCGCTCCCGCGCCTCCAAGCGTTCTACGGCGGCAGCGCAGACGACTGGCTCGTAAGAACACCCGTCGCCGTTCTCCTCGCCTACATGGCGATGCTGCCCCGGCTTGACGCTGAGCGGCAGTTGAAAGCGTTCGAGGCGGCGTCGATTCCGCACATGGAAGACCGCGACCGGAGCCGCGCGTTCCGGTACTGGCAAGACCTCGCAGGCGGCCACGCTGAGAAGCCGAAGCCTGCGACCGCGGCCGATCTCGCCGCAATCGGAATCAAAGTGCAGCACGTCTAGGAGGCCCGGAGTTGTCTGAGAAGCTCGGCAAAGCGGTTCTTGAACTGAGCACTGACGGCTCCGGCCTCAGCCGTGGCCTGTCGCAGGGGAAGAAGGAAGCCTCCTCGTTCGACAGCCACATCCAGGGCGTCCGGAAGTCCGTCCTGTCGAATCTTGCGCTGATGGCGGGCGGCTTCCTCGCCGCCGGCGGTGTTGTCGCGGGGATCAAAGCCGCCGTCGACTCTGCCGACAACTACACGGCCGCTCTGCGGTCGACGAACCTTGCGATCCAGAACACGGGCGGGTCGCTCGCCGCCTACCGCGGCAAGATCAACGAACTCATCAGCTCGGGTACGCGGCTCGGGTACACGAACACCGACGTCCTGACCGGCCTGAAGACGCTTACGCTGGTTACCGGGAACGCGACCGACGCAACCAAGTACATGTCGCTCGCGGAGGATCTCGCCCGCGCGAAGGGGATCTCTCTCCAGGCCGCCGCGACCGCTGTCGGTAAGGCGATCGACGGGAAGACGACGTCGCTGCAACGGTACGGCATCGTCGCGCAGAAGGGCGAGACGGTCGAGCATCTCCTCGCCCGGGCGATGCAGGTCTACCAGGGCCAGGCGGCGGCGAACACGACCGTGACGGAGCGGCTGCGCGCGACGGTCGCGAACCTCGAAACGAAGATCGGGCTCGTCCTCCTCCCGACCGTCGAGCGGATCGCTTCCGCGGTCGAAAAGTGGATGAGCAAGTCGGAGAATCAGAGGCGTGTTCTCGGCGACGTCCGGACCGCGGTGAACGACGCGACCGCAGCGGTCAAGGTGATGGTCGGGATCGTCGAGAAGGCCGACGCGGTCACGGGCGGATTCAAGAACACGCTCGGCATCCTGCTCGGCCTCAAAGTCGTGTTCGTGCTGCGCGGCTGGGTTAGCGGACTCGGCGCGCTCGCCGGGGCCGAAGCCGGTGCCGCCGCCGCGGCCGGGCCGCTCATCGCCGCGCTCGCCGCCATCGTCGCCGGTTACGAAGCCGTCAAGACCGGGGCTGCGCAACAGTCGCTCTCCGGCAGCGGCTTCAAGGGTGGCGGCTGGAACCCGGCGAACTGGCCGGGAGACGCGCTCGGCGCGCTCGGCGTCCACACGGGCGGCAAGGCCGCCTCCCCGTCGGTCGGGACGAGCGCGAGCAGCGTCATGTCCAGCATGGACTGGACGACCTATCACGCCCTGCATCCGACGACGACCAAGTCCGCGTTCGACCTGATGCAGAAGATCGCGTCCGGCACCCCGAGTGCCGCGCCCGTCTCGACGACGCGTGTTCCCGCGATGCTGCCCGTCAGCTACGGCGGCGGAGGGGGCGGTGGAGGCGGCGGAGGCGCGAAGAAGGCGCCCGTCTACAAGCTCCCGGACGCGCTCGAAGCGGCCATCCGGAAAGCCCAACAGAAGTTCGCCGACGCCGTCAGCCGGCAGCATCTCGACACTCTCGACGGCCTATACCGTCAGGAAGAGTCGCTACTCAAAGCGCACGGCCAGGACGCAAAAGCGCAGTCCGTCGCGAACGAGATCACAAAGGCGGGCGCGCAGCTTCAGAAGAAGATCGCGGCGGCCCAGCTTACTGCGGCGACGAAGACGATCGCGTCGATCGAGAAGAGTGCGACCGGGCCGGAACAGACGTTGAAGCTCGACCAGGCGGCGGGCCAGCCCGCGGCCGTGATTCTCGCCGACCAGCAGAACCTCGCGGTCACGTATCAGCGGGAGGCGCAGAGCCTCCAGATGAAGCTGTTGTCGTCGTCGGGGAAGGCGAAAGCGGCGATCCAGCAGGCGCTCACGAGCATCCAGTCGAATCTCGCGTCGACGAGCGACAGTATCGCGTCTACGTTGCAGAGCCTCGCGTCGGCGGCGCAGGCGAAACTGTCGTCCGTCATCGGCGCGGTCGAGTCGGCCGCGGACGCGGTATTGGGATCCCGGTTCTTCCAGGGCACCAACAATCCGCTTGAGGCGAAGCTTGCGGCGATGCAGCAGGCCGACCAGTTGCAGAGCCTCCAGGACGCGCTCGCGACAGCGTCGACCCCGGCCGACAAGAAGGCTGCGCAGCGCGCCCTCGACGAGTTCAATCTTTCGATCCAGGCGGCCACGCTGCGCGCCCAGGAGGATAAGCAGTACGCGGCGGAAGTGTTCAACCTGAACACGCGGATCGAGAACCTGGCCGCGAACGTCGGCGACGGCGCCAACATTCAGAGTGACCTGAACGGCCTCCTCGGCCAGTTCGGCATCCAACTCGGCTCGCTCGCCGACCCGGGCGGCAACGGCTTGCTCTCCCAGCTCGCTGATGCGGCGCACTTGACGACGAACGCGTTCGCGGCGTTGATCGCGTGGATCTCGAACGTGACGGGGCAGACGCTCCCGACTCCTACCTCGAACAAGCGTCAGCCGGGAGGATTCCCGTTCCCGAAGCTCGACTCGGGCGGCACGGTCGCCCAGACCGGGCTTGCGGTCGTCCATCGCGGCGAAACGTTCAGCGGTGTCGGCGGCGCGGCTGAGACGGTGTCTGTCAGGTCGTTCGGCAACGAGATCGAACTCGCCATGTATCTCGGCCGGATGTTGCAGCGTGCCGACAAGCGCGGCATCCGCCTCAACCTTCAGGCCGCCTAACCGATGGGCGTCCAGTTCGGCGACAACGGGCCGACGCTCACCGTCGAGATGGCGTTGGAGGATTCGATCGGGACGCCGTACCGCGACGTCGTCGCGTGCGACAAGCCTACGGTCTGGTACCGCCTCGGCGAGGCCGGGTTTGTGATCGACTGGTCGGGGAACGGGTTCGTCCCGGCCGTGCATGGCGGCGTCACGTTCGGCGTCGCCGGGCTCATCGCGGGCGACACCGACAAGGCCGCATCGTTTGACGGGACGACCGGCTACCTGTCAGCGACCGCAGACGTCGGGTATATGCCGACGACCGCGCTGACGCTATCCACAATGGTGAAGCTGTCGGCGCTTCCCGGCCTCGGGAGTACCGCGTACATCCTCACGTTCGGGGACTTCTCGCTCATCGTCGACCACACGGGCGGAATCACATACGAGTTCAAGGATGGGGTGGGCGTCGGCGGAACGGTCGGCGACCTAACCTTGTCGAACAAACTCGCCGCGGGAGTCGCCGCCTGGATCGTCGCCACCGACGACGGCGCGACGGTGCGCCTCTACATCGACGGTGTCCTCCGTGTCGAGCGGCAACGCTACGAGCTCGGCGTCTCCACCGCCACATTCAACACGACGCTCAGCACGCTCTACGTTGGCGGTCCTGCCGGGGCGACACTCGCGGGCGTCGTCGATGAGGTAGCCATCTGGAAGGACGTCGCGCTCACCCCGACGCAGATCGCGCGGCAGGCCGCGGCACGCGCGCAGATCACCGAACCGGCCTGGACGGACATGACCGACCGGCTCCGTTCAGGCTGGTGGAGCCGCGGCGCCCAGTACGAATCCGCCGACCCGACACCAGGGCAGGCCGACTTTACGCTACTCAACCGCGACGGCGCGCTCACCCCGTCCAACACGGATTCGGACTGGTACCCGTACGTCGACACCGAACGCGAGATCCGCGCGACAGCCACATTCGACGCCGTCACCTACCCGCTGTTCCGTGGCGAAACGACTGGGCCGTTCAGGCTTTCCTGGGATCTTGACGAGCCGTGCGTCGACATTCCCGCCGTCGACGCGCTCGCCGCTCTCTCCCTGTCTAAGTTCGCGGACGGCCTCGACGCGGGCCTGTACGGCGACCGGGTCGGACAGATCCTCGACATCATCTATTGGCGGCACGACCGTCGTTCCATCGACGCCGGGAACAGCCGCGGCGGCGTCCACGCGGCCAGCACGAACGGCACACTGACCGACGGGCTCACCGAACTAGTCACCGCGGTACGGAGCGAACAGGGCCGCGGCTTCGCCGACGGCGACAACTACATCATTTTCCATGAACGCTACCGGCAGTGGCGCAACCGGACCGTGTACGCCATCTTCGGCGACCAGCCGGGAGAGATCCCGTACCGTGCGCCCGCCCCTGAATACTCGAACCAGCGGCTCGTCAACGAATCCGTCGTCAGCCGCGAAGGCGGCACCACCACCATCGTCGTCGACAATCTTGTCGCGCAAGGTCGCCGCCGCATCCGCGGCGAATCGGTCGCGACGAACCTCGAAACCGACGACGACTGTCAGACCCTCGGCGAATACCGGGTCAGCCGATACCAGTCCCCCGACGAACGGCTCGAATCCATCGTCGTCGACGCTATCGCCGTCGACGAGTGGCCGGTCGTGCTCGGAATGGAGATCGGGAAGCGCGTTCAGGTGCGCGCCGTCCCGCCGCCCGAGAGCGACGACTCGTTCGTCGCGACCTCGTCCGGCGACGGAGTCTGGGGTGGCGACCCGCCAAGGCTGCGCGACTACTTCGTCGAAGGCTTCAAGCACGAGCCCGGCCCCGGCGCAAACTGGACGCTGACGCTCCAACTGTCGCCCGCCTACGACGTGACCCGGGCCGACATCGACCCTGAATCGGCCGGCCTGCCGGTCGGCTACTAAACGAGGAGACGGGATGACCGACCTGTGGACGCCGGAAGTGATCGGCTTCGATGATCCGATCCCGTCCGACTGGCTGACCGGGATGGGCGAATACGTCGCACCGCTCGACCGACAGGTCGCCGAGTTCGCCATCGCGAACGACAACACGGTGCAGACGCTCTGGTCGAAACTGATCCCCGGCGGGACGCTCGGCTCCTCCACCCCCGACGGCGTCCTGATCGGCCGGTTGCGCGGCACCTACCTGAACAACACCGGCACCAGCACCTACACGCTGCTCGTCAAGATCCTGCTCGACTCGTCGCCGCTCTGGGGCGACACGACCCCGGTGATCGCGACGTCCGCGGCGGAGCGCGTCTGGACGTTCGACTTCCTTCTCTGGCTCCAGAACGCGACCAACTCTGTCCGGATGAGCGGCCTGTTCGAGATGAGCGACGCCGCCGCGGCCGGGGTCGCCGGGGAAGGGAACCTCGACGGAACGCCGGTCGTCTCGGCGCGCATCTCGGGCGGCACAAGCACCGTCGACATGGCGTCCGACCACACGCTGTCCGTCCAGACGCAGCACTCGTTTACGAGCGTCGCCCTGTCGATCAAGCGCGAACTCGCGCTACTCCAGCTCCGCTGACCTTCCCTACGAAAGGACCACTCGATGGCTGCCGACCCCGAGCCTCCGGCTACCGGAAACGGCTTCACAGTCAAGGAAATCGTTATCGAGATCCGCGACGCCGTGAAAGACCTCACCGTCAAGGTAGACAGGATCGACCAGCAAGGGGCGATCGGCTCCATGGCGGAACTCGCCGACCACTCCCAGCGCCTGAAGATCGCGGAAGAGGGGCTAGCTCTCCTCCGGTCGGCCAATGACGCCAGAGCGACAGCGGACCTGGTGTTGGCGAAAGAAACCGAGCGGCGGCGCCTGGAACTCAACGACAAGGAAGCCCATAAGTCCCGGGTCTCGGCCCGTACGTTGGCGTGGGCTGCGCTGGTGGTCGCGTTTGCGTCCGCGGTAGCGACCACCATCTGGCTTGTGGTCGGCTAACCAGCCGCCCTGCGTCTCCCCCTTTTCTAGCTCGAAGGAGCACCTGATGAAGAAGACTCTCGCCCGTCTGTGGCGTGACAGCCGCGCCGCCATCTACGCCGTCACGTTCGCCGCCGTCACCGCGTCGTACGGGCTCGTCCACGCGCACGGGTTCCCGAAGTCGCATGCCGACTGGACGCTCGTCGGCTGGGCTGCGCTCGCAGCCGCGCTCGGCGTCGCAGGCCGCTACATCGACCCGCTCATCGCCGCGCTCGCGAAGAAGGCGTCCATCGGTGCGCTCGGCGGACGGCAGATCGTCAACCAGGATCAGCTCGCCGCATTGGTCGCGGTTGAGGTCGCGAAGATCCAGGCGGACGCCGCCGCCAGGGCCGCCGGACCCTCGCTGGGGAAGTCGACGCTTGACGTGACGACGTGATGCATCCGCTCCGGTTCCTCCGCACCCACAAGACGGCCGAGGAGAAGATCGCGGAAGGCATCGCCGTCGGCGTCAGCGTCGGACTCGCCCGCCAGCTACTCCGCTACGCCGGGGTAGGACTCGGCGCCGCCGTCGCATCAGCGGCGGTGACGACCGGGTGGATCGACCTGTCGAACAACAACGGCAGCCACGCGACCGTAGCCATCGCCGCGCCGGGTGTTCGTGTCGTCGAGGCGAAAGCCACCGAGGGCGTCCACTTCCAAGACAGCCTGTACCCGACGTTCCGTGCGGCGGCGGCGCGGAGCCACCGCGCGTTCGGCGGCTACCTGTTCCTCCACCCCGACGTGTCCGGCGCCGTGCAGGCCCGCTACTTCCTCGCATATGCGACCCCGAAAGCGGGCGACATTCAGCCGGTCGTCGACTCCGAAACCGGCCCGCCCGCCACCGCAGCGAAAGCCACCTACGCCGCGTTGCACGAACTGACGCTGCACGGCTTCCAGCCGATCCTGTACGCGTCGAGCTCGTACGTTCTCGGCCTCGTCCGCGCCGACCCGAGGATCAAGCAGTTCCGGGTGTGGCAGGCCGAGTACGGCCCGACGCTCCATCTCGTCCCCGGCGTCCACGTCATCGCATGGCAGTTCACCGACCGCGCGCTTGTCGGCGGGATCGCCGTCGACGGGTCGCAACTGCTCGTCCGCCGGGTCGCGTCGCTCGAAATCAAGCCGGTGAAAACGGTACCGGCGTGCGGTGTCGACTGGCCGCGCCGTCCCCGCTCGTTTTACGTGAAGGCGGCTCACGCCGCCGCCTGCCGCCACTGAACCAGGGGGCCGTCATGGCTGCGCGCCGCTGCGAATCCTGCGGGATCACCTACCCGGTCGGCGTCAACTCGTGCCGCGTCTGTTCCGCCCCGACCGAACCCGCATACGGCGTTGAGCCTGACGAGGACTGGCGGGCGCACGTCGACCTGCTGCTCGGCGTCATCGTCGAGGGCGACGAAGACGCGCGCGTTCGCGCGTGGCGGCACGACTTCCTCGAGGCGCTCGGGTTCGAGGGTGTGACGCTCGACATGCTCGCCGAGTCATCCGACGTCGACGTCCATGTCGCCGAGAGCCTGCGGGCGCGCGGATGTTCCGTCGCGACGGCCGCACTGATCCTGCTTTAACCGAAGTCTGGGGCGGCGCATCGCAGCCTACGGGTGTGCCCCGCCGCCCCGGAATCCTTTCTGAATCGGAGGCTCAGTTGCCGGAGCGTGAAGCCGAACTAGCGGGCGCATGGTGGCGCGACGAGAAGCAACTCCGGCGCGCAATCGGCGTCTACGGTGACAACAACGCTGCACTCGCGGGAGCGGGAGGATGCAGCGAGAACGTCATCAGGAAATGGCGTAAACGTCACGGTGTCGCCCCGTCGGCCGCACGCGGATCGGCTGAACGCCGCATCTTCACTGCCGCACCCGAAGCAGACGACGCTTGGCTGCTTACGCTGCTCAAAAAGCACGGCGACGACGCACCCGTCGACGTACTCGCAGACGCCGCCGACGTAGCTCCGCACATCGTCCGTGAGGCGCTCGACCGGCTCGGCCGCGACGGCTACCGCGTAGCCGAAGAGTCCGGCCGTGTCGTCCTAACACGCATCGTCCCGGAGAACACGCTCATCACGCCCGCCCTGTTCGACGGCAAAGACCTGAAAGTCGGCGTCGTATCAGACACGCATCTCGGGTCGAACGAGGAAGCCCTCGAAGAACTCCACGCCGCCTACGACGTGTTCGTCCAGGAGGGCATCACCGAGGTTTGGCATCCCGGCGACATCCAGTGCGGCGTCGAGATTTTCGGGAAGAAGCAGCACACCGAGGCGAAGGTTCACACGCTCGACGACGCGCGCGACTACACGATCGCGAACTATCCGGAACGGCCCGGCATCACGACACGCCTCATCGGCGGCAACCACGATCTCGAAGGCGCCGCAGGCAAAGCCGGATTCGACATCGCCCGCGCCGTCGCGGCGCAACGCCCCGACATCGAATACCTCGGCCCATTCTCCGCATACATCCGTGTCGGCGGCGAGAACGGCGCGCTCGTCCACCTGTTGCACGGTAAGGGCGGGATGAGCTACGCGTACTCGTACAAGGCGCAGAAGATCGTGGAGGGCTACACGGGCGGCCGGAAGCCGCAGGCGTTGGTCGTCGGCCACTGGCACGTCCAGGGGTCGTTCTGTCCGCGCAGCGTCCACGTCCTCTTCCCCGGCTGCTTCGAGTGGCAGTCGCAGTTCATGTCCCGCCTCGGCTTGTCGCCGTGGGTCGGCTTCCACATCCTCGAGATCCGCGTCGCCGATGACGGGTCGATAGTGGAGTGGACGCCGAGAGCGAAGCCGTTCTACGCGGGCCGGGTCAAGGTCGCAGCATGAGGACCGCCGCCGATCTCCGCAACGGTGCCCGCCGCGTCGAGGTCGAATGGATCGACTCCGGCGCCGAACTCGGCTGGAACGACGAAGAAACAGTCCTCGTCTCCGTCGAGCGGAAGGACTACGGGCTCTGCATCTCGGTCGGCTATCTCGTCTACGAGGACGACGACAAGGTGGCGTTGGCGCAGAGCATCGCCACATCCGGGAAGACGACGCGGCAGCTCGGCGACGTCATCTCGATCCCGAAAGTCGCGGTCGTGTCGGGGCCGCGCGATCTGCGGCGATGAAACGGACGCTGCTCGGCCTGTACGTCGCCATCGAACCCGCCATCCGCAACGTCGCGCAGGCTGCGGCCGGCGGTGTCGCGTTCACCCGGGGCGCGACCGTGCTTGCGGTCGTGCTGATCGCGTGGGCTGCGGTCGATCTCGGGTTGAAAGCGTCGGCGGGGTTCCTGATCCTGCGGAGGCGCTGATGGCTGTCCTCCAGGATGTCGGCGCGGCTGCCGGGATCGTCTGCCTCATCGACTTGGTCGTGTTCGAGTACGTCGTCGGGCGCAGATGGCGGAAGGAGAGGCGATGACCCATGTCCGCGGCGAAGCCGTCGCGCTGCCGTCCGGGATGCGCCGCGAACCCGAAGACGGCAAGATCAACTATCTCCTCCTCCGCGACGGCCCCATGTTGAAACGGTGGGCGCAACTACTCACCAGCGCGATTCCCGTCCGTGGCCGCCGCAACTGGATGCTCGCCAACTCAGAGGACGACCTCGGGCGGTTCCGCCGGTCGGCGTGCCGACACTTCGAGCAATGGCTCGCCGGGGAAACCGACGAGGATCACGCCGCCGCCGTCATCTTCAACGTCAATGGGGCCGAGTACGTCCGCGACCTGCTCGCCGACCGCTAAGCCGCCCCTGCCGATTCTGGCCCCGTCTCGCCTTCGGGCGCGGCGGGGCCGCTTTCGCCGTCCCTACCGGCGATCAGTCGCCCCGAGCCGTCCATCCATCGCTTCCATCGGAGCGGCGCGTTCGCCGCGTCTAGTCCGTAGCGGCGCATGAATGGCGTCGGGCCGACGCCGCCTGCGCGTTCCTGGGCGAGGAGTAGCAGTTCGACGGTGGGTAGCGGATCGGCCACGCCACCCGGCACCCTACGACGGTCGGCTATGTCACTTCAAGACGGCAAAGTGATATGCCACTTTGCTATGTCATCCTGTTCGTATTCCAGTAGTTTCCACGGATGGTCAAAACGACCACTCGGATTGATACTAGTGGCCGTATGGGACGCCGATTCGCGTACGAAAGAGTCGCCGGGCTTCGCGGCCTTCGCGCGCAGACGGACATGGCGCACGAGATGCGGGCGCGCGGCTGCGGGACGACGCAGACCGTATGGTCGAACTGGGAACGCGGCATCCACGAGCCGCGCCCGAACGTTGTCCCGCTGATCGCGGACGCGCTCGGATGCGCACCCGACGACCTTTACACCGGCGACGACGAGGACGAGGAATCGGCCGACTTGGCGGCGACTCTTCAACGGCTCGCCAGGGATGCGCGCAGGCTCGACCACGAGGTTAGCCGGGTCGCAAGGGAAGTGGCGCGGGCGTGACGATCCGCGACCTCCCCGCCGAGATCGCGACGTGGCTCGACGAGCGCGGCCCGTCCACTGTCGGCGACATCGCCTCCGGCATCAGGGCACGCTATGTCGACGTCCGGGAGGCGTTGCTCGCCGGAGCGTTTGTGGCGGCTCCTAGGCCGTGGCGCGCGAATCCTAACGCGACGTACTGGGCGCGGGCCACCGTGGCTTCCCCGCCTTTCCCGTCCACTCCGGGCGGGCCTGGCGGTCGGAGCCAGTGCGCCCGCATCTTGGGCGTCCTCGCCGACGGCAAAGAGCACGAGATGCGCGAGATCCATGCGCGGGCCGGGTTCTCGCGCCTGAACTCGCGGGTGAGCGAACTCCGCGACAAGCATTTCGATATCCGGTGCCGCAAGGCAGGCGGACGCTACTTCTACAAGCTAATCACAGGACCCGGTGCGCTCCCTGGCCTGCCACAGGTGAGCGCGCCGGAACACATCGCGGAAGGGGAGCCGCGGCCTGATCCCATCGGCGTCTGCCGGGACGGCTGCGAAGCATCCCCTTCCGCGTCCGAGCATGGCCGCGGCGTAGAGCCGCACGGCCCCGGGGCGGCCGAGGACCTCGCTTCAGGACCCGCCGCCCCGACCCCTTTGTTCGAGATCCCCGCGCCCCGCGGCCCGGGCGCGTATGGAAACGAGGCAGCATGACGCGCGAGGACGTTCTCCCGTTCGCCGAGCGGTTGTGGGCGCGAATTGAGCGCGGCAGCAACGGCGAGTGCTGGCGGTGGCTCTCCTGGCACGACGCGGACGGCTACGCCGGCTGGCGCGTCATGGGTGCTCCCTCTCGTCGGCCGCAGCGTCTCATCTACGCGCTCGAGCGCGGGGAATTCGACAACGCTCTCGTCATCGACCATCTTTGTCGAAACCGATGGTGCGTCAACCCGTGGCACATGGAACCCGTTACGGGAGTCGAGAACGTGCTGCGCGGCGTCGGCCCTGCGGCGACGCACGCGCGCGAGACGCATTGCAAGCGCGGACATCCCTTCACTGAGGAGAACACCTACCCGAATCACAACGGGCGTGGATGCCGCGCTTGCAAGCGCGAGAAGCAGAACGCTCCTGGCTATCGCGCACGCGCGAATGAGATGCGCCGAAGGCGCAGGCGTGCGGCGCGCACCTACGACGAACCGGAGGCGGCGTGAGCACCATCGAAGTCACAACGCAAGCGCAACTCGACAAGGCGCTGGAGGCGCTGAAGCCGGGCGACTGGATCGTCTGCATGGGCGGCGACTACTGGAATCCGCTCCGCGTCGACGGCAACGCCAGCGTGGAGGCGTACGGCAACGCCAGCGTGAGGGCGTACGGCAACGCCAGCGTGAGGGCGTACGGCAACGCCTTCGTGGAGGCGGACGGCAACGCCAGCGTGAGGGCGTACGGCAACGCCAGCGTGAGGGCGTACGGCAACGCCTTCGTGGAGGCGGACGGCAACGCCAGCGTGAGGGCGTACGGCAACGCCAGCGTGGAGGCGGACGGCAACGCCC
>Ga0265338_10006770_pt1 | contig 14454 bp, 16 predicted proteins | sample 42126metaG_FD_193579 | JGI IMG/M metagenome (GOLD analysis project Ga0265338, IMG submission 193579) | Rhizosphere microbial communities from Carex aquatilis grown in University of Washington, Seatle, WA, United States - 4-21-26 metaG | ecosystem: Host-associated > Plants > Roots > Rhizosphere... | reverse complement strand
ACAACATCGACATATAGTCCGCTCTACGTAGCGAGAATGATCATACCTACTTGGAGAGGCATTACGGGATAAATTTATCGTGAATAAATCTGTAATAAGGAGGTGAGAGGTGGTCTTTGTGCGATGATGCGCTGCGGCGGCCCGGGACGGACCATTGGGCCGCCGCAGCAGCAACCTCTCGTCTCCTATTAGGCCTTCGCCCACGCTGGCGTTCTAGCCTTCGGCGATGAGCCGAGCGTCAGAACACCTGCACGCCGATCTGCACCTGGCAGTAGCGGGGCGAATCGGGCGCGTCGGCCCGGTCGGTGTGCAGCAGCGTCGTCTCGTTGCGGGACAGGTCGAGCAGCGCGGCCTGGATGGCCTCGTGCGCGGATCCCGGCTGAGCGGTGGCGTCGTGCTGCATGACCTGGTCGAAGACGCGGTACTCGGGCTGGGCCATGGCGGTGGCCGTCGGGAACGCCGTGTGGTACTGGGCAGTGCGGGCCTGGGCGACCTGTACCGCGATCCAGTCGACAGTGCTCGACGCGAGCGCCTCGGTGCAGCCGACTTCCTGCATGATCGCCTGGACAGCCGCCGCACGGGCAGTGACAAGGTCGACCTGAGCGGGAACCGCTTCTGCGACGATCGGCACACCGGTCATTGTTGGGGTCACAAGGACCACCTCCAAAATTCGGCTACCCCTCTTTTGGGTAACTTGGTAGTAAATTATACTATGTTTTTATAGATTAGCAATAATCATGTTGACTAAATAGGACAGTCGCCAGTCGCGTCTAGTTTATTAGCGAAGATTACATTGTATAATAATATTTGTATTGTTGAGGCACTACTTATGTCTCCATGCACGTTACCAGATAGACAAGTTCAGCCCAAGGTTCAGGTGCAGTTTTATAACACATAGCATGTTATCGATCTACACATGAACCTTGGTTGGGAAACCACCGTGACACTGGCAAGGCGCCAGAGTTGAATGATGAGGTTCAGCAGAAAGGGTCAATCGTGACCAAGAAAGTAGTAAAGCGTGGTACGCGCACCGTCGGAGGAACCTACGCAAGGTTTGTCCTGCGGGTACAGGTCTCAGGGCCGATCCTCGAAAGCGACAACTTCGCCACCCTGTTCAGTGAAGCTCTCGATGGGCTAGGGCCCCTACTGGCGAGGGCAAACATGAAACTCACCTCATACGTCGCCGGAGAACTGGCACACAGGGCACACTCCACGCGTCCGGGCGAGACTCCCGCCCCGTCCGCCGTTCTTGCACGACGCGAGCTACCAATCATCAAGCACGACGTCCTTGAGCGCGGCGGAAACGTATTCAGTGTCACAGTGGTGGCCCATGTCCCAGACTCAGGTATCCCCGAGTACGTCGCTGCCGCTATCCTGTCCGAGGAATTCTCGGAAACGTCTGCACGCCTTGCGGCGCAGCTCTGCGGGGATGCTGCCGCAATGGCTGCGAGGTACTCGGATCGGCGCGGCGCGTCACTAGTTCAGATGCTCGGAGGGAGCTTGCACTCCGAAGAGGACCCGGACGACCCTGGTCACAGAGTCGGTCCCTACTTGTAGTTGCGCACTGGCTACACACGTATGCTCGTGCTGCCAGCGTCGAAGGTGATGGCCAGAGAGAGCTCAGCGCTCCCATCTCAGATCTGAGCTTTGTCTATCTATCACCTTCCATGAATGCGTATTCATGCTGACGAGCTCCAAAAGGACGAAAAGGTGTATGTTGAAACGCTACGCTATGTATCATGAATAAAGCTGTACGCAGCTGATGCTTTAAGTGTGCGAGTATCGGTAATTTGGTACTATCGTTTTCCCTTTTGCTACTTTATTGTATGTTCTTGTTCAAACGGACACGCTCGACTATACTCGCCCTCGGGTAGTAATATAGCCTTTCTGCAAGACTACGATGGGAGGACACCTGTACGCAGGGAGCTACTGCAGCTTCGTAGGTGATATTAACCTGGGAGCTGACGCCGAACAGGCAATGGCTGCAATAGGCAAAGGGCCACGCGGAGTTCCACGGCTGCTCGCCGATATCGCGAGGTACTTTGGCTTGCCGGTATCAGCCGGGACGCTTGAACGATGGCTGCGTCTATGGGCCGCCGTTCTGCTCTGCGATCGCCTGGTGGACGACACCCGACCTCCATTCAAAAAGGAGGCGTTCGAGCTATTTGAGCGACTCCTGCGAGGTAAAGTGTCGGCCGACGAGATCCTGTTGGACTGGGTAACCGAAACGAACGTTCGGCCTATGGTGGCGCTCATGCATGCGTCGCTAGCCGAAACGTCGGTAACGGTCGAAATCCCGGAACTCGGGATACAGATCGCAAAGACCGCCCGGGCCAAGTCGGCTACGCCGAGCCTGTTCTGGTATCTAATCACGCTGATCGAGGAGAACTCGATGAGCGGCCGCCTTATGGCACTAGCCATGTCGGACGAGGAGCGTAGCCATGCGTCCTATCCGCTCTTCGTGCGCTGGTGCCAACTGATCGTGGTTTCTGCATCGTTGCTTGATGCATGGAAAGACTTGTCGGACGACTGGACGAAGCGCCTGACACAAGTCCAACCGCGACCACTGAAGCGGCTCGCCATCCTGGCCGTATGGCTCGTCTACTCGATGCAGTTTACACGTGACCTGGGAGCAGTACGGGTCACCCTGTGGAGTATGTGGCGCAACTTCTTCGAGGTGCGGCGTTTGCCGACACAGAACAAGCTGCAGCGCCTACTCTGCACGATCATCAGTTCCATCATCGAGGCAATCAGATCGGAGGTGCGTGGTGAGACTGATCAACTGGGTTCTGGGCAAGCTCTTCGGGCTTGAGATCAAGGAGCAGCAGCCTGACCAGTAGGCAGTACCCCGTCCTACCCGACCCGCCGTCCTGGTGCTTTGCAGCACACTGCACCAGGACGGCTTAATCTATGCATTCACCTAACGCATCTCGAATAGGTTATATTATTCCCTCGGAAGGCTGAACACACGAGACTCGCTAATAGTGCAGCAATACACTCTCCGGCCACTTACGAGACACCTACTTATCATGAATAAAGTTGTATGCAGCTACAGCCGATGCTTGCAGTGTGCGGGTGTCGATAACATCTAAACCTTTGGCATTCATCTCAGAGATGGTCCACTCGCCTGTTATCGGATCAGCTGCCGTTACGTAGGCGACATGGCCGAGGCCACCCGCTGAATTCGGTGTTTGCATGATTGATCCGACCGTCGGCGTATGATCAACAACGTAGCCGTCAGCTATTGCTCGCGGGGCCCACGTCGCAGCATTGCCCCATGATGCCGGGATCGGATCACCCGCCCGCAGACGCAGTGCGTATACCCAGTAGGTGCAGTTACCCCAGGCATAGGTGTCACCGGGGATGGTCGGGCCTTCATATAGACCAACGGTCGTGGTCGACACGCTGCTCGTCGAATCTGATGCACTCGAAGTGCCCTCGAGATATTTCAATGTGCCGGAGCCCAATGCGAACACCGCAACCATAGGCATAGAAATAATAAAAAGCATACTCAGCACAACGATCGCGATAAGCTTCCAGTTAGATCTGAACAAAATGACGGTGGCGAGCGGATTCATGCGCCGTACAGTTCCTGGGGGCTCGTCGTAATTAACGGGTGCTCCGCCTCGGAAGCTACCACCCTAACCGCAACATGATTTTGATCAGCTACGATAAGCGCATCACCTCGCCCGCAGGTGAGGAGGTAGCTATGCTCATATTCGCTCAGCCCAAACTCTGACACCACACCCCGAATTGTTGTCGTGTCTTGGCGCATCAGAATGCGAAGTGCGCTTTGCGAGGCGATCGCCCGCCCGTATTCGCTCCGCAAGAAGTCGTTTGCCTGCTGCGAAATGATTGATACGCCGAGGTAGTACTTTCGCGCTCTTCGCACCAAACCCGACACAAACCGAGCGCTCTCTTCATGCTCAAGTAACATCCATCCCTCGTCGATAACCAGTAACCGTTTTGCCGGCTCTGCCTTCATCTGATTTTGCACAAAGTTAGAGATGATGAGCATCATAATCTGACGCAAACTCTCCGGGAGGTCTTTAATGTCGAACACAACCAGGCGATTGGTTAGCTCGATGTTGGTTTGGCCATCGAAGACGTGTCTGAGGGAGCCGTGTATATATTTATCCAGTCGTTCGCACAACTTGAGCTGCTCCTGAAACTTCAGCTCAACATACAAGTCTCGCAGGAGCGGCTGCGATCCCGAAGGGTCATCATATATCTGAAGGAGTGCCCGATCAACCGCAGCTTTTTCCTGCGCGCTCAGCCCTTCCGCCATAAGGCTAATGATCTCTGTCAGGTCTTGCACGTGCTCAGCCAGCGCGTCTTTGGATCGAAGCGAGGTAGCTAGGTCAAAGGGATTGATCTTCTCCTCACTCACCGCAGATAATTTGATACATGTGCCGTCAACCGATTCACTGAGCCGTTTATACTCACGTTCGGGATCGATTACGATCACTTTTGTGCCGCTCATAAGGCTCCGGAGAATCTCAACTTTTGTCGTGTAGCTCTTCCCCGATCCTGATTCGGCAAAGGTAATACTATTGGCATTCGGGAGCGAAAAGCGATCGAGGATAACTAATGAGTTATTCGACTTGTTGACGCCATACAATATCCCCGATTCCTGAACCATTTCAGAAGACATAAAGGGGAAACTCAGTGCGGCACTGCTACTGTCTAAATTACGCTCCTGTTTGAGCTGATCTTCGCCACGTGGCAGGATCGACTGCAATGCTTCCAGTTGCTGGTACCGTGCCGTCTTGGTGTAGAACAAGCGCGCCGACAAGGTTGTCTCAAGCATCTTCGTGACTTTATCAAGTTCCGCCAGTGAGGGCGCGCGGAGGGCGACGTAGATGGACATCTGGAAGAGTTTTTCCTGTCCTCGTTGAATTTTGTCCCGCAGTTCCATTGCTGAATCGAGCGGATCAGTGATCTCACTGCCCACAATCTTGCCATCACGGATCATAGCCCGGCGGGTTGATTCAAGTTCGGTAATCTTGCGGTGCAGCTTGGGGAGTGCGAGCAACGCATCAACCTCGTGGATATGGTAGGTGATATCCGCATCGTGGTTGAAGTTAATGAGTGTATCGAGCCAGCCACTTGATGCAACGTAGGGATACCCTGAGATGAACAGAGTCCGCACATAGGCCCCGTCAATGCAGAGATAATCTGGCTGCTCTTCGAGCCCGCCATATGACAAAAGATCGACCTGGTCTTGCTCGCCAAAACTGAGTGTTATCTCATTTGCCTGATCGGATCGCTGTCTCTGCCATGCACGGGCACGTAGTATCGGGTTGGTCACTGCACGGTCTCCTTTTGGATATACATCGAGTTGAGCGCGTGCAGGGCATGGGCGCTCAATGGCTGAACTTTAGATTGCACGGGATTGTAGAAACTATAGAAAAGATCAAGCAGCTCAAGATCAGCGAGCTTACGGGAGCTAATACCAAGCCGCGCAAGTCCTTTCACTACAATGTCCACGCTGAGGCTGAGCTGCTCGGCTATCGTCTCGAAGTCCGCCTTGCCGTCTGTGTCGATTGGCACAATCACGTAGAAATTACGGGACAGGATTTTATTCGTTGCAATAAGGCTCCGGACAAATGCCCCATACTGGCTTAGCTGGTCACGGTACACCGCCTCCGCTTCCTTCCCCCGTTGTGCTTCAAGCCCATCGAGATACTGGTCCATATCGATTTCTCTCGTGCGGACAAGTATCTGCAGCTGGGTCCCCACCGAATTTAAGAAGCTCTCGTAGGTATCAATAATAGCGTCACGCTCCTCTTCGCTTTTGAGCTCGAAGTTGATCGGGGAGACATGGAGAACGACGCGGTAGCGATCATGTGTCAGCATAAGGATGCCGTCTTTGACGCCGAGCATATCTATTTGATTTCGGGAACTAGCTTTCCGTTTCGACTTCGCTAACGCGGACATGTAATCCTCCATTCTTAAATTCATATGCAACATTTGCCGCTGGGTGCTCAAGTAGCTCACGCACCTTCACCACATCAGACAACGTCAGATTTGCGAGTGGAAGTGTGTGTTTAATGGTCGTTACCAATTCGTCGGCATCATCACGCTGTACTATCCCGTGATACTGAGGCCTGCCATGCATAGAGCGTTTATCGAAAACATAGTAGCGAGGACGAAGCCAGTAACGCAGGAGAATAACGCCCCAAAAGAGCACGATCTTCCCACGAATACGAACGGCGAGCCCACAACAGACACCGAGGAGCAATGTCAGGAGAATCAGTTTATACGTTGCACTGTGCATGGCCGGTGGAAGACCGGCATACAGAAAGCTCCCGACAATGATTGGGGTAAAGAGTAGCACCATCTGGCTCATGCCAAGACTACCGGCAATGCGGTCTTCGACCGTGGTGACTTGGGCGGGTATTGCAGTGGTGCGCATTACTTCTTCCCTCCTTTTCCTTTGCCTGATGCCGCGCGTTGCCGGGTCGTGCTCGCGCGCGAGCTATGCAGTGAATTCGAATCTGCTGCCATCGTCTTTGGTGGTTTGTAAGTAATACTTCCGCCTGGATGTGCATGGCTTCCTGGTGGGTGTGGTGGTTTTTTAGTATTGTTTTGGTCGTCGGTGTTGCCGAAGCGGTTCTTGGCGTACTCGCGAATCTTCCCGCTCGTTTGATAGGTCTTCTTGCCAGTTGAGTAAGTTGTGCGCATACCGTAGATAAACTGACCGCCCAGTTGCCGAACCGACTGCTGCCCCATGCTCGCAAACGATAGCCGTTCCATGACACCGGGGACCTTCAGGACGGTATACATTGCAGCGACGCCGGTTATAAGGGGCATCAGTTCGCCAGATACTTGCGTTGGGCTACCGACGACGACACCGGCAATAAGGGAGCCAGCAACAATAAGGACAACAACCTGCACAAAGAGCACGAAAATGGTCGTGAGGTATGCTTTGGCAGCGGTAAGTGAGAAGTCTCGAAAGCCTGGCAAAAGCCAGAGAAGGAGTACCAGTGGCGAGAGGATTGCGCCAAGATATAGCACGATTAACCGCATAACGTAGTAGATCACGAGAATGACAGCAAAGATCGTGAATAGCAGCATGATAAGAAGTGCTGGGAAGCTCATCGTCGCGGATTGCTTCACGATATCGGTCAGTGAATCCCAGAGGGAGTTCGTGCCGTTAGCGAGCGTCACGGCATGAATCATGGCATTAGATAGTTCAATAACCCCATCAATAGCGAAGATTGAGGTGTTGAGACCAAGGAATATAAGGGCGAGGCGTGGCAACAGGTGCTTGATCTCAATCTCATCGAGACCGAAGGTTGTGGCACTCATGATGTGGAAGCCGAGTAGCCCGATGACGAGCACGAAAAGCGCGTCGCATATCCCTACCATGCCGAGCCAGAGATTGAAGACAGTTGGGTTGTCGGCCATGAGAGGTGTGGATTTGGTGAAGAATGCAACGGACCTAAGTAATGCAGAAGTAAGATACTGAATAACGTCATTAATCACTCCAGTAATTGCTTTTACGATCACCGCAACGAGACCGCTTGGTGGAGCAGGCTGAATAGATGTTAAGTTTGGAACGGACACGTGGCTTACTGCCGCTCTGCCAGTGTACGAATGAGTTAGTATTTGCGTCAACGCCCCTGCTGCAAAAATGAGTACCAGTCCGATGAGTGCATTGCGCAGAATTCGTTTTGCCCTATCCAGGTTCTCGGGCCTTCCAGCGCTCGTCATGTAGGCGACACCACCATTTACGATAAAGAAAACGCACGCTAAAGATGCCACCGCACACAACGTTAGCATAATTGGCGAAATAAATGAGCGCATGACGTCATTGGCTGTAGTGACACCAAACAGAAGCAAAGCTGGTTAGATCGAAAGTATGGGCATTGTTACGTCTTAGCTTCCGAATGCGTTGGTGGCAAGTGAAGTTACGATATTGCCGAGGACAAATGCACCAATGGATATTGAGAGGCCAAGACCAGCGTAAATGAGAGTCCTTTTGGATTTATCCAGATGCTGGGGATTGCCGGAGCTCGTAATATAGCCAAAGCCACCGACAACAATGAAGAAAATGGCGACAAGTCCGGCAAGACTTGTCACGACTTCAATAATACTTTTGATAAAGCTTTCGACGTTGCTTACACCAGCAACTGAACTAGTAGCGTCCGCAAACGCTGGATGTGTTACTAACGGTAGCATAGCTGATGCTACATATAGACTTACGTACCCTATTTTCCCATTCACCATGAACCCTCTTTTACTCATGGGATTATATATAACCTGGAATTTTGCTTAGTGTCAATAAATATTATATAATCGTAAGCAGTATACTATACGCAGAAAGCAGAGTTTCCCGAACTTCTAGCTAAAGTATCAGCCATGAATATGTCACGTAAACAATCAAAAACTACACTCAGCCTATGGGACGGGGTAAGGATCTACGCCATTATCCTGGCCATCGTTGGCATTGAAGCCCGATTGCATAAGACCGACACCCTTTACGTAATATGGATTTTAATCGCTCTGTCAGGAATTGGGTTAATTATAGAGAAAATACTTATGCGCATACGGCTTCGCCGTCGGCTTCAGCTGCTGGACGAAGTAGACATAATGACTGGTACTGAATTTGAAGAGTATCTAGTGAAGTTGCTCAAAGGGAACGGTTTTGAGAATGTTTCCATTACTGAAAAATATGATATGGGTGTCGATATTATCGGCGAGAAGAACGGTGAACGCTGGGGAATTCAAGCTAAACGATACAACGGCCTCGTCAAAGCATCGGCAGTCCGTCAAGTAATTGCGGGGCTAAACTCATACAACTGTACTCGGTCTATGGTTATGACCAATAGTACGTTTAGTAACTACGCCATAAAGCTAGCACGAAGCAATCATTGCATACTTATCGATCGTATGGAGTTAGCGAAGATTATTAGCGACACAAGATAGATGCAACTAAGCAAGCTGTCAGGGATGGAGCAGCCGTACAGCTGAGCGGTTCAGCGTGGATAGATCATGCCATCTTAAGAATTTACGACAGTAGCACGACCATATAGTATGCTTGTCATATGGCACGGCGATGGCGAGCAACTATAGGCGGCAAGACCGTTTGGGTCGAATCAAAAGTTGAAGAGCGTTTCCTGCAATGGATAGATGTGAACGGCTTTAGCAACCGATGGGAACGGCCTGATGTCGGGCTGCACGCCCGTGGCAAGAACTACACACCCGATATTTATCTTATGATTGAGCACGAACATATGAGCCATCGTGCAGTAATCGAAGTCAAGTCAGTACTGGATGGCTGGAAATATGGCTTCACCGACTACATCTCAGGGCGCATGCGTCCAGCTTCACGAGTTTACTTTTCTGACATCCTACTCCTGTTTGTCGATGACACTCAGACATGGTATCGCATCGACCGTAAGACGGGCTCACTCACTGAGTTTGGCGTACCCACTCCTGCACGTATTACGATAAATAAAGCATATAAGCCGCTCACCGTTCCCGCAAAGCCTGTCTGGAGTCACCGCTATAAACAGCGCCTCGATAGCTTTGTGGCTAAGTCTGCTCTAAGCGTAACGGCTGACATATTGGAAGGTGGTGTCAAAATCCTCTTTGGCCCGACAAAGAGAAGGCGTCGCCGAAGCTACAGGAAACGCAAATAGTTGTCATTAGCACATGATCGTCGCACTACTTAAGCGAGTATCACTCTAGAACATTATTTACATAACAGCATATCTATGTTAATGTAGTAGTTAATTGGGCCTCGCTCTAGGCTTGTCTGAACAAAGTAAGAGCTTGGGACTCCAAACGTAAGTGAGGGGTTTGTTTTTGCTGTCTAAAAACATCAGTGAAGACATGCCGCGAGTTAAGACTACTCATGCAATTACCTAAGTCGCACCGACTGAATCAAAGCGCCACTATCATAGTGTCCTCTTTGATTGCCCTGCTCATTGTTCTCACTGCAACCGTTTGGCGTCCTGCAATCACAAATCAATTGAACAGCTGGAAGCTACTGCCTGAGCCAGAAAAACTCACTGAGCTCTACTTTGTACATCCGAATAGCCTGCCCGCAACCTACACTCCTGGCAAATCTCAAATGATCAGCTTTACGCTACACAATCTCGAATACCAAACCATGACCTACCGATACCAGATTATCGAAGAAAGTCAGGATGGCTCGAATGCAACAATACTTGATACAAATGCCTTCACGATCAACCAAGGACAGTATCGCACGGTTTCATATCCCGCCACGCTCGTCGATGCCGGCCAAGACGCTAAGATTGTCGTTTCAATCCCTACAGTCAATGAATCTATTGATTACGCTCTGACAAGGAGTAACCAGTGAACTCACAAAAAGTCACTGTAGTAATCCCCTGCTACAACGAGTCGAAGGGTATTGGCAAAGTAATTAACGGTTTTAACCGCGAGCGGTTACTACACTATGGCTACGAGCTAGACATACTCGTCGTTGACAACAATTCTACCGACAATACTTCAGAAGTCGCCCGTAATGCCGGCGCCCGAGTGATTGTTGAGACAACCAAGGGCAAAGGTAACGCCATGCGCACTGGCTTTAAGAACGTTAGTGATGATAGTACCTACGTTGTCATGCTCGATGGCGATGATACATACAGCTCAAGCGAAGTACACCGCCTACTTGAACCGTTGCACAGTTACTTCTGCGAAGTAGTCATTGGCTCTCGTTTGAACGGCAAGATGAAAGAAGGCTCCATGACCATGTTTAACCACATGGGCAACTGGGTATTCTCGCACCTTGTTCGTTATTTTTACCGTGCAAATGTAACTGATGTACTTACTGGTTACTTCGCGTGGAAAAAGTATGTCATCGACGACATAGCCCCACATCTTATTTCAGATGGGTTCGCCATTGAGATGGAGATGATTACAAAGATGGCAAAGCTTGGGTACGAGATTTACTCTGTCCCCATTAGCTACCACCCTCGCAGCGGCGAAACTAACCTTCGCCCCGTTTATGATGGCTACCGAATTCTCAAGATGTTTTTCCGAAACCTGTTTTGGAAGATCAAAGATAACGATGCCGACGAGCACATAGAGGTCACGGCGTAGCATGAAAATTGTCTTTGTGTCAGACGCAATCTATCCCTACAACAAGGGCGGCAAGGAAAAGCGATTGTTTGAGCTAAGCACTCGCCTTTGCGCACTTGGCCACGATGTGCACATCTACACCATGCATTGGTGGAAGACACCCGAAAAGAAGCGTGTCGAGAACGGTGTCATGCTGCACGCTATTTCTAAGTACCACGCAATGTACACCGGTGACCGTCGAAGCATAAAAGAAGGTATCCTATTCGCCCTCTCTTGTTTCAAATTACTCTGGGTTAAATTTGACGTCCTAGACGTCGACCATATGCCATTCTTCCCTGTTATTTCAACATGGTTTGTATGCATGCTGACATTCCGCAGGCGAAAGTTTAATGGCACTTGGCATGAAGCGCTCTCGGCGCAAGATTGGATAGGCTACATGGGCAAGGGCGGCCGTATCGCAGCCGTTGTCGAGCGCATCAGTACCAAGCTCCCCTACCGTATCTCCGCTGCCTCCTTGCAAACTACCCGTCAACTAGCTACGTATCACAAACGCACCAAGCGTGTTGAGCTAATTGCGAATGGTATCGATACCGAACTCATTGAAAGTGTGACACCGGCGAACATCAAGTGTGACGTTCTCTATATTGGCAGACTGGTCAAAGACAAGAATATCGACAAGTTAATTTATGCAATGGAGCTCGTTGCGAAAGAGCACCCAAGCATTCGTTGCGTAATCGTTGGGCATGGCGTTGAAAAGCAAAACCTCGAGAATCTCGTTACGAAACTGCATCTTGCGAATCACGTATCGATTATCGATCCACTGCCTGAGGCAAAAGATGTCTACGCATACATGAAGCGGGCCAAGGTATTTGTCCTACCTTCAGTACGTGAAGGCTTTGGCATTGCTGCACTTGAGTCACTTGGATGTGGCACACCCGTCGTTACGGTAAATGCCCCTGCAAATGCCGCTAAAGACCTTATTGAAGATGGCGTTACGGGGTCTGTTGTGCGGTTAAGCCCGCAGTCGTTGTCTGAGGCAATTACACATTGGATTAACGTTAACGCCGATGAAGCGATAGCTGACCGGGTATCCGAATATTCATGGAACAGTATCACTAAGAAACAAGCCGAGGTATATGCATCATGAAGTATTCATTCGTCCTTATAGCGTTCAACGAACAGGAAAATATTATTTCCTGCATTAACTCAATCCTTGCCCAAGACGGTCTGGGTGATAGCTACGAAATTATCGTAGTCGATGATGGTTCACGAGATCACACAAGTGAACATGTACTGAGAATGGCAGCGGAGAACCCCAAGATTAAGCTCGTTAGCGATGGCAAAAATCATGGACGAGGTTTCGGACGCTTTACCGGTGTAAACAAGTCAAGTGGAGACTTCGTCATCATGGTTGACGCTGACATCCTGCTCCCCGACCACTGGCTACAAACTTGCCTTGAAAACATCGAGGGCCATGATGTTGTCGGTGGTATTGCAGTTCCAGATGGTGATGTGGCCTACATTTATCGCAAGTTTAAGCTAGAGCCAAAAACCATCATGGGAAGTACGACCATTACTGGTAATAACGGCATGTACAAACGTAAGGTATTTTCTAAAGTTACCTTTGATAAAAACCTGCGCGAAGGTGAAGATGTAGATTTTAATCACCGTGCTTCCACTGAAGGGTTTGTAGAGTACTGTATCCCTGGCCTTACGGTTGAGCACCAAGAATCAAAGTCATTTGTCCGTTCTGTTCAATGGCTCTACCAAAGTGGAATAGGTGCTACACGCCAATTGATCCGCTTTCGTGAAGTCCGCCTTCCAGACCTAGCATTCTTTGCCACTCTGCTGAGTACTATATGCGCGATCATCTTAACGATATTGACGAGTACTGGCCTCTGGTTCCTAGTACCCATGCTTGGTCTCCTAGGGGCAAGCTTTATGCATGTCCGTGGCAAGTTCTCTTTAGGCAGAGATACCGCAGCCAGTAATGTCGGTGCGATCCTAGTAGATACACTACTTATATTTTCTTACTACGTAGGTCGACTCGTAGGTCCGTTCATTTTACTTGGTAGGGGCAAGAAGAAATGAAAATTATAATCGTTCCTAACGAACCTAATCCTAATATGACTGGCCGACACTACGCTGTCGCAAAAGCCCTTGCCGCAGCTGGTCATGAAGTTCATGAGCTTATTTGGGATTTGCCACAGATCATGACCAAAAAACAGCTTGTACGCCATCTATTCACCTCACTCCGTACTGGAAAATACAAATATGAAGATCTGACTATGCACCACATTGCTCGCCTGCCGCTGTTCTGGCCATACATTAATGGATGGCTCTTTAAGTGGCAGCTCCGCAAGTTATACAGACACACAGGTGCGGATATTATTTTTGCCGAGAGTTTCACTAACGAGACAAGCATTCCGAAAGAGCTGCCATACGTATACGACTTAGCGGATGATTATGCCGCCCCAGCCGATGTATACGGTAGATTGTTTTATAAAGCAATGTTTAAACTTCTTGGCGTTCGCTCAACCATGGAGAAACAATGCCGAGAGGCACTCGCCGTCACAGCCGTCTCATCTGTTCTCGTGAACTACGCAAAGTCGTTCAATATCCATGTGATAGAAGTCCCCAATATGCTAGACGTCGAGAACATTGAATTAGTCAAAGCAGACAAATCTACATATCCTACTAATAGGTACTCGCTGGTCTATGCGTCTATGTTCGGTAAATGGAGCCGAGTAACTGAAACGATGCAAACGGTCATTGCCCTACGTAACAAATTCCCGAATATTGAGCTCACGCTGGCGGGAGGTGGCCCAGAATCTGCAAAGATACAGCAGTTCATCGAGGATAATAATGCCAGCTCTTACATTCACTACCTAGGCTATATAAAAGACCGAAGAGAGTGGTTTGGCATTATGAACCGTGGAGCGATTGGTTTAAACATTTCGGACAAGAACAAGTGGCGCGATGCCGCCAACCCAATTAAGGTCATTGAATACTGCGCATTAGGCAAGCCCGTCGTCTCAACTAATCTAGATGGCGTGGCGGCGCTTGGTTTTGCCAACATCATGACCTTTGCCGACAACGATAGTAAGGAAGACGGCCTTTATCAAGCACTGGGTCGAGCTCTTACAAAACCCGAAAGAGCGTATCCTGATGTCAGCAAAAATACACTCGCTACATATAGTAGAACTAAGGTTATTCACGATCTTGTGAGTGTATTTGTTGATGCAATTAAATTGGGTAAAGAGGAGCGCCCAGCATGAAGACACTAGCGCCGAGTGAAAACCCACGGGTGCTCTTTATCACCCAAGAGTTCTCGAAATCAGGAGGCGCAGGCATCTACGCCTACGAGGTTGTTAGCTCATTGGTGAAACAAGGTGT
>Ga0265338_10006768_pt1 | contig 14455 bp, 9 predicted proteins | sample 42126metaG_FD_193579 | JGI IMG/M metagenome (GOLD analysis project Ga0265338, IMG submission 193579) | Rhizosphere microbial communities from Carex aquatilis grown in University of Washington, Seatle, WA, United States - 4-21-26 metaG | ecosystem: Host-associated > Plants > Roots > Rhizosphere >... | reverse complement strand
CGGCCAGGTAACGCCAGGTGATCAACGCCGCCGCCAGCACGACCGCGCCGCCGAGCGCGGCAACGACGGCCGGCCGTCGCGGCGACAAGCGCGCCAGCAAGCGCCCCAGCCCGGGCTCGGGGGCCACGCGGATCGCGCCCCTTCGTTCCAGCACGGCGAGCAACGGCGTCGAGATCGCGTTCGTCACGCGCGAGTCGTCGCGCCTGGTCGAGCGTCGGGCCGAGAAGCTGAAAGTGCGCTACTGCTACCTCGGCGTCGGCGACAAGAAGGCGGCGCTGCCGCGGCTGCTCGAGGACACCGGCATCGAGATCGCGGAGCTCGCGTACATCGGCGACGACGTCAACGACGCCGGGATCATGAGCGCCGTCGCGAACAGCGGCCTGGTTGGCGCCCCTCTCGATGCCGTGCGGACCGTGCTGCACAGCGCGCACTACCGTTGCGCGCGGCCCGGGGGCTATGGCGCGTTCCGCGATTTCGCCGAATGGATCCTCGGCTTGCGCGCTCAGGCGCGGACGCCGAAGGCGATCGACAACCGCGACTACCAGTGGGGGGATTCACCATGACGGTCAAGGACGTGTCCGTGGATGCGCAGGTGGATGCGCAGGTGGACGCGCAGGTGGATACGAACGATGCGTTGCCGGCGGCCGTGAGGCTGGCGACCGAGGCGCCACGCGTGCGCGTCGGCAACAAGGGCATCGGCGGCGCAGCGCCGGTGTTCGTCATCGGTGAGATCGGCATCAACCACAACGGCTCGGTCGAGATCGCCAAGCGGCTCATCGACGGCGCGGTGCTCGCGGGCGCCGACGCGGTCAAGTTCCAGAAGCGCACGCCGGAGAGGTGCGTGCCGCGCGATCAGTGGAACATCGAGCGCGACACGCCCTGGGGCCGCATGACGTACATCGAATATCGGCGGCGCATGGAGTTCGGCCCGCGCGAGTACGCCGAGATCGATCGCTATTGCGCCGAGCGGCGCATGCTCTGGTTCGCCTCGTGCTGGGACGAGGAGTCGGTCGACTTCATCGAGTCGTTCGCGCCCCCTTGCTACAAGGTGGCGTCGGCTTCGCTGACCGACGTCCCGTTGCTCAAGAAGATGCGCGCCACCGGACGCCCGCTGATGCTGTCGACGGGCATGTCGACCAACGAGGAGATCGCGGCCGCGGTCGACGCCGTGGGGCGCGACAATCTGCTGATCGCGCACGCGACGTCCAGCTACCCCTGCCCGCCCGAACACCTGAACCTGAACATGATCCGCACGCTCAAGGCGCAGTACCCCGAGTGCGTCATCGGGTATTCAGGCCACGAGGTTGGTCTCGCGCCGACCTGGGCGGCGGTCACGCTGGGCGCGGCGTTCGTCGAGCGGCACATCACGCTCGACCGCGCGATGTGGGGCAGCGACCAGGCGGCGTCGGTCGAGATCGGCGGCTTGCTGCGCCTGGTGGCCAGCATCCGCGACATCGAGCGGTCGATGGGCGACGGCGTGAAGCGGATCTACGAAGGCGAGCTCGCGGCGCGCAAGAAGCTGCGCCGCGTGGTCAGCGCGCCGGCGATCCCGACCAACTGAGCGGACAGGGCCTGGCCACGGCTGATTTGTTTTCGGATCCCGTCGCGACCTGGCGCGTGCTCTCGCCGGTCGCCATCATCGTCGTCGCGCTGATCTTGATCGCGCTCGAGCGGCGCTGGCCGTACACGCGCGGGCAGCGTTTCCTGCGCGCCGGGATCGGCGTGGACCTGATCGGCTACGCGCTGGTGCAGAGCTACCTGCTGGGCTTGGTCATCGCGCATGTCTCGGCGTGGCTCGACGGTGTGACCGGGCTGTCGCGACTGCACCTCGTCAGCGCGTGGCCGGTGGGCGTGCAGGTCGCGTTCTTCGTCATCACGCACGACCTGTATATTTATTCGTTCCATCGCCTGCAGCACCGATCGCCGCTGCTCTGGCGCATCCACGAGGCGCACCATGCGACCGCCGACGTCGACTGGCTGTCGGGCGCGCGGTCGCACGCGTTCGAGATCTTGATCAACCAGACGGTCGAGTTCGCGCCGATCGTGCTGCTGGGCGCGGCGCCCCAGGTCACGCTCATCAAGCTGACGCTCGATTCGATCTGGGGCATGTACATCCACGCCAACATCGACGTGCGGTCGGGCCGGCTGCAGTGGATCATCAACGGCCCCGAGATGCACCGCTGGCACCACGCGATCGAGATCCGCGACGGCGTGAACTTCGCCACCAAGTTCGCGTGGTGGGACTGGCTATTCGGAACGGCACTCCGCCCGGCGGGCAAGCCGTCGGGTTTCGGAATCACCGAGCCGTTCCCGAGCGGGTATTGGGCGCAGCAGGTTTACGCGTTCCTGCAGCGTCCGCCGCGAGCGGCGGACGCTGCTCGCCGCCACGCACGCGAGCCGCTTGGTTGTCGTGTCTCACACAGATCGGGGCGGCAGCGTCCGGATCATCAGTGCTAGAACGGCTTCTCGACGGGAGCGCAGGACGTATGCCAGCGACTAAAAAAGCGAAGCACGAATCGGACGAGCTGAGGCCCGAGTACGACTTCTCGGGCGGTATTCGTGGGAAGTATGCGGCGCGCGTCGCTCGTGGAACCAACGTCGTGGTCTTGGACCGCGACGTCGCTGACGTTTTCAAGACTTCGAAGGCCGTAAACGCGGCCCTCCGCTCACAGCTCAAGCGCAAGCCGGCCCGCAAGGCTCGGCGGCCAACCCAGCGCTGAACCTGGCGGGCCTTCGGCCCGCCTAGGTTACGTCCTCAGCGGCGCGCGCCACGCGCCGCGCGCGGCGTCTCGTCGGTGTTGACCATCGCGCCGCGCGGGCCGCGCGCGCCGCCGCGGCGGTGCTTGCCGTGCTTCGGCACGGGGGCGTGGATCTCCGGGCCCTCGCTCGGGGGCTCGTCGCCGGCGTCCAGCTCGGGCGGCGACTCGGGCTCGGGGCGCGTGGTCATCTTCTTGACCCAGTCGAGGCACTGCTTCTCGGTGAACGTCGCCTCGTGCCGATCGAAGACCAGCGGCTGCGACGCCGCCTGCTCGTACTCCTCGTCGGTGATGTGCCCGCGCTGGTGCACGGTTGCCAGGATGCGCCGCACGTACTTGTCCCACGGCGGATACGGCGCTCCGTGGCAGTACTGGATGTAGCGGCGCTTGGGGTTGGGCAGCATCGACGAGAAGAACGCGCCCTCGAGCGGCGTCAGCTCCGACGGGCGCTTGCCGAAGTAGTGCCGCGCGGCCGCGCCGATGCCGTAGATGCGCGGACCGAACTCGATCGCGTTGAAGTAGAGCTCGAGGATCCGCTCCTTGGGCAGCACCTGCTCGAGATACCAGACGAGAAACAGCTCCTGCAGCTTGCGCGACAGCGTCTTCTCCTGGCTGAGCAGCACGTTCTTCACCATCTGCATGGTGATCGACGACGCGCCGATGCGGAACCCGCCGCGCTCGAGGTTGCGCTTCAACGCGCCCTTGAACTGCGACGTCACCCAGCCGTGGTGCTTGAAGAAGCCGTTGTCCTCGGTGGTCATGATCGACCCGATGAGATAGGGCGAAATCTCGGCGTAGGGCGTGAAGTCCGGGTTGTCGGGCCCGACGACGAACTGCATGGTCTCGGTCTCGCCCGGCGCCATCCCCGGACCGGGCGGCTGCGGCACTTCGACCGTCATCACGATCGGCTCGCCGTCGCGCAGCGCCACCACCGCCTCGGGCGCCTTGACCACCTTGCAACCGTTGATGCCGACCTTGCCGCGCAGATCCAGCGACTCGAGATCGGCGAAGTCGATCTTCGTGCCGACCAGCGCCTCGAAATTGCCCTGCAGCACGAACCCCTGCAGCCTGGGCGTCAGCGCCGCCGGGACGCTCGCGAGCAGCTTGGCGCAGGGCAGGCGCGGCACGGTGAGCGCGAGATCGATCTTCGGCACCATGCTGAGGTGGCTGCCGTCGGAGAAGACGTATTTCCCGCGCGGCAGCTCGACCGAGCCGGTGATGCGCGCCACCAGATTGCGAAGGCGCCCCTCGAGCAGCTCGAGCTCGACGCGCCGGCGCTGCGGATAGGCGACGCCACGAAGCACCAGCCCCAGCGACATCCCTTCGATCGGTTCGCTCGACAGCGCGTCGTGTTGCAGGCTGAGCCCGGTGACCGCCATGTCACCGCCGAAGCGCACGGACTCGCCGGCCCAGGTCAGATCGAACGCGGCGTCGATGTTCGAACGCGCCGGTGAAAGCACCGAGCGCGGCAGCACGTCGGCGATCTTGTCGAGCGAGAACTGCGCCGCCCGCAGCGACAGGCGCCCCTCGCGGTTGGCCGGCTGCGCCGTGCCCTTTGCGGTCCACAGTGACTCGCGCGCGCCGCCGTAGCTGCCGTGCAGATCAATCACCACGCCGCGTCCGTCGTCGGACGGAGCGCCCGCCGCGGTGGGCGGCGGCCCCACGGTGCCGGTGATGCCGGTCAGGGCCAGCGTGGGCAGCGGCGTCGCGAATCCGTCCTGCACGCGCACCATCGGGTAGCCCTGCGGGTGCAAGCCCGACTTCAGCGCCGTGCGCACGTCGAGCTCGGTGGCGCCGAAGCGCGGACCCTTGTCGCCGCCGCCGAGCGCGAGCAGGCCCGATACGCCGCGCAGCCGCACCGACGCCTGCCGTCCGGGTGCGAGCAGGCCGGCGATGCCAGCGATCTTGAGCGCGAGCCCGCTCTCGAAATCCTGCACGTCGATCGTGCCGCTCTCCACCCGGATGCCCGGCAGCGACGACGACGAACCACTCGACGACGCCGGCGGGCTCTCGCCCTCGGTGCGCTTGCCGCGCAGGCGCGCCACGATGTCGCTGACGTTGTCACCGTCGCCGCCGCGCACGGCGTTGACGCGCAAGCCGACGACGGTGATCGGGCTGCCGCCCCACGCGGCGCTGAACGGGATCGCGATCTCGTCGGCGGCGACCAGCGGCGGCGCCTCGCTCTTGCCCGCCGCGCCCTCGACGACGAAGCCGCGCAGCACGAAGCGGCCGAGCCCGCCGCGCCCCTGCGCGATCGTCACCGGGCGGCCGAGCCGCGCGCCGATGCGGCCCGCGGCCAGGTGCGCGACGATGCCCCCGATCACGAACGGATAGAGCAGCAAGACCAGCAAGATCGCCGCACCGACGAGCCACAGCTTGGGACGCCGGCGCAGCAAGGCCGCCAGTGCGCTGACGGAGCCGCCGGACTTCGCGGATACGGGGGCCACTCGACGGACATCCTACCAGCACCGACGCCGGCCGATGCAGGAAGTTGTAGTAGGGGCAACCCGAGCGGGGTTTCCCTTGCCGCCCGCGCCATAAGGGCCGATGCTATCGAGGGAGACGCTGCAAGCCCGCCATGAGCATCACGCCCACCATCGGCGCGACTGACGAGACCGAGATGACGGGCGGCACGGCCGCGGATGCGCCTCCGGGCGCGCTGCCCGCACGCGACGAGATGCCCGCCGTGCTGCACCTCTATCGAACCGGCGATCTCGACGGTGCCGAGGCGCGCTGCCGCGCGATGGTCGAGCGCGATCCCGGTTGCGGCGCCGCCTGGAATCGCCTGGCGCGCATCGCCGAGCGGCGCGGGCAGCTCGCCGCGGCCGAGGAGCACTTCCGGCGCGCGATCGCGACGCTGGCCGATCCCGCCGAGGCGCACAACAACCTCGCCGTTCTGCTGCAGCGGCGCGGCGAGCTCGGCGATTCGCTCGATCACTACCACCGCGCGATCGCGCTCGGCATGCGGCACGCGATGCTGCACAGCAACCTCGGCTGCGTGCTGCGCAGCCTCGGACGCTTGCATGACAGCGCCGAGGAGTTCGCGCGCGCGCTGGCGCTCGACGATGCGCTGGCGCACGCGCACAGCAATCTCGGCGTGACGCTGGCGCTGCAGGGCGACACGGCAGGCGCGCGCGCGCACGGCCGCCGCGCCGTCGCGCTGCAGCCCGACTGGGACCTGGCGCACAGCAATTTGTTGTTCTGCCTGAACTACGCCGACGACCTCCACGCCGACGAGATCGCCGCGCAGCACCGCGCGTTCGGCCGCCGGCACGCGGGGCGCGACACCGGAGCGCCCGCGCGCGACGCCGACGACGATCCCGATCGCCCGCTCCGCGTCGGCCTGGTGTCGCCGGACCTCAAGCAACACTCGGTCGCGTATTTCGTCGAGCCGATCCTCGAAGCGCGCGACCCCGGCGCCGTCGAAATCACCTGTTACTCCGATACGCCCCGACTCGACGCCGTCAGCGAGCGCCTGCGCGCCGCCGCCGACCGCTGGCGATCGATCCACGGGCTCGACGACGAGTCCGTCGGGGAGCGCGTGCGCGCCGACCGCATCGACATCCTGATCGATCTCGCCGGCCACACCGCGGGCAACCGCATGTCACTGTTCGCAAGGCGCGCGGCGCCCGTGCAGATGACCTATCTCGGCTACCCGAACACGACCGGCCTCGACAGCGTCGACTGGCGCATCACCGACGCCTGGGCCGATCCACCGGGAACGACCGAATCACTCCACAGCGAGGAGCTGCTGCGCGTCGCGGGCGGCTTCCTCTGCTTTCGCCCGCGACCGGACAGTCCCGAGCCGGCGCCGCCGCCGATGCGCGAAAGCGGGCAGGTCACATTCGGCAGCTTCAACCTGCCGGCGAAGATCTCGCCGACGACGATGGCGCTCTGGGCCCAGATCCTGCGCCGCGTGCCCGGCTCACGCTTGCTGCTCAAGGGACCGGTGTTCGGCGACGCGGCGACGCGCGCCGCATATGAACGCCGACTCGCGGCCTCGCCGCTCGCCGGCTGCGACGTCGTGCTCTCGGGGCCGATCGCCGACGAGCGCGCGCACCTCGGCGCCTACGGCCGCGTCGACATCGCGCTCGACACGTTTCCCTACGGCGGAACGACCACGACCTGCGAGGCGCTGTGGATGGGCGTTCCCGTGGTGACGCTCGCGGGACGCACGCACGCGTCGCGTGTCGGCGCGAGCCTGCTCGCCCGCCTGGGCGAACCGTCGCTGATCGCCGATAGCCCGGCGGCTTACGTCGACGCCGCGGTCGCGCTGGCCACCGCGCCCGAACGACTGCTGGCGTTGCGGGCCTCGCTGCGGCCGCGGCTCAGCGCAAGCGGGATCACCGACGCGCCGGCGTTCGCGCGCCGCTTCGCCGAGGCGATGCGCCGCGCCTGGCACATCCACTGCGACAAGACGCGCGCCGCGCGCGCGCCACTGCCAGCGGGCACGACCGGCGCCCCCATGCGCGGCCCCCTGCGCGTGGTCGTGCCCGACACGCTCGATCAGATCACGCCCTACGTGCTGGCCGAACAGCACGATTGGTTCGAGGACGAGATCGCCTTCGTGCGCGCGGCGCTGACGCGCGGCGAGCGCGCGCTCGACATCGGCGCCAACCACGGCGTCTACGCGCTGGTGATGGCCCAGCGGGTCGGGTTCTCGGGACGCGTCTGGGCTTTCGAGCCGGGCGGCGCCGTCGCCGAGCGCCTGCGCGCGAGCCTGAAGATCAACGGGCTGCCGCAAGCGGAGGTCGTCGCCGCCGCGGTCAGCGACCACGAAGGGAGCGGCACGCTGGTCGGCGGCGCGCACAGCGAGCTCGGCCATTTGCAGCGCCCGTCGGACACCGACGCGAGCGCCGGCGAGGCCGTCGCGCTGATCACGCTCGACGGCAGCCGCACGCGCCTCGGGCTGCGCGACGTGGCGTTCGTGAAGATCGACGCCGAGGGCGCCGAAGCCGAGATCATCGACGGGGGCCAGCGCTTCTTTGCCGAGGAGTCGCCGCTCGTGATGTTCGAGGTGCGGCCCGACGCGGCGGCGATCGACACCGACCTCGTTGCGCGCTTCGAGCGACTCGGGTACCGCGCCTACCGGCTGGTCCCCGGGCTCGGGATCCTGGCGCCGCTCGACGGAGCGCGGCCGCTGGATCCCTTCACGCTGAACCTGTTCGCGTGCCGCGCGGATCGAGCGCAGCTCCTCGAGCGGCGCGGGCTGCTCACACGCACCGCGCCCCAAGACCACGACGACGTCGACGACGACGTCGTCGTCGACAGCTTCGCCGGCGCGGGGATCGCCTACCTGCGCGCGCAGTTGTTCGCCGCGCCGCTCTGGCCGCGCTGGTCGAGCTGGGCCGCGGGCGCCGCGACCGCGCCGGCCCCGGACCGCGCCTACGCGCGCGCGCTGGATCACTTCGCGATCGCGCAGCACATCACCGAGCCGCCCGCGCGCCGCTACGCAGCGCTGCTCGTCGCCCTGCGAAGCATCCGCGACTGCGCGGCCGAAAAGCCCACGCTGCCGGCCCTGCAGACCTTCGCCCGCATCGCCTGCGAGGCCGGCGAGCGTGCCCTGGCAGCGTCGGTCCTGAGCCAGATCGTCGAGCGCTGCACCCGGACCGACCCGCCCATCACCGACGCCGAGCTCGCCTGCCCCTTCCTCGCGGTGAGCGCGCGCTTCGACCACCTCGCGCCACGCGAGCCCGACGGCGCGCCCGCGCGCGCCGAAATCATCCGCTGGGTCACCGCCGCCGCGCTCGAGCAGAGGGAGCGCGTGCGCGCGTTCTCGTCGTTCTACACCGCGAAGGATCCGGCCACGCTCGCCTGCCTGGAGACCATCGCGCGCCTCGGCTATCAGAGCCCCGAAATGGCGCGGCGGCTCGATCTGGTGAAACGGCGGCGCGGCCTGTGACGCGAGGCGAGCTACGCCGCGAAGGCGGGCGCCAGCTCGACCGCGAGGCGCCGGCGAGCGTGGTGCAATCGCGACATCACCGTGCCCACCGGGCAACGCGCGATGCTGGCGATGTCCTGATACGACTCACCGTCCATCTCGCGCAGCGCGATCACCTCGCGGTGAACCGGCGACAGGCGCGCCATCGCCGACTGCACGGCGGAGCCGGCCTCGGCCTGGCCGTAGAGCTGCTCGGGCGTCTGCTCCTCGACCGCCAGCGCTGGCTCGGCGCGCCGATCGCCCTCGTCGTTCTCCACGGTCGAATCGCGCCGCGCCTCCGGGCGCCGCAGGCGATCCAGACTGGTGTTCACAACGATCCGGTGCAGCCAGGTTCCGAAGGCCGAACGCCCTTCGAAACGCGTGAGATAGCGGCACACTTTGAGGAGTGACTCCTGCACCACATCCTCGGCGTCGTCGGGGTTGCGCACCACCCGCAAAGCCACGGCCATCATGCGCGGCCGCGCGTCGGCGAGCAGCCGGTTGAGCGCGTCGCGATCTCCGGCCTTGGCGCGGTCGATCATGTGCCCATCTGCCTCGCTGGACTGAGACAGTTTTGCTTCGTCCACCGCGGCAGCCTTGATTTGGACTGGGGTTTTCATGGCTGACCCGAGGAATTGCAAGGTCAGTACCGTTTGTTGTTCCTGGGAACCCTCGCAGGGTTCCCAGACCGTCCGGTGTCGCCCCTCACGCCTACATCCTGCTACTATTCCGTGGGCCGTCGCATGAACGAGCTGCAGCGGATCCAGAGCGTGCTCATCGCCGTGCGGCGGCGGGCCCTGCTACGCGCTGCGCTGCAGACCGCCGGCTTCGGCCTGGCGGCGATGCTGCTGGCGCTGCTGGTGCTGGCGCTGTCGGCGGTGGCCGTCGGCCCCGCGGGCTTCTGGCCGCTGCTGAGCGTGGTGGTGCTCGCCGCGCTCGGCGTGAGCGCCCTGGCGGTGGGCCTCATCAGACCCGCGCGGCAGCTGCGCGGCGATCGCGCCGCCGCCAGCCTGGTCGCGCAGCTGCACCCGGCGGTGGCGAGCGACCTCTGCTCCGCGGTCGAGCTCGGGGCGCCCGACGACATGCCGGCGCAGACCGACTCGGAGTCGACGACCGTGTCGCGCACGCTGGTGCGCGCGCTGCAGGGATCGGTCGCCGGCGCGGTCGAGCCGCTGGATCCGCGGCGCCTGATCTCGCTGCGGCCGGCGGTGTCGGCGCTGGGCGTCTTCGTGGTCGTCGCGGCGGGCACCGGCGTGGCGCTGCAACGCTGGCCGGATCTGATCCACGGCATCGAGACGCTGGCCCACCGGCCGACGCGCTTCGAGGGCGCGGCGATCTCGCCCGCGCCGCTGGTCGGCGATCTGCGCATCTCGTACGAGTACCCGGCGTACACCGGGCTGCCCCCACACGTCGTCGACGGATCGACCGGCGACATCATCGCGGTCAAGGGGACCAAGGTGCGGCTCGAGGCACGGCCGCTGCGCCGCACGCGCAAGGCGCTGCTGCTGCTGGGCGAGGACGGCGAGCGCGGCGAGCTGCCCGCGAAGATGGTGCAGGGCGTGATGTCGACGGAGCTGACGCTCAACGAGAGCGGCACTTACCGCTTCTGGCTGGCGCCGATCCTCGGCCGCCCGGTGCGCGAGCTGCGCAGCCATCAGATGACCGCCGAGGTCGACAACCCGCCGCGCGTCGAGATCCTCGGGCCGGCGGATCGGCTGGAGCTGCCGACGCCGCGGCCAATCGAGATCGGCTACACCGCGGACGACGACTACGGCCTCGACCGGGTCGAGCTGGTCTACCGCATCGGCGATCAACCCGAGCAACGGCAGCTGCTCCGCGACGCGCACGGCGCGCGCGCGGCGCAGGGGCGGATGGTCTGGGATCCGGCGTCGGCGGGCACCTTGCTGGCGGGCGAGCGCATCGCCTATCGCGTGGAAGCCAAGGACCGCGACGAGGTGTCGGGCGCGAAGATCGGATCGTCGCGGACCCTCTACGTGGTCATCCAGAACCCGCACGAGAGCATCGAGGAACGGCTGGATCGCCAGCGCGAGCTGCTCGATCGGTTCGTCGCGGATCTCGCGAATCGGCTGGAGCAAGCGCCGGCGGCGCGCGATGGGGCGCCGCCGCCGGTGGGCGACGCGCCGTCGCGCCTGGCCACGATCGGGGCCCTGCACGAAGCCGAGGAGTCGCACCTGGCGCTGCTCGGACGCCTGCTCGACGACGATCGGCGTGAGGGGACGCTGGGCAAAGCGCTGCGCGGCACGCTGGCCGGCATCGCCGACCGGCTCGAACACGTGCTGCGCGAGGAGGCGGCGGCGCTCGGCCCCAAATCCGGCACGACGTCCGGCACGGCCACGGGCAAGTCGGCCGCGGGCACGCCGGCGACGCTGGCCAGGGTGGGCGCGCTCGCCGACAAGCACGCCGCCGAGCTGGAAAAGGATGTCCTGCTGCTCGACGACTTGATCGGCCGCCAGCGCCTGGAAGATCTGTCGCGCCTCGGGCGCGAGCTGACCGACGCGCACCAGCGCTTGCAGGATCTGTTGCAGCGCTACAAGGCCACCAAGGATCCGGGGCTGCGCCGCCAGCTGGAGCGCGAGGCGCGCGATCTGCGCGCACGGATCAACGAGCTGGCGCAGAAGATCGCCGCGCTGAAGGCGCGCAACGACGTGCCCGAAGAGTGGCGTAACATGCCTGATATGAAGGCCGTCGCCGAGCAGGCGCGCAAGCTCGACGATCTGCTCGAGCGCGGCGACGAGGCGGGGCTGTCGAAGGCGCTGGCCGATCTGGGCGAGAACTTGAAGTCGCTGCGCCAGATGCTCGACCAAAATCTGGAGAGCTTCGGCGCCGAGCGTTTTCCGCAGGAGAACCGCGTGGTGGCCGAGCTGATGAAGAAGATCGGCGATCTCGAGGGCGACGAGCGCGCGCTGCAGAAGGAGACGCAGGGGCTGGCGGATCGGCAAGAGGCCGAGGTCGAGCGGCGGCTCAAGGGGCAGCTCGAGGAGTTCCTGAAGCGCGAGAACGAGAAGGTCGAGCGGCTGCGGTCGCGGCTCGCGGGCGTGCCGACCGGTGACCCGGAGAGCGCGCTCGCCGAGGAGATCGAACGCGCGCGCGACAGCGCCAAGCAGATGAAGCGGCTGTTTGCCGAGCGCGATCTCGCCGAGGCCAAGGGCGAGGCGGAGCGCGCGGCGTCGAGCCTGGACCGCGCGTCGGAGCACCTGGGCGACGGCGAGGAGGCCGGCCACAAGCGGCGCGCGCGGCCGGCGCGGCCAGCCGACGTCGAGGCGGTGAGCGAGGCGCGCGCGACCGCGCAGGAGATCGCCGACGATCTCGAGAAGATCCTGCCGCGCGCGAGCGAGATGATGACGCCCGAGGAGCGCGAGCAAGCGCGCGGCCAGTCCGAGCGCCAGAACGCGATCGGCAACCGCACCGACGACGCGGCGGCGGAGGCGGCCAAGCGCCTCGGCAAGATGCCGGGGCTCGAGAAGGCGGAGTCGGATCTGAAAGGCGCCGCGACGCGCATGCGGCAGGCGGGGGAGATGCTGAAGAAGAGCGAATCCAAGCCAGCGGCCGGCGCCGAGCGCGACGCGGCCGATCGTCTGGCCAAGCTGCGCGATTCGCTGCAGGAGCGCACGATGGGTACCGGCAAGCAGCAGCACGATCCCGTGCGCATCCCCGGCGCCGACGAATCCACCGCGCCGCGCGCCTGGCGGCAAGAGCTGATGGACGCCATGAAGGAAAAGGCGCCTGAGCGTTTTCGCGACGAGGTCCGGCGCTACTACGAGGAGCTGGTGCGATGACGAGCGGGCGCGGGGCCGTGGCGCTCGCGATCGCGCTCGCGCTGGCGCCGCCGGCGCGCGCGCACGCAGCGACCGCCGCCGCGGAGCCGGGTGCGCGCACGGGCGCGCCGACGGCGACCAGCGGCAACGCCAACGTGGTCGAGAAGATGTTCGACGAGTGGCGCTTCCGCGACGGCACGGTGGCGCTGCAAGAGCTGGTGCGCGCGGCGCCGCAAGCGCCGCAGACGCTGGTCATGGAGGGCTACGCCGCGTTCCTCAAGGGTGACTACGAAGGATCGGTGCGCAAGCTCAACACCGCGATCGAGGAGGCGGGCAGCACCGAGCCGACGGCGGCCGCGGCGGCGAAGGAGCTCCAGGGCCTGGCAAGCGAAGCGCGCGACGCCGTCAAGGATCACCGCGAGGAGCGCTCGACCCACTTCCTCATGCGCTATCCCGCCGAGGACGCGGTGCTGGTGCCGTACGCGCTGGAGGCGCTGGAGGCGGCGTATTCGGCGCTGCATCAGGATCTCGGCTTCGAGGAGGAGATCCCCATCCGCGTGGAGATCTACCGCAGCCCGTCGGATCTGGCGGCGGTCTCGTCGCTGTCGCCGGCCGAGGTCGCGCGCACCGGGACGATCGCGCTGTGCAAGTGGGCGCGGCTGATGGTGACCACGCCGCGGGCGCTCGCGTACGGCTACCCGTGGCTCGACAGCATGAACCACGAGCTCGTGCACTACGCAGTGTCGTCGCTGACCGGCGACCGCGCGCCGGTCTGGTTGCAAGAGGGGCTGGCGAAGTTTCTCGAGCGGCGCTGGCGCGAGCCGGCGGGAGGGCGCCTGGCGCCGTCGATGGAGCACCTGCTGGCGCGTGCGCTGCACACCGGCAAGCTGATCAGCTTCGATGCCATGCACCCCTCGATGGCGAAGCTGCCGTCGGCGGAGGACGCGACGCTGGCGTTTGCCGAGGTGGCGAACGCGGTGGCGTACCTGCACTCATTGGGTGGGATGCCGGCGCTCCGCGCGGCGATCCAGAAGGTCGCGAGCGGCGTCGACGCGCGCACGGCGGTGGCCGACACCGCGGGCGGCAGCTGGGCCGACTTCGAGCGTGGCTGGCGCGGGTTCATGAACGCGCAGCACTACAAGACGTTCGCGGCGATCGACATCCCGACGACCCATATCCGCAAGAGCGGCGCGATCGCGTCGCGCCGCAAGCCGACCGAGGACGAGGCGCTGACGTCGTCGCAGAAGCAGGCGCCGGCGTTCCGCTACCTGCGGCTCGGCAACATGATGCTGCAGAACAACCGCCTGCGCGCCGCCGCCGTGGAGTACGAGAAAGGCGCCAAGGTCAGCGGCGTCGCCCTGGGCGGCCCGACGACGGCGGTCAGCGCGCGGGCGGCGGCGCGCGCGGGCGATCCCGCGGTGCACTGGATCTTTCCGGTCAAGCTCGGGCGCATCTATCTCGCGCTGGGGGAGCCCGACCGCGCGATCAAGGCGCTGTCGGGCGCGGTGACGCTGTACCCGGATCTACCGTGGCCGCACCTGATCAGCGGGCAGGCGATGCTCGCCAAGGGCGACGCGGCCGGCGCGCTGGTCGCGCTCAAGACGTCGCTCGCGACCAACCCCTTCGACCCGGCTGTGCACTGCGCGCTCGCCGAGGCCTACGCCAAGCTCCCGTCGCCCACGGCGCCCGCGACCGCGGCAACGCCGCCTCCGCCGCCCGGTGTGAGAGAGCGCGAGCAGCGGTTCTGTCGAGAGCTCGCGGAACCGTAGAAGCGCAGGTCGGGAAGAGAGGGCCGGACCTCCTCACCCCGACCCTCTCCTCCACGCGGACGTGGAGGAGAGGGAGACCAGGCGTTGTGGCATTCGCTCCATTGAGCCGTTCCTAAATGCACCTTCTCCGCTCTCCACGTCGCGTGCTCGAGGGAGATGGGCCTTCAAGCATTCATTGAGCCCTTCCTAAATGCACCTTCTCCGCTCTCCACGTCGCGTGCTCGAGGGAGATGG
>Ga0265338_10006767_pt1 | contig 14455 bp, 10 predicted proteins | sample 42126metaG_FD_193579 | JGI IMG/M metagenome (GOLD analysis project Ga0265338, IMG submission 193579) | Rhizosphere microbial communities from Carex aquatilis grown in University of Washington, Seatle, WA, United States - 4-21-26 metaG | ecosystem: Host-associated > Plants > Roots > Rhizosphere... | reverse complement strand
AAAATAATTCCGCTGTTTCTCGCTGATGGGCATTTCGAGCTTTTCCATCACGGCCAGCATGTCCTCCCAGACACGGCGTTTTTCGCTCATCGCCTGGTTGCGGAGCAGATACGCCGGATGATACGTGGGCATCAACGGCGTGCCGCGATACGTTTTCCAGGTGCCGCGGAGTTTCGTGATGCCAATGGTCTTGCCCAGCAGCCCCTCCACCGCGGTCGCCCCGAGCGCGACGATGACCCGGGGCCGGATCAGATCAATCTGCTCGTGCAGATACGGAATGCACGTCGCCATTTCGCCGGGCGTCGGCTTGCGGTTGCCGGCCGTCTGGCCGGGCGTGTCGGGGCGGCATTTCAAAATGTTGGCGATGTACACGTCCGCCCGGCTCAAGCCGGTTGCCTGGATGATTTTCGTAAGCAACTGGCCGGCCTTGCCCACAAACGGCTCGCCCTGTTCGTCTTCGTCCGCGCCCGGCGCCTCGCCCACGAACATCAACTGCGCATCAATGCTGCCGACACCGAACACGACGTGCTGGCGCGACGACGCGAGGTTCGCGCATTTGGCGCAAGCCAGGGCGCGTTCGCGCAATGCGGCAAAGGCCGCGGACTTATCGAGGGTCGAAGGTCGGGGGTCGGGAGCCGGAACAGTTTCAGGTTTCAAGTTTTCAGTTTTCAGTTCCGGCGACCGTTCGGGCTGAGCGCCTTTGGGCGGCGGCTGTGACAAGGCACCGATGGTTTCAGGCGACACGGCAATGTGGCGGACGCCGCGTGATTTCAAACCTTCCAAATGTTGAATGGTTGCTTCGAGCAGATCGTTGTAAGCCGCAGACATGGGATCATCGTAGCGACTGTGCGGTGAAGCACAAAAATTAGTTGTTCACAATTGGCACGAGAATGTTCCCTTTCGGCATGGCATGGCCCGGTGTCAGCGGATCTGCGCCGGCATCACCGGCGTCAGTGTCACCGGACCGAGCAGGCCGCAATCGGTGAGCGGCCAGTTGGAGGCATCAAAGGGCTGGTAATTGATGTTCACATAATTGATGTCGCGAAAAGTTTTCCACGGCACCCCGCGCCGGTCCAGATCGCGGATGCGGTTGGCCGCAACACTGGTAACTTCCACTTCGAGCTCATTGCCGGCCGGCCTCAGGTTGTCCACGATCACACGGAACGGTGGCGTGATGAGCGTGCCGTAATCCTTGCCGTTCACCTTCACCCGCGCGCTCTGGCGCACGACGCCAAGATTCAAGAAAAAGCTTTTGTCCGCCGAATCCGGTATATCAAACGTGGTCTCGTATTTCGCGGTGCCGGCGAAGGCTTGGCAATTCGTGTCCGGGAACGTCGTCCACGAGGCGAGCTTGGTGGTTTGAAAATCGGCCGGGAGCGTCGGGCCGCCGGAAATGAATTTCACGTTCCACTGGCTTGCGATTTCAACTGGCAGGCCGTTGGTCTGCCAATAATTCCAAGCCGGGCCTTCAACTTTCTTGTCGGCGAAAACGCGGAGAATCACGGACTCGCCGGCGGCGAGTTGCAGGCGGACTTCGTCATTTGTATTCTGCGAAGCGACACCGGAATTACCAGTCATCGGGTCGAGAATGACGACGGATTTGGCAGGGCGCGAGAGAAAAATCCAGCCGTCAAAATTGGTTTCGGTGCGATTGGCGATGAAATAATGCCAGCCGCCGTCAAATGAACGACGGACACAAGACAGGCCGTTTTCCACCATCGTTTCATGGGTTGCTCCAACATAGTTCAGTGCGTATCCGCACGCTGCAAGCGCGCCTTCCGGCAGAATAATCTTACCAGCGCCGTTTGTATTGCAAACAAATCCAAATGCATTTGTGTCCTCTAATTTTCCTCCGCCAATTTGGAGATTATCCAACCGAAGGTCATGTCTCCAAAGATTCACCATTTCGTCAGTTCGCTCTTTGAAATCAGTTATCCCGGAAGCATTACATGTTGGATTTTGTACAATGATGGTTGCTCCCATTGTTTCGAGCGCTGCCAAATTTGTGAAAGTCACAAAGGGCATATATTTACACCCCGGCACCACAATTACTTTGTAGTTTCCACCGGGCATTTGGATTTTTCCATTCACAACTTTCGCCGTTTTCAATTGCGCGTCAGAAACGTAGTCAAAGGCGTAGCCGCGATCCCACAGCTCCTTCGCCGTCCGGCCGATGGGTTGGTCCTCGAACCAACCGCGCGAGTTGGAGACGGTGAGCTGCGGCAACAATTCGTCGCCGGGTTGCATCCAGAAATCCTCGATCGGCCAGTAAAGCAGAATGTCGTTGTCGGGCGCGCCGGATTGCAGGATGGACTGGCAACGCGCGACATACGCATTGAGGGTGCCGGTGTCGCGCCAGATGGAATTTCGTGGGTTCATCTCCGTCGAGGCGTAAAACTGCCAGCCGGGCCAGCCGGCTTCGTCCGGCGAATAGCAGGTGCCGTGGTAAAAAACATGGTTCACACCCGAGAGAAACATATCGTCAACCAGATGCTTCATCTCCGCCAGTGTCCCGGTAAAATGCTCGTTCAACCACGTGCCGGTTTCGGCGCTGACCAACGGCTTGCCGGCGACGTGCGCGGCGGACGACGCGAATTTGGAAATCAACGGGTTTCGGTCGGTACGGAACATTTCGGTCTCGGGAATGTCGGCGGTGGCGTAAAGATCCAGCCAGTTTCCGGGCGAACCGTGCGCCTGGTCACGTGTGATGAAGCCGTGTTCGTGCGCCCATTTTGTCCATTCGGGCAGCGATTCCCCGGCCATGATTTCGGAAACGGTCTGGCGATAGTCGCACCGGACACGCGCGGCGTGGTCATCCATATTCGTGCCGAACAGCGCCGGCAGCTCGGTTTGCAATTTGTAGCCGCGGCGCTTTTCAAACTTGGCAAGGAAATCAGGCGACCAATCGGAACGATATTCGTAGGAATCATGAAACTGGGCGCGCGGTTTTGGGCCGCGATAACTGGCAAAGGCGGCGGTGAAGGGCTTGAGAAAATCATCCATCGCCGGCGGATCAATCAGGTTGAGCATCCAGCCTTCGCCACCAGGCGCGGCGCGTTTGACCTTCTGACCGGATGGTTTTTGCGAGATGGCATAGACGGTCCAGGTTTTTTGCGCTGTTGTTCCTGTCCCGGTCCAATTTCCCGGCGGCGAAAAGAAAACCTCGCCGTTCGTGGTGATGGAATCGGTCAGGTCAATTGATTTTCCATCCGGCCCGAACGCCACGAGCGCCTGGGTGGTTTTGCGGTTGAATTTTTGATTGAGCCTTTCACCCATGCCGAGGTCGTAAGTTTTCACCACGACATTGGCATTCGCATCTTGCGCGGTCACTTGTGGGCCACCGAAACACCAGCCGGTGCCGGTGGTCATGTCCACACCCATGCCGAGCCGGTCCGCTTCGGTGACCGACCAGCCCATCATCTCCATCCATTCCGGCGACAGGTAGTTGATGTAATTTGTCTCAAAGCCCTTTGCGCCGTAAATCGGGATGATGTGGACGCCGCCGAGCCCGGCATCATGGTAACGGGTGAGTTCCTTGGTAAGGTTCGTTTTGTCCACGGCACTGCCCATCCACCACCAGAATGCCCAGGGTCTGGCCTGCGAGGTGATCGGCGGCCAACTGAAGGTGGCGTCTGCGGCGAAGGCGGCAGGCACGGTTCCGGCGACGAGCAGCAGGGATAGCGCGCAAAGAAGACCACGGTTGGTGGAGTGTTTCATGCTTTCGTTATTAGGTACGCTTTTCACACAGGGTCAAGCATGTAATCAGAGCGCCGCGCGTTGCACCGGTGAATGTAGATGTTCCTCAACCGTTGGTTGAAGCAACCGCCGGAGCCTGATGTTGCTGCAGCCGGCCGCGCAAGGCCAAGGTCAGCGCTTTGACGGTAATCTCCGGAGTAAGAAATGGTTTACCGATCAGTTCGCTGCCCCCATTACCAGCCGCCTTGGCGCGCGTCTCGAAATCGTCATGGCCGGTCACAAAGACCACAGGCGTGGCACGGTTGGGAGTTGTATCGCGGATTTTTGAACAGACCTCGAACCCGTCCATGCCCGGCATGAGGACATCCAAAAAAATCACATCAAAATGCCGCTCCCGGGCAAGGGCGAGCGCCGCCGCGCCATCTTCGGCGCTTTCGGGTTTGTTTAACACGGTTTGCAGGGCGCCGACGATGGCGCGGCGCGCCACCAGGTCATCGTCCACCACCAGCATGGAAATCGGCGGATTGATGGCCAGGTCCGCCTTCATCCCCGGAACACACAACTCATCGAGCAAATCCACCGCCCCGGCCAAGGTGGCGAGCGTGGACGGGGTGGTATGCCTGGGGTTCTGCAGAAGTTTTCTGAAAAGCCCCTCCAGAGCGGCGCTGATTTGATAAGCGGGATGGACCATTTTGGAACCATTCGTGGCAACCAGCGAATTGATGCAAAGAAAGCCTTCGGCCAGCATGTTTTGTCGTGTCTCTTCGGACGGGGTTTGGACAACGGTTCGACACAGTTCCTGCAGTGCTCCGACATTCCTGGAGGCACGGGCCAGAAAGGCGGTGGTCACCGCTTCCAATTCCAGCGGGAGCGGCTCCGGGAATGACTGGAGCATGGGGATGGCCGGCCCCGCAAAATGAGCCGGGCCATCCTGGTTTGCCGCCCGCAGAACCGAGTTCAGGATTTTATCGGGATTGGCCACTGGTTTTTGATTGAGTTGCTGAAGGCGTCCTTGCAAGGCCAGCGTCAGGGCCTTGACGGTGACTTCGAAAGTAAGAAACGGTTTTCCCAAAAGATCATTGCCGCCGCTCAGTGTCGATTCGACGCGTGCGTCAAAATCGCTTTGGCCGGTGACAAAAACCACCGGCGTGATGCGATTCGGAATCGTCTCGCTGATTTTGGTACACAGCTCAAAACCGTTCATTCCGGGCATTTGTACATCGAGGAAAATCACATCATAAGTCTGCTTGCCCGCCTGGACCAGGGCCGTTTCCCCGTCCACGGCGAGGTCCGGCTGGCTGAAAGCCTTGTTGAGCGCATGGGACAACGCCTGCCGGCTGATCAACTCGTCGTCCACCACCAAAAACTTAAGCGGGCGGGCGGTCAGGATGTCCGGTTTCAATCCCGGCACACACAATTCATCGAGCAAATCAAGGCCGCCAACGACGGATCGCAGGGTGGACGGCGTGACGTTTCGCATCTTCTGGGTGAGCTGTTTAAGCAATCCCTCCATGGCCGAGGCGACCTGCCAAATGGGAAGCGCCTCGGGAATGCCCGCCTCGCCTTTCAACATCCCCATTTCGCGATGCAGATTGGTCAGCATTTTATGCCGCGCCGAGTCGCCCGGTTCCCGCCCGATGCCCTGAAGGAGTGTCCGTTGTGAAACGAGCTGTTTCTTTGCCCGCGCATAAAATTCCATGACCGGATTTTCCAGCTGGGGCATGTGGTTGGCGGCTGCCGGCACGGGCCCGACCCGGAAGGAGGCGACGAACTCGCCAAAGGCCTCCTCTTCCGCCCGAACTTTGGCCAGCAACTGGCGTTGTGCCGCCGGGGCGGCCGCCCAAGGATTAAACTGCCGGTGGATTTCCAGAAACGTCTCGGGGAGGATCTTCCGGAAAATCAGAACTCCAAATACCACAATCGTCGCGGCGGAAAGCATCAGTTCCAGGCCTTCGCCCAGCGCGGCCGTCGTGGACGCCGGCTGGACCGTCGCGACTGTCCGGGCACCCACCAGATCGGCGATCGCGGCTCGGGGAACAGTTTCGCCCACGGTAACCGGCAGGGGCACACGCATCCGGTAGAGCTCCTGACGTTCCTGGTTGAGATGCCGATCCGTTTCCCATTGAATGGCCCCGATTTCGGGCGGTGGTTTATCCGATTCTTGAGTATTGGTTTCGGCTCCGCACAACGCCAGACACCAGAGCCCTGCGAAGAGCAAAAGCAGGGACAACTTAATCCACGTTATGCGCAAGGCTTCAGCAACCGGTCGGTCACGCCGAAACCGGGACCAGCGGGTCGCCAATCCTGAGAATGCTGATTTTAGTCCCATGTTTCGGATTAAGCATAAGGGTCAACTGGACGCCTGATTTTGTCGGCCATGCACGTCAAGGGGTTGTATTCTGGCCAGGGGCCACAGTGGCCCACTGGTGACGGAGCAATTTCAACAGACTGGGCGTCTTCGGCGGCAGCTTGGATGAGTCATTGAAATTCGAGTCAAATGTCCAATTACGAGAAGGCGGTTCGTACACGTTGGTTTGTCCCCAAACATTGGTGGCATACAGACTGGGGAACATTTTTACCATTGAACCGTTGTAGGTGCTGATATTTGCTGATCCCCAATATTCCAGAAATCGCGGAAAGTTTTCCATGCCGCCACTATAGTGTCCCGGGCTGGTCTCGACGACGCCGGTCAACAAGGCAGCGTTTACGGTGGTGGCCGTCGCGGGCCGCGAAGCGAGACTGTTGGTACTTCGGGAATCCTGCCAGCTGTCGGAAAGAAACGTGATCGCGTCGGCCACCAATGAAGCCGGCCGGGTGGCGGATGTGTTGGTGCTCCCCAAATTGGCCGCATTGAGTTCATTGTAATCCCCAAGCACATAAAGCGGCCGTCCCGTGGCTACGGTCAACCCGTTGGGCGGCAATTGAAGACCATTGACCACCCGCACGGCTCCGAGCGAGCCCGCTGGCAGCGTCCGGTTGTCCACAATGTAAACCGAGCTCAGATTCGACCCTACAAGCGCCAAGGCGCCGCGAATGGTCGTGTTGGTCTGGCTCCAAGTCGTGAGGTTCCCAATATTAAGATCAATGGGCCAGACAGTTTTGCCTTCACGCGCGTCCCAAAACCTGTTCGTGATCGAGACCAATAAAGCCACGTCATTGGTCGAGAAGGAAGTTGTTGTAAAGCCGTTGAATCTGCCGCTGGTGATGGCAACGCCGGTGTTGCCGGCCGTCACCAACAAATCACATTCATTATAGTAACGCAGCCGGCCGAGGGGTGAGGTGGAGTCTTCGCCGCCGGGCGGTGGCTCAATGATCTCGCGGATGGCTTCCGGCGTGTTGGTGGTTCCAATGGGAAGCGTCAACGCCGCAACGGGGGAAACTGGCTGATTGGTTTGCGTAAATACCGCCGGAAGGCCCGAAGGGGTGCCGCGCGTATCTCCATCCGCCGTATCCCGTTGGTACAGGACGTCCAAAACGGCGGTGACCCCTGACGCAAACGTCAGCGTGCTGTCCGGTTCCACATAAAGATGCTCATTGGAATGCACCGGCCCGGCCACGGTGAGGGGATGACCGCAGCTGATCTCCATGTTGCCGGAGGAATACATGGCAAACTGAAAAATGGGGATGGTGGCCAGTTGCACCTGCTGAACGACTCCGGCCGTGACATCCTGCATGCTCGCGGTGTCCCGCGCATGCGATGCCACCGTGTAAGTCGAGACCAGTGCATTCAAGCCGCTGTAAGGAGCATCCAGCGCGATGAAATTGACGGTGGCTGCGCGCATCACATAAGTCGAGTTGGCGTTCCCGTTCCCGTCGTCGAATACCCAGGCGCCCCAATAGGAGGAGTCCGCCGGCTTGGGCAACAGGTTGTTGCGATAGAGACTCAGATTGTTGATGACCAGATTTTCACCGCCATACAGGAAGTCCTGGTTCATCTGGCTCACCACTTTGTCCGTGGCCGCTTCGGCTGCCACGATCGATCGGGAATACTGGATTGACCGATGGGTCAATTTGGTGCTGGTAGCCGACCAGGACATGACGCCCGCCAATATGGCCAGGGCGACGGCGCACATAATCATCGTCAGGATCAGGGCGCTCCCGGAACGGTTGGACTGGTGACTTTTAAAGATAATCTTCATGCTCATTGAATCGCCCGTCGGGCCACGGTGGTTTCCAGTTTGTAATAATCCTCCCCCTCCATGAAACGTTTGGGCTGATAGAATTCCAGCGACAGGTGGATCATCTGATTGTTCTGTTTGTTGGTCAGTATGTTTCCCCAAAGGTCTTGCGCGGTGAATACGATGTTGTTGGTGACGGTGTCGGCCAGGATCTCGGCGCTATTTGTCTGCTCCGTCGCCCGCCGGAAGCTTTGATCAGAGGAATCCAGATAATAGAGAATAAAGCTGGTGGTATTGGTGGACGGATAGAGAAGCAAGCTGGTGCCCTGCTGCACCTCGCCATCCAGCAATCCCACGAAAACACTGTTCGACATGTTTCCCACGTACAGCGAACGGCTGGCGCGAATTTCGTCCGTGATTTTTTCGAATGTGATCCGGGACCACGCGGTGGCGTTGAGCTTGGTGGCATTCAGCTGAAGCATCTTCAAGCCAAAAAGATTCGCGAAAAGGACTCCGGCGATCACGATGATAAAAATCGTCAGCGCAATGAGGAGTTCCGGCAGGGTGAAGCCCCGGTCCGGCGCCAGCGAACGCCAGCGACTTGAATCTGAAAATGGAACCGGGAGTTTCATTGGTCTGGAGCCCGACAGGTTTCGACGGAGTTGGTGACCAGCGGACCCCCGTTGAACCGCCAGATGCAATCCACATGAACTTTCCTGAGCGGCGGAGCGGCTGAAATTTGGGCAATCGTCGTCTGAATTGTAGCCGTTGTACCCCCCGAATTGGTTCCAGCCATGTCCAAAGAGACGACCTGATCGGGAAAATTCGAGGAGACTAGCTGATCCACGACCGGCCAGCTCGATACATCCCACTGAGCGCTGCGCGCTTGTTCAATCCGCTCCATTGCCCTGGCGTTCGCCGCCTGCGCGAGCTCGGCCTTCACCGAAGCGGTCGTGCAATAGATATACCCGGAAATCACTCCTCCCACCGTCATGGCCGCGATGACCAAGGCAATGACCACTTCAATAAGTGTCATGCCCGCCTCGTTTCCCGGCGGAAATTCAACAGCGTTAAGATTTAAACTTCCAACTTTCATGTATTAATGACTCGACCGCCAAACAGAAAAACTCTTTGCCGGACAATGGCCAATCAAGGAAAACGCCCCTATTCTTGACCAATCAAGCACGTTCCATTCCAAATGGGGCACTGATGTTTTCCGGTTCATCAGTGCAAACACCATAAATTTCGGTGCGGCCATAAGAAATAGTGATGTTCGATTGCAATGGAATGCAATTGGCTGGCCGGATTCAAACGTTGGTTGGAAGTTATGGCCTTTCGACGACCAAAATTCCAGGCCTGAAATCCTCCTGAAAACAAATGGTGCATCCGGCAGGACTTGATCCTGCAACTTTCTGATCCGAAGTTCCGGTCCACGCTGGATAACGCTGTTGAACGGTGTTGCGCAGCATTATGGGGAAGCGCCTTGTCTTAAATATCTTCCAAACATTTTTCACGAATCCATTCAACTCGTCACTATAATGGAAGATAGAAAAAGTGGCTAGTAAGTGGTTAGTATTTTTATTGGGAATTATGAGCGCGACAAGACAACTTCGACATACTGGAAGACGCGGTTGAAAACGTTGCCTACCAAAAACGACGATGATTTTCAGACAGCGACACTTTAAATCCGCGCCCAGTTGGGTGGGAAACGGGAATATCTACCGGTGGGCACTTTGGATAAAACGATCGTCGCTGAAAGAGCGAAAGAAATTTATCTGCTGATGCTGGCAGGCAAGACTGAGGAAGCCAAATCAAAATATGGCGTGCGCAAACTGGCGGAAAAAAAGGAGCTGATTACCGTCGGGGACTAGATTGTGGATTTGATGTTTTACTCATCGCTGCTCAGCCACCAACAGACGGGACGTGACTTCCGATGATGAGCAGCGCCAACATGTTGAGCACTTATAAGTCATGGCTGACCCAACCGACATACATTGGGAACGACGGCATTGGTTCGCTTGTTCCCATTCTGCGACCTGAGCCTCGGCGTACTGAGCTAGCGGCAATTGGCGATCTCGGGCTTGCAACCAATCTTGCGCCGTGAGAAGAAATTGCAGCAAATCCACGGGCTCCCCGTTTATGATCTGGGCGGAGCGCGCGATGCCAATCTGTTTGAATCCAGTTTTCCGGTGGAGGGAATGAACCTTCAGGTTGGTGGACACCGAGGTGCTGCGCAATTCGGTCAAACCCAGTTGTCCAAAGGCCAAATCCAGTGCCAATACCGACGACGATACTCCAGCCACTACTTCCGGACGCATAATGTACCGGCCCGACTCTCCGCTGGTTCCGCTCACATCGTAGATGCCAAATGTTCCCAAGGGAACTCCGCCCAGTGTCTCGGCGATAAAGTAATAATCACCCTCCCGTTCAAAGTATTTTTCGAGCCAGGCTTCCTGACCGGCAACATCCGCGGCGGAATCACCCACTCGTCCGATAACATGATCCAGATTGCGGAGCCACACTATGAACGGCGCATCCTCCAAACACACCGGGCGTAAGCGAATGCCAAACCCTTCCGAAGACAACCCGTGTAACATGCAATAATTCTAATACATCATTGGAATACTTTCCTCAGAAAAAGCTTGGTGTATTTTGATATAAGCATGGCAAAATATGGATATTGCCAATTGAAAGGCGTTCGATTTACTGGCACATTAAACCCCTTGGCGTCATACTTGTTCGTAAACGAACCCGCAGCGTTGGTTTTCGTCACCAACTGGTCGTTGGCGTTGTTGGTGTATCCGGTCACTTGCGTTCCTGTGCTGGAGAAATTCGTCTTCCACAGCCGGTTCCCCGCCAGGTCATAGACGTAGCTGTTGGTGTAATTCAATTTGGAAACGGTCGTTGCGTATAATAAATTGGCCACGGTTGTCGGTTGAGCTTGGTTAAACCCGGTGACAGTTGCTTCGGATTTTCCAATGTACCTTGGATATAAAACAAATGAATTGCTCCACTAAGCAGCATAACCTGTGGCTTACCAGAAATAACTCCACCCCTTGCGCCGTCGGTTACTTTTAATGGCTTTGACCAAGTATTCCCACCGTCCTTGCTAGTCACGTAAAAAATATCGTTTGGATCGTATTCGGTGTGCACATTGCCAGCGGTTTGAATACCACTCCATACAACAACGACGTTGTTCCCTTCAACTGACATGCTTGGTGCGTAGCTATAAAGAACTCCTTTTGACAAAATGACATCTTTGCTCCAATCAGATCCAGAGTCCTTCCTATGACAGTAAGCAATATCATCGTTTTCAATCGTTGGCCCCTCAAGGTTGAATCTCCACTTGTTGTGCCGACGATCCATCCAGCAGATATGCGCTGTGTCACCTTCTCCAACAGCAGCATAATATCCGCCCATTCCAAAGGCGAAAGTTTTTGACAATGTTTCCTGCTTATCCCATGAACTTCCATTTACTGGTTTGCGGCTGAACCACAACTCGTAGCCCGGTGTTATCCCTCTCGGTGAGATATAATAATAAAAATTCTCCGTTCTTAAAACTGATGGCCACTCCGCTACAATGTCTGATATCCGTTCCGTTTGCCAAGTTGCGCCGGAATCTGAAGAATGAAAAACTCCACTGCTCGCTGGACCGTTCTCTGTCATATACTTTTTCCCCCATTGTGTGACTTTTTGTCCCTCCACGTGATAAGGAATATACAAATCCGACCCATTGATAATGCCGATGTCCATCCCCACACAGTAGCGTTTTCCCGGCATGGTCAATTTTATATTTGGGTCGTCTTTCCCGAAAAGAGCCGTTTTATCCACGGACCAATTCCTCTCAATTGTATCTCGAACCTTCAAGTCATTCGCCATGTGGCTGACAAGGACGTTCATTGTTATCCGACCTTCTTCCCAGCAGCTTTGGCCGAATAGTATTGTATCGTTGAATTGATCAATAGATGGATAACCTTGCAAATATTCGGTTGAAACACCGCTAAATGAAGCCTCTGTCCAGGAATTATTATTCTTCATCAAAAGACATTTAGTCTCCTTGTCTCCGTATAGTCCTATAATTGTGTTCTGCCATTTGAACAAATGCACCTGTTCGTTCAACATATCTGAACTGTCAGTTACCTTAACTGGCTGGAGCCATCGTTTGTCAAATTGGGCAACCCGGTTGCTGCATCCGAACAGAAACACGACTGCGCATATTATGGCACTTGGCAACAGTATAAAAACGGGTTTCATAGTTGTAAGCTATTGCAGGTCATTTCGCAAATCTTTCAGGACATCGTCATTGTTCCAATACGCACCATGTTCCGCGATTGGGTTAAACAAATGACCCATATAGTGCGAGTGCGGAATGTCCACGTTTGAATCACGCGTTAAGCCGTCTCCCGAAAAACCCAACATAAAGAACGCGTTTGCTATACCAAGAGCTTCTTCTCCAACACTCGGAAATGGAGGATAAATTTCAAGATGTATGACCGGATCCGATAGTGAATAGCAGTTGATCCAATCACCGCCGATCCAAACCGGTTTATCCGTCGAAGGTTTTAACGGCGAATACAACATTGCCGTGCGTGGCGGAGTCAATGTGCCGAATGTAAAATCCAGCGCCACATACGCATCGTAACTGTAGCGGTCGCTGATTGTGCCGTTTGTATCGGTCAACAGCCGCGTTGACGCGTGACCGTCCGCCATAAGATACGAATTTGTTCCGTTCCTCTTCTGCGCAATCACCTGGCTGCCAATGGTGTAAGATACCGTTGGCGTTGTACCCACCGCTGGCAATTCTTCCAGCACTTGACTGAATCCCCTTAAATTCTGCGGGTCATTGAGGAAAATGTTGGTGGCGATCACCGAACCGAAAGTTTCCAAGCGGGTGCGAATGCTGGACTGATTGTAATAATATTTGTTTGTTTGCTGCTGGTTAATCGTCGCGGTCGCCAGCCGACCTTCCAAATTATACGAGTACAGGTTCGTTTCACTGGCTGAACTCCGATTCGTTACACTGCCGTTGACGTCATATTTGTTTGTGAATGACCCGGCGACATTGGTTTCCGTTGCCAACTGGTCGTTGGCGTTGTAGGTGTAGCCGGTCACCAGCGTTCCCGTGCTGGAGAAATTTGTTTTCCACAATCGGTTCCCGGCCAGGTCATAGACGTAGCTGTTGGTGTAATTCAATTTGGAAACGGTCGTTGCGTGTAATAAATCGGCCACGGCGGTTGGTTGAGTTTGGTTAAGCAACCTGCTCGCTGTAAATCCATTTTTCCCTGGATGTAAAACAGATGAATAACTCCTTTAAGCAGTATAACCTGTGGATGGCCAGCAGTCATTCCATCATTTGCGCCATCGGTCACTTTTAGCGGGTTGGTCCAAGTCTTTCCACCATCCTTGCTTGTCACGTAGTAAATATCGTTAGTGTCGTAATCAGTATGCCATTTACCTGCGGTTTGAATACCAGCCCAAGTCACTACAACGCTATTCCCTTCGACCGACATGCTTGGCGCATAGGAGTAAAGCAAACCTTTCGATAAGATGATATCTTTGCTCCAACCGGTGTCCAAATCCTTATGATGGCTATAGACTATGTCATCGTTCTCAATTCGTGGTCCTTCCAGATTGAATCTCCATTTGTCGTGTCGGTGATCCATCCAGCAGATATGTGCCGTGTCTCCATCGCTAGCCACATCAAAATTCCCATACATTGATAAAGTCTTTGTAATGGTTTTAGGATCTTCCCATTTTTCAGTGTCGGTTGCTTTTCGGCTGAACCACAATGGATAGATTCCGCCAAAATAGTAGTAATATCCCAACGTTTTAAGGAGATATATTCCTTCTACTCCTCGGTCGGATATTTTTTCCATTCGCCATGTTTTCCCGGAATCGGATGAATGAAATACGCCACTGTTAAATGGGCCATCTTTCGAATGGGTCGTCACCGTAATCCCGTTTATACAATACGGAATATACATATCTGAACCTTCGATTAGACCGAAACCCAAGCTTGGCCAATTACGCTTTTCCGGGTGATCATTTAGCTTCACGCTTGGTCGAGTATCCCCAAAAATTGACTTTTTTTCCGTTATCCATGTTTCCTTTTCAGTATTTTGAACCGTTATGCTCTCAGCCACAATCATATGGCCAATAAGGACATCCATCACCAAACGTTCGTTTTCCATATAGCCTTGTTCAAAGAAGACCCAGTCGTTGACTTGATCTACTGCAGGATTAGCCCAAAAATATCCTTGAGGAACACCCTTAATATGCACTTCTGACCATGAATTACTGTCACGATTCATCAAAAAGCACCTTGCTCTCCCATCATCCAGTCCCTGCAATACGATTATGGCATTGTGCAATTTATACGGATTCACTCCACCAACCAGACTATCCTTGCTACTGGTTACGACAATCGGCGAAGTCCAGCCGCGGTCGCGCTGGTCAGACAGTTTATCACAACCGCTTAATAAAAGCCCAGCAGCCAATAGGAAACTAACCCGCATTTTCGTAGCCATAAGTTCACTGAAGATCATTGTGCAAGTGAGCTTGGAGCTTTTGTGAAACCCAGTAATCACTATGCACCCACAAGCGCCAGCCAAGCTCTGCACGAAAATCGTATTCTCGATTGT
>Ga0265338_10006766_pt1 | contig 14456 bp, 13 predicted proteins | sample 42126metaG_FD_193579 | JGI IMG/M metagenome (GOLD analysis project Ga0265338, IMG submission 193579) | Rhizosphere microbial communities from Carex aquatilis grown in University of Washington, Seatle, WA, United States - 4-21-26 metaG | ecosystem: Host-associated > Plants > Roots > Rhizosphere... | reverse complement strand
CTGGAAAATGCCCGGTCTGAATGGCCGCCAGGTCTATGAACAACTGCGGACGACCCATCCCAACCTCTGCCAGCGCGTCATTTTCATCACCGGTGACGTCGTCAACGAACAGATGCGCGAATTTCTCGAGGGCGAAAACCGCCCCTGCCTGACCAAACCCTTCACGTTTGCCCAATTTCACGGCGCCCTCCAATCGGTGATCGTCAAAAGCTGACCCCGCCAATTCCGGCTTTACATTCCGCCGGGATTGCGCTTTCTTGCGCCGCTGTGAAAAATTTCTTGTTCATTGCGGCGCAAATTTTGTGCATGCCGTTTGGGTTCGCCGTTTCGGCCGCGGCCCAGCCGCTTCCCACAATCGAATTGCAGCCGGTACTCACGAATCTGACCATCGTGCGACCCGTCTGGATGTCCGAAGCGCCGGATGGTACCGGACGTTTCTTTGTGGTGGGCCAGGACGGAAAAATTCTCGTGGTGAAAAAAGGGTCGGATGGGGCTGATGCGAAGGAATTTTTGAATATCGAGGATCGCAAGCCACATTTTGACAACGAGGACGGTTTGTTGAGTATCGCCTTTCATCCAGGCTTCAAAACCAACGGCCTGTTCTATATTTATTACAACCAGAAAAACAGCTCGGACCAGCACACCAAACCGCTGAACTATCCTTTCCGCAGTGTTATCAGCGAATTCAGGGTTTCCGCCAACGATCCGGACAAGGCCGACACAAACTCCGAGCGCATTCTTTTTGTCGTGCAACAGCCCTTCAGCAATCACAAGGGCGGCGAACTCGCTTTTGGCCCTGATGGTTACCTTTATCTGGGTCTGGGCGACGGGGGCGCTGCTGACGACCCCTACGGCAGCGGCCAGAACACCGCTACGTTGCTTGCCAAAATGCTGCGCATTGACGTAAACACGCGTTCCACGGCCGGCCGGGGCCGCTACCGGCATGAATTGCAGTATGGTCTTCCTCCCGACAATCCGTTCATGAATGAGCCGGACATGGGTGACCTCGGCACGCGCAAGGAGATTTACGCCTACGGTCTTCGGAACCCGTGGCGTTACAGTTGGGACCCCGAAAACGGCGCGCTGTGGGTCGGCGACGTCGGGCAGGATTTATGGGAGGAAGTGGACCTGGTCGTCAAAGGCGGCAACTATGGCTGGAACGTTCGCGAAGGCGCGCATCATTTCAAACCCGGCCCGCCAGGCGCGCAGTACATCGAACCAGTCATGGAATATCCGCACCGCCCGAGCCTCCAGCCACAGGGAATGTTCCCGGACCATGGCCCCGGCCTGTGCGTGATTGGCGGCTATATGTACCGCGGGAAAAAATACCCGGCGCTCGACGGTGTTTATGTCTATGCCGATTACAACCTCGGCTCGATTTGGGGATTCCGCTACGATTACCAGGCGCAAAAGGTCTCGGCCGAAGGGCGGCTGCTCCAGCAACCCAAGAATATCACCAGCTTTGCCGAGGATTTGGACGGTGAAATCTATGCCCTCATGCAGGACGGGCATATTTACTCCATCACCACGCCGTAAAAGCACGGTCGCGAATCTGTGCTATACTGCCATTCGGCAGGCCATTGGCCTTGAGTTCTGACTTGTGCAGGCTCCCGGTCTTTGTAAGAATTCAGCCGCGCGGGCGATGCAACAGCAAAATTATCCCAAACATTATTGCGGCGTGCTCGGCATTTTCGGTCATCCGAATGCCGCTGAACTCACCTACTACGCTCTTTACGCACTCCAACATCGCGGACAGGAGAGCGCCGGAATTGTCACCTGCCACGAAGGTAAATTTTTCAAGCACCACGGCATGGGCCTCGTCTCGCAGGTTTTTAATCCGAAGGTCCTGCATGACCTCGTCGGCAACATGGCCGTGGGCCATACGCGTTATTCCACGACCGGCACGTCCAATCTCCGCAACGCCCAGCCGCTCACCGTGGATTGCACGCGCGGCCAGATTGCCGTCGCCCATAACGGCAATCTTACCAACGCCGCCCAGCTCCGCGACGAACTCGAAGAGCACGGGCTGGTCTTCCAGACGAGCGTCGACAGCGAAATCATCATCATGATGTTCGCGCAGCCGTCGCTCAACGGCATGGAAAATACGCTCGTGCAAACGCTCCGCCGCATCGAAGGCGCCTACTCGCTCGTCATCATGACGGAAAAGGAGCTGATTGGCGCGCGCGACCCGTTCGGTTTCCGGCCTCTCTGCCTCGGGCGTGTGGACGGCGCGTGGGTGCTGGCCAGCGAATCCGTCGCGCTGGACCAGATTCACGCGGAATTTGTCCGTGACGTCGAGCCGGGTGAAGTCGTCGTCATAAACGAAAAAGGTTTGATCAGTCTGCAGGCTTTTCCCGAACACAAACGCCGCGCGTTCTGCATTTTTGAATACGTTTATTTCGCGCGGCCCGATAGCGTGATTGGCGGACGCAGCGTTTACGAGGTACGCAAGGAAATGGGCCGCCAACTCGCGCGCGAACACCCCGTGAAAGCGGACCTCGTCATCCCGGTGCCCGACAGCGGCGTTTGCGCGGCGATGGGATATTCCGAGGAGTCCGGCATCCCGTTCGAGATGGCGTTCATCCGCAACCACTATGTCGGGCGCAGTTTTTTGCAGCCGACCCAGCTCATTCGCGACTTCGACGTGCGCGTGAAGCTGAACCTCATCGCCTCACTCGTGAAGGACAAAAGTGTCGTCATCGTGGACGATTCCATCGTGCGCGGCACCACCTGCAAGACGCGCGTCAAGACGCTCAAGGAAGCAGGCGCCCGGGAAGTCCACGTCGCGGTCAGTTGCCCGCCGCACCAGAATCCGTGTGTTTACGGAATTGATTTTCCCGACCGCAGCAAGCTCATGGCGGCGAATCACAGCGTGGATGAAATCCGCCGCTATCTGAATGCCGATTCGCTGCACTATCTTTCGCAGGCCGGCATGGTCAAGGCCACCGGCAAACCGGCGGATGCATTTTGCATGGCATGTTACGACGGAAATTATCCCGTCCCATACGATCCGGTGCTGGACAAGCACATCATCGAACGCCGCAAACGCCAGGCGCAAACGCTCGGCGAAGCCGTGGAGAAGGAAAGCGAGCAGATTAAATTGTTGCAGGTTTGACCGGCAAACCTCATTCCGCCCGGAAAGCGCGGCCATAACCGCATCGAAGCAATTCCAAGTCAGCCTTAAATTTCAACCGACCTGGGCTGTAAAGCGCATTGACTGCGCTGCGCCGCGTCTCCAGATTTATTCCCGATTATGAAAGCAACTGCGTTGATAAAAACGGGTGCGACCACCCCGTCCATTCGCGCTTCACGCTTCACCCTGCCCTCCTCCGTTGACCAGATCATGGCCGAGGAACGCGCCGCATCGTTCACCCGGCGCAGCATCAAAACCAGCGCCAAGCTGGCGGGGCTGAAAATGGTCGTGAGCATGATGGATTTGACGACGCTCGAAGGCAAGGATACGCCCGGCAAGATCGCCTACCTCTGCCGCAAGGCGCTCCAGCCCGCCGATCCGAAATACAAGGTGCCGCCGTGCGCCGCCGTCTGCGTTTATCCGAACATGGTCAAATACGCGCGGAAATTTCTCGGCGAAAATTCTCCGGTGCATGTTGCCTCGGTCGCCACCGGTTTTCCCAGCGGACAATTTCCGTTGCCCACCCGGCTTAATGAAGTTTGCCGCGCCGTGGCCGATGGCGCCGATGAAATTGACATGGTCATCAACCGTTGCGCCTTCCTCGCCGGCGATCACGCGAAAATGTTCGACGAAATCGCCGCCATCAAGGAAGCCTGTGGCCCGGCGCATTTGAAGGTGATTCTCGAAACCGGTGAGCTCGTCACTTACGACAACGTCCGGCTGGCCAGCGAAATCGCCATGCAAGCCGGCGCGGATTTCATCAAAACCAGCACCGGCAAGGTTTCGCCCGCCGCCACCATGCCCGTCACGCTGGTGATGCTGGAGGCCATCCGTGATCATTTTTTTGCCACCGGCATCCGCATCGGCATGAAACCCGCCGGCGGCATCCGCAATTCCAAGCAGGCGCTCCACTATCTCGTGATGGTGAAGGAAACCCTCGGCGACGACTGGCTCACGCCCGACCTGTTCCGCTTCGGCGCCAGCACGCTCCTCAACGACGTGCTCATGCAAATCGCCAAAACCGTGGACGGAAATTACCAGGGCGCGGATTATTTCTCTCTTCCATGAAAACTAAACTCAAACCCGTGAAACTTTCCGCCAAACGCGCGGTCGTTGCTTCTGCTCAGGCCGTCGTTCCGCTCAATAACCGTCGGCTCACCTTCGGCAACAAATGGGATTACGCGCCCGCGCCCGAGGAATCGAAGAATTACCTCATCCCGCCGCGACACGAGTTGTTCATCAACGGCAAGTTCGTCGCGCCACATTCGGGCAAGCATTTTGACACCATCAATCCCGCCACCGAGGACAAGCTCACTGAAATCGCGCTCGGCGATGAAACGGACGTGGACCACGCGGTCAAGGCCGCGCGGCGCGCTTACGAGAAGGTCTGGAGTAAAATGCCCGGCCGTGAACGCGGCAAATATCTTTACCGCATCGCGCGCATCATCCAGGAAAAGTCGCGCGAACTCGCCGTCCTCGAAAGCATGGACGGCGGCAAACCCATCAAGGAAACGCGCGACGTGGATTTGCCCATCGTGGCCGCGCACTTTTTTTATCACGCGGGCTGGGCGGACAAGCTGCCATACGCATTTCCCGGCCGCAACCCACGTCCGCTCGGCGTCGTCGGCCAGATCATTCCGTGGAATTTTCCGCTGTTGATGGCTGCGTGGAAAATCGCCCCGGCGCTCGCGTGCGGCAACACCGTCGTCATCAAGCCGTCCAAGACCACCAGCCTCACCCTCGTGCGGCTCGCGCAGATTTTTCAGGAGGCGGAATTGCCGGAAGGCGTTGTCAACGTCGTCACCGGCGTCGGCGAGACCGGCACGGCCATCGTCAAGCATCCGGACGTGAACAAAATCGCGTTCACCGGCTCGACGGAAATCGGCAAGCAGCTCGCGCAGATGATCGTCGGCACGGACAAGCGCATCACCCTTGAACTCGGCGGCAAGGCGGCAAACATCGTGTTTGACGACGCGCCGATTGACCAGGCCATCGAAGGCATCGTCGCCGGGATTTATTTCAACATGGGCCACGTTTGCTGCGCCGGCTCACGGCTGCTCGTGCAGGAAAATATTTTCCCGCAGGTCGTCCGCAAATTGCGCGACCGCATCCAGACGCTGCGCATCGGCAATCCGCTCGACAAAAACACCGACATCGGCGCCATCAACAACAAGCCGCAGCTCGAAAAAATCCGCGAGTTGGTCCAGAGCGGAGCGGACGAAGGAGCGGAAGTGGTGCAAACCAGTTGCACGCTGCCCGCGCGCGGCTACTGGTATCCGCCGACGTTTCTGACCGGTGTCACCGCATCGCACCGCGTGGCGCAGGAGGAAATTTTCGGGCCAGTATTGAGCGTGATGACGTTCCGCACGCCGGAGGAGGCCGTCGAACGCGCGAACAACACACCCTACGGCCTGAGCGCCGGCGTCTGGACGGACAAAGGCAGCAAAATCTTCAAGATCGTCAACAAGCTCCGGGCCGGCGTCGTCTGGGCCAACACCTACAACAAATTCGACCCGACGAGCCCGTTCGGCGGTTACAAGGAAAGCGGCTTTGGGCGCGAGGGCGGCATCCAGGGGCTCGCGGCGTATTGCCGGCTGGATTGAAAAACAACTTTGCGAACCAAGATTATGAATCGCCTCGACGTCAAAAAAACCTACAAGCTCTACATCGGCGGAAAATTTCCGCGCAGCGAAAGCGGACGCTACCTGCCCGCAAAATCTCCGGCGGGTGAACACCTCGACAACTTCGCCCACGCCTCGCGCAAGGATTTTCGCGATGCTGTTGTCGCTGCGCGCGCGGCGGTGGACGGCTGGGGCAAGGCCACCGCCTACAATCGCGGGCAGATCCTTTATCGCGCCGCCGAAATGCTGCAGAACCGCGCGGGTGAACTCGTCGCGGAAATCGCGCGTTCCACCGGCGCCGGCGCGGCGAAGGCGAAACGCGAGGTGACGCTGGCGATTGACCGGTTGGTGCATTTCGCAGGGTGGACGGACAAATATCAGCAGGTGTTCGGCAGCGTGAATCCCGTCGCGACATCGCACTTTGATTTCACCACGCCGGAACCGACGGGCGTGGTCGTCGTGCTTGCGCCGGACGAGCCCTCGCTGCTCGCCCTCGTGTCACTGGCCGCGCCGGTGATTTTGAGCGGCAACACGGCAATTATCGTCGCCTCTGAAAAATTTCCGCTGCCCGCTGCAACGTTCGCCGAGATTCTGGCGACCAGCGATCTGCCGGGCGGCGTGGTGAACATTCTTACCGGCAAACGCGCCGAACTCGTTTCGCACATCGCCGGCCACATGGATGTGAACGCGATCGTGGATGGAACAGGGGACGCCGGGTTGAGCGCAAAGCTGCAGGCCGGCACGGCCATCAATCTCAAGCGCTACACGAAACGCCCGCTGGCGGCCGCCGACTGGTTCACGGGCAAGGTTGAAGACCCGTATTGGATTCTGGACACGGTTGAAATGAAGACCGCGTGGCACCCCATCGGCGTTTGACAAACGGCTGGCTCTTCATTCATGTCGTTACCAACCACTCCCCTCGCCCTGGCCCGGTTCATTGACCACACCCTGATACGGGCGGACGCCAACATCCGGGACATCGAAAAACTCTGTGCCGAAGCGCGCGAGCATAAATTTCACAGCGTCAGCGTGAACGGTTCATGGATCGTCGCCGCGTGCCATTTTCTGGACGGCAGCGATGTGAAGGTCGGTTGCGCCATCAGTATCCCGCTCGGCGCCATGTCGGCGGATGCGAAACGGTTTGAAACCGAGGCGGCCATTGACGACGGGGCGCAGGAAATTGACTTTGTGCTCAACATTGGGCGGCTCAAGGATGGAGACGACAAATATGTTTTGCGCGAATTGCTCGACGTGGTTGAAGCCGCTGATGAACGAACCATCAAAGTCATCCTCGAAACCTGCTTGCTGACGCGCGAGGAAAAAATCCGCGCCTGCGAACTGGTGCTCGAAAGTGGAGCGCATTTTGTCAAAACCTCCACCGGTTTCAGCACGGGCGGGGCGACCGTGGATGATGTCCGGTTGTTGCGGGAAACCGTCGGCCCTAAATTTGGCGTCAAGGCTTCCGGCGGCATCCGCGACACCCAAACCGCGCTGGCGATGATTGCCGCCGGCGCGAACCGGCTGGGCACTTCGACTGGCGTGACCATTGTGAAGGGCCTCGAAAAAGCCGAAGCGGGTTCGTATTGAAATAAAAACCGATCGGAGGGACGAGCTCTGCGAGTCCCCATTTTACAAATATTTCAGGGCCTCGTGGAACTCTGCCCTCCGGTTTATCCGCTACGCCAGCTCCTGCGGGCCTTTGCCGCCGTTCAGCAAAAACAAAACGGCCATGCGCACCGCCAGGCCGTTGGTCACCTGCTCCAAAATCACCGACCGCGCGCAATCGGCGATTTCGCTGTCGATTTCCACGCCGCGGTTGATCGGGCCCGGATGCATGATGAGCGCGTCGGGCCGGGTTTTGGCGAGCCGTGCCTTGTTGAGACCAAAAAGCTGCGTGTATTCGCCGATGCTCGGAAACATCGTCTTGCGCTGGCGCTCGTGCTGGATGCGCAGGAGATTGATGATGTCCGCCTCGCGGATGGCTTCGTCCACGTCGTACGTCACGCGGCAGCCCATCTGCTCGAAGGTCCTGGGCACCAGCGTGGACGGGCCGCAGAGCGTCACCCTGGCGCCGAGTTTTGTAAGCGCCCAGATGTCCGAGCGCGCGACGCGGCTGTAAAGAATGTCGCCCAGAATGGTCACGTTCAGGCCGGCGATTTTCCCCTTTTTTTCCCGGATCGTAAACGCGTCAAGCAACGCCTGCGTGGGATGTTCGTGCGCGCCGTCACCCGCGTTGATGACGTGGGCGCCGAGGACGCGCGACAGGAAATGCGGCGCGCCCGACGCGCTGTGGCGGATGACAATGAAATCAGCGTTGAGGGCCTCGAGGTTCCGCGCGGTGTCCTTGAGCGTCTCGCCCTTTTTAAACGACGAGGCCTCGGTGGAAAAATTGATGATGTCCGCGGACAGCCGCTGTTCGGCCAGTTCAAAACTGATGCGGGTGCGCGTGGAAGGCTCGACGAACAGGTTCACGACGGTTTTGCCGCGCAACGCCGGGACTTTTTTGATGATGCGCTTGCCGACGGCCTTGAAGGCGCGCGCGGTGTCGAGCACGATCGTCAGCTCATCCGCCGTGAGCGATTCGATATCGAGCAGATGTTTGCGGGTCCATTTCATGATTTTTGCAGCAGCGCCTCATCCTGCGCCGCGCCGGATTCGACGAGTAGCAGTGAAATTTTTTCCTCGAGCGCCGTCGGCACGTTTTTGCCGACAAAATCCGCCCGGATGGGCAGGTCGCGATGGCCGCGATCGATCAGCACGGCCAGTTGGATTTTTTTCGGGCGGCCAAAATCGTTCAGCGCGTCCATCGCCGCGCGGGTCGTGCGGCCGCTGAACAATACGTCGTCCACCAACACAACGGTTTTGTCGGTTACGTCGAACGGGATGACCGTGGGATAAAGCGTGGGCGCGGCGCGCTGGTCCAGATCGTCCCGGTGCAGGTTCACATCGAGAATGCCCGTCGGCACGGAATGATTCCAGATACCGGCGAGAATTTTGGCGAGCCGGGCGGCCAGATGATCGCCGCCCGTGGGGATGCCGACGAGCACGACATCCGTGCTGGCCTCGTTGCGCTCGGCAATTTCATGCGCGATGCGCGTGAGCGCGCGTTGAATTGTTACGGCGTCCAGGATGACGGCGGTTTCAGGCATTTTATAAAATTCTCCTCGCCCTCGCATTCGTCCTCGTAATCGAAAGTTCAAAAAACGAGGACGAGAAGAAGCACGAGAATGATCGAAAAATAAAAATCGCAAACCCGCTCCAACTGGATGTGGAGCCGATTCGCGTTATGCGTTTCGCTTTCATTTTCCCTTCGCAGCCTCACAGGGCGGCGTTAAAGGAACAACGGTTAATCTAGTTTGAGGACGTCTGCCGGGTCTTGCGCCAGTTTGCCCGGTGCCTGATGATCCAATCCGTCAGCGCCCGCTCAAAGCCGATGTCGTGACCGGCCTTTTCCGACTCAATCCATTTATGCCGGAGGATCTCCTCGCGTTCCGCCTGGAACTCGCGGTAGAGCGACGAATTCTTCAGAAAATCTTTCGCCGTCGTGGTTTCTTTCATAGCTTCCAACATAGGGCTATATGCAAAATTTGCACTCAAACCTAAGGCCAAAATGCGAATTTAGCAATCGAAATCTGCATCCGTAACTGATTTTAAATAAGCATGTTGTGCATCATTCAAGCCAGTTTTTCCCGCAAAGCCGCGGCAATTTGAATGAATGCTTTTCCCGCTGGATGGTTTGGCGCTGAAACGACCACCGGCATCCCCCGGTCACCCCCTTCGCGGATTTCAGTAAAAACGGGCACTTCGCCCAGAAAAACGAATTTTTGCCGGGCGGCTTCGTCCCGTCCGCCGCCATGACCGAAAATTTCCACACGCTCGCCGTTCGGCGCGGTGAAATAACTCATGTTCTCGACGATGCCCAGGATGGGCACGTTTACCTTGTTGAACATAGCAATGCCTTTGCGAACGACACCGAGCGACGCCTCCTGCGGCGTGGTCACGATGACGCTGCCGTCCATTGGCACGGCCTGGCATAACGAGAGTTGCGCGTCGCCCGTGCCCGGCGGCAAATCCACGAGCAGGAAATCCAGCGCGTCCCACTCGACCGCAAACAGGAATTGCTGGATGGTTTTGGTGATCATCGGCCCGCGCCAGATAACCGGCTGCTCGTCGGTCAGTAGCAGACCGATGCTCATCACTTTCACACCATGCCCGATTGGCGGCACCAGCCGCTCGTTGGCGCTGATCGTCGGACGCTCGTGCACGCCCATCATCAGCGGAATGCTCGGACCGTAAATGTCGCAATCCAGCAGACCCACGCGCGCGCCGAGATGGGTCAACGCGCAGGCGAGATTCACCGACACGGTGGACTTGCCGACACCGCCTTTGCCGCTGGCCACAGCCACGACGTGCCGGACACCGGGGACTTTGCTCTGGCCGGCGAATGGATTTCCCGGCGCGGCCTGGCCGGCAGCGGGTTGCAGCACTTCGACTTGAACACGGCTGATGCCCGGCAGATTTTGCAACGCGCGCTCCGCCTCGGCTTTGATTTGCTGCGCCGCGTCGGGATTCGGCGAGGTCAATTGCATGGAAACGCCCACCGCGCCGTTGAGAATGGAAATGTCCTTGATCAGTCCGAATGAAACGATGTCGCGCGAGTAGCCGGGGTATTTGACCGCCTTCAACGCGTTCTGGATGTCCTCTTGGTTTAGCATGTCCCATCAAATTGCCAGTTCCGCGCACGAAAACAAGTTTGCTCCAGGCCTGATCATATCCTGATTTGTTGCAGTGTCGGTGCTGTCCACCCTCCGCAGTACTGGTACGGAGGACGGGTGCACCGATTCATTCGAGCCACAGGCTCGACGCTACAACAAGTTAAGAACGGCGCTCCAGACTTGCGTGGCGGCACGGGGCATGGGAGATTGACGGTCTAATTCTGAAGATTGGATGATTAAATCATGATGCCAGTGACACAAAAAAAACCGGGCAAGTCCGCCGAACCGTATCTAGAAAAATTCCGGCATTTCGAATCGGAGCTGAACCAGCCGTCCTGGTTGCTGCCGCTCCGCCAGGCCGGCATGACACGTTTCACCGAACTCGGCTTCCCGACCTTGCACGATGAGGACTGGCGTTTCACCAACGTGGCGCCGATTGCCCGGTTGCCGTTCAAGCCCGTATTCGCGCCGGTCAGGGCCGATGTCACCTTTAATCATCTTAATCAATTTGCCTTCAGCGGGATAAATTCCCGCCGTCTGGTGTTCGTGGACGGGCATTATTGCAAAGGTTTCACCCCGGACCGGCCGGAAGGCGAAAGCAAACAACTCGAGATCTCGTCCCTGCGTCACGCCCTGGCCGGGGGGAAGGTTGAAAAATATCTGGCGCAGCATGGGACCGGTGAGGGCAATCCGTTTGAAGCTTTAAACCAGGCGTTCTTTCATGACGGGGGATTCATTCACATCCCGGCAGGGTATGTCGTGCCGGAGCCCATTCATTTGCTCTTCATCTCGACTTCCCGCGAAACCGGCACGACGGTGCATCCCCGCAACGTCATCATCGCCGGAGCCAACAGCCGGGCGACCGTCATCGAAAGTTACGTCACCCTCGGCGGCGCGGAATATTTCACCAATGCCGTCACGGAAATTTTTGCGGGCGACCACGCGACGCTGGAGCACATCAAGCTCCAGGATGAGGCCGCCGACGCCTTCCACATTGCGACTATTTCCGGCGAATTCGGCCGGGCCAGCAATGTGAGACTGCACTCGTTTGCCCTCGGCGCCAAGCTGTCGCGCACCAACATCCGCGCCAAACTGGCCGGTGAAGGTTTGGAATGCATTCTGAACGGCCTTTACCTCACGCGCGGCGAGCAACTGGCCGACCATCATATGGTTGTCGAGCATGCGCAGCCGCATTGCGCCAGCCATGAGTATTTCAATGGCATCCTCGACGACAAATCGCGCGGCGTTTTCCACGGACGGATTTACGTCCATCCCATCGCGCAGAAAACCGATGCCAAGCAAACGAACAAAAACCTGCTGCTCTCCGACGACGCGACGGCGGACACCAAGCCGCAACTGGAGATCTACGCCGACGATGTGAAATGCACGCATGGCGCGACCATCGGCCAGTTGAACGATGAATCCATTTTTTATCTGCGCTCGCGCGGCATTCCGCAGAACACCGCGCGGCGGATGTTGATTCACGCCTTTGCCGGCGAAATCATTGAACGCGTCAAATGCGAACCGGTGCGCGAGCAACTGGACAAAATCATCTGGGACCGCCTGGAGGCCAATCTGAAATAAATGGGAGGGACGCCGTTTCGGCGTCCTGAATTGGGAATGGAAACATGCTGTTCCTTCCATGAAAATATGTTTGAAAACCTTCGCGAACTTTATAATGAAGTGATTCTCGATCATGAGAAGCACCCGCGGAATTTTCACGTGCTTGAAGGCGCGACCCGGTCGGCGCATGGATACAATCCAATCTGTGGCGACAACATCAGGATTTATCTGAATTTGGAAAATAACGTGATTAAAGATGCGAGTTTTTTTGGTTCGAGTTGTTCTCTTTGTAAGGCCTCTGCATCGCTATTAACAGAATATGTTAAAGGCAAAACGCGAGCAGAAGCGGAAGAAATCTTTGGAAGGGTTCGTGAATTGATGACAACGGGTAATGTTAATGGCGATCTCGGCAAGCTGATGGTTTTCTCCAGCGTACATAAGCTGCCAGTGCGAATTAAATGTGCTGTTCTCCCTTGGCATGCCCTGACCGCCGCCTTGAAAGGTGAAGGTCAGCCAGTGAATACGGAAAACGAACAGACCTGATTGATTTCAACGTCAATAACGGCGATGATATCTGAGGTAAATTGAACTTAAGCGATTTTTTATGAATTCCAACGAAGCAAAAACTTTGACTCGCGACGTCGAGGCCGCCGTCGTGCCCGTCGGCACGAAGGTGACCCTCCAAAAGGGTGAGACCGCGTATGTCACCCAATCGCTCGGCGGCAGTTACACGGTCGTCGTCAATGGCAACATGTTCCGCATCGAGGAGAAGGACGCCGACGCGCTTGGCCTGGAAGTTCAGGCCAAACCCGCCGCGGTCGCGACCGGCCCCGTCTCGCAGGAAGGCCTTGAAAAACAGGTCTGGGAGGCGCTCAAAACGTGTTACGACCCGGAAATCCCCGTCAACATCGTTGACCTCGGGCTGATTTACGATTGTCACCTCACGGCCGCCGGCGAGAACAGTTTCAAGGCCGACGTGAAAATGACGCTGACGGCACCCGGTTGCGGCATGGGCCCGACGCTGGCGCAGGACGTGCAAAACAAACTGCTCTCGCTCGAGCCGATTGATGAGGCCAACGTCGAGCTGGTCTGGGACCCGCCGTGGAACCAGGGCATGATGACCGAGGCCGCCAAGCTGCAACTCGGTTTAATGTAGCGGCGGTCTGTGACCGTCGCATAAATTTCAACCACGGAAGAATACGGATGTCCACGGATTAAAAATAAGCGCCCCTCGCCCCTGCCCTCTCCCCGCTTGGCGGGGAGAGGGTGGTTGAGCAAAGCGAAACTGGGTGAGGGGTTCCAATATATCCGTGTAAATCCGTGTCCATCCGTGTAATCCGCGGTTAAATTCTTTGAATGACTGACGCGAAGAAAATTGATTGGGCCGCGCTGCGAAAGGATTTCCCCATCCTCGACCAGCAGATCCACGGCAAGCCGCTTATCTACTTCGACAACGCCGCCACGTCGCAGAAGCCGCGCGCGGTGATTGACGCGCTGGTGCATTATTACGAGCACGACAACGCCAATGTCCATCGCGGCATCCACGAATTGAGCAACCGCGCCACGGCTGGATACGAAGCCGCCCGCGCGCGCGCCGCTAAATTCATCAATGCCAGGAGCGCCGAAGAAATCGTGTTCACGCGCGGCACGACCGAAGGCATCAACCTGGTGGCGAGTTCGTGGGGCGCAAAAAATCTCAAATCCGGCGACATCATCCTGCTCACGGAAATGGAACATCACAGCAACCTGGTTCCGTGGCAATTGCTCGCCCAGCGCACCGGCACGAAGCTCGCCTATGTGCCCATCACCGGCGACGAAGGCATTCTTGACTTGTCCAAACTCGATTCGCTGCTCACGAAGCAGGTCAAAATCTTTTCGATGGTTCACATCTCGAACTCGCTTGGCACGGTCAATCCGGTCGCCGACCTCTGTGCCCGGGCGCGCAAGCTCGGCATCACGACACTCGTGGATGCCGCACAGAGTGCCGGTCACATGCCAGTGGACGTACAGCAAATTGGCTGCGATTTCCTGACGTTCTCCGGCCACAAAATTTGCGGGCCGACGGGTATCGGCATTTTGTGGGGACAACAGGAGTTGCTCGACGCGATGCCGCCGTATCAAGGTGGCGGCGAAATGATTTTGACCGTCGAATATCAGAAAACCGAATTCAAGAAAGCGCCGCACCGGTTCGAGGCCGGCACGCCGGACATCTCCGGCCCCATTGGCTTGCACGCTGCAATGGATTATCTCGACGCCATCGGCCGCGAAAACATCTGGAAACACGACCAGGACCTGGCAACTTATGCCTATGACCAACTCGGCGCGTTAAAAAATATCCGCCTGTTCGGTCCGAAAACCGGCCGCGCCGGCCTTGTGAGTTTTCTGTTGAAGGACGTGCACGCGCACGATGTGGTGACACTGGCG
>Ga0265338_10006765_pt1 | contig 14459 bp, 14 predicted proteins | sample 42126metaG_FD_193579 | JGI IMG/M metagenome (GOLD analysis project Ga0265338, IMG submission 193579) | Rhizosphere microbial communities from Carex aquatilis grown in University of Washington, Seatle, WA, United States - 4-21-26 metaG | ecosystem: Host-associated > Plants > Roots > Rhizosphere... | reverse complement strand
CGCCAAGCTCTGCTAACTTAATAAAGGACAAATCAGCGCCATTCACTCCTCAGTAGCTCAATGGCAGAGCATTCGGCTGTTAACCGAAGGGTTGTAGGTTCGAGTCCTACCTGAGGAGCCAATAAAATCAATTAGTTAGCGCGACTCCCCTTCGAGCTTTCAGTCGATACCGGGGAAAATACCGGGGACTCCATTTCAATTCCGTTCCCGCTGATGCTTTCCACGGCTCCCCGCAAATCGTTCAGAGAGAAGTGACCGTACCGCGCTGCCATGCGTACCATCGTGGCCGGACTCCATCCTGCTATCTTGGCAACCTTGGCAATCGGAATTCCTGCATTCAGCATCCGGGAGACTGCCGTGTGTCTCAGGTCATGGAATCGGCAAACAAGCGGCGCAATCTTCGCTTTCGGGTCCGTCTCTTCCGTCTCGCCCGTGAGAATCCTTCCGGCCCTCAGCTTGGCCGCTTCCCACGCTTCCTTGATGCTCCCGATTGGCTTGGACGGGTCCACGTCGTAAGCCTTGGCACAGAACACGTCTCCAGCCGCGCCGTACCGCTCTGCCGGGAAAACGTATTGCTCCGGCTTACGCTCCGGGAAGTGAGTGGCCCAAAACGTCATGGCAGCCATTGCCCGCTGGCTGAGTGGAATCACGCGCCCCGTCCCGGCAGCCGTCTTATCCTTTCCCCATTTCAGACAGCGATTCTCAAAGTCCACACAGCCCCATTGCAGCGTCCGAATCACCCCGTACCGCGCCCCTGTCTCAATCGCCAGGGTGACGAATGGAACCAGAGAACGGGAGCGGGACTTTCCGCAAGCCTGAATCAGCGCCGATTCCTCTTCCGGGGTGATTGCCCGCCCGATGTCGTCCCGCGTCGCCAGCATGTTCACATTGGGCTGTAACCGTGCCCAGTGTCCGAAGCGCTTCAGAATTGCCCGTAGCGTCCCGATCTCCAGATTGACTGTCTTCGGGGAAGCGTCTGCGTCAATCCGCTTTTGCTGGTATCGCGCAATGTCCCGTGCGTCAATGTCACAAATCAGTTTGCGGCCCAACTCCGGGAGCAGATGGACAAGGTTGGCCTTTTCAATCGCCACGGAACGCGGCGCAAGCGTGGCCTTTTTCAAGTCCAGCCATTCATCCGCCGCAACAGACAACAAACGGGGTTGCTCTTGCTTCCTGATGCCCGCAGCGCCCTCTTCCAAATCGCGCCGTCGCTTGTCTTCGATCTTTCCGGCAAGAGTCTTTGAGTGCGTTCCCGTGCTCTCCCGGATGCGCTGGCCGTGGAAGAGAAAATCCATCGTCCAAACCTTGCTGCCTTTGTAGCGAAATACTGACATGCTATTTCCTCCCTGCCTATTTCTTGCCCTTCGTGGTGGTTTTCGATTTTGCCTTCGCCTTCAGTTCAAGGGTTGCCCGATAGCGCCTCATCCCCGCCGCAACTCGGCATTTGTCGGAGCAATAGAATTGCTTCTCGCCGCGTGAGCGAATGAAGGGCTGACGGCATTTCGGATTCCGGCAGATTGCCAAGCCTCCCGGAACCCCAAGCCCATAGAGAACGGAAGCATAAAGAGCCGTCTGGACGTTCGGACAGTATAGGCCGGGGACGAACTTGCCAGTCAACTTGTCTTCCCAGATCACAAAGCGCACTTTGCTCAGACCGGCTGTGAATTTTGCTGTGATCGCAAGACTCGCATTCATGCCGAATGAACGGCTTTGACGGCGCACACCCGGCGGGAGTTTGCGCACATGGATCGCGAATTCTCCTGGGCAGGCTTGTTCCAACTCTCTCGCAGTTTCCTCTGAATCCGCGTCTACTTCCTGCCTTCGATCACCGGCTTCCCATCGCCCCAACAAATCAAGCAGCCGGAGCATACCATTCCACTCGCCAAGGTCCAAGGGGCCGAATTCCTTCTCGAATCGACTGCGCCCCTGCGAATCGTTTAGCACATCTAGGGAAACACGAAAGCGCCGAACTGGGAACACTGGTTCCCCAGCGCCCGACTCTGTGAAGGCTATCGAAGGCATGAACCCATCTGCCCTCTGACGGGTGCTGTCGATCAACACCGGAATTCGTCTCTCCGGCATTGCAAGGTTCGTTATGGCTTCGTTATTGTTATTTCTTCTGACCACTTCCAATAACTCCCATCTCTTTATAGCGTGGAAAGCAGACGGAAGCAAGCAAAAACTCTCAACAGCACACAGGAGGAACAATGGCGGGTTCAAACACAGCACGGCTCAGGAGTCTCCCAGAGGCGGCGGAGCGCCTTGGGCTATCGGTAAAGTGTCTGCGGGGCTGGGTCTGGCGGCGTACGATCCCTTACGTCAAGGTGGGCCGCGCAGTCCGAATCTCAGACGAGACCATTCAAAAAATCATTGATCGCGGAACGATGCCCGCGCTGGAGCGGCGGTGAATCCCTCGCCCGATCTGCCGACAGCGGCGCATGAGTTCGCGGCGCGCGCTCATGCAAAAGTAAAACTCCTAGACCGCCGAAGGTGGCTCGATGACAAAGAGCGTTAATGTTCCGCCCGAAGTCCTGAAAGCGGCCGGCCGCGGTTGCGGTGAATCCCTCGCCCGATCTGCCGACAGCGGCATTCAACAATATGATGGAATTCTATTTTTCTCGGTACGAACAAGGTAAGTAATGTCTACCTCTCAATCAGAATTCGCGGCTCTCCTTGCCTCCAGTGGCCTTCACGTCTTCCCATGCAAATTTAACTCTAAATTGCCAGCGATCAAAGACTTTCCGCACAAGGCAACCACAGACGCGGCGCAGATCAAGGCGTGGTGGGATGGAAAATCCAGCAATATAGGAATCAGCACGAGCCACTACGCCACAGACCAGGCCCTCATCGTACTCGACATAGATATAAAAAAAGAGAAGAGAGGCGATCTTAGCCTGATGCAGTTGGAGCTTGAGGGCTTCGAGTTGCCGCCAACGTTCACTGTCCTAACACCATCCGGTGGCACGCATCTGTATTACAGGACTCCCAAGGCTCTGCGGCAGGGAGTTGATCTTCTCGGATCTGGGATCGATGTACGAAGTCTTGGGGGCTATGTGATTGGGCCGGGTTCTTCCCTTGACGACAAAGAGTACGTTATCACGAACAAAACCCAGATCGCCCCTGCCCCAGAGTGGCTTATACAACGGCTTGGCGCGGCCAGGGAGCGCGATACAACCACAACCAAGACTCTTCCCGGCATCAAGCCTGACCGGGCCGCCCAGAGGGCAAAAGAATGGCTGGAGAAGTATGCTCCGATCGCGACTGAAGGCGAGGGCGGCGACGCCGAAACCTTCAAGGTGTCGGCGCGCCTCAAAGACCTCGGCTGTTCCGCCGATCAAGCGCTGGAGTTGATGCTCTCGTGGAACGAGCGGTGCCTGCCTCCATGGTCACAAGAGGAACTGGAAACGAAGGTTCGCAATGCTTTCAAGTACGGAAGAGAACCGCGCGGAGTCGCGGCGCCGGAGGCTGTGTTCACGGCAGTCGAGGAGTCACTGCCGGATGAATGGCGGGAGCCGGAGCCTTTGGCGGAATCTCTGCCCGATGTGGCGAAATTTGATCTGGAGTTGATGCCGGAGTCTTTTCGTCCGCTGGTGAAGGATGTAGCCGAGCGTATGCAGGTCCCGCTGGACTTCCCCGCGGTGGCCGCCATAGCCACACTTGCGGGAGTGACGAATCGGCGCGCTGTGATTCAGCCCAAACGGAACGACCACACCTGGACGGTAGTGCCGAATCTCTGGGGCGGGATCGTAGCACCGCCAGGGATGCTCAAGTCTCCTGTGCTTACCTGCATGACTCAGCCTGCGCGGGCAATCGAGAGCGAATGGCGCAAGATGCATGAATTCAAAGAGCAGGTCTACCTGAGTGAGTTGGAAAAACACAAACTTGAGATTGCGGCATGGGAGCAAGACTTCAAAAGGTCTGCGAAGAAAAAGGGCAGCGCGGAACGGCCCGCGAAGCCTGAATCCAATCTTGCAAAGCCCACTCTTCGCCGCCTTGTCACCAGCGATGCAACCTTTGAAAGTCTCCATCTTGTTCTTTCAGAAAATCCAGCCGGATTATTCGTGATCCGGGATGAGTTGACCGGATGGCTGGCCGGACTGGAGAGACAGGGCCGGGAACAGGAAAGAGCTTTCTTTCTGGAATGCTGGAATGGGGATGCGGCCTTTACCGTTGACCGGATAGGGCGCGGAAGCATTCATGTTCCCCATGCCTGTATCTCGCTGTTTGGCGGAATCCAGCCCGCTCGTTTGCGAGACTATCTGGCCGATGCAATGAGGGATGGACCATCAAACGATGGACTCGTGCAACGCTTTCAACTCATGGTGTGGCCAGACATACCGCCAGCATGGCGCTACGTTGACCGCCAGCCCGATGCGCACGCTCTGGAGTATGCCGCGCAGGTCTACCGCCGCATGGCCGCACTGGACGCCGAAAACCCGCTCCGCTTGCAATTTGACGATGAAGCTCAGGCGCTATTCGAGCGATGGCTAACCGATCTGGAGCAACGAATCCGGGGCGAAGACGTTGCGCCAGTCATGCAAGCGCATCTCTCCAAGTACCGTAGCCTGATGCCTTCCCTTGCTCTGCTGTTCGCTCTTGCCGATGGGCATACTGATTGTGTTCCGATCTCTCAGGCGAAGCTGGCCTGTGACTGGTGCGACTATCTGGAGACGCACGCACGCCGCGTTTATTCCGCTCAGGCGCGGCCAGAGCATCACGCGGCAATCGCCTTGAGCAAACGACTGTCAACAGGCTGGAGGCGGGAGGAAGGGTTCTTCAGCGTGCGAGACGTGTATCGGAGCGGATGGACCGCGCTTGATTCACCGGACGCGGCGCGCGGCGCATTGCTGGTACTCGAAGAATACGGCTGGGTACGACGTGAAACTGACACACAGGCTCCCGGACGGCCCAGCGAAACATATCGCATCAATCCGAGGATAGTGGGAAATCATGCCGGCAAGTGGACGGCGGAGAGACTGGAATCCGCCTGCAATTTTTGAGGAATGCCCAGAGTGCGAACTGACGAAACCGACAGAACCCCTCTCGGCAACAGTTTTGTCATTTTTGTCAGTCCTTACTCTGCCCGTTTCAAAAATAAATGCTCCATCGGCCAGCATCCCGTTGCATGACCCGGAACAGATTCCGCCAGTGGATGGCCCGATAGATGAAGGCTGGGGCTTTGGCTCCTGGAGCAATGTGTCTTCCGTGACCGCTGGTGGGGCGGAACTGGCGCGCAAGCCACGGGCGGCAGGCGTGAGCTGTCTTCAAAAACGCCAGCCCGATTTGTGGTAGGATTCGGAGCAAATAGAAAACCCGCCTTCGCGGGGCGGGTATCCATAGTTCCTTGAGATGTGATTGAGGCGTGACCCTCTAGAGCGCATATTAGCGCATCAGGGGTTTGTGTGCAAGCAACCCGGCTTAATACTCCATCGGAAGCAGCACGCCAGTCTTCCCGGACAGGGTATCTCCCGCGAAACAGCTATTCCCAGCTTCCTTGGCATATTGCCGTGCGGGTTCGATTAGGAGCTTTTCGGGCAGAGCTTTGGAGGACCGTACACATATCCGCAGTGGAGATACGCAACCTTCCACGGCGCATAAGAATTGAATTATGCGAAATACGGTACCTGCCTCTCGCTCGGACTGAGGGTATCTCGCTGGCTCCAAATCATCCCGACTCGTCCACCTGGAAACCTTCCAGCAGCGAGTACATAAGACAAGTAGTGGCTCAAAGGCCGTGGGCGAGTTTATACGATTTGTCTCTATGTCATCAGGGATGGCAAGCGGCAATCGAGTCTCTGCGCCGTCACATTCACGATTCAGACAAGGCGCGGAAAGACACTCAAACGTCGAACTCACGGCATCCATAGCGTTGTCCATCATATCCCCCACCGTCCACTGGGTAATGTCCTATGAATGCGCAGCCACAAACAAAGGAGGTAAGCTCGTGGATTTCTTTACTTTTCAAATAGAACCTGATGAAGAATACGGATCACCGAGTCATCGGATCTATCTTCGTCAAATGCGTGCTGCAATACGACGAGGTGTTGCTGAGGTGTCAGCCCAGAGGGCGCGGAAATCTCCCGTAGCAGTTTCTTCCAGTCTGGAAGGTGTGCCGCAAGAAGCGCCTCCAGAGCGGTAACCTTTGCCTCAACGTTGAGCCACTTCTTGCCAATATCAAGCGCAATTTCTCGGTCTGTCATAGTGCTGAGAAGTATACGACCGGGAAATCCCGGAGTTGTGGATTTTTTCGCAAGACCGCCTTTCAGTGACAGTCCATGTACGTCCAGTTTCCTGTGATCGGATTGGAAATCGTGTGCGCAGTGCAATGGGTGGGCACCATCGTTTTATACGTCGATGGAGCGGGAGGGGTGTAGCTCTCCATTGCGTCCCGAATCGCAGTTCCGCACTGAGAAGCCTGGGCGTCGAGTATTCTCTTCATTTGGTCTGCAAAGGCCATATTGTCATTGATGTTCGATCGGTAGGTATCAACTAGCCCGTTGTACTTCTCGACGAGTTTGTTGTAATCGGTAACCACGCCTTTATATTGCTCGCCCGTCTTAATGAACAACTCTGCCACCTCCTTGCCGTGATCTCTGAGGTCGTTGTACTCCCCTGTCTGCTTCGCAACGAGGGCCGCTACGCGATTGCCGATCTCCGTTTCAACAGCATCGCGCACTTTATAGGCGGCAACGAGGTCTTCGCGTGTAAGGCGAGATTCCGTTAGTACGCAATCTGACGTTTCGAGCTTGACGGCGACCAGCTTTTCCGGGGTCAGTTGGGAGAGATTCGGAACGGCCAATGTGTCGTTGGCAATTGTGTCTCTGCAAGGGATGACGGTGACTTTCGGTTTCGCTTTCTGCGCGAGAGCACATGGAACCGATACTAAAAGCAATGCAATCAGGAGGTGTTCTTTCATGTTCTTTGCTCCTTTTGAACCGTTGTTACTTGCGTGCATGGGAATATAGCTTAGAGCAGCGAAACGTGTTCCGCTTAGGCTCGTGGGGGATTGACGCCCGGAGGCAGAGTGTAGATCGTTCCTGCCCGCCTTTGGGGCTGCGGCGCGTTCGTTTGTAATTTACTGCGCCGCGCCGCCGTGGCCTTGGCGGTGGGGTTGATCCCTTCCCGCTTGTACTTCTCTTGAACGGCCAGCCCACCGCGCTTGGCAAGCATCCTGCGCGCCCATGCGGAATCAGGCGGGTTGAGGGCAAGCCGCTTCGCCTGTCCCACCAGAATCGCTCGGCGCCACTGGGGGAGATTACCGGCCCACCGCTGGCAGAACTTCCAGAGGAGTTGCTCCGCGGCGCGCTGCTGCCGCCAGGTCAGGCCGGCGAAGGGTCCGCCGGACAGGGCAGGCTTGCGGTAGGGATCGAGTGCAGGGATTCGCTTGTTTCGGTTTGGAGCCATCTGCCTTTGTTCCCCCACGAGTCAATTATGCGGCCGTCGCGTTCCTTCTCTGAGATTCATAGCTATCTTTTCCCATGCCGTTGTTGCTTTTAGTCGAGCGCCTTGCACTCCAGAGACTCACTGAGGCGCTGGCAGCGCCAAGAGACAAACACTGCATCTGGCCTACCAATCCGCCCATGATAAAGCACAGGCAAAATATGGAAACTCTTGTCAAGTGCCCCCCAGTCACCCTTGCCTAAAACGGCATTGACGGCTGCGTCAGGGTCGGGCATTGCGGTCTCGAATTCAGACACTCCTTCGTCCGCCCAATTCTTGCCGCAGAATAGTCGCGGCAAATCGGCTCGCGCTTCCTGTAACTGCACGATCCCAGCGAACGGGGTTGTCGTCCGCATCCCGCAGTGGCGGTACTCGCCCACTATCCAATCGCCATGAATCCACACGGGGGTGTCGTGGTCGTGGGGAATCCAGCCGTTCCCATCAAGCCATTCATATCCGCCGTAGATCCCATATCCAACTAAGCAAAGAAAGATTAAGCAGCCCCAGCCTGTTGCCGTTCTAATTGAGTCACTCCCGTAGTCACTCCATCCCCAGCCTGCCCCTGTTCCTTCGGGTGCCTTTTCAGCAGCCGCCACAATGCGGCTCATTGTCTTCTCGTTCAACTGCCTTCGACTGAATTCCTCTCTGGCGGCAATGATGGCATCCAGAGAATTCTGCTCATCACGGTACAAGAGGCAGTAAAGCTCCTCGTCCGTCCTGTCCAGCATCGTTCGCTGCAACTCTTCTAGTGAAGGCTTCACTTGACGTTCACCTCGGTCTTGTCAATCTCATCGTGCCGTATCGTGAAGCGAGCATGTTCCGCAGCCGTAATTGCCATTACGATAAATGCCAAAAAAGCTGCAAGCGTTCCTATCGCTCCTGAATACAACGGAAAGAGCCACGCAAACAGGCTGGCAACTAGAATCTCCGCCACCACAGAGGCAAGTGCATAAAGTACGGTTCGAATTCGTCTTCGACTTCGCACGACCCAGTAGATTGCGTACCCCAACACGAGTAGCATCCCCGCTCCCGCCGCGGGACTTCCCTCTCCTTGAAGCATCATCATCATCCTCCGCAGCGAAACAATTGCGACCAAGCGTACCGATTAGCCGCCAAAGAGTGTATGCGCTAAATATAGCGCAAGGACTAACCCGATCATGGACGCATGGCAAAGGACATCTGTGCGGCCACAGGGGAGCGCATCCGAAAGCTGCGCCGGATCAAAGGCTGGCGACAGATCGATCTTGCCGAGCATTCAGGCGTCCACGAGGTCCACATCTCCGACCTGGAGCGGGGAACCCGCGAGCCGGGGTTGCGGACTCTGAGCAAGATCGCCTCCGCTCTCGGAACAACGCTCTCGGAATTGCTGAAGGGATTGTAACGCTGCCGCGCCGTCGAGCGGATTGCCGGGGGCTGAGAGCGATGCTGCGGGGCCGGTGGATGGGGATTGCTTTCGACGGCCTGCCGCCGATGCCGGGAAAGTTTGCAACTAATGTTCAGATTGCGGATTGTGTGAGAGCTAGCCAAGACCAAGCCGCCTTCCTGAGCTGGTGAACCGGGAGGCTTGGCGATCCGCGCCGATGGAACCGGAGGGGGTCCGGGAGTACCGGGGAAAATACCGGGGACTCTGGATAGCAATTCGCAGTCATCGGGAGTAGCGGCGGGGAGCGCGGAACCCGCATAAACACAGGGTTCCGAGCACTCCAGAGTCAACCGCAGTCAACGGGAGGAATTGGCTCCCCTGCAACTGTTAACCGAAGGGTTGTAGGTTCGAGTCCTACCTGAGGAGCCAATAAATCAACAACATAGCTTCCATTGCGCTCTGCTTGCGCTTCGTTTCCCTGGAAAGCAAGCCGTGATACTTTTACCCCTGCCGTAGTCATCTCATCCGTTACAACATCCCTTTAAATATTCATCGTGGTTCTGATGTCTGCATGACGCATCATCTTCTGATGAACTGAGAAAGAGACGTGTGGCCCCAGAGAACAAAAAGCCAGCAATGCTTCCCGGCCTGTGAGCAACCCCGGACCGGTTGGTTTCTGCGCGTGGACTGGGGTTCACTTGAAATTCGCTTCGATGAAGTGGAGGGGATATCAAGCTGCGATGGCGCTGACAACTATGGCTGTTGCATTGGGGGGCTCACCGCAACGAGGGGAGGGCGCTCGGCTAACGCCGGAGTCCAATTCGAATCGAAAACATTTGTCATTGACCAGGGATTTCCGGTCAGGTCATAGTGCAACTTTCCTTGCTCATCTAACGACAGCTTGCTTGCCGGATACAGGAATCCAGTGCTCTTGCTATTGTCGTTGTCGTTGATATCAAACTGTCCAATCAGCATGTCGAACGACTCGGATTTCGCGCTCCGGTTCGCTTCATCGGATTGAAGCGGGCGACTGGTAATAAAGGTGATCAACCGCCCGGTTGGCGTTACCTCCATTTGGATGAAGGCAATTTCAAAACTGTCACTTCCGGCAATCGAACAATGGCCGGCCGCTTTGGTTTTGGAGAGCGCGACGGCCAATCCTTGATCCTGGCCCTCTCCAAATGCCGCTGCCAGGATTTGCTTTTCCGATGGTGCGGTGTAGTCGTAAATCACCAGCTTCACGCTTATCGCATTCCCGTTCTGAAGGTAAGTGGCTTGGACACTTTCAGAAATTTGACTGCTCGCGAACCCTGGCGTGGTTCCCAGTGTTAACAAGCACGAGATCAAGATACTGGAGGATATTGGCCTGCGGCCGATTCGAATTACGCTCTCGAGCAGTCTCATTTTGTAATCCCTAAGCTCTCGCTGTTTGCGGAGGCCCTTCGCGCTCGATCTTCGTCTTACGCTGCTGACTTTTTCTCCGCAAGTTTTTGCAACTGGACCAGTTCATCGAAGATGGTCCGATATTGGATCATGGCCGTGCGGAGCTCTTCAGTTGAAGCTTCAACGCGGCCGGGCCGCACTGCAATAGCGTGTGCCAAGCGGTAGTTTTCCATTACGCGAGGGTAAGTGACTGAGATATCCGCGGCGCGCTGTTCAAAGTTGTCTTTGGGATATCCGCGCGCTTCAAGGAGTGCAGCGATCAAGTCGTCTGCTTCAGTGACCGCTGCATGCGGATGGTCGACAAAGCGCGATTGCACTGTCTGCCACTCTGCGACGAATCGTTCCCGTTCGGTGGCGCCGAGTTCACGGATCCTCAGTGCGTCAACGCGTGTCTCACGATCGGCCAGCTTTGCTTCAGCCTTACGTATGGAGCCATGCTGAACAACTTCGCGATCATACTCAGATCCGAAACGATTGCGGAAGGCCTTGGTGCGGGTTTTGCGGCGATGCTCGAATCCTACAACCGCTACGATAACGAGGAAGACGAGGACTACTGCTGCGATGATGAGTTGAGTTTCAGTCAAGTTGAAAGGCATCGTGTTCTCCTGGGCGGGTTCTCCGCGATCGCGAATGGCTAGTGGGAAGGTTTCCCTTATGGGGAAGGAGCCAGCACACGACCCATAATGAGCGTCCCGGAGCATGAACACTGCGCAATATCGCACACTGCTCGAATTTGACTAATTTTGAGAGGAACTCAGTTACAAGGCATTCCACCGTAGCGGTGTGAATAGCTTGCGGATTAATCCCGGCGAGTAGTTTCGTTGACCCTTGAGTACCGTTCAGCAGCGCTCGAATCGCGAACTTCGCGTACGATCACCCGAGTTTGAAGACGATATGGATACTCGTGGTCGTTCCAAGAATCTAGCGGGAAGAGATTGCGGTCGTATTCGGATTCGAAATAATGAAGGAATGGCGCCGCTTGTTTCCTGCGGTATGCCTTGATGACCGTAGCCACTCCGGAAATAAGCGCGAAAGCCCCAATGGTTAATAGGATATTTGTTAGGTTAAACAATTCGCTCTCCTTTACATTGAACGATCGCGACAATGGGCAGAGTGTAGCGGAGAAGCCGAAGCTCTTGTCGAGTATGAAGCGATCTGGACCCAGCCGGTGGTCAAAACTGCACAGTCTGGAGTTATTACCCGCCTAAGTCACAGACAATCTGAACTCCTTTAGTTAGCGGTTACAAGCCTCACATTCAAGAAAGGTGATCAATATTGCTCAGCCCTGAGAGCGCTGCTTAGAAAGTTAGTCTCAGGATGAGCAATTCTGTACAGACCCCTCAACTTGCTGTTGTTACGTTTGGCTGGTTACGCAGAGTCGGCTTTAAGCGTCTGGTCGGCCGCGTGATCGGATTTAGACACCAAGTCATGGCAGTAGGTTGAGAGGGTACAAATGCGCAGATATAGGACTGTTTTCACGTGTTTTCTAGCGGCTCTTCTGGTCGTCTTTGTCGCCGGTTGCGGTCAAGAAACAGTAAGTCTTCCAGGTGTTATATCTGTAACTCCCGTCCAGGGTGCTACCGATGTCGTCACTAATACGACCGTCACCGCCACATTCAGCATGACGATGAACTCAGCGTCGATTACCACCTCAACTTTTACGCTGGCTGGGCCGGATGGGACTGCCGTAGCCGGAGCCGTTACGTATAGTGGGACCACTGCGACGTTCACGCCGGCTGCGGTACTCGCGTATGGATCTACCTACACTGCTACCATCACCACCGGGGCGTCAAGCCCAGGTGGCGCTGAACTGATCGGCCCCTATGTGTGGTCCTTTACTACTGTCACTGCGCCACCTCCGCCACCCACGGTCCTGTCGACGATCCCTGCGAACGGCGCCGTAAATGTGCCTGTAGCGCAAGTGTTGAGCGCGACCTTTAGCGAGCCGATGGCCCCAGCCACGATAAGCTCAACCACCTTCACGCTGTCTGTAACAGGTGGAGCTGCCGTAGATGGAACCGTGACTTACGCCGCTGGAGTAGCGACCTTTACGCCAACCGCAGTTCTCGCCAGCAGCACCAATTACACAGCCACCATCACGAATGGGGTCACTAGCCTTGGGGGCACTCCTCTAGCCAGCAACTACGTATGGACTTTCGCGACAATTACGCCGGCGCCCATGGTGATCGCAACAGTCCCAGTCGACACAGCCACAGGCGTACCTGTCAACCAGGTGCTCAGTGCCACCTTCAATGAGCCGATGAACTGCCCGGCGTTTCCCGCGACAGCGTTTACGGTTGTTGCAGCGCCTGGCGCGACTCCCGTGGCAGGCACAATCGCTTGCGTGGGCGCAGTCGCAACTTTCACACCGGCGGATGACCTGACAACCAACACCGTCTTTACAGCCACCATCACCACTGGCGCACAGGATTTGGCGGGCCAATCTCTGGCCATCAACTACGTGTGGAGCTTCAGAACAGTGCCTGCCCCCACTCCGCCCACAGTCATTTCCACTGTGCCGGTCAATGGGGCCACATCAGTACCTATTAACCAGGCCGTCAGCGCCACGTTCAGCGAGGCAATGACCCCGGCAACGATCGACACAACAACCTTCACGCTCAAAGCGACGACGAGCGGAACTGCCGTAGCTGGTACTGTCACCTACGTTGCAGCGGGCTCGACAGCCACGTTCATGCCGACAGCAAACCTTGCCCCCACCACCGAATACACAGCTACAATTACCACCGGGGCTGAAGATCTGGCAGGCACCGGGCTGGCGGCCAACTATGTGTGGACCTTTACCACAGCCGCTGCGCCACTTGCGGTACCGCCAACCGTGATCTCGACCATTCCTGCGGACCTGGCCACCAATGTGCCGTTAAATCAGATCGTCAGCGCTACGTTCAGCAAGGCGATGAACCCCGCGACAATCAATTCGACAACGTTCACGCTGACCGGACCGGGCGCTACTCCTGTGGCTGGTCTGATTGCATATTCTGCAATCAGCAACACACTCACATTCAACCCAACAGACGATTTAATGGCCAGCACTACATTCACTGCCACCATTACAACCGGGGCTAAGGATCTGGCAGGCACTGCACTGGCAAACAACTATGTTTGGACCTTTACCACAGGTTCCGCTAAAGCCGTTGTTTCGCCGGAGATAGTTTCGACCGTTCCGGCAAACGCAGCGTCAAATGTGCCCCTCAATCAAGCAGTCAGTGCAACCTTCACCGAGGCAATGGACCCGCTGACCATTACCACGGCCACCTTCACACTTGCAGGGCCGGGCGGAGTTGCGGTAGATGGAACGGTCTCCTACGATGCCATCAACTTCATTGCAACCTTCACTCCCACAGCCCCGCTGATCGCGAGCACCACATATATCGCGACGATCACCTCTGGAGCAACGGATCTCGCAGGCAATCCGCTGGGCGACACCGGCGCTCCGAATCCCTGGAGCTTTACCACCGGTGCGGCAATAAAGCCTCCGCCAATCATCATTGGACCGACCATAGCGCTGTTTGGCGGTTTTGGCGGCGGTGCCGGGATGACCAACCAGGGAACTCACACGGTTGTCAACGGCGATATCGGAACTACAGGCGCCTCTACCACGATGACCGGATTCTACGATGAAAGCGTTGCGGCTGTTGCCGGCGTATATCCATGCTCGTACACGGTAACGCCAGCCAACTTGGGGTTGGTGAATGGGGTGATCGATACCGCTCCGCCGCCACCCAGCGGCGCCTGCCCAAATGAGGGAACCGCCAATACAATGGCCATTGCGACCCAGGCTGCGCTCGAGGCTCGAACCGCATACACCACGCTTCAAGGGCTTCCTTCCACCGGCGCACTTGCGGCGGAGTTGGGCAATACAACCATTGATCCAGGCGTCTACACCAACGCAAGCAGCGTAGGCATAACTCTTGGGCCACTCACTCTCGACGCCAAAGGCGATCCCAATGCGTTCTGGGTCTTCCAGATTGGATCGTCTCTCACCGTTGGCACTCCTGCAGCGCCTGAAAGCGTGATCCTGATCAAGGGCGCTCAGGCCAAGAACGTCTACTGGGCAGTCGGCGGTCTACCTGGCGCGGTTATCAATTACGGCGGTGGTGGGACGATGGTGGGAACCATCATCTCTCAACCTGGAATCACGGTTTCAAGTCCCGGTGTTGCCGCTGTAACCACAATCAACGGCAGAGTACTGGCA
>Ga0265338_10006764_pt1 | contig 14460 bp, 8 predicted proteins | sample 42126metaG_FD_193579 | JGI IMG/M metagenome (GOLD analysis project Ga0265338, IMG submission 193579) | Rhizosphere microbial communities from Carex aquatilis grown in University of Washington, Seatle, WA, United States - 4-21-26 metaG | ecosystem: Host-associated > Plants > Roots > Rhizosphere >... | reverse complement strand
CGCATTGCGGGACCAAGGCATCCCGCGGAACACGGGATTGAGTTTAATGTTATTATGGCCGCTCCCCATCCACCCGGACGCGGAATTGAAGGCCGTTTTCCCCGCCGCCAGACCTGGCGAAAGGGACATGTATCCTAGCAAATTCCGGGCACGTGGCAACTGTAATTTTGACTCAAATACCTGACGGGTGCAGCCCGGCACTGCCCCCATTTTCTCCCTCGCCTCCCCCAAGGGAGGAGAGGGCCGGGGAGAGGAGGCGCAAGATTTTCCAGCTCATTTTCGGATCAAATCCCCTCACCCCACCCCGCTCGGGCGGGGAGAGGGAGACAGGGGCAGTGCGCGGGGTAACCAGTTTGCATACGGGAGTTGTTCCAACCGCTCAGCCTTTCATTTTGCCGGAAAAAGCCGGTTCGTTCTTGCCTTGTCCACTGGACGGGGCGCAACCTTAAGGAACGCGTTCGGGTCCGACCATGTATTATTACACCGCCATTGAACGATTTGACCCCAGCAACGGAGAGCGCTGGGTGGGTTTCACCCGCTGGCTCGGACGCACCGATCTGAAACGGATCATCTCCCTCGACAGCACCCTCTGCCCGCCGGTCGTCCACCCGGAATCCGCCAACGACTGGCAGTTTGTCGCCAAGGAGGAGTTCATGCTCGATTTCTTCACCGACCTCGACTTTGTCCGGCAACGCGTTGCCGGGCATCGTCCCTCGGTGGTGGTGGCGGTTGCCCGCGACCCGGCGCCGCAGGAGGTCAGCGGCTTTTCCCTTCCCGATTTCGAGTTTGCCGGTTTTGACGTGGTGGACACCCAGTTCACCGCCAGCGCGCTTTTCAATAACCGTTTCCCCGGCCTGTCCGATACCAACAGGCTTTCACCGGAATCGGGACTCATCCGGTCACGGGACCGGGCGTTCCGGCTTCGCGACACGCTGCGCCAGCGCCATCCGGACCGCGAGGAGGCCAGATGCTACGTCTGGGCCGTCTGGCGCCACACCGGAATTACCGTCGAGGAAGCCTGATTTCACGGGCCTTCCGCGCCAACCAGCTTGTCAAAAGGGCCTGGCTACACTATTGTCTGGCAATGTCGTTTAAGAAACATCTGGCCCTGCCGGTCCTGCTTGTCTGCGGTTTGCGCATCGCATCCGCCGACGTGATTCAATTGAAGGACCAGGCCGCGGTCACCGGCAAGATCCTCGCGGAAAAGCCTGATGCGGTGGTCGTGGATGTCGGCTATACCGCTTTGGTCGTGCCGCGCAGCGTCATCGCCGGCATTTCCAAATCCGGCGCCGTCCTGCCCGCGACGGCGTCGGCCGCATCCAACGCCCCGGCCCTCAGCGTCAACACCCTCTCCCAGTTTTTTTATTCGGACAACCGCCCCGCCACCGTCCGCGACGTGCAGGACCTGGTCAAGCAAATCGGCGAAGCCGTCGTGCAGGTCCGCACCCCCGGCGGCCTGGGCTCGGGATTTTTCATCAACGCCGACGGTTATCTGATCACGAATTTCCACGTCATTGAAGGCGAGACGGAGATTTCCGTGGAAGTGTATCACCAGCGCAACGGCCAGCTCGACCGCGAAACCTACAAACAGGTGAAAATCATCGCCATCAACAAATTCCACGACCTCGCCCTGCTGCACATCGAGGACAAGAATGCGACGAAATTCAAATACGTCACGCTGGGCAGCTCCGACGTGCTGAATGTGGGCGAGTCGGTCTTTGCCATTGGCAGTCCGCTGGGTTTGGAGCGCACGGTGACCTCGGGCATCCTCAGCACCAAGACGCGCCAGCTCGAAGGCGAGCTTTACCTGCAAACCACCGCGCAAATCAATCCGGGCAACAGCGGCGGCCCGCTGTTCAATCTCGCCGGCGAAGTCGTGGGCGTCACCAACATGAAGATCACCTTCGGCGAAGGCCTGGGCTTCGCCATCCCCGTCGAGCTGGTGAAAAGCTTTCTCGAACATCGCGACGCCTTTGCCTACTCCACTGACAATCCGAACAATCCCTACCGTTACCTCGAACCGCCGGCCCGCACCAAAAACCTGCCGCTGGCGCAATGAACCTGAAATTTCCGTCCCTTCCGGTGCGACTTTTCATCACCGCCGGACTTTAATCCACCATGACCACAACCTTTTTTCGTCTGCTGTACCAATGGCTGGTATATCTACGCACTGGCCCTGTTTTCTCCCTCGCCTCCCCCAAAGGAGGAGAGGGTCGCCTGTCCTCCGCAGCTTCAAAGCGAAGGACGGAGGGTGAGGAGGCCCAAGGTTTTCCGGCTCAAATCGCCTCACCCCAACCCTCTCCCCGCTCGGGCGGAGAGAGGGAGACCGAGACCGTGTCAAAATGCAACCTCCAAAATCCAGCGGCTATTGTTTCGACAGTGCTGGCCGGGCTGCTGATGCTGGCCGCGCCCGTTGGCGCCGCCATTCCGCCCGTGGAGGGACTGCTGCCGTCGGACACGCTGCTGGTCCTCACCGTGCCCGATTTTGTCAGGGCGCGCGACGCCGCCCGCCAGTCGCCGCAGTGGCTGTGCTGGAACGACCCGGCGATGAAGCCGTTCCATGACCGGTTCATGGCCAAATGGAATGAACAATTCATTGCCCCGCTGGAACAGGACCTCGGCATCAAGCTCGAAGATTACACCGGCCTGCCCCAGGGCCAGTTGACCTTTGCCGTGACGCAAAATGGCTGGACCGGCGGGGACGATACAAAGCCGGGGCTGCTGTTGCTGCTCGACGCCAGGGGCAAAAGCGACCTGCTTAAAACCAATCTCGCGGTGTTGCGCAAAAAATGGACCGATGCGGGCAAGCCCATGCGCAATGAAACCCTCCGCGGCATTTCCTTTTCCGTGGTGCCGCTATCGAGCAACGACATTCCGGCAACGCTCGCCGGCATTTTACCCAGACGCCAGCCCGTCCAGGAGCTGGGCCGGGAAAACAAACCGCCGCCGCCCGGCGAACTTGTCATCGGCCAGTTTGAATCATTGCTGATCGTCGGCAGTTCCCTCAAGGCCGTGGAGCCCGTCGTCGCGCGGCTGACCGGCAGCGGGGTGCCGCCGCTGAGCGAGAATGCGATTTTCGCCGCCGACCGGCTCGGGCAATTTCGCGACGGGCCGCTGGGCTACGGCTGGCTCAATGCGAAAACTCTTTTCGATGTGCTGGCGCACATCCCGCCGCCGGAGCCGAATCCCGAGGCGCCCAGCCCCATGCCGGCGATTCCGTGGGACAAGATACTCAGGGTCTCCGGCCTGACCGGTTTGAAATCGGTCAGCTTCAATTACCGGCAATCCCATGACGGGGCGCAGGCCGAATTGTACATCTCCGTGCCGGAAACGGCCCGGCAGGGCCTCTTCAACATCATCGCCGCCGCGCCCAAGGACGCGAACCCGCCCGCCTTTGTGCCCGCCGACGCGGTGAAATTCTGGCGCTGGCGCCTGGAAGGGCGGAAATCCTGGGCCACGCTCCAAAAAATGGCCACCGGCATCTGGCCCGGTGTGCTCAACTATCTGGATTCGGTGATCAACATCGCCAATGCAACGGCGCAGCAAAAGGACCCGGCCTTCGATGTCCGCAAATATCTCCTCGAGAATTTCGGCGACGATTGGATCAGCTTCCAAAGAGCGCCGGCGGGCAAGACGTTCGCGGATTTGAATTCCGCCCCCTCGCTTTTCCTGTTTTCCGCGGTGAACACCGATCAAGCGGTGCTGGCGATAAAGAACGTGGCGGCGCTCACCGCCGCGCCAAGCGGCGCGAATGCGCCGCGGCAGTTTTCGGGCCGGACCATCTATACCATCCCCTGGCCCTCGCGTGGTTCTCCGACCCCGCACCCACTCTATTGCTCAACCAGCGACGGCTATGTCGCCCTTTCCACGGACGTTTCCATGATTGAATCTTTTCTGCGCAGCGCCGACAGCAAAGCCAAGCCGTTGCGCGACATCCCCGGTCTGACCGCCGCCGCGCAGCACGTCGGCGGCGCGGGCAATGGCCTGTTCGCCTACGAAAACCAGCAGGAAACCCTGCGCGAGGCCTTCATCGCCCTGAAAAACAGTCCCGCCTCAGGCGGGGCCGGCGCGTTCGCATCCATACCGTTTGTCCCATCGGGGAAAATGTTTGGGGACTGGATGGATTACTCGTTGTTGCCGGATTTCGACAAGGTTTCCAAATACTTCTATATTTCCGTCACCGGCGGCAATGTCACGGCGGACGGCATATCCTTCAAGGCCTTTGCCCCGCGTCCACCGCAGCTGAATTGAGAATTGTCGGAGGGGCGAGTTACACGAGCCCCTGACTCCTGGAATGCCTCTGAATATGGGGGCTTGTGGAACTCGCCCCTCCGGTAGGACAGTCACGAAAAATCGTCCTCGTCCTCGTTCTCGTAATCGAAAATAAAAATCGAGGACCAGAGCGGTCTAATTAGGACTGTAGCCATTTCGATACCCACACCGCGAGTGGAGCACGGGCTTCAGTCCGCTTCAGCATGGATTGGCCCGGCGACATCGAAGCGGCGTGAACGCCGCGCTCCGGCTATAGTTTTTTTGAAACCGCTTTAGGGACGAGAACGAAGGAGGATTGTGACAATCCTGCCGAGTCCAGCCGGGGGAAAAACACGCCGGCGAGGCCGCCGGCGCTCCCGGATCACTCCTGCGGATAAACCAGGATGCGGTCATGCACCAGGACGATCAGATCGTTCTTCCGGTCGCCGTTGACATCGGCCACGATCGCCTCGCGCGGTTCGGGCAGCGCGTTCGCCGCGCCGCGGAAGGTATGCTGCTCAAACACCTGCCAGCGGTTGGCCGGAACGAGTTTGTGATGTGAATCAAAGACAACGAGGTCGATGTAATTTTTCGCCGTTTCCAAGAACACCAGGTCCTTGCGGCCCGTGGCGTTCAAATCGCCCGCCGTCACGTCATTCAAATATCCGTCCTTGATGGGCGTATCGTAACCGTCGAGCGCGATGAATTCCCAGACATCGCCCGCCAGCGGCAGCCACGCGACGGCATTTTCACCGAGAAACGCCACGCTCTGGATGTTCGTGCCGCCGAGGGCGACCGATTGCAGACCGTCAAAGTTCGCCACCGGCAGCTCCACGTTGCGGGACACCCGCCACACGCCCGCGGGATCGCGCTCGCACAGCGTCAGCTGCTTGTGCTCCGCGTCCAGCAGGAAGATCGCCGGCGCGTTGTTGGTGCCGTTCCGAACCGCAGTGGCGCCGACAATGCGGGAATCGCCCGCCGCACCGTTGATCTGGTCCTTGACGCGAAAAACCCAATCCGGCTGGTTGGTGGAACCGGAGGTCCGGGTTTGCTGCTCCAGCACCACGGCCCGCACGAAGTTCTTCTGCGGCAGCAGCAATTCCATCTTGCCGTCGCCATCCACGTCCGCAGATGCCAGCCAGGGCTGCTCAATCGCGCCACCGGGCGGGTCGACGTCCACTTCCTCAAAATCCCCGCCGGACTTTTGCAGAAGCACCTTGATTTTCTCATACGGTATCAGGGCCACCAGATCCGCCCGGCCGTCCTGGTTCACGTCCTGGAGGGCAAGCATCGTGGGATTCGATCTGAAATTTTCGCCGAGTTTTTGGGTCCGCATTTTGCCATCCGCCGCGCGGGTCACCAGCGAGCGCCGGCCGTCCTTGTCCACCAGCACGCACAGCGACGGTTTGGCGCCGGGTTTCAATGCGCCGACGGCCATCACGAGCGGTTTGCCGTCAAACGGAATGAGCGTGGGAAAAGGCAGCCGGCCATTTTTGTCAAATTGCGTCACGCCGACCGCGTTTTCGTCGCGGCTCAGCAGGAAGATATCCGGGCGGCCGTCGCCGCGCCAATCCGCCGCCGCGAGCTGGCTAACGCCGGCCAGGGTGGGAAAGGTCTGGGGCGGGGCAAGCGAACCCTCCGGCTGCTGCAGATAGACCGAAAGCTGGCCGCTGGCGGGCTCGGCGACGAGCAAATCGGGGCGGCCGTCGCCGTTGACATCGGCCCACAACTGGCCGCGCGGCGCCACGTCCGTCTTGTTCAGCGGCAGGATCTGAAATTGACCGCGCCGAAACGCGCCGGCCAGGACCTCGGCCGGCTGGCGGGTGAATTGCGAAACTTCCGCGCGCCCGGAATCCCGCGCGATGGTCACGACAAAATTCTTCTTGTCCCCTTCAAGGTTGTCGGCGCAAAACGAGCGCATGGGCGGCGCCCGGAAATAGATTTCCGGTCCCAGCTGGCCGGCGGCATTTTGCAGCCGGAACCGCAGGGGCGTCGGGGTGTCCCAATCCACCAGCAACAAATCGTTCCGGCCGTCGCCGTTCACGTCCACGATTTGCACCGATTTGGGCGTGCCCGAGCAGGGAATTTTCTGCGGCTCGCCAAGGGTGTGGTCCGGCAGCTGGGGCAGAAAATAAAACGAGCCGCTGTCGCCGAGCAGGACCAGGTCGGTGAGCCCGTCGCCGTTCAAATCCCCCTCGGCCAGCGCGTTTATGTTCAATTGGCCATCCACGATATGCCAGCGTTTCGGCTCGCTCCAGCCATTGGTGCCGTTGTTGTAAATCACCTCGAGATCCTTCGCATCGCCGTAAATGGCAATGTCGGGCCGGCCGTCGCCGTTAAGATCGGTCACCACCATCGCGCCCATGCGCTCGTCGGTGGGGATGGAATCGATGCGAAAACGCGCGTCCGGGGGCAGTTCATTGATTTCGAGCTTGCGCAGCGGGCCGGCGGCGGGCCGGTTGGTTTTGCCCGTTTGGTTGTAAAGGAGGTTGATCTTTGATCGCAGATTGTTGGCCACAATGAGGTCATTCAAGCCGTCGCCGTCCAGATCCGCCGCGTGCAGGAGGTTGATTTGCTCATCAATCGGAAAAATTTCCGGGCCGGTGAACCCAAAGCTGTTCGTGGCGTTTTCGCCGCGAACGGCCGAGGCAAAAGCGAAAAACAACACGGCTAAAATGGCGGGGCGGGGCAATGTCATGGTTTGCATAAGGCGTCCGCAACGTGCCATCCGCCGGGTGACTTGGCGAGTTTTTTCACCGGGAGCCGGATGGAAACGAACGGGAACTCGGCCTGGCGCAGCCGTTCAAATGGCAGGAGCCGACGTCAGGAGGCCAGAGCCGCCAATATCCGAAGAGATATCCCGTGCTTGGCTTCCCAAGCCCGCCACGGGTTGGTGCCCATCAGGAGACGTTCGCTTCGCGAATTGTGGTCCTTGGCTCCTACGGTCCCCAGTAGGGGTCGAGGTCACGAGACCGGGATTGGAATGAAACGAGGACTCCTTACGTCGTCCCCTACAATTTTCCAGCCGCGTCATCCCGGCTCCTGCTGGAAGACGGGTTCTTGAACGGGTTGCCCGCCTCGAACCGCCAGTTGGCGGAGCAATGCTCCGCGCTCCAATCATTCCCCGATGAAATGCAGCGTGATGCGGCGCGAGTGGGGGTGGACCCGGTGTTCCCACAAATAAATTCCTTGCCAGGTGCCGAGCGCGAGCCGGCCGCCGCGCACGGGAATGCCCAGGTTCACCGTGGTCAGCGCCGTGCGAATGTGCGCCGGCATGTCGTCCCCGCCTTCCAGCACATGCACAAACAGCGGGTCGCCATCCGGCACCAGCCGCTCAAAAAACGCCTCCAAATCGCGCCGCACGTCCGGGTCGGCATTTTCCTGGATGAGCAGCGAGGCCGACGTATGCTGCAAATGAAGGGTCAGCAGGCCGTCACGGAAACCGTTCCGGTCAATCCACGATTCAACGTCGCGCGTAATTTCCCAAAGCCCGCGCCCGCGGGTCGAAAGGGTCAATTCATGGAAGGCCTGGCGCAGCATCGGAAGCAATGGATTGGTGGATTATTGGATTGATGGATTTATCAATGGATATTCTTTTCCCCAGTAATGCATTTATTCAACCATCCATCAATCCACTTTTCACGGCGTGCCGGCTGGCGCGGCTTTTGCCTCCAGCAATTGCTCGAGGTCCGGGTTGCGCGACTGGCCGAGGTCGAGGGCCTTTTGATAATGCCAGCGGGCCAGGGCCGCCAGCGGCGGCTGCTGGCTGAGATAGACCACCGCCAGGTTGTTGTGGGCCGCGCCGTAATTGGGATCGAGCTGGATCGCCTTGCGCAGGGCGGTTTCCGCCTGCGCGCGCAGCCCCTTGTGGCCGAGCGTGACGCCGAGATAATTTTCAATTTCCGGGTTCCGCGGGTCGAGCTTCGCCGCCCGGCTCAATGCATCCAGCGCTTCGTCGTATTTCTCCTGCCGGAATTTCAGATAACCCAGGACCGAAAGGTTGTAGGCGTCGTTGGGGCTCTGGGCCACGGCCTCCTTGATGTGCTTTTCCGCCTCGTCCAGCTTGCCCTGCTCCATTTCGATCGTCGCCAGGTTGGCCAGCACCAACCCGTTGTTCTGATCGTGCTGCAAAATCTTCTGATAATCATCCTCGGCCTTGTCAAATTGGCCGGCGGAAAAATAATGCTGCGCCTCGGCGACCAGTTCCGCCGCGCCGCCGGGCAGTTCCCTGACGGATTTTTTCTCCGTGTTGCGGTCGGCCAGCTGCGGCGCAGCCGACTTGAACAGGGCGAGTTCCTCCGGCGAATAGGGGATGACCTGCGCTTCGTCCACCGCCAGCCGCGCGCGCAAGGCGGACACTTCATCGGTCAGCGCGCCAATGCGCGCGGCGGCGTTCTGTTTCCGGCTGCCATAAAGCTCCCGGTTCGCCTCGCCGAGCTTGGCCAGCAAATTGTCGCGTTCCTGGGTCAGGGTCCGGATGCGCTCCTCGCTGGCCGATTGGCTGGAGGACGCGACCGGCGCCGCATTCACCGGGGCGATCTGCAACTGGCGCACCCGGTTTTCCAGGGCCGCCTTTTCCAAAAAGTCCACCTGGGCGGCAGACTGCAACACGGTGATCTGTTTCCGCGTCTCGTCCAGTTCAGAATTCAACCGCCTGGCCTCGGCTGAAGCCGGCGACGCGGCCTGCAGATCGGCCACCTGCTTTTTGAGCAGCGCGTTTTCCTCGCGCAGCGCCTCCAGGGCCCCGGGGCTGGCCAGCAGCGTCTGCACGCGGGTTTGCAGGACCTGATTTTCCTGGGCCAGCTGGCTGGCGCGCGCCGTTTGTTCGGCCAGTTTTAGAGTGGCCGCCGCCAGGGCCGCCTGCAGCTGGCGCAAGGCGTCCGATTCCCCCCCCGCCGCACCGGCCGCCGGCCCGGATTTTCCCTGCGACAGGCTGACCTTGAGCAAATCATTTTCCTTCATCAGCGTCCGGATTTTCTCCTGGGCGCGGGCCAGTTCGCGCGAATCAATCGCCGCCGGCTGCGCCCCGAGCGCCTCCTGCAGCTTGGATTGCAGCGTGGTGGTGTCGGCCTGCATTTTTTGCATCTGCGCATGCAGGGCGCCGAGCTGGCCCTGCAAATCCGCAACGGCTGCGGCCTGGGCCGCGGTTGAGGCTGCATCCGGTGCAGGCGGCGCCGCCGCCGTTGCCGGCGGCAGATTGGTGGCCACCGGCAGCTTTTGCGAGACCTCGATGATTTTCTCCGCGATATAATTCAGGCGAAAACTGACGATTCTGGGGTTCCAGTCTGGGTAAAGCTGATCGAATCGTTTCAAATCGGCCTGCACCCCGAGGTACTGGGCCAGCGCCAGCCGCGGCTGGCCGGAACTGGCGGACGCATCGGCCTGCTGAAGGAGGCTGTAAATGATGATGTATTGGTCATCCGGGCCTCCATTCTGCGCGCGCGCCGCCGGCAACAGCACAGCCAACCAGACCAGCAGGGCAGCAAAACGTTTCACGGTGGCATGCTAATCCAGCCTGAGCCGACAAGGCAAATGATTACAACGAAACTTGCCTCGGCCGGGCTTTTTCGGGTAAAGAAATTGTGTGTCACCGAACGCCTTCTCCGGGCGAATGTTAATTCGTGGACGAATGCTGCCGGTCTGGCAGGGCGGCTTGATCGTGCTGCTTGTCTTCCTGGCCTATCTCCCCGCCCTGCGCGGAGGTTTTGTCTGGGACGATGACTCGTGGACGACGAACCTCTCCCCGCTGTTCCAAAAGCTGTCCGGTCTGCGCTGGATCTGGCTTCATCCCACCGTCCTGCAACAGTATTATCCCCTCTCGGGCACGACTTTCTGGCTGGATTATCAACTGTGGAATTTCTGGACGACTCCCTATCACGTGGAAAACGTCCTGCTGCATGCCCTGGCCGCCCTGCTCTTCTGGCGGTTGTTGCTCCGGCTCCAGGTGCCCGGCGCCTGGCTGGCGGCGGCGATCTTCGCGCTGCATCCGGTCATGGTCGAATCCGTCGCCTGGATCACCGAACGCAAGAATGTGCTCTCGCTGGTGTTTTACCTCGGCGCCTGGCTGGCTTACCTGCGCTATGCGCAAGGCGTGACGAGTGAGGCGCGGCGGGAGACGGGTGGCGAGTGTCACGCGACCGGAGCCGCAGGAATTGCCGCCGCCGCCACCCCGCCGCCCGTCATGCGTCACGCGTCACTTTTTTATGATCTGGCTTTCATCCTGTTTCTATTTGCGTTACTGGCCAAGACGACGACCTTTTCGCTGCCAGCGGCCATTCTATTGATTGGCTGGTGGCAACGCGGCCGGATACGGTGGCGTGCCGACGTGTTGCCGACCCTGCGTTTCTTCGCCCTGGCACTTGGTCTTTGTGCGGTAACCGCCTGGCTGGAGAAATACCATGTCGGCGCGAATGGATTGGATTTTGACCTGACTTTCCCGCAACGCTGCCTGGTTGCCGGTCATGCCTTTTGGTTTTACCTCGGCAATCTCTTCTGGCCGGCGAACCTTTGCTTCGTGTACCCGCGCTGGCAGCCTGACCCCGGCTCGGGGTGGCAGTGGCTCTATCCGTTGGCCGCCATCGGCGCACTATTCACGCTGTGGCTGGCCCGGGGGCGCATTGGTCGCGGGCCGGTGAGCGCGCTGTTCTTTTATGTGGGGACGATGTTTCCGGTGCTGGGGTTCATGAACGCGTATGGCATGCGTTATTCGTTTGTGTGGGACCACTGGGTTTACCTGTCCGCTCCCGGGGTCATTGCCTTGGCGGCGGCACTGGTAGTGCGGGCGGCTGAAGCTCTGCGCCGGCCAGCGGTGGTTCATGGGTTTGCCGCCATCGTGCTGCCGGCGCTTGCCCTCCTGACCTGGCGGCAGGCGGGAATGTACACGGACATGGAAACCCTCTGGCGAAGAACGCTGGCCAGAAACCCGGATTGCCCGCTGGCCAACAACAATCTGGGCGCTTTGCTCATTTATCAGGGACATACCGAGGAGGCAAAGGCGCACTACCACAAGGCCATCCAGACCAAGCCGGACTATTACGAAGCGCGGTACAACCTGGGGGTTGCCCTTGCCAATGAAGGCCGGTATGACGAGGCAATTGAGAACTATCGCCTGGCCGTCCAGTTCTATCCGACTTTCCCCGAAGCGCTGAACAGTCTGGGGGTTGCCCTCACCGCCAAAGGCCGCTTTGAGGAGGCGATTGAGAACCATTGCCAGGCCATCCAGCTCAATCCGAACTATTGCGAAGCGCGGTACAATCTCGGGGTCGCCCTCGCCAATGAGGGCCGGTGGGACGAGGCCATCGGGAACTATCGCCAGGCCATCCAGCTCAATCCGAATTTTCCCGAGGCGCTGAACAAGCTGGGGGTTGCCCTCGCCGCCAAGGGCCGCTTTGAGGAGGCGATTGAGAGCTTCCACCAAGCCATCCTGGCCAATCCGAGCCATGCGGAAGCGCTGGACAACCTGGGGGACGCCCTCGCACATCAGGGCCGGTTTGAGGAAGCGATTGAGGACTTTCGCGGAGCGATCCTGGTCAATTCGAACCGGCCCGAAACTTTCTATCATTTGGGCATGACCCTTGGTCAAATGGGCCGCACCCGGGAAGCCGTGGCCCAATACCGGGAGGCGCTGAGATTAAATTCCAACCTGGCCGAAGCGCTGAACAACCTGGCGTGGGTGCTGGCCGCCAGTTCTGATGACAAGCTTCGCAACGGGACGGAGGCGGTCCGTTTGGCCGAACAGGCGTGCGAGCTGACTCATTATGGCGACCCCCTGTTCATCGGGACACTGGCCGCCGCCTATGCCGAAGCCGGCCGTTTCCCGGAAGCGGCAACCACGGCGGAAAAGGCGGAGCAGCTTGCGACTGCTGCCGGGTTGGCCGCTGTTGCGGCAAAAAATCATCAATTGCTCGAGCTTTACCGGGCCGGCAAACCCTATCATGAACCCGCCCCGGCAGTGCATTGAGTTTCTCTGAGCGCCGCAGATCGGACCCTAACCCATTGCTCTTCCCGCTCCAATCCAACCGGAGCCGGCCTGGCAAATGATTGCCACGAGACTTGCGTCGGCCGGGCCTTTGCGGGTAAAAAAAACGTGTGTCACAAAGAACCTTCCCGGCGCGAACGCCCATTCGTGCACGAACGCAGCCGTTCTGGCAGGCCGGCTTGATCATTCTCCTGGTCTTCCTGGCCTACCTCCCCGCCCTGCGTGGAGGTTTCATATGGGATGACGACAGCTATGTGACGGAAAACACGACATTGCACGATTTGGATGGATTGCGCCGCATCTGGTTCGAACCAGGCGCAGTGCCGCAATATTATCCCCTGGTACATACCGCCTTCTGGCTGGAGTATCACCTTTGGGGTCTCAATCCGTTTGGTTATCACCTGGTAAACGTGCTGTTACACGCAATGGCAGCAATCCTGTTTGGCGTCTGCTGCCTGCGTCTGCGGATTCCCGGCGCCTGGCTGGCCGCAGCCATTTTTGCGCTTCATCCGGTCTGTGTCGAATCGGTGACCTGGATCACCGAGCGCAAAAACGTGCTCTCCGCGGTGTTCTACTTTGCCGCGGCACTGGCATATCTGCGTTTTGCCGGTCTGGAAAATGCCGTCACTTCGAACCGTCCCCGCTGGCATTGTTATTGGTGGGCATTGTCTTTGTTTGTGGCGGCCATGTTAAGCAAGACGGTGACCTGCTCGTTGCCAGCGGCACTGCTGCTGGTGTGCTGGTGGAAGAAAGGCCATTTACGGGCGGGCGACATTCTGCCGTCGTTGTCGTTTTTTGCCATCGGTGCGGCCGGGGGCCTGGTGACCACGTGGATGGAGAAACATCATGTCGGCGCACAAGGAGCGGAATGGTCGCTGACCTTTGCCGACCGCTGTCTGATAGCCGGAAGAGCTCTGTGGTTCTATGCCGGTAAACTGGCCTGGCCGGCCCAGCTAACCTTCATCTACCCGCGCTGGACAATCGAGCCAGGCGTATGGTGGCAATGGCTGTTTCCGGTGGCAGCGGTCTGCGTTATGGCGGGGCTATGGCTGGTGCGGCATCGAATTGGCAAGGGGCCGTTGGTGGCGGTGTTGTTCTTCGCAGGCACGCTTGGTCCAGCACTGGGCTTTATCAACGTATTTCCAATGCGATATTCCTTTGTGGCCGATCATTTCCAATACCTGGCCGCTGCCGGTTTGATTGCCTTGAGTGCCGTGGGGCTGAATCGGCTGCCGCGAGTTGCGCTCGCCATGCTCGTTGTGTTGCTGGGCGTGCTGACGTGGCGGCAGGCAGATACGTACCGGGACCTGGAAACGCTTTGGCGGACGACGCTGGCCAGGAACCCGGATTGCTGGATGGCCCACTACAATCTAGGCATTTTGCTTAAAAATCAGGGACACATTGAAGAGGCGATGGAACACTACCATGAAGCCATTCGGGCCAATCCCAACGATTTCGAGGCGCTGAACAATCTGGGCAACGCGCTCGCCACCACGGGCCGGTTTGACGAAGCGATTGAGAATTATCGCCGGGCCATCCAAATCAATCCGCATTTCCCGGACGCGCTGAACAATCTGGGTAACGCCCTTGCCGCCCAGGGGCATTTGGACGAAGCGATCGACAACTATCGCCAGGCCATCCAGATCAATCCAAACCGCCCCGAAACCCTCTATCATTTGGGCATGACCCTTGACCAGTTGGGCCGCACCCGGGAAGCGGTGGCCGAATACCGGGAGGCGCTAAGATTGGATCCCAGCCTGGCCGGAGGGCTGAACAACCTGGCGTGGGCGCTGGCCGCCAGCTCTGATGACGAGCTTCGCAACGGGGCGGAGGCGGTCCGTTTGGCTGAACAGGCGTGCGAGCTGACTCATTATGGCGACCCCTTGTTCATCGGGACGCTGGCCGCCGCTTATGCCGAAGCCGGCCGTTTCCCGGAAGCGGTAACCGCGGCGGAAAAGGCGGAGCAGCTTGCGATGACTGCCGGGTTGGCCGCGGTTGCGGCAAAAAACCACCAACTGCTCGAGCTTTACCAGGCCCGCAAACCTTATCATGAGCCCGCCCCGGCGGGGCAGCCAAACGTTTCACGCTGACATAATAGTCATACGGAACGCAGTTTCGCAACGCTGCGCCGCAACGCGGATTTTCAAATCGGGACCTTTGAACCTTTGAACCTGAGAGGAACAAATGATTGAACAACCAGGGCGCAAAGACGCGAAGAATTTTAATCGCGA
>Ga0265338_10006762_pt1 | contig 14462 bp, 12 predicted proteins | sample 42126metaG_FD_193579 | JGI IMG/M metagenome (GOLD analysis project Ga0265338, IMG submission 193579) | Rhizosphere microbial communities from Carex aquatilis grown in University of Washington, Seatle, WA, United States - 4-21-26 metaG | ecosystem: Host-associated > Plants > Roots > Rhizosphere... | reverse complement strand
CGGCGGGGTTTGGCGGCGACGGGGCCGAAGCCCGTCAAGAAGCACCGGGGATCTTCTACGGATTCAATGCGAATTCACCACTCAAAAACAGTAAACAACAGTTACTGTAGAGGCGGGTTCCTACTGCAGATGTTCGAGTAAGGGAGGGTTTATGCCCGGGGCTCGATGGCTAACCTTCGACTGCTATGGCACGCTCGCGGACTGGAATGCCTGCATGCTGAGCGCACTGCAGCCAGTCGCCGACGGGCACGCGGCATCCCTGCTTGCCACCTACCACCGGGCGGAATCCATGCTGGAGGCCCGGCAGGAATGGCGGCCCTACCGGGAAATCCTCACTGACGGGCTCGGCTTGGCGGCGCGGCGCTCGGGCATCGCCGTCACCCCTGAGCAGGAGGACGCGTTCGTGGCGGCCTGGCCGCACATGGAGGTCTTCCCCGATGTGGCCGATGCGCTCGGCACGCTCATGTCATTCGGCTGGCGGCTGGCAATCCTCACCAATTGCGATGATGACCTGTTCGCCGCGACTTCGGCCGGCCTTCCCGTGCCATTCGAGGTCGTGGTGACCGCCGAGCAGGTGCGGTCGTATAAGCCAGATCTCGGTCATTTCCGCAAATTCACGGAAATAACCGGCGCGACGCCCGCGAACTGGATTCACGTGGCCAACAGCTGGGTGCACGACATCCTGCCCGCCACCCGGATGGGGCTCCGCTCGGTCTGGGTCGACCGTGACCACACGGGACATCCCGCCAAGTTCGCGGAACGGCGGGTCACCTCGATGCGCCGGCTGGCGGAGACCGTGACCGACGTGAGCGTGCTGCCCATCTGGCCCGCCCGGTGACGCCGCAGGAGATAATCGCCGCATGGCTACTAGTGCGGAATTGCTTGTCGACGGGTTCGAGCGGATCAGGGAAAACGTCACCGACGTGCTTGACGGGCTTACGCCCGAGCAGCTCGCCTACCAGGTCGCGCCCGGCGCCAACCCGGTCAGCTGGCTGGTCTGGCACCTCACCCGGGTGCAGGATGACCACGTCGCGGCCGCGTTCGGCGTGCCGCAGGTGTGGTCGGCCGCGGGCTGGGCGGCACGGTTCGGGCTGCCGGCCGCAATGACGGACCACGGGTACGGTCACACCCTGGAGCAAGTCGCCGCCGTCGCGGCCGCGACCGCGTCCGCCGACCTCCTCACCGAGTACCACGAGCAGACGTACGCGCAGTCGGTGAAGCTGGTATCCGAGGTGACCGACGACGATCTCGACCGGGTGGTCGATACCCGGTGGACGCCGCATGTCACGCTCGGCGTGCGGCTGGTCTCCGTGCTCGACGACGACATGCAGCACGCCGGCCAGGCCGCCTACGTGCGCGGCCTGCTGCTGCACCAGGGGTAGCCTGCCGGTCCCGTGCCCGGCGTGGATGTGCCGTTGGTGTCGCTATAGCTACACCAAAGGCACATCCACACGGTGGTCGGCGGTGCCGGGTCGGCTTCAGACGGCGGACGGCGGTGCCAGGTCCGTGCAGATGATGCCCCAGGGCTTGTCGTCGACCCGGGTGATGACGAGCGTCGCCCGGGCCTTGCCCGCCAGCTTGAGGCGGCGCCTGATCTGGTCGACGTCGCCGGCCAGGCCGCGGCGCCTGATGTCGACGGCGCCGATGCCCAGGTCGCGCAGGCGCCGAGCGAACTCCTTCTCGTGCCACGGCGCGGACTCGAGCACGCGCAGGGTGCGGGCGAAGGGCGTTTCCGCGGGCCGGTCCAGCGTAAGGAAGGCGATCTGCGGGTCGATCTTGGCGGCGTCGCCACCCAGGGTCCTGGCCAGGTCCTCGACCAGGCCGGCCCGGGTGACGGCCGGGTTCGGGTCGAGCAGGTACCCCCCCGGCGCCCGGAGTGGCACCGGGTCGCCCGGCGCTGCGACCAGGGTGGCATGACCGCGCGGTCCCGGGTCGCCCGCTGCCTCGCCCCCGGGGACAGGGCCGCTTGGGCCAAGGTCACGCGGGACAAGGCCGCCGGGAACAGGGCCGCTCGGAACAGGCGTGATCACGGTAGCGCGGCGCGGGCCCGGCGGGGCACCGGGCGGTGCCGCGACGGGAGCGGTGGCCAGCGCAGGGGACCAGAGCACCGCCTCCTTGAGGTCCCGGCCCTCGGCGATGAACTCGGCCTCCCAGCCCGGTGGTATCAGGTCGGCGGGCAGTCCGGGTGCGGCCTTCACGCAGACCGCCGCTACCTGGCTCGTCAGCGCGGCGCACCAGTCGAGCGGCGGCTCGGAGAGCCCGGCGCGGAACCGGCGGGCAGAGCCAGCCGGTGAGAGGCCGGCCGAGGCGGTACGGGGGCCTGAGCGCCGCGCCGGATCGATGAAAACCGCGGCGAGGCCCGTCAACCGCACGTCGCGGACGTCGGACACGACGGCGGTCACCCGGTCCGCCAGGCCGTAGACCGCGGCGTTGTGCAGCGCGATGCTTGCGTGCGCCTCGTCCCGGTCGACGGCGAGCACATCGCCCGCGCCGGCGAGCGCGATCAGGTCGCCGCCGATGCCGCAGCACAGGTCCGCGACGCGCCCGTTGGCACCGCGGTACGCGTCGGCGAGGCGGGCAGCGCGGTAGCGGGCGATAGCCTCCGACGACGCCTGCTCGTACCCGGCCCTGGTAAACAGCATCTCCGCCGCCCGGCTGAACTTGGCCGCGGCCGCGAGGCGCAGCTCCTGCTGCGCCATCGCCAGCGCCACCAGGTCGGCCGGGAACTCACGGCGCAGCCGTTCCGCGAGCGCGAGCGGGCGGACGGCCTGGCCGCCCGGCTGTCCGTCTGCCTGGCCGCCCGCGAGCCGCGCGAGCAACTCGCGGCCTTGCGGCGCGAGCAGGGCGGTCGGATCGGCGGTCACCAGCATGAGGCTAGCGGCACGCCGCCGATCCGTGGCCGGGCCCGCGGGACCGCGCGGCGGCAACTGGAGGCTCGCACAGTCCCCTGCGGCACCTTGAGTCACGAAACCGCCGGACCCGGTCCCCTTCCGCGGGCCGCGCCAGGATGGTGAGGGGTCCTTGGCCGACGGGCGCCTCGCCCTGCTCCTGGTTAGTCGCCGTACCGGCCGACGCGGATGTTCGTGAACCGGCCGTCGGGACCGATGTCGTAGTGGACGAAGCTGGTGATGCGCAGGGTGTCGCCGGCCTTGAGCGGGCCGCGGGTGAAGTTCTGGTAGTCCTCGCGGGCACGGAACTCCGTAGCCATCTCGACCGCGACGTGCTTGTCGTTCATGACGAGGAACCGGATGTCGACAGTCTCGTCCACCGCCGCGCGGAACGGGCGGTAGAAGTCGACGATCGCGTCGCGGCCGGTGAGCGTGAGGCCTCCGTTGAACGAGAACACCACGTCGTCGGCGTAGTAGCGGGCCAGGACGTCGAAGTTGGCGGTGTTGAACTCCACGATGTAGCGGCGGAAGGCGGCTTCGTCCATGATCGTGACGATAGACCGAAGGGGGCGGACGCGGGACGACGGACGTGGACGGCTGCCGTGCATGGCAGCCGCACTTCGTTACCTCCCGCGCCGGCCTGTTGCCGGCTGCCACGGGCGCCGGTACGGAGCCACCGCCGCCGCGAAGCTGGCCGCTGAGATGCGCATTCCCCCGCCGGCAACAGCAATCACGGGAACCCTCAGGGCAGCGCGGCCGTCCCTTGGATGAGCTCGCTTTGCATAGCTGGCGACCATGCGCGGGCAGCTTTGCATAGCTGATGACCTAAATAGGGATGCAAATCGGCGTCGTAATGGTCGCCTGCTATGCAAAGAGCGCTTTCCGTGGTCGTCAGCTATGCAAAGTGCTCACCTCGCGTGCGCCAGGCGACGCCTGCGGGCGGGATCGCCACCGCGAGCTGTGGCGCTAAACATCCGCTGTCATGCGTTCACCGCGCGCGGCAGCGCCGAGGAAGCTATAGGGCAGTACCGAGAGGATGATCGGCGTTGACGTAATCCGGCCGCGGTCATCAGGGTCATTTCCCGGCGCCACGTTGCCTTGGTGGACGCGGGGCGACGGAACGGGCGGATATATGCCCCTGTTCGGTACTTAGTGCGCCTTTCCTGGTTGACGGCCGGGTTTTCGCGGAACAGACATAGCGTGAGCGTCGCCGACGTGACCCGCGCCGACTCTGTCCTGCTGCGATCCGCGCTTGACGCCGTGCTGCGCGGCTGGCACGTGTTCCCGTGCGCCGTCGGCGGCAAGCGGCCGGCGCTGCGCGGCAACTGGCAGGAGCTGGCGACCGCGTCCCCGGACCAGGTGCGCGACTGGTGGTCACGGGCGCCGTACAACATCGGCATCGCGTGCGGGCCGTCCAGGCTGGTGGTGATCGACCTTGACCTGGCGCGCGACGTAACCGGCGACGACGACCTCGCCGACGGCGCGCTGTTCCCGCTGTCCGGCGCGGACCGGCTGTCGCGGCTCGCCCGTGAGCACGGCGAGCGGTACCCGGGCGGCACGTACGTGGTCGACACGCCGTCGGGCGGCTGTCACCTGTATTTCTCCGCCGCCGACGGGCGGGCGCGGAACTCCGCCGGCGTGCTCGGCCCGCATATCGACGTGCGCGCCGGCGGCGGCTACGTGGTCGGCGCGGGCAGCCGGATCGGCGGGCAGGCGTATACCGCACGGAACGGGGTGCGGGAGCCGGCGCCGCTGCCGTCGTGGCTCGGGCGGCTTGTCGCGGAGGCGCCGGCCGCGCTGCCGGTGCCCGCGCCGCGGCTGCCGGTCGCCGACCTGGCGCAGGGCCGGGCGTACGCGATGGCGGCGCTGCGGGCGGAGACGTCCCGGGTCGCCGCGGCCGTGCCGGGGACGCGGAACGACACGCTGAACCGGGCCGCCTTCAGCCTCGGGCAGCTGGTGGCGGCGGGACTGCTGCCGCCGGTGCCGGTGATCACCGGCCTGATCAGCGCCGCCATGTACGCCGGGCTGCCGGAGGAGGAGGCGGTGCGCACCGTTCGCTCCGGCATGACGGGCGGGGCACGCAAGCCGCGCTCCTGGTAACCGGCGTCACACGCAGCGCTTCTACCATCACTTACCGCGTTAAACAACTCTGTTGCGGGAGAGTTCGCCGAGTTACTGTAATCAGGGGACCACAGATTGTACTCAGCAAGCCCACGGACACAACCACAGGGGGAACCTGATGGGCGCATGGGTAGCAACTGTGCTACGTGACCTGTTCCACCACACCAACCGTCCCTTCGCACTGCCGGCGGCGCGGCCGGCGGACGCCACCCGAACCGGTAACTCGATCGCGGGGGGGCAGCCATGACCGTCGCTAACACGTATCAGGCTGTCTGCTCGGTGCGCGCGTTCGGCGCGAAGGGCGACGGCACCACCGACGACACGAACGTGATCCAGACCGCGATCGACCAGGGCTTCACGACCGGCGCGACGGTCTTCTTCCCGGCCGGCGTGTACCGGGTCAGCCAACTCGTGCTGCGGAAGGGGACCATCCTGCAGGGCGTGTCGTCGGGTACCTACCCCGACAACAACACGATCTCCGGCGCGTCCGTGATCGCCCGGCTCGCGAACAGCAACAAGGACCTGCTGCTCGCCCCCGACGGGGCCAACTACTGCCGCGTCTTCGACATCGCCATCGACGGGAACAAGAACAACAACAGCGCGGGCCACGGGCTGTACGTCGCCGACGGCGCAGCCGGGCAGGAAGGGCAGATCCTCGTCGAGCGCTGCTACTTCCACGACAACCCGGACTCCAACGTCTACCTCGGCCATAACCGGCGAGCGAACAGCGTGCACAACGGGGTCTTCAACTACTCGCTCAAGGGCGACGGCATCACGGACGCCGGGTCGGACAACACGATCTCCAGCAACATCATCGGCACTAACGGGCGGGCCGGCATCTGCCTGGGCACCACCGCCACCCAGAACTGGGGCGCGGCCTCGACGGCTAACGCCGCGGCCATCGCCCACGTCAACAACAACGACATCTACGGCAACCTGGTCGGCATCGCGGTCGCCAACGGCTCGTCCGGCTGCATGATCACCGGCAACGGCATCGACCGCAACAAGTACCAGGGCGTCACGGTCTACTCGGGCGCGTCGAACGCGCTCGTCGCCAACACCTTCCACAGCAACGGGACCGGCACGGACAACGCCTACGCGCACATCGACGTCGCGGCGGGAGTCACCCAGGTCTGCGTCAGCAACAACAACTTCGGCCCGCTCGACGCCGGCATCAGCAACGTCGCCAGCTACTGCTTGAGCGTAGCGCCGGGCACGGCACGGGTCGTAGGGCAGATCGGCGCGGTCGACCCGACCGCGGCCCACGCCGTATCCAACACGCTGTCAGGCGCTCCGCCGTGGGCCATCATCAGCAACGTCGGCGCGCTCATCCAGGGGTCGGGTAACGACGTCCTTATCCTGCGAAACAAGGCCGGGGTAACGACGGCGAGGGTCACCGAGAGCGGCGGCCTGACGGTCAGCGGCGTCGCGGGGACGACGGCCGGCGCCCGGTTCGCCGGCGGCACCAAGTCCGGCGCGCCCACGTCGGGCTCCTGGGCGGCGGGGGACTTCGTGATCGACCTGACCGGCAAGGTGTGGATCTACACCGGGTCCGCGTGGGTGACCAGCCACAGCTAGTACGCCAGCGCGGCAGGTGCCAGCTCCGCCGCGGAGCCGGGACCTGCCGCGCACGCAGCATGCTCACTAACTACCTACCACAGGGGGAAGCCTGATGGGCGCATGGGTAGCAACTGTGCTACATGACGTGTTCCACGACACCGACAGTCTCTTTCCCCCGGCCAACGGCGCCGCGGACGGCCGACGCCACCCCGACAGGAACGTCATCGCGGGGGGCAGCCATGACGACCGGTAGCGTCGAGCTCACCGTCTCGGTGGTCGCGTACGGCGCCAAGGGCGACGGCATCACCGACGACACGCGGGCGATCCAGGCCGCGATCGTCGACGGGAACAAGATAGGCGCCGTGGTCTTCGTGCCGGCGGGCGTGTACCGGGTCAGCCAGCTCGTGATGATGAAGGGGACGATCCTGCAGGGCGTCTCGTCGGGCACCTACCCCGCCAACAACACGATCTCTGGCGCCTCCGTGCTCGCCAGGCTCGCGAACAGCAACAAGGACCTGCTGCTCGCCCCCGACGGCGCCAACTACGGCCGCGTCTTCGACCTGGCTATCGACGGCAACAAGAACAACAACACCACGGGCCGCGGGCTGTGCGTCGCCGACGGCGCGGCCGGGCAGGAAGCGCAGCTCATCGTCGAGCGCTGCTACTTCCACGACAACCCGGACTCGAACGTCTACCTCGGGCACAACCGGCGCGCGAACAGCGTCCATGACTGCGTCTTCAACTACTCGCTCCACGGGGACGGCGTCACGGACGCCGGGTCGGACAACACGATCTCGACCAACATCATCGGCAGCAACGCGCGGGCCGGCATCTGCCTCGGCACCACCGCCACGCAGAACTGGCCGGCGTCATCGGCGGCATACGCCTCGGCCGTCGCCCACGTCCAGAACAACGACATCTACGGCAACCTGGTCGGCATCGCGGTCGCCAACGCCTCGTCTGGCTGCATGATCACCGGCAACGGCATCGACCGCCACCTGTACCAGGGCATCACGGTCTACTCGGGCTCGTCGAACGCGCTGATCACCAACACCTTCCACAGCAACGGGACCGCCAAGGACAACACCTACGCGCACATCGACGTGGGCGCGAACGTCCGCCAGGTTTGCGCCAGCAACAATAACTTCGGCCCGCAGGACGCCGGCGTCACCAACGTCGCCAGTTACTGCGTGTACGTGTCCCCCGGCGCCACGCGGCTTGTCGGGGACCTCGGCGCGGTCGACCCGACGGCGGCGCACGCCATAGCCAATGCGCAGGCGGGTGCGGCGCCGTGGATGGCGGTCAGCGACATCGGCGCGGTCATCCAGGGGTCGGGGAACGCCATACTCACCCTGCGCAACAAGAGCGGGGCCACGGTCACCACGGTCGGCGATGACGGGAGCCTCGTGCAGCCCGGCGCGGTCAGCGCGGGCGGCGGCGTGTCGGTGAACGGCTTTGCCGGGGCGCCGGCCGGCGCACGGTTCGTCGGCGGCACCAAGTCCGGCGCGCCCACCTCGGGCTCGTGGAAGGCCGGCGACTTCGCGATCGACCAGACGGGCAAGGTGTGGATCTACACCGGGTCCGCCTGGGTGACCAGCCACAGCTAGTACAGGGGGGAACCTGATGGGCGCATGGGTAGCAGCTGTGCCGCATGACCTGTTCCAGCAAACCGGCAGCAGTCCCTGCTGCCCGCCGGCGCCGCGAACGGCAGGTGCCACGAGAGCCGGAAACGAGATAGCGGGGGGTAGCCATGCCCGGTGACAACGACCGGTCCCAGGTCTCGGTGCTGGATTTCGGCGCGGCGGGCGACGGCACCGTCAACGACACGGCGGCGATCCAGTCCGCGATCGACTACGCACAGCAGATCGGCGCGGCAGCCTTCTTCCCGTCAGGCGTTTTCCGGGTCAGCCAGCTGGTGCTGCACGAGGGGTCGATCCTCCTTGGCGTGTCTGCTGGCCCCTACCCCGACAACAACGCGATCTCCAACGCCTCCGTGCTCGCGCGGGTCGCGAACAGCAACATGGACCTGCTGCTCGCCCCCGACGGCGCCAACTGCTGCCACATCACCAACCTGGCCATCGACGGGAACAAGGACAACAACACCACGGGCCGCGGGCTGTGCGTCGCCGACGGGGCGGCCGGGCAAGAGGCGCGATTCGTCGTTGACCAGTGCTACTTCCACGACAACCCGGACTCGAACGTCTACCTCGGCGAGAACCGGAGCGGGAACAGCATCACCAACAGCGTCTTCACCTACTCGCTCAACGGTGACGGCATCACGGTGGCCGGGCCGGACAACACGATCGCAGGCAACATCATCGGCAGCAACGCGCGGGCCGGCATCTGCCTGGGGACCACCGCCACGCAGAACTGGCCCGCGTCCGCGCCGTCAAACGCCGCGGCCGACGCCCGCGTCCAGGGCAACGACATCTACGGCAACCTGGTCGGCATCGCGGTCGCCAACTCCTCGGCTGGCTGCATGATCGCGGGCAACGGCATCGACCGCCATCAGTACCAGGGCGTCACCGTCTACTCGGGCTCGTCGAACACGCTCGCCAGCAACACCTTCCACAGCAACGGGACTGCCGAGGACAACGCCTACGCGCATATCGACGTGGGGGTGAACGTCCGCCAGGTTGGCGTCAGCGACAACATCTTCGGCCCGCAGGACGCCGGCATCGACAACATCGCCAGCTACTGCGTGTACGTCGCCCCCGGCGCCACGCGCCTTGTCGGGGACCTCGGCACGGTCGACCCGACGGCGGCGCACGCCATAACCAACGCGCAGCCGGGTGCGGCGCCGTGGACGGCGGTCAGCAATATCGGCGCGGTCATCCAGGGGTCGGGGAACGACATACTCACCCTGCGCGACAGCGGCGGGTCCACGGTCACCAAGGTCACCCAGGGCGGCAGCCTCGTCCACACCGGGGGCGGCACGCAGTTCACCCAGCCCTTCAACCACGTGCTCGGCGGGTCCGTGCCAATCACGGCGGACGACTACCTGCTCTCCCTGCTCAGCGGCAGGGCGGACACCACGCAGATCGGCACGCGGAACTTCGCGGGGCAGACCGCGCCCATCGCGCGCTGGCTCGGTGCCGACGGGACGACACTGCTCGGCGGGGTGGACGCGAGCGGCGCCGTGCTGGTCAACGGCGTAGCCGGCGCGACGGCCGGCGCACGGTTCGCCGGAGGCACCCTGTCCGGCGCGCCCTCGTCCGGTTCCTGGGACGCCGGCGACTTCGTGATCGACCAGAGCGGCAAGGTCTGGGTCTACACCGGGTCCGCCTGGGTGGCCAGCGGCGGCGGTACGGCCGTCGGCAACTCGGCCCTGCCGCTGCAGGACGGCGTCGTCGCGGCGCCGGGCGAGTCGGCGCAGGCGTCACCGGCCGACCACCAGCATCCGCGCACCTACTGGACCCCATCGGATCTTGACCTGGTCACGTGGACCATGGACGTGATGGTGGCGACCGCCAACAGCGTCCTGCCGCAGCCGGGCACGTTGTACGTGGTCCGGGTGCACGTCCCGGTCGCCGCGACGGTCACCAACATCCTGGCCGCCATTACCAGCGGCGGGTCCGGGCTGGTGTCAGGGCGGTGCTACGCGGGCGTGTGGAACGCGTCCTCCAGTGCCCTGGCCGGGGCCACCGCCGACCAGAGCGCGGACTGGGCGGGAACGGGCTTCAAGACCATGCCCCTGTCCGGCGGGGCGAAGAACCTCGCGGCAGGCGACTACTACATCGGGGTCCACGCCACCGGGACGACGCTGCCAGCATTCGCCTGCGGCAACAACCAGGTCGGCGGCGCGTTCGCCAACGCGGGCATGTCCGGCAACTTCCGCGTCGCCACGGCGGACACCGGCCTCGCCGGCCCCCCGCCGGCCACCCTTGGCCCGCTCACCGCGTCCAACACCGCGTGGTGGCTGGCCCTGTCATGACCACGGTGCTGGCGGCCGCGCAGGCCAGTCACGGCCGCCAGCGCCACCGGTAGTGGTCATCGACTTCCGATGAGTGAACAATGGCTGGCTTTTCGCCGACCTGAAGCCGCAGGGCGCTAATCCCGCAGATATCGCCTTTGTTGACGATGCGGGTGTAATGCCTGCTAGGGCCTGGTTGCTCAGTCGCCTATGCAACAGCAGCAGGCGGTGGCTTCCGCAAGGAAGCCACCGCCTGCTGGCTTGTGGGCGATACTGGGATCGAACCAGTGACCTCTTCGGTGTGAACGAAGCGCTCTCCCGCTGAGCCAATCGCCCGCTGCTCCAACAGAGTAGCGCATCGGCGGGGGTGCCGTGGGCACCGCGAGGCCGCGACGTTCCCCGGCCCATGGTCCGCCGGGCCGACGGTGGCGGACCGGTGGCAACCGGGTGGCAACAGGAGAATTATCGGGTCGACCTACTGACAAGGGCTCCGAAGCTCGGCTACTCTCAGCAATGCAATCGATAGCAGCAATAGGGACTAATATTGCTCTCAGTTATCGGTTGGCTACTTAGCGGATTAGCCTGCACCCAGCAGGCTGCGAGGTAGATCACAACTAATGCAATCGATACGCAGGAACTATAGACTGCGGCCACGCGGTTGGACGGTAGCGGTGTCCTGATGCAACGGATCCCGTTGACGATTCCCTCTGCGGCCGAACTGCCGACACATGTGCAAACGGAAGCAAGCAGGCATCTGCCCATTTAACGCTCCGTATTCACAATAGTCGCCCTGGTCGCGTCAAATGTAAGCGCCCGGTGCCCCCGCCGGGACCCGCCCCGGATTGAGGTTGGACTGACGATGAACAGCAGCAGCACGGTTTCCGCAGAGCTCGGCCTACGTCTGGTCGTCCCGCAGCAGACGGTCGTCCCTCTCGTGGCGAGCCTGTTCTACTCGAAGGAAGACCCGTACGCGATCCGCATCGCGTTCCACGTCGGGCTCGACGAGCCCGTGGAGTGGATCTTCGCGCGAGACCTGCTGTCCAACGGCATCGAGGGCCGCGAGGGCCTCGGCGACGTCGTGGTCTGGCCCTCGTCCGCCTCCGTGGACGGCGACCCCGGCGCCGTGCTTAACATCGAGCTTTCCTCTCCCTTCGGCCAGGCCCACTTCGAGGCGCCGATCAAGGAGATCGCCGACTTCCTCAAGCGGACCTACGGACTCGTCCCCGGCGGCCAGGAGGCGGACTTCGTCAACGTCGAGGCGGAGATCGCCGACCTGCTCCGCCAGGCGCAGTAACCCGCGGCCCGGCGCGCGCCAGGCCCCTGCTCCCTCCCTCCCCCGCAAGCTTCCCGGCCCGGGCCCCCGTAACGGGCCGGGATACCCTCCCCCGCAAGCCCCCGGCGACGCCGGGCAACCGGAGCCGCAGCGCCCGGTACGCCCCGGCGATGCCGGGGGCTTTCGCGTCGCCCGGGGTCCTACTGCGGCCGGTCCTGGCGCCCCCGCAGGCCCGGGAGGCAGTTTTTTCCCCGTCATCACCGCTTCGAGTTGGTGGTTCGGCCAGGATCGGATACAGTTCTGAACGCAACGCCGGAGAGATCCGGCGGTCAGGCCCGAGGTGTACTCGGACCGGCACGCGGACGTGGCTCAGCTGGTAGAGCATCACCTTGCCAAGGTGAGGGTCGCGGGTTCGAATCCCGTCGTCCGCTCGAGGCGGCGTTTACTGCTCGATGGCCTTCGGTCATCTTCGCCGTAACCCGTTGTATTACCCGGGGGGCGACCCCCCGGACCCCCCGAATGCGGGCTACGCCCGCCGGGGCCCTGGGCGGAGTGGCCGAGTGGCTTAGGCAAGGGCCTGCAAAGCCCTGTACACGGGTTCGATTCCCGTCTCCGCCTCCCATATAGCTTTGACCAGCGGAGATCTTCCTTCAGGGGCTGCGCGGGCCGCATGGCGGTCCTAGCATCCCGGTTACGGCACCATCCATCGCAGGGTCTCCCTCCGGTTCATCTCCTGGTTGATCATGCGGTACCTGTCAGTCAGCACCGTTAGCGCGTTCACGACCCACAGCGCACGTAAGGGCGGTGACCAGTTCGAGCGGCGTGGTCATTGCTGATCGGGCGGCTGGTTCCGCTGCCACCACGGCAGCTCCGGCTGCTCGCCGGGCCAGGCCGGCTGTGGTTCCGGGTCGGCGTGCTCGGCTGGGCCCGCTGGAAATTGGGAGGCGGCGGTGATGGCCGGGTCGAGGTGGTCGAAGGCGGGCGGCGTGTCGGCGTACAGCGGGACGTTGCCGTACTGGATGCTGCCAGGCGGCGGCAGCGGCGCGGAGCTGGCGCTGGGGAAGCTGGCGATCGCCGGGTCGCATTCGACCGCGTGCAGTTGCAGGCTGCGGCCGGACCGGTCGGCGAGCAGCAGTGCGTACTCGGGCAGGTTCTGCACGGCGGCGGGCTCGACGGCGTACTCGTAGACCCGCTGCCTGGTCGCCGTCTCGCTCCAGCTGGTGCCGTCGGCCTGGGATGAGGAGGTGGACCAGTTCCTTGAGCTGCCGGTGCCGGTGGTGCGGCTCCGGCCGCCGGAGGTGCTGCCGGAGGCGAAGAGCCCGCTGTCCTGCCAGCCGCGGTTCCGGCTGTCGCTGCGGGAGTCGTTGGTGCCGTATCCGTCGCTGCTGCCCTGAGTGCTGGTCTGGTTCCCGCCGCGGGTGGCGGTGTAGGAGGAGATCACGTAGGTGTGCCGGCGCCCGATGTAGGCGGCGGCCTGCTCGGCTTCGGTGTGGTTGGCGAGCCGCATGAACGCGGCGGTGCCGCCGCCGATCAGCCGGGCCGCGTCGTCGCGCAGGTGCCGGAACATGAGCGTGACCGGGACGCCACGCCGCTCGCAGGCGTCGGACAGGCGCTCAGCGTGCGGGCCGGCGATCTCGTCGGCCCCGGCGATGATCACCGCGGGCACGGCCGTGGTCGCAGTGGAAACCTGCACGGTTAGCCACTGCATGATCAGCGCCGTGAGTACCTCGCCGGCGGCGCTGCGCGTAACCGTGTCCACGCTCACGCAGGTGTACCGGGCAGGCTTCTGCGGCCAGCCGCTGCCGGTGCGGGCGGCAAGTTCCCCGAGGACCGCATCCAGGCGGACCAGGTTGGCGGTGACCTGCTGCCGGTACGCGTCGGGGAACAGGCCGCCGGCGATGAGCTGCTGTTCATCGGGGCTGAGCGGCCCGTTCGGTGCGATGTGGCCGAGGGCGGCGCGAACGGCGGCGGCGAGCCGCTGCGGGCTGGCGTTCCCGCCGAGCGCGCCCGTGAGCTGCTGCAGGATCCAGACGTCGACCGAACGGTCGGCCCGGGCCCCGTCCGGGGCCCGGGCATAGATGGCCTCGGCAACGGCGTCGGCGAGCTGGGCGGGTGTCAGCTCGGTCAGCAGCCCGCAGCTGCCGAGCTGCTGCGGCAGGCTGTAGGTCACGGATGAGATCCCCGCGCCCCTGGCCGCCGCGCTGAGCATTCCCATGGCCTGCTGGCCGGTCAGGTCGACGGTCAGCAGGGGCCGCTGGGCGAGGATCGAGGCTCAGTGCACCGTCAGCAGGGCCTGCCAGCCGGCCAGGGTGCCGCCGAAGATGTCCGTCCGGTGGCCCGGGAGCGGGACGCTGCCCCATTCGGGCTGCCCGGCCAGCCGGGCCAGCTCCGCGTTCTCGTGCCCGGCGGCGCGCTCCTCCCATTCGGCCACGGCCTGGTGGTACTCACGCTCCGGAGGCAGGGCGCGGGCCTGGTCGCGGCGCAGCCAGCACCAGCCGGCGTACCCGAGCCCGGGGCCGCAGAGCACGACGACGGTGAAGAGCGTCAGCAAGGGGTTAAAGCTTCCCTCCACGGACTTCTGGCACCCGGCCCCCAGCACGAGAATTACCGCCAGCGCGATGCTCGGCTGGCCGGCCCACCGCCACGCGCGTGTCCATGCCTGCTCCGCCCCTGCCGTGCGTGCGGCCGCTTGGGCCTGGATCTCCCG
>Ga0265338_10006761_pt1 | contig 14462 bp, 8 predicted proteins | sample 42126metaG_FD_193579 | JGI IMG/M metagenome (GOLD analysis project Ga0265338, IMG submission 193579) | Rhizosphere microbial communities from Carex aquatilis grown in University of Washington, Seatle, WA, United States - 4-21-26 metaG | ecosystem: Host-associated > Plants > Roots > Rhizosphere >... | reverse complement strand
CCCTCCCCTGGTGCCCCGAGATCTTCTAGCGCCATCCCGCTACACTTCCGCCCGACCGGGGCGGTTAGCTCAGTTGGGAGAGCACCAGCTCGACAAGCTGGGGGTCACTGGTTCGAGCCCAGTACCGCCCATACAAGAAGCCCCGCTAGTCGGGGCTTCTTGTTTTCTCTCTTCAGCTTTCCCGTTCAGCTTCCCCAGCCCTAGGGAAGGCGGCGGAAAGAATTCGTTTCCGCGGAAACGACGTTTCCGGTCTGGGGGGAGACCTTGGCCCAGGTCTGTCGTCAAGATAGACAACATCAGACCTCCCATTCGGATCTCGGCGAGTCGGGCCACAGCTCCCGGATCTGGTCTGCGTACTGATCGTAGAGATTGCCACGGGGACCGGGGCTGTATCCGCCGTCCCAGTCGAGATAGCTGCGCTCAACCTCGACGGGATCGTCTTCCCAACTTCGTGCGTCGACGATGAGATGATCGCGTTTATAGAGCTCGAAGGCGACGAGGTCGTACACCTCCGCGTGGGCGTAGTCGTCTGGTCCGCGTTTCACGTATCGCGCCCGCGGGTCGCCGCGACTGCTCTCCTCGATCAGCCTCGCCGGCGATTGCAGCTGATCTTCATAGCCTGGGGGGAGGTTTCGCGGGAGCAGATTCTGGCCGGTTCGCAACTCCTGGATGACAGCGTCGAGGGCCTCAGTCCGCGGGATCGCGGCGACCTTGCGGTCGTCGTCAACTTGAATGGGGTCGGCGCGTTCGGTGATGGCGTAATGGGCGAGGTAGACGCGGCCCGGGAAGCGGTTCGCGAAACCGCGCGCAGACCGTCTCTCTGGCATGTCTTCGATGGCAGCCATGTCCACGCGGTATCGCTCCATCAATTCGTCGAGGGCCTTGAAGGTGGAAACCTCGCCGATGAAGAGCGCGCACTTCGTGCCATCGCTGAGGTGCTCACTTATGCGTACGGCTATATTGCGTTCGCTTGCCGGGTCGACTCCCATCGTGACGATGTTGTTCCCTGCGTAGAAGTCCGGCATCGGGTAGTCACGCTGTGCCGCGCGTATAGCGGCGAGAGTGAGCCCGCTGCCTTCGGGAAGGAACTCCTGGCCGAGGTCTTTGTTGTGGAAGGCTCGCTGTGCGGATGGCTCCCTCTTCTTGCTTTCCGCAACCATGAGCGCCATGTCGGTGTCTGGGACCATCAGCCGGCTGACGTGATAACCGCGGACGCTCCGGTCAGCGTAGGTTGCAACCCATTCGCCGCTGCTGAGGTCGAGCCGTTGCCGCTTGCAGCGCCTGCAGACCCTTCTCAGCCCGGATTCGTCGACGTTCTCCCAGGTAATCGGTTGCTGCTCGCCGCATGCGGAACAGCGAACGTGCCAGACGCGTTGGTCTGACTCGTCATAGCGCTGGCTAATGCCGTAGCCGGGGACGGACGGGACGCCGACTCGGCGGATCATTCGACGCAGCGAACTGCCGAGGCGCCGCTCCGCGTCGGGAATATGTGCGTGCGTCAAGGTGTCGTATTCATCGAATGCGAGGATGTCCGCGTCGATGCCGTCGAGGTCGTCGAGCGTCTCCGAGCCGCGGAAGTAGATCTGGCCACGCCCTACCTGCTTCAGCATCTTGTTGAGAACACCTCCGGTGGGAACACGGCTGCGGAGATAGGGTGAGGAATGGATGAGCGCCCGCACGCGCATGTCTGAGAAGTCTGCGAGCTGCCGCTTTTTCGGAAACACATACAGCGCAGAGAAACCGTGTGTGTCGGCCCAATAGATGACCCACCGGACCAGGTACGCAGAGATGCCAACTTGGGCCGCTTTCTTGATCACAACTTCCGGCATAGCTGAGGTCTTGGCGTAGAGCTCGCGTTGGAACGGGAACCTCCTGAAGTCGAGTGGGCCCGCCTTTGGCTCCGGCACACGACGCGTCCATTCCGAGAAGGAGCTGGTGTTCTCGGAGACGACGAGAGTGCTGAGCTCGTCCGCCAGTGAAACAGCGAGCTCGCTCGGCCCGGCCGGGCGCCGCGTCATGCGGAACCCGCGGTTAAAGCTGCGATGACCGCACTTGTGGTTGCGTCTGACACCTGGTGGTCCCGGAAGACCGCGACGACTTGAGCAGTCACTGAGCGTACGTCGGCGGAGACGTGCAGCTGTCCAAGCTCCTTCGGCAGCAACCCCGCGGCCTGCATGAGCTGGACTTGGCGGTCGATGGCCTCGAGGCGCGCCCGATATGCCCCAACTTGCGCGGCCGAGTTGTCGGCCTCAGCGGCCACCTTCGCGAGGTCTTCTTCGATTCGCCGGTAACGCTGGAGGAGGTCGTAGACAACCTCGACTGGATCCTCGGCCTGCAGCCCAGCGGCCCCCTCCTCCTTCCAGTCGCGAATGACGTTGCGGCATTGACGCTCTGAAAGGTGTTCCCGCCGAGCGATCTCGGCTAGAGGGGCGCCAGCGAGCCTGGCACCCAGGATTCTTCGATTGCGTTCAAGCTTCTCGACTGCGGAAGGTCGGTTCTTGCTACCTGGGTGCATACGGACAACGTGCCAGAGATCGGAGCTGTTGTCTAGACTGACTACGTCGTGTGCTACCCGTCGCGTCTAGCGTGTGCTACCCGTTGCGCCTAGACCGACAACGTGAAGGCGATCGCGCAGTCGCGGTCGGCCGGTGCGCGGGCCCTGCGCCTAACATTTCGTCATGGAGCCAAGGCCCGGTTCTTGTGGTGACGAACCGATTCGCTGTCCTGGGATGCGGCAGCAAGAAGGTGGGAGAGCTCGTGTTTGGCTACCCAACCGAACAAGGTCGCGCGCGCGTCTGAGCTTCGAAATCCCCGAGCGTCCTCGCGGGATGCACCATTCCAGGTATGTGCGGCTCGTCGCCGAGGTCAGGGAGCTCGAAGGGCAGCTCGTGGACGAGCTGCACGCGATAAAAGCGAACGAGATTGCGCGCATTTCGGAGCATGCGAACAGGGTTGTAGCAAAGGCGTACAGATTGTCGGGGTTCCTTTGAGACGAGCTCCGCGGCCAACCAGCCAGGCGAGCGAGGCCGTTGGGTCGGGTCTAGGATTGACGGTGTGAGCGGTGGTCGGGTGATCGAGGCTGATGTGCCACTCCGCTGTCCTGGCTGTGACAGTGCGAAGGTGGCGAAGCTCGTCTTCGGGTATCCGAATGAACGAGGCCGGGCTCGAGCTCGCCGCGGCGAGATCGTCTTCGGCGGCTGCCGCGCGTGGGGTGACGCGCGCGACCCGAAGTGGGCCTGCCGCGCCTGTGGCCTTCGCTGGGGCGAGATCATCCCGCTCGTGGTCGAGCCTCACGGTCTCGGTTGGGAATAGTTCGCGCACGCGGACGAGTCGACCCTTCGAACGGAGTTGCACCAATACGTGGTCGGAACGTACGGCGCGTTCTATGATCTAGGAGAGTTCATAACAGCAAAGTGGCCCCGCGGCGCGTCAACGCCCGGGGCCGTGGCACCAGGAGGTCTAGCTCCAGATGCAAGAGAACCTTAAGCTGCCGCGGCGCGTCCGCGTCGAGCGGGGCATCTACCGCAGTCCGTCCAGCGGGCGGCTCGAGATCCAGTACACCGATGAGACCGGACGTGTCCGCTGGCAGACCGTCACCGGCGATCTCGCCGAGGCGCGGCTCGCACGAGCCGAGGCACAGCTCGGTTACGCGCGCCCCGGCGCTCGCACGCGCTCGCGCCGCACGTTCGCCGACGTCGCAGAAGAGTGGTTGGCGGCGCAGACGCACCTCCGGCCGCGCACCTACGATCTCTACGAGACCGCGCTCGACCGCCACCTCTTCCCCAGAATCGGCGACCGCCGCATCGCGACGATCGACGAAGACGTGATCGCACGCATCATCTCCGAGCTGCACGCACAAGGGCTCGCCGGCTGGACGATCCGCGGCATCCTCGTCCCGCTCGGGCGGGTGCTCACCTTTGCCGCTCGGCGGAAGTTGATCCCGGATAACCCGATCCGGCGACTCGACCGAAGCGAACGGCCGCGCGTCGTTCGGCGGGAGATGCGACTCCTGCGACCCGACGAGATCGACGCACTCCTACGCGCTGCACCAGCCGGCTACCGTCCAATACTCGCGACAGCGATCTTCACTGGGCTCCGGCAGGGCGAACTCCTCGGACTGCTCTGGCCAGACATCGACTTCGACAACGCTGTCGTGCGCGTACGCCGACAGCTCGACCGAAGCGGCATCCACACCGAACCGAAAACGCCGCAAGCGTTACGCACCGTGGTGCTGATGCCCTCACTCGCAGCGCTGCTCCGCGAGCACAAAAGCAACGCTACGCACAACGGCGCGGGCGATCCCGTCTTTGCGACGAGCACCGGCCATCCGATCCACTTCCGAAACCTGACACGACGCGGCCTCGGCGTCGCGATACAGAAGGCGGGCCTCGACCAGGAGGGGGAGCCGCGGCTTCGCTTCCACGACCTACGCCACTGCTTCGCGTCGCTCCTGATCGCGCAAGGCCTGAACATCGTCTTCGTCAGCCGCCAACTCGGCCACGCATCACCAAGCTTCACCCTCGACGTCTACGGCGGCCTCTTCGACCGCGCCGAACACGCCCGCCGCGCAAGCGAAGGCCTCGAAGCCGCCTTCGCCACGATGCTCACTCCGCACTAAGGCACAAGCCAGCCTTTCCGCCGGCTTTCCACGGCCGCCCAAACCGGCGCCGCGGAGTCTCACCATGTCAGTGAACGGCCAGCGCAACTGGCTGGGGGGCACCCATGGTGATCTAAGGCGACCTCAGTGAAGTGAGCTGGCCTCAACACGTATTCGGAAGCCCCAGGCTAGGTCGACGCCGACGAACGGCATGGGCATACCCCCGTTACCTTCCGCCGCTCAGCCGGCGAGCGTCAGCCGGCACGCGCTTTCAGCGCGCGACGCCTGTCGCCGGCCACGCGCTGCCACTGCTGCGCCCAATTCTCGCCGTCGTCACAGATGCGTTGCGGCTTCAGTGCATGAATTCGCTCATGTAACCGTTGCGCGTGCTCGGCTTCATCCGGGCCGAGAGGGCGGAACGTCGCCAACGTCGCCTGGCGGTGGCAGGGGTCGCAGATCGCCTGCAGGTTGTCGGGGTCGTTGATGTCCCTGGCGACGAGCGCCAGGTCTTCGTTGCGGTGATGGATTTGCGTCGCCGGGCCGCCACAGACCTGGCAGGCATGACCGTCGCGGTCGAAGATCGCTTGTCGCGCCTCCGGTGAGAGGTGGCGCTCTCGCTTGGCGTACCCGCCACCGAGCACCATGCCCACGCGGATCCGTAGTGCATCGGCGACCTCAGGATCGAGGATGCGTCCATCGGCAGCGACGCGGCGCGCGTACCGCACCGTGTGCGCCTCTTCCTGGCAGCGTTCGGAGCAGAACAGCGGGCGGCGCGGGTCAGAGAGCGGCGCGTCGCAGTTGAGGCAGGCGACGGCGTCCATCAAGCGATCGTCGCAGGTCTCGGTAGTCTCCGCCCATCCGCAGTCGGCTCCAGCGTCTGGCTGTGGCGTCGGCACCGCTTCCACGCCTCGGGTCGCTTGGCCGATCGAATTGGCGCGCGGCCCGCGCTGGCTGGCCGTAGATCGGCGGTTTCGAGTTCGACTCCTAGACCAAGCCGCTTGGCGACGCCGATGCCCTCTTCCGCTACGGCCGCTGACAGGTGACAATGCAGACCTGGGCGGACAGTCATCGATCCCGAAGGCACACAATCTGCGGCCCGCTTACGACGACGTTTCCGGACGCGAGGAGCAACGCGCTCCGGTAGAGACGATCGCCGAAGACGTCATGGGCCTCAACGTGGACGAGCGCGAGCGTCACGTATCCGGTCTGCTGCCCGCAGAGGGGCGTGTGATCCTGAATGCCGGCGAGAGGCGCGAGCGCCGACGAATCACTTTCGCGCCAGTTTCTCTTGCCCGAGCCAGAGGCACGCTCGGGCCCCGTTTGCGAGAGTTACGTGCCCATCGCTTCGGTCCTCTCCGACGAAGCGATGCAGTGGCGTCTCTGCAATCTTGGTGTTCTTGAATGGCGTCCGGTCTGATTCGGGTCACGCGACGCCGCGTCCCGTGATTCCGGCGAACAACACCTGATGAGTGAGTCTACCTTCACGTGGCTCGCGTATTCCGAGCGGGAGCAACAACGTGCGCAGAACTTGGCGAGCACGCTGTCGGAACGCGAGACGCGGGATGAGTTAGGCATTGGCTCCATCCGAGACGCGATCGCCGACCGATTGTTCCCGGGGACGAGCACAATCCAATCGCGCGCCCGCTACTTCCTCTTTCTCCCGTGGCTTTTCCAGGAGTTGGAGCGTGAAATGAAGGGTCGCTCTCGTGAGCGCAGTGAGCGCGCCGAGCGCTCGCTCATAAGTTCACTACGACGATCAGGCGACACACGCGGTCTCGTTGGAAGCCAGACGGCGCTCGTTGAACGCCTGCCGAGCTCGATCTATTGGGGTGGACTTCGAGTACTTGGAATCCGGAGGGTGCCGAGGACTCTTTCGACGTACTACCGTTGGCTCGACGATCCGCGTCGCGCGTCTCGCGTAGCTCGCGACGAAGACGGTGTGGCGATCGAGGGCGTCGTGCACACGTGGTGGGATCGCGTCCCGCCCGCGCCGCCTGGATTCCCGGAAGTCGCTTCGTTCGCGTTGTCGACGGCAGATTCGCGCTACCTCACGGGGAAGGCGATTGCAGCCACACCTTATCGGACGATGCTCGGATTCCTCTTCGACACCGGAGAGCCCGACGCAGCGGCCATCTTTCCATGGGACCACCCGCAGTGCTCCTCGCTCCCGGAGATCGTTCGCGACGACTTGGAAGTCGCTGAGCAGTTCTCGCTGATCCATCACGGTGCAGCACTGCTGTACAACCAACTCATTGCAGAGGCGCGTTCCGATGAGGCTCGGACAGACCTGTACCGCGCGCTGGTCCTTGCGTGGCAAGCAGACAGCGCTGCGGCGATCGAACACTTCGATCTTCGGCGGGTCTGGCAGATTGCGCCGAAGGCCTCACCCGGCTCGATGCGCTTCATCCAGGAGTGGCAGCGCACGGTAAGAGCGGCCGGCGGATACGCAATTGCCGATCACTACGCCACGCGTGAACTCGTGACGTCACGCGAGGTTCGTGTGAAAGGGCGTCAACGTTCGCGCATCGCCACTCCGTTTCGGGTCGACTGGTCGGGGGCCTCCGGTTCGGCACGCCTTGATTACCGCTGGTCGTCATCGGTGCAGCGAATTGCGCTCGACGTCGCGGAAGGACGGTCGCATGCTTGAGCCGCGGTCGATGCGGATCTTGCACGAGGCGCTCCGGCCGCCAGAGGGACACGAGCTCGAGCACCTCCTCGTCACAACGTTCACGCTTGACCTCGTATCGCTCCTTTCTGTGCCGCTTGCATTCACCTGGTTTGGCGGGCATGGCGACGCGGACGAGCTCGAGCGGGACCCGCTCGAGCTCCTCGCTGCGGTGGAGCGCCAGGCTGGACGAATCACGATCTTCCACCAGGCCGGAGCTATTGGGGTTCCCGGCGGACATAAGCGCTTGTTCTCTTTGATCGAGGACGCTCTCGTCGCTGTGCCCGCTCCACGAAGCGGTGGCGTGTTCCATCCGAAGCTCTGGATTGCGACCTACAGCGACGACGCCCGAAAGCAGCGATATCGGCTGCTTTGCCTGTCGCGGAACCTCACGCCGGACCGCTGCTGGGACACCATCCTCTCACTCGAGGGCACACCGACGCGTCGTACGCGAATTGAGGCGAGACCTCTCGTGGATTTCGTTGCATGGCTCGCGCGCGTTCGGAGGTTGCCGCCTTCACACGCGACGAATGTCAGACGGCTCGCCCGCGGGCTCTCGTCAGTTCGGTTCGAGCCTCCGGCCCCGTTCCAGAGCGTCGCTTTCCGACCAATCGGGATTCGCGGCTACCGCAGTGATCCAATCGCTGAAGCACGACGAGACCGGATGCTGATCGTGTCACCTTTCATCGGCGCAGCCCAGCTGGAGACGATGTGCGCTGACGCGTCAGAGGCCATTCTCGTGACCCGTCCCGACGAGGTAGGTCGGCTCAAGGGAAACCTGCCGTCGATAATGAGCCGCGTGTTACGCCTCGACGACGCACTCGAGGCCGAGCCAGAGGAAGGCGCAGAAACCGCGCCGTGGCTCGCTGGGCTTCACGCGAAGACGTATGTGGCAGACCAGGGATGGGACGCGACCGTCTGGACAGGTTCGGCGAATGCAACAGGTGCCGCGTTTCGACGGAATATCGAGTTCCTCGTCGAGTTGAGAGGCATGAAGAGCGCCTGTGGCATCGACAAGATCCTCGGCGACGGTTCACCCGGGACGTTCTTGTCGATGCTTGCGCCTTGCGAGGATGCGACAGCTCCACCCGAAGACGATGCCGTCGAGCGCGCGCTCGAGGCGTTGGCTGGTCTGATCGCCGAGCTTCGAGTTGAGGTCGGTGTGGCAGAGGAAGAATCGAGCTGGCATCTGGAGCTCACGCTCCTCGACGAGGCGCCGCAGCTTGGCGAGGGCGTGCATGTCGGGGTGGCTCCGCTTGCTGCGGGCGGCGTGATCGTTCGCGTGGACCTTTCTAAACCGATGCTTGCGCGCTTTCAGGGGCTCAAGGCGTACGAGGTCTCGGGGCTGTTTGTCGTCGAGGTCGGGCTCGACGCTCACCCGGGCGCGTCGCGTAGCTTCGTGGCTTCGTGGCCGCTCGTCGGCGCGGTGCCCGATCGTGTGCGCGCTCTGCTCGTCGAGCTTGCGAGCGATCCCGATCGCCTGCTCTCATTTATCCGCATGTTTCTTGCCGCTGGTGACTCCGCTGCGCCCTCGGCAGACGCGAACATCGGTGAAGGTGGAATGGAAGGTTGGGGAGCCGCGGTATCCGAAGGTCCGTTGCTTGAGCTTCTCGTCCGCACACTCGCGCGCGAGCCGCACCGACTCGATGAGCTCGCCCGCTGGCTGCCCGACATCGCCGCGGCCGCCGGCGACGGAGTCGGGGCGGACCTCCTGCAGATCTGGGAGCCGATCTGGCAAACGCGGCAGGAGTCTCTGCGATGACCGCCTCCGTCGATCCGTTCGCGGGGCTGAAAGGCTTCCAGCGAGCGACTGCCAGTCACGTCGACCGGATGTTCTACGAGGAGGGATGTTCGAGATTTCTCGTCGCCGACGAGGTGGGGCTTGGAAAGACTCTCGTCGCGCGTGGCGTTGTTGCTCGTGCCCTCGAGCGCCTCAGCGCGGAAAAGACTCCGCGTATCGACGTCGTCTACATCAGCTCGAACGCCGAAATCGGCCGGCAGAACGTCCGTCGGCTGGTACCGCCGGGCTACGAGGTCTTCGACCGGCTCGATCGTCTCACACTGCTTCCGCTTCACGTGAAGGACCTCGCTGGCGGCGACAGACCGAACTTCGTCGCGTTCACACCGGGCACCATGCCCGACTCGGGCTTTCGAACCGGATGGGCGCGGGAGCGCGCGCTCATCTACGTTCTGCTCGCGCGGGCGTGGGACCTTCGGCTTGGAAAGGGTGCGATTCGGCTCCTGATGAAGCCGGTGCGTGATGAGGCGCGCTTCCGGGCGGAGGTAAGGAACGTGAAGTTGCAAGCGCCCGACGTCGAAGTCGGAAATCGCTTCGTTCACCTTGTCGAGACGGATGAAGACGATCTTCGCGGGTCGTTTACTGACCTCTCACGCGTACTGGCCCGAGGCGGCAACGAATCCGCCCATGACCGAGAGCGTCGGCTTCATCTGGTCGCGCGCTTTCGGCTCCTGCTCGCACGGGCCTGCGTCGCAGCACTTGAGCCCGATCTCGTCATCCTCGACGAGTTTCAGCGCTTTCGGCACCTGCTTGACGAGGAAACAGACGCGGCCCTTCTCTTCCGCGCCATCTGTGAATACGCCGATCTGGATACGGGACGTCAGGCCAAGGTGCTTCTTCTGTCAGCGACGCCGTATCGCATGTATACGACGCGCGATGACGACGACGATCACTACGGCGACTTTGTGCGAACTCTTCGTTTCTTGATGGAGGGCGATGAGGAAAGAGCAGCGCACGCAGCCGCGCTTCTCGAGGCATACCGAATGCAAATCCTGCGTGGCGACAATGCTGCAGCGCTACGCAGCGCGCGCGATGAGCTAGCGGCGGTGCTACGCACCGTCATGGTGCGCACGGAGCGGCTCGCGGTGGGATCCGATCGCAGCGGAATGCTGGATCCACTTCCCCGGCGCGGCGCGGCGCTCGAGTCGGAAGACGTGCGTGCCTACGTTGACTTCGACCAGACGTTTCGCGATGCGGGTGAGCGACCCGGGGCGGCCGGTATCGAATATTGGAAGTCGGCCCCGTATTTACCGAACCTCATGGAGGGCTATCAGCTCAAGAAGCGCCTCCGCGCTGCGGCAGGAACGCGTCCGACCGCTCGTCTGCTCGCGCGCCGGTGGAAGTCTGGAAACGGCTTGCTCCCCTTCGACGCGGTACGCGCGTATCGATCGATCCCGGCGACGAACCCGCGAATCAGGACACTCGAACGAGACCTCCTCGACGCAGGACTCTGGAAGACGCTCTGGATGGCGCCCTCCTTGCCGTACTACGAGATGGGCAGACCGTTCGTTGAGTGCGCGCGACTGACAAAGCGTCTGATCTTCTCATCGTGGCGCGTCGCGCCACGAGCAATTGCCACGCTCACGAGCTACGAGGCAGAACGGCGCATGATCACCGCAAGCGAGCGAACGCCGGCGAACACTCCTGAAGGCCGCGAGAAGCTCGACAGGCGCCTCCTCGACTTCAAGGTGGCAGTCGGCAAGAGTGGACGACCCACCGGGATGCCGGCTCTTGCTCTCATGTATCCGTCGCTCGCGCTTGCGAGCATCGATCCACTAGCGCACCGTCGCGATCGGGCGCGAGCCGGCGAGCCCGCACCGACTTTGCGCGAGGCGCGGGACTGGGCGAAGCGCCGCGTCCGTGAGCTCTTGAACGAATTACCCGACCCGCGAGACGGGCCCGTTGACCCACGGTGGTTGTGGGCGGCGCCACTACTTGTCGACGGCGAACAAGCAGCTCAATGGCTTGCGCGCCCGGGGCTTGCGTTGCGTTGGGCCGAGGGCGGCGGCTTACGGTGGCCCGAACACGTGCGACTCGCTCAAGAGACCGCCGAGGGCCTTCTCGACCCACCGCTCGGGCGTCGGCCGACCGACCTCGTTGACGTCGTAGCTGATCTCGCACTCGGCTCCCCAGGTGTCGCGTGCCTCCGCGCGCTCAGGCGTGTGCTTGGCGACAGCTCGGACGAGGATGACGTCCGAGATGAGGCGGCACGCGCGGCGTGGGGCATCCGCGTGCTGCTCAATCACCCGGAGTCGATCACGCTCGTCCGACTCAGACGTCAAGGCCCGTACTGGCGCCGGGCACTCTCTTATTGCGTCGAGGGGGGACTGCAGGCAGTGCTCGACGAGTTCGCTCACCTCGCCTACGATCTCCGCGCAGTCGGGCGTCTGCAGCCTCAGCAGCGCGCCGCCGTGATCTCCGGCCTCTTCCGAAGCGTCACCTCAGCGCGCGCGTCGCGCATCATCCCAGACGAGATCACGGTGAAGGGTGAGAAGGCCAGCTTCGAGCCGCATTCGATGCGCGCCCGCTTCGCGCGGGCTTACGGTGAAGCGACGGATGATGAGACCGGCGAACAGACGCCCGCCGAGGCTGTGCGGGATGCGTTCAACTCACCGTTCGCTCCATTCGTCCTAGCGAGCACGTCGGTCGGTCAGGAAGGCCTGGACTTTCACCCCTATTGCCATGCGGTAGTGCACTGGAACCTCCCGGCCAACCCCGTGGACCTGGAACAGCGCGAAGGACGGGTTCACCGCTACAAGGGTCATGCCCTCCGCAAGAACGTGGCCGCCGCGGTGGGCGAGCGATCGTTGCTTCGGGACGACGACGACCCCTGGCAATCCGTGTTCCTCGAGGCCGAGGCAAGTGATATCGCCTCTACCGACGCTGACATCGTCCCCTACTGGGTGTATCCGGGGGAAGCGAAGATCGAGCGTCACGTCCCGGCGCTTCCGTTGAGCAGAGACGAGGAGCGGCTCACCCGCCTGCTGCGTGCGCTCGCTCTTTACCGGTCGGTGCTCGGCCAGCCCCGGCAAGAGGAGCTCGTGGAACTACTCGCCGAGCGAGGACTACCCGAGGGTCTCACGTTTACGGACCTCCGGATTGACCTAAGCCCTCCGCCGTGGAACGGACGGGCTTAGCCTATGGCGCGACGCCGGTTGCCTCCCTCTTCGTCGCGCGGGCCGCGCGCGGCTCCTCATGCGATCGGACCGCCTGCTAGCGTCGGACGTATGGCCGCTCAGGACAGGTTCGTAATGCAGGGAGCTGTGGCCTTTCGCCCATACAAGCTCGCCTCGCCAGTTGGGACTTGCCCGTGAGCACTACCGACGCCCCAACCGAAGTCGACGCGTTCTTCGAGAAGCCGATCCTCAACTCGCCGTACGAGTCGCCGGCGCAGCACTGGGAGCTCGACGAGCAAGGACAGCCGACACAGAAGATCGTCGCCACCCGTCGACGCGCCGACTTCGTCACCCCGATCCCGAAGCCCAAGAAGCGCAAGAGCAGTCTGGCTCAGCAGGTGCTGCTCGCGGGCGATGACGCCGACATCTCGACGCAGGCACAGCAGTACGACCCCACCTCGATCATCAACGAGGTTCGCGCACTCGTCGAGGAGTGGCGGAGCCTGCCGAACCCTAACCAGTGGCAGGTTACGCCGGAGACGGCGCGTCTCTTGCAGCACTGGCGGCACCACCAGTTCAGCAATCTGCGCCCGTTCTTCTGTCAGGTCGAGGCGGTTGAGACGATCATCTGGCTCACCGAGGTCGCGCCGAACGCCAGGAAGCGCGCCAAGGGAATTATCGAGCACCTCACGAACGCGAACAACGACGCGAACCCAGAGCTGATGCGCGTGGCGCTGAAGCTCGCGACCGGTGCCGGCAAGACGACGGTGATGGCGATGCTCATCGCCTGGCAGACCGTTAACGCTTCCAGGCGCCCTCAGAGCAAGCAGTTCACACACGGCTTTCTCGTCGTCACGCCCGGCATCACGATCAAGGACCGCCTGCGCGTGCTTCAGCCGAATGACCCCGACAACTATTACGTGAACTCGGAGCTCGTACCGGCGGACATGGTCGGAGATCTTGCGAAGGCGAAGATCGTGATCACGAACTACCACGCGTTCAAGCTGCGCCAGAGAGTCGAGCTCTCGGCTGGCGGCCGCAGGCTGTTGCAGGGCCGCGACGGGCCGCCTCTCGACACGCTCGAGACGGAAGGCCAGATGATCCAGCGGGTCATGCCCGACCTGATGAGCATGAAGAACGTCCTCGTGCTCAACGACGAGGCGCATCACTGCTATCGCGAGAAGCCGGTGTCGGACGAGGATGCCCTGAAGGGCGACGAGCGCAAGGAGGCAGAACGCAACACGGAGGCTGCGCGCCTCTGGATCTCCGGTCTCGAAGCGGTCAATCGCAAGCTCGGCGTCTCCCGCGTGATCGACCTGTCCGCAACGCCGTTCTTTCTCAGCGGGTCGGGCTACGTCGAAGGAACGCTGTTTCCGTGGACGCTGAGCGATTTCTCGCTCATGGACGCGATCGAGTGCGGCATCGTGAAGCTCCCGCGCGTTCCGATCGCCGACAACATCTCGGGTGACGAGATGCCCATGTTCCGCACGCTCTGGGAGCACATCGGCACGAAGATGCCGAAGAAGGGCCGCGGCAAATCGGAAGTCCTCGATCCGATGAGCCTGCCGACTCAGCTGCAGACGGCGCTCGACGCGCTCTACGGCCACTACGAGCAGACCTTCGAGCTCTGGCGGGGCGCGGGAATCCGTGTGCCGCCGTGCTTCATCATCGTCTGTCAGAACACGGCGATCTCGAAGCTCGTCTACGACTTCATCTCCGGCTTCACGCGGGAGAACGACGACGGCTCGCACACCTTCTACGAGGGTCGTCTTCCTCTCTTCCGGAACTTCGACGAGCACGGGAATCCACTCGTCCGCCCGAACACGCTGCTGATCGACAGCGAGCAGCTCGAGTCGGGCGAGGCGCTTGACGACAACTTTCGCAAGATGGCCTCCGACGAGATCGATCGCTTTCGCCGCGAGATTGTCGAACGGACCGGCGACCGCAGCCAGGCAGAGAACCTCACCGACCAGGATCTGCTTCGCGAGGTCATGAACACGGTTGGTAAGCGCGGCCAGCTCGGCGAGTCGATCCGCTGCGTCGTGTCCGTCTCGATGCTTACCGAGGGCTGGGACGCGAACACGGTCACGCATGTCCTCGGTGTTCGCGCATTCGGCACGCAACTGCTCTGCGAACAGGTCGTCGGGCGAGCCCTACGTCGTCAGTCGTACGAGCTGAACGCCGAGGGGCTCTTCGACGTCGAGTACGCCGACATCCTCGGCATCCCGTTCGACTTCACGGCGAAGCCCGTCATCGCGCCGCCGCAGAGGCCGCGCGAGACCGTAC
>Ga0265338_10006760_pt1 | contig 14464 bp, 11 predicted proteins | sample 42126metaG_FD_193579 | JGI IMG/M metagenome (GOLD analysis project Ga0265338, IMG submission 193579) | Rhizosphere microbial communities from Carex aquatilis grown in University of Washington, Seatle, WA, United States - 4-21-26 metaG | ecosystem: Host-associated > Plants > Roots > Rhizosphere... | reverse complement strand
CACCCGCCGGCTCCCGCCCGCACCTGCCTCCCACCGCCTCCCACCCGCACCTACCACCCGCCGGCTCCCGCCCGCACCTGCCTCCCACCGCCTCCCGCCCGCACCTACCTCCCACCCGCACCTACCTCCTCCTCCGCGTCTACCACTTCCCATCACTTCGGCTGGCTGTTACCCACTTCCCATCACTTCGGCTGGTGCATAACCGACAAAACGGACCGAAAAGCCGTCCTAAGTGATGGGAAGTGGCGCGGCAGGGCAGGGGCGCGGCCTGGCGGGATGAGACGTGGAGCGGCGGAAGATGAGCGGGACGACAGGTGCAGGAGCGGGGGATGTAACGGCGCAGCGGAAGAAGGGCGAGCCGGCGGGGGAAGTAACGGCGCGGCGGAAGAGGGGTGAGCCGGCGGGAGTGGGGCCGGGTCGGCCGGAACCGCAGCCGGAAGAAGCCGCGGCCGGGGAAGGCCTGGCCCTGGCGGCGGCCGGCGGGAACCGGCGGCGCCCTCCGGGACGACCCGGCGGCCGCTAGTAACCCGAGGTGGGCGCGCCCACTCAAAATGACTGGTTTGCCGGGTTCCCGCCACGCCGTCGGACCAGCAGAAAGCCGAACGGGCAGGCGGAGCACGCACCCGTTCGGAATGATGGGTCGGTGCGCTTTTATGCGGACCTTCACATCCATTCCAAGTACTCGCGCGCCTGCAGCCGCGACTGCGACCTGGAGCACCTTGCCTGGTGGGCCGGGCGGAAGGGGATCGGCGTCGTCGGCACCGGGGACTTCACCCACCCGGTGTGGCGCGAAGAGCTCGGTGCGAAGCTGGTGCCGGACGCGCCCGGGCTGTTCCGGTTGCGGCCCGACCTGGAGCGGGCCGTGCACGACACGCTGCCGCCCGCCTGCCGCACGCCGGTCCGGTTCATGCTGTCGTCGGAGATCTCCACCATCTACAAGCGGGACGACCGCACCCGCAAGGTGCACCACCTGCTCTACGCCCCGTCGCTTGCCGCGGTGGACACCATCACCGCGGCGCTGGCGCGGGTCGGCAACCTGGCCGCCGACGGGCGGCCGATCCTCGGCCTCGACTCGCGGAACCTGCTGGAGATCACCCTGGCCGGCGGCGACGGCTGTTACCTGGTTCCTGCTCACGCCTGGACGCCGTGGTTCGCGGTGCTCGGCTCGCAGTCCGGCTTCGACCGGGTGGCCGACTGCTATGCCGACCTGGCCGAGCACATTGTGGCGATTGAGACCGGGCTGTCCTCTGACCCGGAGATGAACTGGCGGGTGTCTAGCCTCGACTCCTACCGGCTGGTGTCCAACTCCGACGCTCACTCGCCGCCGATGCTCGGCCGCGAGGCGACCGCGTTCGAGCTGGCCGAGCCCGACTACTTCGGCATCTACCGGGCGCTGCGGACCGGCGACGGCTTCGGCGGCACGGTCGAGTTCTTCCCCGAGGAGGGCAAGTACCACCTCGACGGGCACCGGGCGTGCGACGTCCGGATGACGCCCGAGGAGACCCGCGCGGCCGGCGGGCGCTGCCCCGGATGCGGCAAGAAGCCGACGATCGGGGTGCAGCACCGGGTCGACCTACTCGCCGACCGGCCGGAGGGCTACCGGCTGGACGGGGCGGCCGGGTTCGCCTCGTTCGTGCCGCTGCCGGAGATCCTGGGCGAGATCGCCGGCGTCGGCCCGAAGTCCAAGTCGGTCGCTGCCCAGGTCAACGCCCTGGTAGAGCGGTTCGGGCCGGAGCTCGGCATCCTCGGCGAGGTCCCGCTCGACGAGCTGGCGGCAGGCGCACCGTCGATCGTGGCGGAGGCGGTCGCCCGGCTGCGCCGGGGCGAGGTGCGCCGCGAGGCGGGCTACGACGGCGTGTACGGGACGATCCGGCTGTTCGCGCCGGACGAGCTGGCCGGGGCGGCGCTATTCGACCTGCCGCGGGCGCCGCGCAAGGCCCGCGGCGCGGCCGCCCGGGCGGCAGGCGGTGACGCCGGCGCCGGAGCGGCGGAGCCGGCCGCCCCCGCCGGACCGGCCGACGCTGCCCCGGCCGGGACCGCCCTCGACCCCGAGCAGCAGGCGATCGTCACCCATGACGGCGGGCCGCTGCTGGTGGTGGCCGGCCCCGGCGCGGGCAAGACCCGGGTGCTCACGCACGCGATCGCGCGCCGGATCGGCGCCGGGCTGCCACCCGAGCGCTGCCTGGCGGTCACCTTCACCCGGCGTGCCCGTGACGAGCTCCGCGACCGCCTCGCCGCGCTGCTCGGAGACGACGCCGCCAGCCGGGTCACCGTGGCTACCTTCCACGGCCTCGGCCTGCTGATCCTGCGCGAGCAGTGCAAGCTGCTCGGCCTGCCGGCCGACCTGACCGTCGCCGACGAGAAGACCCGCCTTGAGGTGCTGCGGACGCTGTCCGGCGGCGGCAGCCCGGCCGCCCTCGGTGCCCGTATCGCGGAATCCAAACGGATGCGGGTGTCTGCCGCCTGCACCGACCTCGGCCTCAGCGGTGACGAGGCCGACGACGGCCTTCCCGAGGACGGGGGCCGGTTCGCCGACCCGGAGCTTGACGGCCTCGCCGCGCGGTACGACGCGGCGCTGCGCGAGCGCGGCATGGTCGACGTCGACGAGCTGGTCACCCGCCCAGTCGAGCTGCTCAGCTCCGACCCCTCACTCGCGTCCGGCTACCGGGAGCGGTGGACGGACGTGTTCGTCGACGAGTACCAGGACGTGGACGAGCAGCAGTACCTGATGCTGCGGCAGCTGGCCGCGCCGGGCGCGCGGATTTGCGCGATCGGCGACCCCGACCAGGCGATCTACGGGTTCCGGGGCGGCGACGTCGGCTACTTCCTGCGGTTCGCCAGGGACTTCGGCGGCAGGGCTGCTGCTGGGGGCCAGGCTGCTGGTGGCACCGCCGCGAGCGGCCCGGCTACCGTGCGGCTGTCGCGCAGCTACCGCTCCGCCCCGACCATCGTGCGGGCGGCGATGCAGCTGATCAGGCCGGGCACGCTGGTCCCGGGCCGGGAGCTGGTGCCGGCCAGGACGGACATACCCGACGGCCCGGTGACGGTGCACGCGGTGGCCGACGAGCGGGAGGAAGCCGAGGTCATCGCGGCCGAGGTGGAAAAGCTGCTGGGCGGCGCGTCGTTCCACGCGCTCGACAGCCACGCGGTCGACGGCCGGGAGCAGGCCGCCCACCAGCTGTCGTTCGCCGACTTCGCGGTGCTCTACCGGACCTCGGCCCAGGCGGCCGCGATCGGTGAGACGCTGGCCCGGCGCGGTTTCCCTTTCCAGCGCCGGGCACACTCGCGGCTGATCGAGCTGCCCGGCGTAACCGAGATCCTGGCCGCGCTGCCGCTCGCCCACGCCAGCCTGCTGGCCGCTGAGCCGGCGTCAGCCGGGGATGGTGGCGGCGGCGAGCCGGTCCTAGGCGGCTCATCCCGGCAACCATCGGCTAAGGCGGCGGTGGGCGAGCTGCTGGGCGAGGCGCAGCGGCAGGCGGTGCGGTCAGCCAGCGAGGCTCCTGTGGCGGATGAGACGAAACGGGCGGAGGCGATCGCGGCCGTCAGGCACGCGGCCGACGTGCTCGCGCCGCTGGCCGCACGGTGCGGCACCGAGCTAGACCGTTTCCTCGACGAGCTGGCCCTCGGCGCCGAGGTGGACAGCTGGGACCCGCGGGCCGACCGGATCTCACTGCTGACGCTGCACGCCGCCAAGGGCCTGGAGTTCCCGGTGGTGTTCATCGCCGGCTGCGATGACGGACTGCTCCCGCTGCGCGCCTGGCGCGGGGCCGAGGTCGACTACGCGGAAGAGCGGCGACTGCTGTTCGTCGGCATGACCCGGGCCACCACCCAGCTCACGCTGCTGACCGCTGCCCGGCGCCTGCTGCGCGGCGAGCTGACCGAGTGCACCCCTCGCCGTTTCTCTCCTCGGTCGACCGGTCGGTGCTCGACCGCCGCGGCGGCCCGGCTGCCACCAGGGCGCGCCGCCGCCCTCGTGACCAGCAGGCCGCCCTGTTCTGAGGCCGTCGGCCCCCGGACGGTTGACGGCTACTTTGCCTGGGTCAGGTCGTAGACGGTGACGCCGCCGACGGTCTGCGACTTGAAGTGGGCTGCCACCCAGGACGCGATCGTCGATGACCCGTTGCCGCCGCCGAAGCTGTTACCGCTCTGCCCGACGTAGTAGTGGATCTCGTGCTTGGCGACCATCGCCTCAAACTCGGCCAGGGTCGGGCTCGGGTCGGTGCCGTTGAAACCGCCGATCGCCATCACCGCGTCGCCGCCGGTGGCGAGCTCGATCGGAGCCGCCGACTGCGAGCCCTCGGTCGCCGCGATCCACTTGTACTTCGCCGCGTCCTGTTCGAGCAGCTTGATCAGCGCGCTGCTGACCTGGGTGCTGCCGGACAGGCCGCCCGGGCCGCCGGTGTCGGCCGCGCCGCCGGTCATGCCCGCCCCGGTGCCGGTGCCGGTGCCGCGTGGCACCGAGCCAGTGCCGGTCCCGGTGCGGGGGCCGAAGCCGCCGGGTCCGCCCGCGCGCCCGGCGCCGCCCGGGGCGCCGCCGCCGGGTCCGCCGAACGAGCCGGCCACGGCCGGGCCGGCGCTTGGGATCGAGCCGGTGTGGGTGGTGTTCGCGGTGTCCAGGCTGTAGGCCAGCGGGCCGCCGAGGCAGGCCACCAGCGCCAGCACCACCGGCGCCAGCGCGAGCGCGGAGCGCCCGGCTACCCATCGTCCCGCGTTGCCGAGCAGCACCGGGACGGCGACCGCGGCGACCGCGCCGAGCACTCCGGCGGCCAGCACCGTCCAGCGCAGCCAGGGCAGCCAGCCCGGGGTCCGGTCGAGCAGCACGTAGGCCCACCCGGCTGAGCCGAGCACGCCTGCCGCGGCGCAAGCCCGGCCGGCCAGCGGCAGCCGCGCCTGCCACAGTGCCATGGCGCCGACGCCGGCCAGCGCGCCGATCGCGGGCGCGAGCGCCACCATGTAATAGGGGTGGATGATCCCCTGCATGTAGCTGAAGACCAGCCCGGTAACCAGCAGCCAGCTGCCCCAGAGGAGGGTGAAGGCGCGCACCCGGGACGTCCGCGGTGCCCGGCGGGAGACCCAGAGCAGCGCGACGAGTGACAGCAGCGCTGCCGGGAGCAGCCAGCTGACCTGCCCGCCGAATTCCGACCCGAACAGCCGGAACAGGCCCGCCGCCCCGCCGAAGCCGTTGCCGGCACCGCCGCCGCCTACCGAGCCGGTCTCCGACCCGTCGAGCCGGCCGAGCCCGTTGTAGCCAAGGGCCAGCTCAAGGATGCTGTTGTTGGTCGAACCGCCGAAGTAGGGCCGGTCCGCGGCCGGGACCAGCTCGGCGATCGCCACCCACCAGCCCGCGCCGGCGATGACGCCGCCGAGCCCGGCCAGCAGCTGCCACAGCCTGCGGCGCAGCCGGGTCGGGCCCGCCCACAGGTAGGCGATGCCGAACCCCGGCAGGACCAGGAACGCCTGGGCCATCTTGCTGAGGAAGGCGAAGCCGATGAGCACGCCCGCCAGCACCAGCCACCGCGTCCGGTCCCGCTCGAGTGCCCGCTGCACGCAGTACCCGGCCGCCGTCATCAGCAGCACCAGCACCGCATCGGGGTTGTTGAAGCGGAAGATGAGCGCGGCGACCGGGGTCAGCGCGAGCACCGCGCCCGCGATCAGACCGGCCGCCGGGCCGAACCACCGGCGCACCGCGGCGAACAGCAGCAGCACCGACGCCGTGCCCTCGACCGCCTGCGGGGCGAGCAGCGACCAGGAGCTGAACCCGAAGATCCGGCCGGACAACTCGTCAGCCCAGAGCGAGGCGGGCGTCTTGTCCACCGTGATGAAGCTGGAGGAGTCGAAGGAGCCGAAGAAGAAGGCCTTCCACGAGCGGGTGCCCGCCTGCACCGCGGCCGCGTAGAAGTCGTTGGCGTACCCGTTCCTGCTCAGGTCCCACAGGTAGAGCAGTGCGGTGCAGGCGAGCAGGCCGAGCAAGGCGGGCCGGGCCCAGCGGGGGTCTTCGGCCGGGCCGCGCCACAGCCGGCTGAGCCTGCTGTCGGCCTGCTTCGGCCGGGCGGGCCGGAAGGTCGCGGTCGCGGCGCTCACCGGATGCCCCCGAGGGTGCGCGCGGCCGAAGCCGTATGGCGCGCCGGCACCGGCTGGCCGGGGCGCAGCCGGGGCACCTTGAGCGTGCCGCGGGCGAGGCCGTAGCCGACCCGGGCGATGCCGCGCAGGTCGCCGAAGGCGGTGGCAAGGATGTCGACGCGGGAGTCAGGGTCGTCGGTCCAGTCCACCGGTACCTCGTGGATGCGCAGCCCGGCTCGCTCCGCCAGCACTAGCAGCTCGGTGTCGAAGAACCAGCCCCGGTCCTCGATCAGCGGGAGCAGTTCCCTGGCCTGGTCCGCGCGGATGGCCTTGAACCCGCACTGGGCATCGGAGAAGCCCGCCCGCAGCGTGAACCGCAGCAGCAGGTTGTAGCAGCGCGAGACGAGCTCGCGCTTGGGCCCGCGGACTACCCGTGAACCGCGGGCGAGCCGGGTTCCGATGGCGACGTCGCTGTGCCCGGACAGCAGCGGCGCGATCAAGGGGAGCAGCGCGTTCAGGTCGGTTGACAGGTCAACGTCCATGTAGGCGAGCACCTCGGCGTCGGATGACGCCCAGACCTGGTGCAGCGCCCGGCCCCGCCCGGGCAGGTCCAGGTGGACGGCGCGCACCGCGGGGAACCGGGCCTCCAGCGCGCATGCTTCCGGCCAGGTGCCGTCGGTGCTGCCGTTGTCGGCGATGGTGACCCGGGCGGTCAGCGGGAACGTGTCCCCGAGGTAGCCGACGAGCCGGGTGACGCTCGGCGCGAGGTCGCGCTCCTCGTTCTTGACGGGAACGACGATATCTAGTTGAGGTGTCTCGCTCATGCCCAGAGTGTGCGAAGCATAACTGGGCGGCCCCTGCCCCGAGCTTGCAGGCGTGCTGTGAGTACGCAGTCAACTTCTGAGAATCTTTTGACCTGGTCATGGCATTGACCGGCGGAAGGCGCGCTCACGCCGGATCAGGCCGAGTACCTGGTCCATGCCGGCGCGGGCAGACGGCGAGAGGGCGCCGCCAGGGGTCAGGTCCGCCGCCTCGATCAGGTAAACGGTCACGTCGGCGGGGTACTCGTCGCCCAGCAGCCAGCGAGCGAAGGCGAGGGCGTGATCCCAGCGGTAAGACCGGGTGCGCAGCCCGGACAGCGGCGGCATGTCGGCCACGTCGGCCCCGGGCACCCGGGACACCGTGCCCGCCGCGGCGCCGGTGCGGGCCGCGTCGACGACGATCACCCGCTTGGCGCCGCGCAGCTGGAAGGCGACATCCATCCCGGACGAGCCGCCGTCAACGAGCCGGACAGCGGGCGGCACCCCGGCCGCCCGGAGCTGGCGCACCAGGGCGACGCCAGCGCCGTCATCAGCGTGCAGCGCGTCGCCGCAGCCGACAACGGCCAGCTCGCATGCCACGGTCCGCCCCCCAGTGCACCGTCATGGCCCGTCCCGCGGCGATAGTGACCCGGCCGCAGGCTCTTGACGCAGGTTATTGCCGCCGCCGCCGCAGTGTCTACGGCGGACGTGCCCGCAGCGGGCAAGCCGGGCTAGTCGGCGTCCGGCCGGCTTTCCCAGCCGCGCGGCCGGGCCGGGCTAAGCACCTGGGAAGCGGCGCGCGCCTCGGTGAGCGCCGCGGTCATCATGTCCGCCGCTTGTCCGGCCGCGGCGAGCGCCTCGATCACCTCGGTCACCGAGTCGTCCGGGTCCAGCCCGTCGGCGTTGGTGAGCTGCCCGTCCTCGTGCTGGATAACGAGGAACCGGGCGAGCTGCTCGCACAGCTGCGGCAGTCCCTGGCCAATCAGCTCGAGGCTCCTGACGATGGCACGGACGTCGGTCGGGTTAGACAGCTCGCCCCCGCCGTGGGTGAGCTCGTTAAGCACCGCGATCGCGCGCGCCGCCTGGCTGGCGATCTCGCGCGGGGTCAGGGTGCTCGCGAGCTCGGTCACCGGGCCACCTTGGCGTTGCGAGCGCACGGCAGCGCGACCTGCTCAGGCATCCGTCTCCTTGGGGGACTCGGGGTTGGGTCAACGGACCTACCAGATGGTGTGCCCGCCTTGCCGCTCATCTATACGATACGTCGGTGGTAGCGCCTGGTCAGCTAGAGCTACCAGCCCGTGTGGCGCGCGGCGCTGGTGCGGCTGGCCAGGTCCCGCTATCGCCCGTTACGGGCGGGATCCACGGCTGACCGAGGCCGCACCAGCTGTTCCGGGCCGCGCTACCTGATGATGCTCAGCGCGTGCAGTCCGGCGATCGTGCCCAGGATCGCGAGGGCGATGAGGGCGATCGCGAACACCCGGAGGGCGGCTTTCCAGTAGGTGACGCAGAGGCCGGCGATGATCAGGATGACCACCGCGATTGCCTGCGTGTCCTGTGGTTGGGGTTGGACGGGCATGTGAGACTCCTGGCACTGGTAGTCACTGGCGGTGCCAAGACGACCGGATCGTGCGCAGGGGCGTCGGCGTCGGCGGTGCCGCTGCCGATGTCCCTGTCATCCCTACCGCCGGGATGTTTCGGTCGGCCGGGATGACAGGGCTAGCCATGATCTCGCTTGAGGGGTAGCGTTGCTACGTGTAACTGGGGCGAGGATCCTTACGCGGGTCCGGTGTCCGTCACGGCGCGGTCGAGGTTGGCGCTTCGACCGCGCCGGTTTACGTGCAAGCGTCTAATCGCGCGATTGCGCGGGGATGGCTCGCGGCAAAGCCCGGCGGCGCTCGCGCCGCGGCCGGGTTAACATCGCTGTCGGAGACCGGCCGTGCAACCCATTTGGTCTCCATATGGCAGCTCCTCGTGCTTCGGGAAAGCTCGCCTGCTACCATCATCAAGCACCGTGAAACTTTCATCAAGACTAATGGCGTACCTTACGGCAAACAATTGGCAACGTTGAACCTCGACCCCCGCGGAGGACGGCGTGGCAACGTACGCAAGCCCCACGGTGCGGCGCCGTCGGATCGCCGCCGAATTGAGCCGGCTGCGCGGCGATCTCCGGGCCGCCACGGTCGCGAAGGCCCTCGGCTGGTCGATCGCGAAAATCAGCCGGTATGAACTCGGGCGAACCGGCTACCCGCCTGATGAGGTGGCGAAGCTGCTCGACTATTACGAGGTCAAGGAGCCGCGCCGCAGTAAGCTGATCGGGCTGGCCGAGGACGCTAACAAGCGCGGCTGGTGGGCAGAATTCTCTGACGCCATCTCCCCGGAGTACGAGGAGTACGTCGGCCTTGAGGCGGAGGCGGAATCGTCGGTTGGCTGGGCCATCACCGGAATCCCGGGGCTGCTGCAAACCGAGGACTACGCGCGCGAGCTGAACGCCTTCTTCAAGAGCGTGGTGACGATCCCGCCCGCCGTCATTGAGCGCCGGGTGGCGCTGCGCATGATGCGGCAGCAGGTGCTGACCGAGCGGAACCCGCCGCTCGAACTCTCGGTTGTCATCGACGAGCCGGCGCTGCTGCGCCCGATCGGCGGCCCCCAGGTGATGCAGGCGCAGCTGCGCCACTTGGCGGCCGTCGCCGAGTGGCCGAACGTGCGGTTGCAGGTGCTGCCCTTGTCGAGCAACAGCTCACCGCCGCCCGCCACGTTCCAGGTGTTCGGCTTCGGCGCGGTAGACGGCACGTCAAAGCTCGGCGACGTGGTGAGCGTCGAGGGCCTGACCAACCAGCTCGGGGTCGAGGGCGAGACCGACACGCACATTTACCGGCTGCTTTTTCAGGGGCTGACGGAGGTATCCCTGTCCCCGCAGGAGTCGCGTCAGCTGATCCTGCAGCTGGCCAAACGGCTCTGACATAACGATTGAGATGTGGGTGCGGCGAGTCGTCGCCTGTGAAGGCTGTGAGGTGGCAGGCTACGTCTACGTGATGGTCGACTGGCGGAAGAGCTCCTACAGCTGGAGCAGCGGGGAATGCATCGAGGTCGCGGGGAACGCGCCCGCTGTCATTAAGGTCAGGGACAGCAAAGACCCCGGAGGGCATGTCCTGGCCTTTGACCCCGTGCAATGGGGTGCCTTTGTCGATGACCTCCGCGGCGGGGGACACGGGCTGCAGTAGGTTCACGTCAGTCTTGTAGCAATACGTCCGACTTTCTCTGATACTGGCAAGTAAGTGCCGTAGGGGAGAGGGGGCTCAGTGCTACGGAAAAACTGGCGGAAAAGCACCTACAGCTGGTCGAGCGGCGACTGCGTCGAGGTCGCGCAGCCATCCGCGGGGACCGTCTCGGTCCGCGACGGCAAGCGGCCGCATGCAGGCGCGCTCACCTTCAAGGCTGGCTGCTGGAACGCCTTTCTGGCCGACGTTCGCGCTGGTGGGCAGCGGACGGCGAAAAGCCGCGTTTAGGGTGGCCGGGAACGGCTAGTCTCAGTGCTCGTGTCGGTTAGCGACGAAGGTAGCCAGGTTCCCGCCGCAATGCCCGGTGAGCCGGTGATGCCGGGTGCGGGCGGGCAGGTATTTCCGCCGATGCTGGGGGAAGAAGGCGACGAGTGGCTGCGGGCCGCCCGGCGCCGGGCGGAGCAGCCGGCCGGGGCGGTGTTCGCCCTCGGCTGGGTGATGGCGCAGCTCTACGACCCGCGGCGGCGGGTGAGCGTCACCGCGCGGCAGCCGCCGTTCGACCCGGACACGCAGCTTCCGCAGGTGTCGGACCTGGCGGCCGACCCGAAGCTGGTCTTCCTGGCGGCCGAGCTGGCCGAGTACCTGCACTGGTTCCACCGGCTGCACCGGCCGCTGCGGCTGGTCACCGGTGAGGCGAACAAGAAGAAGAGCGAGATCGCGGCCGAGAACCTCGCCACCGCCGAGGCGGCTGAGGCGGCCGAGCAGGCGGCGGAACGCGCGCAGCAGGCCGGGCAGCCGGACGACGTGGTGGAGGCGGAAGCGGCCGCCGCCGCGGTCGCCGCGCAGCCCGAAGCCAAGGCGGGGTACTCGGACACCGCTCTGCTCGCCGCCGTGACCGGGCTGAACCAGGCGATCCTGGACGAGTTCGCCGACGACCCGGAACGGCTCAGCGCCTACCAGCTCGGCCTGGCGCTGAGCGACCTGGTGTGGCTGCCGTCCGGCAGCGCGGCGACGTCCAGCCGGCCGAGCACCCTGTTCGGCCTGTTCGCCCGGCCGCAGCTGGCGACCGTGCAGACGCTGCTCAACGGCGCGGGCAAGCAGCTCCCGGCCGGAACCGCGACCATCGTGTCCCGGTCACTGGACAACTGGGCCGACTGGATCGACGTCAACAGCGCCCGGCTGAAGGCGCCGCTGGCGGACGCCTGGACCCGGGAGGGCGGCGTCGTCGTGTCAGCGCTGCGGGTCCAGGGCTGGATCTGGCATTCGGTGCTCATCGCCGATCCCGAGGTGTCGGTTCAGCCGGGCATGGGCGCCTGGGTAGAGGCGGGGTCCTCCATCGCGCGGGCGGCGCGGCTGACGACCGAGGTTTTCCTGCGCCGGTTCTGGCCGGTGGTGCTGATCGCCCTGCTGGCCCTGGGCGGCCTGCTCTACCTGGTGATCTCCAGCCTCAGCGGGGTCAGTCAGGTGTGGGCGTCGCTGGCGACGGTGGCCGCGGTTCTCGGGTCCGGTGGCTGGGGCCTGAGCAGCGGGGTTTCCTCCGCCTTCGACGGCATCGGGTACGAGATCTGGAATGCGGCCAAGGTCGACGCCGCCGCCTGGAACGTGACCTGGCTGCCCGCGCTGACCGCGAGCACGGTCGAGCGGGCCAAGATGGAGCGGCGCGGCGTGGCCATGCCGCAGATCAGGAAGAGCCTGGACATCTAGCGACGGCCGGCCGCGGGGCTAGCATTTCTCGTATGCCGGATAACGCCAGCGAGGATACCAACGCCGCAGTCTGGAAGTCGGAAATCGGCGTCAGCTTCTGGAAGTCGCGCGATGGCGACCGCGCCCGGCGCGATGCCGAGCGCCGGGAGCTGATGGCAGACCTGCTGCCGTTCGCGGCAGGCGAGCCGTTCACCTTCGTCGACCTCGGCTCCGGGACTGGGGCGGCAGCCAGGACGGTCCTCCACCGCTACCCCGCCGCCCGCGCGGTGCTGGCTGACTTTTCGCCGCAGATGATGGCACAGGGCGCGGTTGAGCTCGAACCCTACCGCGGCCGGTTCGACTACGTGGAGTTCGACCTGACGGCGGCGGGCGCGTGGCCCGCGGCTATCCCTGACCCGGTCGATGCGGTGGTCAGCTCGCTGTCCGTGCACCACCTCAACGACGATCGCAAACGGTCGCTGTTCGGTGAGATCCGCGAGCGCCTGGCTCCCGGCGGCTGGTACCTCAACTACGACCCGGTCCTGCCGCCGGACCCGGTGGTCGAAGAAGCCTGGCTGCGGGCCGGTGACCGCCGCGACCCGGCCGCGGCGGGCCGGCGGGAGCACCGCACGGCCGAGGAGCAGTTCCGCTATGAGAACCACGTCAGGTACATGATCCCCCTCGAGCCGCAGGTCGGCTTCCTGCGCGCGGCTGGCTTCGAGGGCGTGGACGTCTTCTGGAAGGAACTGGACTTCGTCATCTACGGCGGCCGCCGTCCTCCGCTTGGGCCGGGCTGATCCGGCCCGCGGCTGCCTCAGTACCACCCGGGTGGTGTGGCCAGCCTCCTTCCCGGTACCTGCCTGGTCACGATGTAATGCCAGGGCAGCGAAAGGAGGGACGCCAGTGAATCAGGCGGACGGATTCGACGCGGTGGTCGTCGGGTCGGGGCCGAACGGGCTGGTCGGGGCGGTCATGCTCGCCCGCGCCGGGCTGAAGGTGCTGCTGCTCGAAGCGGCCGCCGAGTTCGGCGGCGGGCTGCGCAGCGGGCCGCTGACCGGGCTTGACGGCTTCACCCACGACATGTGCGCCACCGTGCTGCCGCTGACCGGCGCGTCGGCGGCGTTCCGCGAGCTCGACCTGAAGGTGGACTGGGCGTTCCCCGCGGTGCAGGCGGCGCACCCGCTCGACGGGCAGGACGCGGTCCTGGTGCACCGCGACATCGCCCGGACGGCGGACGGGCTTGGCTCGCGCCGGGACGCGATCGCCTGGCGGCAGTCGGTCGGCGCGGCCGCGGCCGACGGCTTCGGCCTGGTGGACTCGCTGCTCTCGCCGCTGTCGGTGCCGCGGGCACCGGTCCGGCTGGCCCGCTACGGCGCGCTCGGCGCGCTGCCCGCGACCGCACTGGGGCGCGGGCTGTTCAGCGGCGAGCGCGGCCGCGCGGTCCTCGCCGGGATGTCCGCGCACTCGATGGTGGACCTGCGCCGGCCGATCACCGGCGGCTACGGCCTGCTCCTGGCGGCGCTCGCGCACCAGGTCGGCTGGCCGGTGGTGCGGGGCGGCTCCGCCCGGCTCGCCGCCGAGCTGGTGGCGCTGCTCGCCAGCCACGGCGGCACGGCCGAGGCGGGGCAGCCGGTCGGGGACCTGGCCGAGGTGCCGCGGGCACCGATCGTGCTGCTCGACCTGACACCGCGACAGGTGCTCGCGGTCTGCGGTGACCGGCTGCCGCCGGGCTACGCGGGCAAGCTGCGGCGCTACCGGTACGGGCCCGGCGTGTTCAAGCTCGACTGGGCGCTCTCCGGGCCGGTCCCGTGGCGTGACCCTCAGGTCAGCGGGGCGGCAACGGTGCACCTGGGCGGCTCGCTGGCGGAGATCGCCCGTGGTGAGGCGGACGTGGCGGCGGGCAGGCACCCGGAGCGGCCGTTCGTGCTCGCGGTTCAGCCGTGCGCGGCCGACCGGTCCCGCGCGCCGGACGGCAAGCACGTGCTCTGGGCCTACTGCCATGTGCCCAACGGCTCGGACGTGGACATGACGGCCGCCATCGAGAACCAGCTCGAACGGTTCGCGCCCGGCTTCCGCGACCTGGTGATCGCGCGGGCCGCGCACGGCCCGGCCGCCCTGGAGCGGCACAACGAGAACCTGGTCGGCGGCGACATCGCGGGCGGCTACTCAGGCCTGGCGCAGTTCCTGCGCCGCCCGGTGCTGTCCGCCCGGCCGTGGCGGACGCCGCTGCCCGGCGTCTACCTGTGCTCCGCGAGCACGCCGCCGGGCGCCGGGGTACACGGGATGGGCGGTTACCACGCGGCCAGGCTGGCGCTGGCCGAGCTAGGGTCAGCCGCACCCGTTCGGGCTGCGCGCGGTTGAACTGACCGAACGGGTGGGCGCCTTCGCCCCACTCAAGCCCTGGTCAGCCAGGTGGCGTGGGCCCGGCGGCGGGCCCGGCGTCAGGCACCGTGCGCCTCGTGCTCGGCCGCGACCGCCTGGTGGTCCCGCTGGCGAACCGCCGTGAGCAGCGCTGATACGTTTTCCGCTGCGGGGTAACCGCGGTGAGCAGTCGACAAGGAGGCAACGTGCAGGGGGAGACGACGGCCAGGATGCGCCCCGGATGGGCTTACGTGCTGCTACGCGGCCCGGGCGACCTCGCGTCGGCGGGGGCGCGGGTGGCGGTCACCATCGTCATCGCGGCCGGCGCCGCCTGCATGGCCT
>Ga0265338_10006758_pt1 | contig 14469 bp, 16 predicted proteins | sample 42126metaG_FD_193579 | JGI IMG/M metagenome (GOLD analysis project Ga0265338, IMG submission 193579) | Rhizosphere microbial communities from Carex aquatilis grown in University of Washington, Seatle, WA, United States - 4-21-26 metaG | ecosystem: Host-associated > Plants > Roots > Rhizosphere... | reverse complement strand
CTCAAACTCGGTCCGGATCACTGTCCAACTCTCTCCCAAACCCAACAACTGATGAAATGTTTCTTCTGGCGTCATCACGCCATTTTCGCCAATCCCAGCCTATCCATCCACCGAAAATGTCGAGGAAGCCGAAAAAGCAAGCGCAGAGCTTCGCTCCTTCTCGGCTGCATAGGCCAGGCAGGCCAGGATGTCGTCCTTGGTCAGGTCGGGATACTCGTCAAGAATCTGTTGGCAGGTCATGTCGGCGGCCAGCCAGCCCAAAACATCGCCGACGGTGATTCGAATGCCGCGGATGCACGGTTTGCCGCCGCGTTTGCCAGGCTCGATGGTGATGACTTTTCGGTAATCGACCATGCCCCAGCTTAAGCTTGGGGCCGGCAAAACGCGATACAATTCACGATTCCAAGGGCTCTCCTAGCGGCAGGGAGGCCGGGAGAGGAACGAACTCCTCTATCTGGCGCCAAAGCTCCGAGAAATCCTTGTTGACGTCGCCGCTAAGGCAGTCGGTGACCCATCCCACGGCGGATGGGTATTTATTTGTCAGCGTGCGGAAGCTGAATTTCGGATGGTAAAACGCGTAGACGAGCTTGCGCATGTTCTCCACGCCTTCACGCAGATAGCGTCCGTAGTCGGCAAAGCGCGCGGCGGACAGGTCGCCGTCGGCGATAGCCTTATGGACAGCGTCGCCGGCGAGGGTCCCGCTCTTGAGCGCCAGCATGACGCCGGAGGAAAAAACCGGGTCCAAAAAGGCGAAGGCGTCGCCGACGAGCAGGAGGCCCTCGCTGGCGCAGTGCCGGGCGTGATGGGTGTATTCGCTTGTCAGTCGGAAGGGGCCGGTCTGCCGTCCGACGGCCAGGTGCTGTTTGACCCATTGGTTCTGCTCGACTTCGCGATGGAAAATGTCCCTGGGCTCCTTCACGCCGTCGCGTGTCAAGTATTTGCCTTCCGCGACGACGCCGACGCTGATCATGTCGTCGTGCTGCGGGATGTACCAGAACCAGCCTTTTTCCGGGACGTAGGCGACGGTCGTCGCGCCGGCGTCGATGCCGGCGTCGCGCTGGGCGCCTTTGTAATAGGTCCAGACGGCGATTTTGTTGAGGTACGGGTCGTTTTGCCGCCAGCCGTTGCGCACGGCGGCAAAGGCCTCCTTGCCGGAGCAATCCAGAGTGATGGCCGCGCGATATTCCACGGGCGCGCCCCCCTTCGTTTGGGCCCGCGCGCCCGCGACGCGGCCATTTTCGCGAATCAGTTCGATGACGGTCGTTTCCTCCAGAACTTCCGCCCCGCGCTCGCGCGCGTTGTCAAGCAGCATCTGGTCGAATTCCGAGCGCAGCACCTGCCAGGTCTGGGCGACGGTCTCGCGGTCGTAGCGGTTGAAGAAGTAAAACGGCTGGCTTGCGCGGCCAGAGGGGGAAACGAACTGGACGCTGTATTTCTTGACAAACGCCGACTGCCGCATTTTGTCAATCATACCAAGCCTTTTCAGCGGCTCAAACGTGAATGGCAGAAGCGACTCGCCGATGTGGTAGCGCGGGAATTTCTCCCGTTCGAGCATCAGGACTTTGTGGCCGTGGCCGGCGAGGATGGCGGCGGACGCGGAACCGGCAGGGCCCGCGCCGATGATTAAAACGTCAGAAGGCATAGATTACGATTGGAACGAGCGTTCGGGGGATGGACGGGCCGCCGCATGCGGGCGCTTTTTGGCGGCGGTGGGCGGCAGGATTTCGACGATTTCCGCCAAGGGCCGCCCCCAGGGATCGACCAGTGTGTTGCGCCGCCCATAAAGAAAATGAGTCTCGTCGAGCTGCAGCGCGCCCCGAATAAATGCGTCGGACTCCATGCGAAGGAACGCGCGCGGCTGGCTGCGAAAGCCGACGCCGTGGGCGGTGAGGATTTTGCCAAGAGGCCGCGTTTCGCGGAGGATTTCCTGCTGGGCCTCGGCGGGAAAGAGGTCAAGCACAATTTTGATCGCCCCAAATTCCACCGGCCTCTCTGACCCTTCCGCCAGCAGGACGACCTCGCGATAGTATTCGTTGTCCACGTTTTGCCGCGCCAACAGCCGAATGTGGATTTTGCCCTTGTGAAACGCCTCCAGCTTCGAGGTCATGTCCCCGTCGTGCGCCAGCAGGGAATGATACGGCTCCGGAAGCTCCGCTTCCGTCACCCGCCCAATCGCCGGCAGCGCGCATTGCCGCGCGGCGTAGAATTCGTCCAACGGATAAATGTCGGTAAAAATGGCGCGCGGAGTAAACGCGGGATTTGGAGTGTTCTCGCTCAGGCGTACCTCGCGTTTTTGTGCTCGGGCAGGAAAAATTCGTGCAACAGGCGGTCGACTTGCAGGAGCCCGTCTCGGTTCAGGCGCACCGTGTCCCCGTCGACTTCACCAAAGCCCCAGTCGCGCAACGTCTGGAGCGCGACGGCGAAACGCTGGCGCGGGTCGACGCCGAATTTGCGCTCGAAATAGGAGCAACTGACGGCTCCGAGCTTCAATTGCAAAATAAACTCGCGGATCAGCCGCTCATCGTCGTTGGGCGTCATCGCGCGATAAATGGGCCACGCGCCGCCCTGGATGGCGCGCACGTAGGGCTCGAATTCGTGCTGGTTCTGGTAATGCGTGCCCTGCAAATGGCCGAAGGAGGCGACGCCCAGGCCGAGCAAATCAGCGCCGGCCCAAAGGCGGTCGCGGTACACAAACCGCGTCTTCGCCTTGTCCTTGACGGCGGTGTACGCGCTGCCAACCGTGTAGCCGGCCTTTTCCAGTTCCGCGAACGCCCAGCCAACCCAGCCGCGCTTGGTTTCCCAATCCGCCACCGGCGCCGCGAGCTTGCCCTCGGCTTTCATCTGCTGGTAGATGGTCGTGTTGTAGGGCACTTCCATCTGGTAAATCGTGACGCTGTCCGGCGACATCTCGATGGTCTTGCGCACGCATTCGCGCCAATTGGCTTCGGTCTCCTCGACCATTCCCGCGATGAGGTCAATATTTATTTGCGGGAATTCCAGCTCGCGCGCGTAGGCGTAGGCGCGGGCGATCTCCTTGCTGTGATGCGCGCGCCCGTTGATCTCCAGGATGTGATCGTCAAAATTCTCCACGCCCAGGCTCAAGCGCGTGACGCCGAGGTCGCGGATGGCCTTGAGCTTGTGGCTGGTCAGCGTGCCGGGCTCGCATTCAAAGGTGACCTCCTCGGCTTCGTCCCAGGGGATCCAGCGTTTCATGCCGTCCGTCAAGTATTTTAATTGGTCGACGGACAAATAGGACGGCGTCCCGCCGCCGAAATAAACGAAATTCGCCTTCCGCCCGCCGATGATTGGTTTGGCGGCGTAGAGCGCCAGTTCTGCGAGCGCCGCGTCGATGTAGCCGCGGATCGCGGCGGAATCCTTGTCCGTGTAGACCTTGAAATAACAAAAATGGCACCGTTTGCGGCAGAACGGAATGTGCAGATAAACGCCAAGCGGCGTTTGCGCCTTGGGCGGGCGGTCCAGCGCGGCCAGGGCGTCGGCGACCAGTTCCGGTTTCCAAAACGAGAATGGCGGGTAATTGGAGACGAAATAATTGCCGACGGTCGTCTGCTTTTGAAGCGGCGGCGATGATGACTCAATGAGGGCGCTCATGGTAAGAATTTCGGTTGCGGTCGTGGACCAGAAGTCAGATCTCCAAATTGGATTCGTTTCGAGCGCTGTGCCAAATGCGCACAATCTCGACGACAGCCAATTCTGCTTGAATGCGATAAGTGATCCGATAGGCGCGCAGGGCAATCTGGCGGATGTTCTTGCCGGGATACTTCTGTACGACAACGCCGCGTTCTGGAAAGGTCGAAAGGCTTTCTGCTTTGACGATCAGATTCTCCCCGAACTTGCGCGCGATACGTGGATCGTCGCGCTTGATGTAGCCGATGATTTCGGCCAGGTCGCGCAGGGCCCTTGGCGCCCAAATTATTCGGTAAACCATGAGTTGAACTGGCGCTTGACCTCCTCGTGAGGAATGCCCTCGCCTCGATCCAACTCGTCCAGTCCCTCGCGGATGGCGGCTGAATAGAGTTCCTCGGTAAGCTCCGGCATCGTGGCTTCGTCTGGAAGACTATTAATGACATTCAGAGCCAGTTCCTTCGCACTCATGTCGACAAGCTAAAACGAGCTCGCGGGAAACTCAAGCGCATTGTAGCCGTGGTTAAGTTAGATGTTAATTTCATTTCTTTGACCCGAAGCAATAGACGTTGCCGTCCTGGCAACCTATCACAATTTTTTCAGCCGCGACCGCCGGAGAACTGCCGATGGGCTGCCCAAGGTCGTAGGACCAAAGCTGCTGGCCATCCTTGAGCGACGCCAGATAAAGCCGGCCATCGTCCGACCCGAACACAACCGTCCCGCCCGCGACCACCGGCGAGCTTTCGATCTTGCCCTGCGTGGCAAACTTCCAGACGCTCACGCCGTCCGCGCGATTCAGGCAGTGCAGCGTCTTGTCGTGCCCGCCGAAAATCACGCGATCCTCCGTCACGGCGGCGCCGGTCATGTAAGGAAAATCCAGGTCATGATAATGCCAGGCGACCTTGCCTTCGCCCAAATCGGCGCAAATAAACTCGTTTTCGTAGTGGCCCACGTAAGCCCGCCCGCCAGCCAGCGCGACGGACGCCGCGATATACGCGCCCGCTTCAATCTCTTTGAGTTTCGCGCCGTCCGCTGCTGAAAGCACGTGCAGCAGCGCGTCGCACCCCCCAAAAACAACCTGGCCGCCGGCGACGGCGCAGGAGCCGTTAATATAATTGCCGGTCTCAAAGGTCCACGCCGGCTTGCCCGAGACGCTGTCAAGACAATACAATTTGAAGTCGTAGCTGCCGATCAACAGCCGCAGCTTGCCCTCATGCAGCACGGTGTTCGCCGAGGCGGCGATTTTTCCATCGGTCTGAAATTTCCATTGCAACTTGCCGCTGGCGGCGTCGAGCGCGTAGAAAATCCCCTCCGTGGAACCCACATAAACGGAATTGCTCGCCAGCAATGGCGCCGCCTGGATGGGGGAGTCGGCTTTGAAAGTCCACGCCTGCCGGCCGCTCTCGAAATCGAGCGCGTAAACCTGCGAATCGTCCGAACCAATGAAAACCCTGCCGCCGCCGATGACCGCGGAGGAATGAACGGGTCCGCCGGTCTTGTATGTCCATAAGAGCGCGGGCTTGTCCGGCACGGTGCAGGGCGCGACGCCCGTGAGCGAGGGCGAGCCGCGGAAAATCGGCCAATCGCTTTGGGCCGCGCCAGCAGTCAAGCAAAAAAACGAGAGCATCGCACACGCCAGGATCCTCAAAGAGAAAACTGGTTTGCCGATTCTGATTTGGGCCGCATACCGCATGGACAACGCGCAACGAGCAGCGGCCCTAGCATCGTCCGCCACAGGCGTTTGCGCAATTAAATAATACTTACACGTATGATTCGGGGCAAACGCGTGGAGGAAGCGCGGCAACAAACGCGCTTGCCGGAGCCAGTCGCTTCCCGTAAAAAAGCGGCGATGTCGAGATTTGATCTGGAGGCCTTCCTTGCCAGGAGCTGCGCGGCGGTGGATCGGGCGCTGAGGCGTTCGCTGCCGCCCGAATCGGCGCGCCCTTCGACCATCCACAAGGCGATGCGCTATTCGATTTTTGCCGGCGGCAAACGCCTGCGCCCCGCCCTTTGCCTGGCCGCGGCCGAGGCGTGCGGCGGCAAATGGGCCGACGCGCTCCCGCTGGCATGCGCCGTCGAGTGCATTCACACCTACTCGCTCATCCACGACGATTTGCCCGCGATGGACAACGACGATTTGCGCCGCGGCAAACCCACGAACCACAAAGTTTTCGGCGAAGGGATCGCCATTCTCGCCGGCGACGCTTTATTGACACAGGCGTTTGAGATCGCCGCCAATTGCCGCGCCTGGCCGCGCTATTCCCATCGCGACATCATCCTGGAAATCGCGGTCGCCGCGGGCTCGAAGCAACTGATCGCGGGTCAAGTCGAAGATTTGGAATGCGAGGGCAAAACCATTGCGGCGGCGCAGCTCAAATACATCCACGAGCGCAAGACCTCCGCGCTGCTGTGCTGCTCCACGCGGCTGGGCGGGATGAGCGCCAATGGCAACGCGGCGCAATTGAAGGCGCTCACGGCATTCGGCTACAACGTGGGGCTGGCGTTCCAGATCATCGACGATATACTTGACGTCACCCAAAGCAGCGAGCAGCTCGGCAAGACCGCCGGCAAGGACACCGCCGCCCACAAGGCCACCTATCCGTCCATCGTCGGCATGGAAAAATCCCGGCAAATCGCGGCGCAATTGACCGGGCGCGCGTTTGCCGCCCTCCGCCCCTTCAAAGGCAGAGCCCCCGCGCTGGAGGCCCTGGCCCAGTACTTATTGAAGCGTGACAGGTAAGCCCGGCGCGCGGACATTCTTGTCCGCAGCAATGGGAAACGGCATTCCGCCTCAGGCAATCCGCAAAACGCCGCCCGCATCGCGAAATCTCGCGCTGCTCCAAGCCCACTGAGCCGGTTCCTGCGCCAGTCCTGCTTTGACCGGATTGCTTTCGATATAGCGAATGGCGCCGCGCTCGTGTTCTCCATCGCGGATGTAGGTGTCGTAGTAGCCGTCTGCCCAAAAGGCGCCCTGTCGCCTCAACAGCTCATTACAACGTCGTGCCGTGAAACCCTTCCACGCCTTGATAACATCCGACATCGGGGCCGTTGTGAATTGCGCAAGAACATGGACGTGATTGGGCATGAGACACCAGGCCTTAAGTGCGTATCGCTGTTGATCAAAATGACGGAATGCGTCCTCGCAAATCGCCGCGATTTCGGGGCGCTTGAGCCAGCATTCGCCGCGCCCTTTATCCAGATACGCCTCAAGCTGTTCGTGCCGCTCCTTGTCCTCCTCTAACTCGAGAAGGGCGGCCCATTCGCCTCGCAACGTCGCAGGGAACGAGTCCGTCAAGTGATACGTGATAAACTGGGTTACGCCCGGCACGTCGCGGTGCGGAAGATATCCGCGCTCGTGCCAACCGCGAAACCCGCGTCGGCGGTTCTCGATTGAAGACTTCGAATCCGCCGCTTCCTTCAAATCGACCAGGCGCCGGGCGCCGGGATTATAGGGAGGAGACGGACGCCGCCGTGGGTCGCACATAGAGATCTCCGGTCCTCAGACGATGCTGCGGACAAGAATGTCCGCGCCCCGCTTTACCCATTCCCCGCGTAATAGGCGTCGACTTTGGGGCCGACGTCTTTGAAACCCATGTCGATTTCGTAAATCTGCTTGTATTGCTCCATGGCCTCTTCCTTCTTGCCCATTTTCTCCAGGACCATGCCGAGCGCGTAGAGGATTTCCTTTTTCTCGTCGTCGAACACGAGTTTTTCCTTCAGCGCATCCTGCAAACGGCGAATGGCCATGTCGTTCATGTTGCGCTGGGCGAAGCACTGGCCCAGATACATCATGGCCGGAATGCGCTTGTGCGGGTTGCCCTGCGCCTTCTGAAATTCCTGGCTGGCCTCCGCGTATTTGCCTGTCTGAAAATAGAGTTCGCCTAGCTCGAAGCGGATGCCGAGGTCGTTCGGATATCGGTCGGCGCGCTCTTTGGTGTCCGCCAATAAAAACGCGGCGCGTTCGGCCTTGATCCGCGCGCTTTGCTCCGCGTAATCGGCCGCCTGCGGATCAAGCTGCGAGAGCGCATGCTCGAATTTGCGCGAAGTTGTCTCCGAGATCGCCTTTTGCAACGACGCGTCGCTGGCGCCTTCCTGCGCGATGATCCGGTGGTAGGTCTCCAGCGCCTTGTCGAATTCCTTTTTCTGCGTTTGAAGCTCCGCAATCGAGCGAAGAACCTTGAAATTATTCGGTTCCTTGGCCAGTTGCGCTTCGTATTCGGCAATCATCCGGTCGGCAATGTCGTCGCTCTTGATCTGGCGATGCTCCTGTTCCAGGGCGACGGCCTCATCCTTGTTCTTGAGGATGTCGCGATACGAGCCGGTGCCGCTGGAAAGCGCGTCATACCCGCCTTCGGCCAGCGTTTTGCGGGCGGAGATGTCCTTCAGCTCCTCGGCGAGCCGAAGATCGCCCGGATGCACGCTCATCAGCTCGGAAAAAATCTTCTCCGCTTTTTCGCCTTCGTTGTTGGCGGAATACGCGCGGGCCAGATCCTTTTGCGCCTCATCGTCCTTGGGCGAGTTCTTGACAACAATCTGAAGCGAGAGAATGGCCGTCTTGGGAAACTCAGACGCAATCGCCGCCTGGGCGAGCAGTTTGTGCGCGGCGATGCTGTTGGGGTCGCCGTTGAGGATTTGCTCGGCCGTCTTGAGGGCGTCCACCGGGTTGCGCATCAACTCGACCTGGCCCCGGGCCAGAAGCGGCGACGCCCCGGCGCCCCCGAGCATGCGTTTGAAAAAAGTCGTCCCGCTTGTGCCGCCGGCCTTCTGAATCTGCGCGGCGCGCAGGCACTCGCGGCATTCGTAAAAACCCGGCTCCTTTTCGAGGACCTGGTTGAAGATGGCGATCGCGTACTCGAAGTTTTTCCGTTCGAAGGCCGTTCTTCCTTTTTCGTACTGTTCGCGAATGGGACGAGGCGCCTGACTTAACGTTTTCTCAGCCATGAACCAATTTTAGTTAGGTTGACTGAAAAATCCATAGAAATTCAGCGCCCCGCCTCAGGCTCAAAAAGCGGCAAAAGCTCGGAAAGCGACGCTATGACGCTTGGATGCTCGACGTTCCCGCCGTAGCCGTAGGAGGCGAAGACGAACGGCATGCCGCAGGCGTTGGCGGCCAGCAAGTCCTCTTCGGTGTCGCCCACGTACAGGGCCGAGGGACAATGGACGCGATTCAATTCACAGAGATGCGCCAGCAGTTCCATTTTCCCGCTGTACGGCGGCTGGCGCGAATCCACCGCGACGATGGATTTGAAATACGATTGGACTTCCAGCCGCTCCAAAATGGTCTGCGCCGCGCGCGAAGGCTTGTTGGTCGCGAGGTGAACGTCGATGGCGGCCTCGGCGCATTTGGCGAGAAGCTCGCGGGCGCCGGGGAAAAGTGTGGTTTTGAGAAGTCCAACCGCGTCGTAATGGGCGCGAAAGGCCAGCGCCAGCTTCTCGATCCCGGCGTCGGTCAACTGCGGAAAGGCGCGCTGATACATTTTGCGGATGGGCGGGCCGACGCGGACATTGGCGCGGTCAACATCCAGGCCCGGCATCGTCTGGCGCGCGGCAAAACGGAAGCTTTCCAGGATGCCTTCGCGGGAATCCACCAGGCAGCCATCCATGTCAAGTATCAGAACTCTCGGGCGCGCAGCTTTCATTGCGCGCTCAACTAAGCGCCATCCTACCTCCGAAGCAATTTTATACCGCGCTCAAAAATTTTGTTTGGCAAGCGCGCCCGCGTCCGCATCATAGGCGCATGAAATTGTTCCCGGCTTGCCTGGCGGCCTTTGCCCTCGCGACGGCCTGCGCCCTCGCCGACCCGCCCGCCGTCAGTTACCCGCTGTGGGACTTGGCCAAAAGCCAGGCCGACGCGGAACGTGTTGCGACGCTGTTCACCGCGCAGGATGTGCGCGACTTGCTCTCGACGGACGACGGGATCAAGCAGGCCATCGACTGGTGCAAACGCACCGGCGTGACGCACGTGTTCGTCGAGGAGTTTCGCGACGGCTACCAGGCCGAGCGCGCGGCGCTCGTGCATGTGCGGGACCAGTTCCTGGCCGCAGGCTTCATGGTGTCCGGCTGTGTCACCACCACCCGCGTCGGAAAACCCTCAACGGGCTGGGGCGTGGAAGTCTGCTGCTACACCGACCAGCCGACGCAGGAGCGGCTGCAATCAATCTTCGAATATGCCGCGGGGCTGTTCGATGAAATTATGATTGATGATTTCTACTTCACCGATTGCGCCTGCGACCAATGCGCCGCCGGCTGGCAATCCCACACCGTGAAGATCGGCGACAAATCGTATTCCATCCCCGACGGCCTGGCCGCCACCTACCGCTGCGAGCTGATGCTGCGCATGGGCGAAATTCGCATCCTCGCCGCGGCCAAACGCGTCAATCCAAAGGTCAAAGTCATCCTCAAATACCCGCAATGGTACGACGATTTCCAAAACCGTGGCTACGACGTCGTTCGCGAGTCGGCGGCCTTTGACCGGATTTGGGTCGGCACCGAACTGCGCGATTATGAAGATCGGCGCTGGGGCGGCACCGCTCCCTACGAGGGCTATTTCATCATGCGCTGGTTGGGCGGCATCGGCGGCGACAAATGCGGCGGCGGCTGGTACGACTATCTCGGCACCTCCCCGCAGACTTATGTCGAGCAGGCCCGCCAGACCATTCTCGCGGGAGCGCGCGAGTCCTTCCTGTTTCATTATGGCGGCCTGCGCCCCGGCGGCTCCACGGATTCCGTCGAAGGCTTCTCAAGCATGACGGGCGCGGCGGACATCCTGGCGTTCCGCGACAATCTGCCCGAATTATTGACAGTGGCCGGCAAGGTGCGCGGGCGGGGAATCGCCGGCGTGGCCGCCTACAAGCCGCCCGGCAGCCAGCCGTTTGAGGAAGGACGTGTATTTGACTACGTCGGCATGATGGGCATCCCCCTGGCGCCGTGTTCGCAGTTCCCCACCAACGCGCCCGCGGCGTTTTTTTCCGTTCACGCGCTGAAAGATTTCGCCCTGATGACGGAGCTTTCGGATTACATCAAGACAGGCCGTCCGGTGTTAATGACTGACGGCCTCGCCGCCAGGGTCCGGGACCGTATCGATACGCATGCCGCCAACGTGCAAATCCTCAACGTCAACGGCGCCCCTGCCGGCTTGCTGAACCTGACGCAATACGAAGTCGATGAGGCGCGCAAACCTTTCTTGGCCGCATTTCGGACGACCTTCCTGGCGCCCAATCGCGTGGCCCTGTACCTGTTCGACGGCGGCGGGTGGGTCGTGGAGAATTTCAACAGCGTTCCCGCGGACATCGAGCTGAACGGAAAGTACTTCACCGTCGAAGCGCGCGGTTGGAAATATAAACTGTAAGCATTTTTCCGCAGCGCGCGCCCTGCTCTTGACAAGCCGCGTCGGCATCTGCCGCGAGTCACGTGATACCAAATGTGAGGAGTTCACATTTTTCGTTGACATCGCGGCCCCCAAAGTGCGATAAATTCACACATGGCGGCCGCTGCCTTGAATCAGAACGAGATGGAAGCCCTGCGAATCCTCTGGGAATACGGCCCATTGAAACCCGCCGAAATCCAAAACCACTTCTCCTGGCCCATTGAAAACGCCACATTGCGGTCGGTCCTCGTCAATCTTCTGGAAAAACAGCACGTCACCCGGAAGCTTCAGGGCAAGGCCTTTTTCTACGAAGCGCGCGTCAAAAAGACGGCCCTGCTTCAAAACATGCTCCATACCATGGCCCGCGTATTTGCCGCCGGTTCCAAGCAGGAACTCGTCGCCCAGTTGGTCAAAACTGGCGACATCAAGCCTGAGGACCTCGAAGTGATCCGCCGGACCCTTGGCGAGGGCGCCTCAGAAGAAACAAAGAGGTAATCGTTATGAATATCGAGTCCCCTGTTCTTGGTTTCTTGTGCAAATGGACGGTCTTGCTTGCGCTTGGATGGACCGCGCACGGCCTCCTTCGCTCCCGCGACGCCCGTTGGCGGCTCATCCTCTGGCGCAGTGTGCTCTGTTTTGGGCTGGCCCTGCCGCTCCTCCAATTTCTCCCAATGCCGGCAGTTCAGTTGCCGGTGGATAAGGTCGCGCAGATGGTTTCGGACACAATAACCCAGCCCGCGCCCGTCTGGCCTGCGCCGGCCTTGCCCGGCTCTGCCCCGGCTGCCAGCCATCCGGCGCCCACCATGTCGGACGTGCAAAACGCGCGGAATCCCTCGCTCATCCATTCCATGTGTGATCAATGGGCCGACTTTTTTTCGACTCTGTCGTGGAGTGACAGCCTCCTCGTTATTTGGGTCGCAGGCGCCCTCTGCAGTGGGATTCGGTTGCTGCGTTTTCTGGATCAGCTTTCCGCGTTAAGGCGGGCTGCCGTTCCCGCCAGCCCAGCCGTCCGGGAGTTGACAGCGGAGGCCTTGCGGCGCTTGCAAATCAGCCCTTCTGTTCCGGCGCTGGTGTCCAATTCAGCCGCCTCGCCGTTCGCCTTCGGAATCTTCCGGCCTGCCATCATGCTGCCGGCGAAAATGACGCAATCCCTTTCCTCTGAGGAAATGGCCGCGCTGTTGGGTCACGAAGCGGCTCACCTGCGCCGGCGCGATCTGTGGTGGTGTGTGGCTTGGCGCTGGATGAAGGCAATATTCTGGTTTCATCCATTGATTTGGAAACTTCCCGATGTCCACAGCCTGGCATGTGAGGAGGAAGCCGATCGGCTCGCCTCCTCTTGTATGGCAAGCCGCGCTTCTTACGCGCGCGCGCTGGCCCAGCTCACGCTTCGCGTCCTGGCCATTCCTCAGATGGAAACCCAGCTCGCCGTCAACGCAACAGCACAGATCACCCATCGGCTTCACCGACTGCAAAAGGACTCGGAAACCTGGAATTGGAAACAGACCGCGTCCGCGTGTTCCCTGGCGCTGGCAATGGCGTTGCTTTCAGCGGGGTGCGACATGACCTCAAAGAAGAATGACCGGCAGATACAGGCGCTGGAAGCAAAGGTGTCCGAATTGGAACACCGATTAGACCAAATGCAGGGTCCGCCCCGGCAACTCACGCCAGAGCAGCAGAAAGGGCTGGACCGGATGCAATCTTATCGTGGGAAATACCAGCAACGCTTCGGATTGGACGTAAGAACTCACACCGAGGCCAAAGTGGTTGAAGTGGAAAATGCCTACGCTGCGACTCAAGCCAATTTTGGTTCTCCGGAATGCATTGACGCTCACAAGAAATTCATAAAGAAATATCCGGGCTTCAACCGCACCGGCTGCGCTCTCTCTGAGTTGGCGGGAATGTCAAGCATAACCAGCCCGGAAGTCGAGCAGTATTACAAGCAGTGCATACAGAAATACGACGATTGCTATTGGGGGGACGGCGTTCAGGTTGGCCCCTTTGCCCGCTTTTGCCTGGCGAATTACTACAAGAACGCAGGGCAAGGTGATAAAGCGGAGGCCCTCTACAAGGAACTCAAGGATAATTACGCCGACGCATTAGACCACAATGGTCAGCTTCTGGTTGACTGTATCAACAAATAATAAGGAGCGTCCTTTGAAAGAAACCGTGCGGTTCTTGAAGGCTTTCACCTTGGTTGAAATGCTGGTGGCGATTGCCATCATCGGCACCCTCGCGGCGCTGCTGCTCTCGGCGTTGAGCGCCGCCCAAGGCAATGCAAGGCGGACCGTTTGCTCGAGCAATCTAAAACAAATCAACGTGGCCATTCGCATGTATTGCGACGACTCCAGCGATGTCTGCCCAAACGGCGATCTTCCCTGGCTCTTCTACAAAATGCGCCTCGAAACCAATATGGCCTTGCATGGACCATCATCGTCAAAGGACAGTATCTTTGCCTGCCCCGCCGACAGGTTTCACTACTCCGACTATGGGACCCCTTGCGCCCGCCTCCCCCAAGGCATGCACGAAGATCGCCGATATTCTTATACCAGTTATTTTTTTAATGGATTCAATATAAACAGCAACCGCGGCCCCAATGAGCCGCAGTTGCTGGGCATCGCCGGGCGAAAATTCGCCTCGATCAAAGAACCCGCCAGGACTCTGTTGGTTTGAAGGGGCCGGCTTGTTTCCCCTACTCATGGCATCGGCCAAAATCAATACCCGGCATTGGCGCCACTGGCATCCACCCCGCCTTCAACGATGCGATGGACGTTGCCAGCTTCGTAGACGGTCATGTCAATTATAGCAAAATGTATTGGCCTGGTCTTGATTTGGCCGTTTCCCAGGATCCGCCGCCCGGATACGATTACAAATGGAGTGGCGACTGACTCTGTCTCACGCGTGATGGGAAAATTATAAGTTGCCTCGGTGCGCCGCGGAGTGTTCATTAGCTTCCTATGATTTCACGCCGCAGATTCCTCAAGACATCTTCTGTCATAGCAGCTTCCACCGGTTTGCCGCTCTGGTTTATCGAACGCGACCAGGCCGAAGCCCAGCCCTCCTCGACGCCGCGATCAGCCAACGACCGCCCCCGCATCGCCCTCATCGGCTGCGGCGGCATGGGCCGCGGCGACGCCGGCCACGCCCAGCAATTCGGCGACATTGTCGCCCTCTGCGATGTCGATTCCTCTCACGCGGACGCGGCCCAGCAGCAATTCACCGCCAACGGAAAAACGCCCGCGAAATTCAGCGACTTCCGCAAACTTCTTGAGCGTAAGGACGTCGACGTGGTCATCAACGCCACGCCCGATCATTGGCACACGCTCATCAACGTCGCTGCGGCCGTCGCCGGCAAAGACACCTACGGCGAGAAACCGTTGACCCTCGCCGTCGACGAAGGCCCGCGCGTGATTGGCGCCGTCCGCGATCACAAAACCGTTTTTCAAACCTGCACCCAGCAGCGC
>Ga0265338_10006755_pt1 | contig 14476 bp, 14 predicted proteins | sample 42126metaG_FD_193579 | JGI IMG/M metagenome (GOLD analysis project Ga0265338, IMG submission 193579) | Rhizosphere microbial communities from Carex aquatilis grown in University of Washington, Seatle, WA, United States - 4-21-26 metaG | ecosystem: Host-associated > Plants > Roots > Rhizosphere... | reverse complement strand
GTGTTAAAAACCGCTTCCATCAGTCAATACTGGTGGCGAAAGAACACCCGGCGCAATGGTTTGACGACCGAGGAACATGCGGGTGCGTCCATCGTGGTTCGTTAAATGTCTTAAATGAGACGGTGATGTTCAAAAAAGAATACTCGATCTGGTTTGGGTGAAACACCCCATAGCATCCGAGAGTTTTTCCAGTTTATATGTACACATTATGACTGCAAAAATGTGTCACGAGACGGGGAAGTCGCGCAGAGCACCACTTCAACGCGGTAAATCCGCCCATCGCATTCTCGCGGTAAAGGACGATTCGACAACGCGGCATTGCGTCCCAATCCCCCGGTACGCCGTTGGAATGCATCTGAGGGCTTCTCCACGCAACCAATCAAACCGAAATACGAACGCAAATAAATTCGCAACCGCCTTATCCCGAAGGTCAAGGATCGCGATCGCATGGATAATCGCCATTACATTTTGCGCCAACGTTGGCAGACTGGAAGCTCAAACCACCGTTGTCGCCAGTGATAACTTTCAAAGGCCCAATGGCCCGATAGGCACTCACTGGGCAACGCCTTTAGCCGGTTTGGCGCCCTATTCGTATGGGAATTTGGTTGTTACGAACAATGTCGTGGGCGTCACTTCGAATGACTATCATTGTTACTCCTATGGGGCGACAAATACTTTCAGTGACAATCAATACTCGCAGGCCATCATAACGTCGATCGGACCGTGGACGGGAGTGATTGTGCGGGCCGATACTAATCAGGACATGTTTTACTTAAGTTTAGTCTTCGGGCCGAACGATTATCGCATCTACGCTCGGTATAATGGGGCGTACTACGAACTGGCGACGGGGAGCGCGGTGACCTGGCATGTTGGTGATACTTTGAAATTGGAAGTTTCGGGTTCGGTCAATCAAGTGACGCTATCTATGTATCAGAATGGCACGCCAGTCCTCATCTGGAGGAGCACGATTCCTGCTCAGGTGTTTACCGGAGGCAGCCCGGGGATTGGGATCTATTCGCCATCTGGAGATAACTTGACAATTGGCAGTTGGAAAGGGGGAAATTTGAATCCGGACTCGAACGCACCGACCGTGCCTGCCAATCTGGCAGCCACTGCGGTAACCGCGTCGCAAATAAATTTGAGTTGGACATCAGCGACGGACAACGTTGGAGTTGTGGGATACCTGGTGGAACGCAGCCAGGGCGTCGGATCCACAAATTTCTTCCTGCTGGATTCTCCGACCGGAACGAATTACAGCGATGCGGAGTCAACGACACTCTACACAATATACACTACAAACTCCGCGGTTTTGTTGCCCGGCACGACCTATAATTACATGGTGATGGCGGTCGACGCGGCGGGAAATGTGAGCGGATCCGGTCGGGTGGTGTCGGCCACAACCCCCATTCCCGCGCTCCCGACAATTACCGTAATTCCGAATCAGACAACCTTGGCTGGAATATCGGTAGGGCCATTCCCTTTTTATATATCCGATCCCGGAGTTAATCCGGCATTACTTACAGCCACCGCGACTTCATCGAATACCAACCTGGTGCCGAATGAAAATCTTTTTGTTTACTACTACAATGGCCCGCAATCACTGACCATAACCCCTGCGGATGGCCAATCCGGGACCAGTCTCATCACCTTGAACGTCAGCAATGGTTTCAACAGCACAAACACCACTTTCCTGCTGACGGTTAAGGCCCCGGGTACCGGAAATAATGTCTTTGCCAATCCTACGAACGTCATAATCCCTTCGCTTGGCAGGACGACACTGTACCCGTTGACGATAAACGTCTCCGGCGCGGCGGGAACGATTACGAACGTGGTGGTGACGTTGCACGGGATGAGTCATACCTCTCCGGGCGACGTCAATATGCTCCTGGTCGGTCCCGGCGGCCGGGCGGTGGTACTCATGTCCGATACAGTGGGTCCTTTTCCCATGACGAACATTACGTTTACGCTGTCGGACCAGGCGAGCTTTCCGCTCCCGATGTACTCACCGATGGCGTTTGGCACTTTTCAACCCACCGACTATGCGCCCGATCACACAAACCCGGCCTGGGCTTTCCCGGGACCTGCGCCCGCCCCCCCATTCTCCACAACCCTGGGGACGTTTGATGGTCTCTCGCCCAACGGCACCTGGTCCTTATATGTATCGGATGGTGCAGCTGATGGAGGTGGCCAAATTACTGGCGGTTGGAGTCTGGCAATTACGACCATTTCACCACTAACCATCACATCCATTCGGTTGACAGGTTTGACGAATGCGCTTTTAACCGGAACTGGCAGTGCGAGCCTGGCTTATACGATCCAGGCATCTACCAATCTGATAAACTGGACACAAATTGGGACAGCGACAGCCGGAACCAATGGGGTGTTTACGTTTAAAGATACGCAAATCAACAGCGTCAAAAAACGTTTCTACCGCGTCGTGCTGCCCTGATCAAAACTTCTCTTACTTAAGGCTTTTCAGGTCATCAAACCGGTGGCCAATTGCGGCTGGTCGTGCAAATGCCTGAGGAGGCCGGTGAAATGTCCGTGGTGCTCGTCTGCAACCGTTGTTCGCAACGGGAAATCCTGCCCGTTCGCTGATTTCTACCGTGAACAGGGTGCTTAGGGTATCACCCCATACTCAATATCCAGCCCATCGCGTAGATTACCTCCATGAAGAATCATATAATTGTAAATTGCGTGGCCGTGTCCGTCTTGGCGTTGTCGTTTCTACTGGTCGGGTGCGACCGTCAGGTTTCGAGCGAAAAATCCAGCACCGTCAGCAGCGACGGCACCGTTAAAACGAAGGACAAGACCGTTACTAAGTCATCGGATGGCACCGTGACCAAGACAGACGAGACCAAGAAGACCTCCCCTCCCCCAAATCCCTAAAAAGGGTGTTCCCGGCTATATTGACGGGCAGTGTGAGCCGTGGGTTCGATGCTCGTGATGTGTGCGCCAGCCCTCTTGCGACGAGAACGGCGTTGGGTTCGGAGCCCGTCGTTAAGCGGAGAATTCAACGCTGCTCTGGTCGAACTAATCAATTCTGCGGAGTAACGAAACCTGGCTGCCGGAATGGAGCGGGCGATTCGGTCCAAATCGAATCCGATTAAAGCGCGCACCTTTTGTTTTTCCCTTTGACCAAACGGAGTGGCAATTCCATTTTCGACCGCTACGCGAAAGTGTTCTTGAATCCGCCATCGCATTTCAGCTAACTAAATCCGCCCATTCAAACGCAACCATGCATGACCTGACGCTATTGAGCTGGATCATTTTGATCGCTGCGGTTTTCGCGGTCGCATTTTTTTATTCGTCCGTCGGACACGGCGGCGCGACGGGTTACCTCGCCGCGCTCGCGTTGCTCGGCGTGGCGCCCGCTTCCGCGCGGGTGGCCGTTCTGATCGCAAATGTTCTGGTCGCCGGCGTCGCGTGGTGGCGATTCTGGCGCGCCGGGCATTTTGAGGGAAAAATTTTGTTTTTGTTCGCCATTGCCTCCGTGCCGTGCGCCTGGCTCGGCAGCCAAATCCACATCAGCCCGCAGGTTTACAAATTGATTCTTGGTGGCGTGTTGGCGGCAGCGGGGTTGATTTTACTGTTTCGCGCGCAGTGGCAGACCGATGGCGTGCCGGTGCGAAAATGTTTCTGGCCGCTCGGCTTATTGGTTGGCGCGGTTTTGGGCTTTCTCGCGGGGCTGACCGGCATTGGCGGCGGGGTTTTTTTAAGTCCGCTGCTGTATTTGTTCCGCTGGGTGAAACCCAAGACCACCGGCGGCATCGCGGCGGGGTTCATCGTGCTCAATTCCATCGCCGGTCTGGTTGGGACGAGTTGGGGAAAAATTACGCACGCCGGGCCGTGGCTCTGGCTCACACTGCCGGCCGTCGCCGGTGCGCTGGTCGGCACCCATTTCGGCGCCCGGCGCTGGAGCAGCGTCACCTTCAGCCGCGTGCTGGCGGGCGTGCTGATTTTCGCCGGTGGAAAACTGTTGATCGAGGCGATCGGTTAAAATTTCACCACCATGCGCATTTTATTTTTCGCCCAACTCAAAGACGTGACCGGCTGCGACGTCATCGAACTCGCCGTGTCATCACCGCTGACCGGTGAACAGTTTTGGAAAATTTTGATCGAAAAATTCCCCGCGCTGGCGAATCATCAAAAAAACGTCCGGCTGGCGCGCAATTGGGAGTACGCCGGCGGGGAAACGCAATTCACGAATGCCGATGAAGTGGCCTTGATTCCGCCGGTTTCCGGCGGCTGAAAATTGTTCGCATGGAAATTGAAATCCAACTTACAAACGAGCCGATTGGAGAAAAGATTTCTCCGCCGTCAGCGGCTGGCGGGTGCGGTGCGTGGGTTGAGTTTCACGGTGTCGTGCGCGGCGAAGAAAACGGTGAAAAGATTTCCGCGCTGGAATACGAAGCTTACCCCGAAATGGCCACACGGGAAATCCGCCGTCTGCTTGAAGAAATTTCCAGTAAGAATCCGTGCCTGGTGGCGAAGGTAATTCATCGTCTCGGTACCATTCCGGTTGGCGAGACGGCAATTTACGTCGGCGTTGCGGCAAAACATCGCGGCGAAGCCATTGCGCTGCTCGCCGAATTCATGGATTGCCTGAAACAAGACGTGCCGATTTGGAAACGGCGCGCACTGCCGGCTGTATCCGCAAATGTAAATTTGCGGACCTCAGGTTCCGGTCAATCCGCCGATTCACATCGGCGGCTACAAAAAGTTCTGACGCTCGATGACGCCATTTCCGAAATCGAATCGCGTTGCCAGCCGCTGCCGGCCGTGCGTGTGCCCCTGGCGGAGGCATTTGGCCGTGTGCTGCGCGAAACAGTTTCCGCGCCGGAAGATTTTCCCGATCACGATCGTTCGACGCGCGACGGCTTTGCCATTTTGAACGATGACGCGTCTGAACATTTTCAAATTGTGGACACCCTCCACGCCGCCGATTGGAAACCGCGCGACCTGAAAACCGGCCAGGCGGTGCGGATCGCCACGGGCGCGCCGTTGCCGTGCGGGAATCTGCGCGTGGTGATGCAGGAAAACGCCGAACGCGACGGCGACCGGATCAAAATTCTGAGACGCGAAAGCGGGCTGAACATCCGACGGCGGGGCGAAGACGTGAAAGCGGGTGCGCCGCTCGTAAAAGCCGGTGCGCGTTTGGACGCGGGCAAACAAGCGCTGCTGGCGACCGCCGGTTGCGCGCAACCGCTCGTCAGCCCGCGATTGCGGGTTTGTCATTTGACGACCGGCGATGAAATTGTTCCACCGGACCAGGCGCCCAAGCCCGGGCAAATCCGCGACAGCAATTCGATTTTGATTCGTGGACTGATGCAAAGTTTTCCGTGTGATTTAGAACAGCATCATTTGCCGGAAAATTTCGAAGCGGCCAGGCAACTGGTTTCAACCCTTAACCTTCAGCCTTCCACCTTCAACCTGCTTCTGGTTTCCGGTGGCGCGAGCGTCGGCGAGAAAGATTTCACCCGCGCCCTGCTGGAGTGGCTTGGCTTTGAAATTATTATTTCACAGGTCAACCTGCGGCCGGGCCGGCCGCTCATTTTTGGTTTGAAGGGAACCCGGGTTGCGTTTGGACTGCCGGGGAATCCGCTGTCGCATTTCGTCTGTTTTCATTTGTTCGTCGCCGGCGCGCTGGCAAAATTGACCGGCCACGCAGCCTCGAAATATTTGCGCGGCAAACTGGCGGATAAACTCGAGGACGCGCCGTGTCCGCGCGAAACACTCTGGCCGGCGCGGCTGGAATTCTTGAACGGCGAACTCCGGTTGCGTCCGCTGAAATGGTCAAGTTCCGGCGACGTGACTTGTCTGGTGGAAACCAACGCGCTGATTCGCGTTCCGGTGAATCAAGGTTCGCTCGCCGCGGACGCGACAGTGGATATTTTGCCAACGGCAGGTATGCTTGACACCGGAAATTAATGGTAGGGACGCCGCGCTGCGGCGTCCGGGCGGCGCAGCGCGCCGCCCCTACCTCGAAGCAGAATGAAAAAAAAGTTATTTTCACATCTTAACGCGGCGGGGGCGGCACGCATGGTGAACGTCGGGCACAAACCGGTTCAGCGGCGACGCGCCGTGGCCGAAGGAAAATTGATTTGCGCTCCGGCAACGATTCGCGCGTTGAAAAAAAACGCGCTGCCGAAAGGCGACGTGCTGACGGTGGCGCAGATCGCCGGGATTCAGGCGGCCAAACGCACCAGCGAATTGATTCCCCTCTGCCATCCGCTGGCTTTGAACCACGTCGAAATCGATTTTCGTGTCCGGCCGGCGGCGATTGAAATTATTTGCGCGGCGGAAACCCATTCGCAAACCGGCGTCGAACTGGAAGCATTGACCGGCGTGAGCGTCGCGGCGCTGACGCTTTACGACATGTGCAAGGCGGTGGACAAAGCGATGCGAATCGAAGGCATCCGCGTGGTAAAAAAGGTCAAAGGATGAAAATCGGGCGCCTCACCATCAGCGACCGCGCCAGCGCGGGAGTTTATGAAGACCGCAGCGGGCCGGAAATTGAAAAGGTTTTGGGTGAATTTTTTGCCGGCGCGCAATTTGACGCGGCGCTGGTACCGGACGAGGTTGACCTGATTTCGGCGGCGCTGAAAAAATTTGCGGACGAATCAAAATGCGATTTAATTGTGACGACGGGAGGCACGGGGATTTCTGCACGCGATGTGACGCCGGAGGCGACGCGCGTGGTGCTGGAAAAGGAGCTGCCCGGTTTCGGTGAAATCATGCGCGCACAGTCGTTCACGAAAGTACGGACGGCGGTTTTGTCGCGGGCCGTTGCCGGCACGCGTGGCCGATCACTGATCGTGAATCTCCCCGGCAAGCCGTCGGCCGTGCGCGAATGCCTGGAGATCCTGGCGCCGGCCATCCGTGAAGGCATGGCGCATTTGCGCGGCGAGGATCCTCATGGCCGTTGAGAGTTGATGGATATGGATTCGTTTGGACGAAAAATTGATTATCTACGCATTTCGGTGACGGACCGGTGCAACGAGCGTTGCCTTTACTGCATGCCGGAAGGCTACAAGGGCTGGGAACGCCGGTCGGATCATCTGACGGCGGAGGAAATCGTGCGCGTCGTGCGCGTGGCGGCGGAACTGGGTTTCCGGAAATTCCGGCTGACGGGCGGCGAACCCCTCGTGCGCGATGACGTGCCGGAAATGGTCCGCGCCCTGACGGCGATTCCCGGCGTGGAATCCATCGGCCTTTCAACGAACGGAACGAAACTGGCCGCGCTCGCGAAAACCTTGCGCGCCGCCGGCCTGCGGACGGTGAACGTGAGCCTCGACGCGTTGGACCCGGAAATTTACCGGCGCGTCACCGGCGGGAACCTGGCCGCCGTGCTGGCCGGAATTCGCGCGGCGGTGGACGCCGGGTTTGAGCGCGTGAAACTGAACTGCGTGCTGATGCGCGGTGTGAATGAACAGGAATTGTGGCCGCTGGCGTTGTTCGCCGCCGAACACGGCCTGCCGCTGCGCCTGATTGAATTGATGCCGTTGACGCGGACGGATGTTTTGACCGAAAAGAATTTTCTGCCGGCCGGCGAGGCGATGCGTTTGCTCGGCCAGCACGACGAACTGGTTCCCCAGCCCGACTGCCGGCTCGGCCATGGGCCAGCGAGATATTATCTGCTCAAAAACACCGGCGCGCTGGTGGGCTTCATCGGCGCGCTGACGAACCTGGACTTTTGCGACGCGTGCAACAAAATGCGGCTCACGGCGGACGGCAAAATTCGTCCGTGTCTCGGCGACCACGGCGAGATTGATTTGCGGGCGGTGCTCCGAAACAATGGCGACAGCGAATCCCTGCGCAAAATTTTTCTGGAAGCGCTGCGCTTGAAACCGCAGGAACATCAATTCCGCGGGCAATATCAACCACTTCGCCCGATGACCGCCATCGGCGGTTGAGACACAAGCTAAGAGCGGATTACACCGATTTTAGGCGCGTTCGGTAATCGATAATGAATTGGGTCTCAGAAGTGGCGTTGATCCAACTCATAACGCTTTCATATTCGACGATTTTGCCCGGCCACCATTTCACGGGAATTTTTGCGAGGCAAACAGTTGCCAATACTTTTTTTGGCGTCACTGAAATTGATTCAAGGACACCCTCGGCAGGAAAAACATTCGTGGTGATATCTCGGCGGTCATCCTGTATGGCATCAGCAAACATTAATGTCGTGGCATATGGCAAATCCTCAAATGAAATTGGTGGCACACCTTTCTCGATAAGAGTGGAGCGGGAATGAGGGTCGTGAAACATCATGCTCAACGCGGCAATCACGCATGCCTTCAGTGCTTTTTCTTTGTCGTAATTATTGGGCGGTGCAGCTTTTGATTTTTTGCACCGGTTAATCAGATTCAGACCTGAAACGAGACTGTGGCCGCAGTTCCGGCCATTAAAATATGCGCACCGCAACGCAAGGTCGAACTGATTGGCCGGGGGGCTACCGCCAAATCCAGATAAATTCCACAAACCGGCGACGCGCTTAAATAACTCTGCCAAATCGTTCCTCGCGTCAAAGAATTCACGGTCCCAAGCATTATTAATACGCGTTATTACCGGGTCAGGAGTAGCAATGTCGTCGTCTATTTCAGCATCGGCGCCAAGCGCGACAGCGAAAGTCTGCCAGAAATTTTCTCCCATGTAACCTCGATCGTGAAACAAACAGGTTAATGCCCACAAACTTTCCCACAATTTAAGGGCGGGTCGTAACTGGTTCCATGCTGGGGCGATGAATCGGTCCGGAATTGAGTTATGCCTCCGGGTGCCGGCTAAATTGGCAAGAATGTGGAAACCAAGAAAAAGATTATTGAATGTATGGAAAAAATGATCCCGCGCACCCGGTTTCCCACCAGCGTGCTCAAAGTCTTTTAACACGGTAAGCGAATCGACAGGACAAAATAAGCGTGTGTCTCCTTTTCTAAGTGAATGGGCAAATCCCATCAACAACAAACATTCGTCATCGTAGCTGATATGGTTTTTGACGGCTGCCTTTTCATAGCCTCTATGCAGCTTGAACGCAGCCTTTCTTACGTGTTCGCTGAGGTTGGCGGCTCTCAACAGACTGAAGCGAATCCAGATGGGCACATGGCCGACCTCATTCTTGCATGAACGAGTGGCGGGCATTTTATAGGACGGTGGAAAAACCAAAAAACAACCATCCACCGATTCAACTGCTAAGCCATATCCGAGTTTGATGCATTGTTCGGCAACGTTGCCCGCATTTTTGTAACCAACGGCCGTGGCGGTATTGATTGCAAGAATTGTAACGTGCGTATTCTTAAATCGCTTCAATTTGCTGCTCGCCTCAATTACCCACTTCGGTAACCCGCCAGTCCCAAGTGCATATATCAGATGGCATTCCTTTTTGCCGACGAGGCAAAGGTCAGGGCCAAATGGCAATTTTTTCGGTGCGAATTTTGTGCCTCTGATTTTCGCGAGCGGAACTTCAGTTAGCGGCGGTGAAATTTGAAGTTGCCTGCAAAGTACTGCGACCGTCTTAGGAGTCAAGTCCATGGAAGATCAAAGCTTGGATCGAAGTTTTTTTGCAGCCGCAATGAGATTTTCTAAAGCGTCAGCCAATTCTGTTTTTAGCCTCCGGCGTTTTGTTTCTGTTTTAGTCGAGGCATCTATGAATTCAACCTCGTAATTTGATAAAGTGCGGGTTAAAGCGGCAATCGCGGCGATTATTCGCTGCGGTTTGGCGGGTTTTTCCTCAAGCAACTCCGGTAATTGCGTCGTGATCCCAGCCCGGATATCTTCAAATTGAGCACTCCGCTGATTCACAAAATCGCGGAATAGGCCAAACGCGATTTTTTTTTGCTCTGGCTTTAGCGCTTGTGAAAATAGTGGCGATACACCCCTGATTTGCTCGCGGCTGCCCAATACTCCGGTCTCAATACCTTCTATCGTTTTAGTTAACAAGATGTCGCGCACATCGTTCGCCGCTTCGTCCGCAGTTCTCTTGCCATTATAAAATTCCGGAAAGGAGATTCGCGAAGGCTCGATAATGCTTGCTTCTAATGCCAATATGTAAGTGTAAATCTTTCTCTCTGGCTGTTCGTGATCAAATTCAAAAAAACGCTCTTTAAGAGCGCGCGGCCATGAGAGTACGTGAACACGATCGCGTGCTGTTACTGGCGGCACACCCGCTTCTTCTGCCAGCTTTTTAACCCAAGCGGCTTTCTCTTCGAACGCGAGGCCATCACGGAGCTCGGGAAATGCTTCAACCAAAGATCGGCATTGTGCCATTGCCCCCCACTGTTCCCGAGTCATGTGCAAATGAAACATGAGCATTCGGAGGTCGCGCGGCACCGCATGGCCACGGAGCACGTGTGCAGGCACAGTTTTCCTCCCAAGTTCCATTGCGGCGCGGAAACGTCTTTCGCCATCAACAAGCTCGTATTTAATACCGCCCCGAGCCTTGGTAAGCACCGAAACCACCAATGGAACTAGAATGCCGACGCGATCAATAGAAGCAACGAGCCTCTCAAAACTCTCATCTTTTTCCACTTCGCCTCTTGGATTGTGCGCGCTTGGTTGAATCTCGTCTGTTGGAATATGCGTTACATCCCGGATGAATTCTTTTTCTTTAGTCTTCATGAAATCAGATTTTTTTTAAAACGAGAACAGTTTCAGAGAGGCTGCCTCGGCAATTGCGCCGAACACGCCGAATATCCGGAATAGAATCAGTATATTTGTGTTGAAGTGAAAATCCGCCAACCTCATTTAGAGCTATCACCGTGATGGCGTCGGCCAATAGCATTTTGTAGATGCGACTCATTCTGTCACCCAGCACGAGCACGCATTGTCCGTTTGGTTTTAGAATTCTTTGCCAGTGAGCAAGGCAGCGTTGAATCAATGCCATGAAAGCGGCTTCTGCCGGTGAAATCGTTTCATCCAAAGCCTTCCAATCTGCTTCTCCCAGGAACCACAGGCGGAGACGATTGTCTCGTCCATAGTCCAACTGCCTCATGTATGGCGGACTGGTAATAATTGCATCAACTCGTTCGGCCGGTGTAAATGAGGCGGCGTCTTTCGAATAACAGCACCGAGACAGGGAAAAGTCCAGAGCAGGCATTCGTTTCAATGCCCGTTTGACCTTTGCCTCCAGTCTGTCACGCACCGAGCGGTAGGCATATAATTTGGGGAATCGGTAGCGGGGGAAATTTCTCAATCGTAAGTAAGGGACCGTGTGGCTACTAGGGTATGAGAGAAAACCAGGCCGCTGGTGATGCAAAATTCCTAAAAGGCAGCTTAGCAGAAAAGCCTTCCGCTGATCTGTCAGAATAGTAACCCAAGCCAAGGTTTCGCGAAGGGTTTCGGGATGAAAAAACTGTCTGACCCATTTTGGCACGGATCGTAAGTCAATTTGGCCAGCAATGCGGCCCACGTTTCTGGAGGCTTTTTCTATGTCGGCGAATGCTTTTTCGGCAGAAACGTAAGGAAAAAGTTTTGCTTTCGAGAGCAATGCGGCGTATGGACTCAAATCGTTCGCGATGACTCGCCGCCGGGCAAGCCAAGCTTCCAAGGCGACCGTGCCGGAACCTGAAAATGGATCATAAACCAACTCGCCCGGTAGCGTAAATTGCGCAACGAGCGACGCAGCCATTGAGGATTTGATTTTGCCGATATAAGGCGAAAGTTGATGAAGGGTGGATTCCGATTTTAGTGCGCTTCCCCTCCAATTGTGGAGCAAACACCCGTGCTGTGCGAAAGGCTCTTCGAGTTGAACAGACTTGATCGCCATTGGCATGAATCTAGCAATCATTCAAAATCCCGTCGATAAAAAACTGCATAGACCGGCCTCTCAGCCCCGATCATCTATTGCTTTGAGAAAGACGCTAATTATTTTACAGGACATCTCGCCTTTGTTGAAACCTTGGGCAATACGGCTTCTATCCCGATTTGGCAGCCGCGGCTGCCGGCGCGGGTTTGCGTTGCTGCCAATAAACCATCAGCCGGTACCCGAGCAGGATGGCCAGCACCGCCGCAAACACCAGCGGCTGGCGCACGTCGGCTTTCACTTGCATGTAATAATGAATCACACCGGCGATGGCGGCCACATAAGCGAGCCGGTGCAGTGCCCGCCAGCGTTTGCCGCCCAGCCGTTTGATCATCGCGTTGGTGGAGGTGATGGCCAGCGGCATCATGGCAAGCAGCGCGGTGCTGCCCACGATCAGGTATTTGCGTTTCACCATCTCCGCCAACGTGCTGGAGATGCTGAATCCCCGGTCGAGACTGAAGAAACACAGAAAATGCAGGCAGCCATAAAAGCAGGCGTAAAGGCCGAGCATCCGGCGGAATTGAATGAGCCAGTTCCAGCCAGTTACTTTGCGCAATGGCGTCACGGCCATGGTCAGCACCAGAAAAATCAGCGTCATCATGCCGGTGGTCAGGATGAGGAAATTTTGCGGATTCGCACCGAGCCGGTTATGCGCCTGATCCCACACCAACAACGCCAGCGGCACCAGGCCGTTGACCAGTATCAGCAACTTGATGAACCGGATGTCATTTTCATTCATACCCGGTCAAAAGTTTTTACGCAGATCCAACCCGGCGTACAAATGGCCGACCTGTTCCTCGTAACCGTTGAACATCAGGGTGGGACGCCGGCCCGATTCTCCGATGCGCTGCTCGGTGGCCTGGCTCCAGCGCGGATGATCCACGTGCGGGTTCACGTTGGCGTAGAAGCCGTATTCATTCGGGGCATATTCGCTCCAGGTCGTGCGCGGTTGCGCCGCCACCAGTTTGATTTTGACAATGGACTTGATGCCCTTGAAACCGTACTTCCAGGGAATAACCAGTCGGATGGGCGCGCCATCCTGCGGCGGCAAGGCGCGGCCATAAATTCCACTCGCCAGAATCGTCAGCGGGTGCATCGCTTCATCCATCCGCAATCCCTCGACATAAGGCCACTTGAGCACGTCGCTCCGCTGTCCCGGCATGCGCTTGGGGTCGAGCAGGGTTTCGAAGGCGACATACTTTGCGTCGCCGGTTGCCTCGACCGCATCGAGAAGTTTTGACAGGGAAAAACCCACCCACGGAATCACCATGGACCATCCCTCGACGCAGCGCATGCGATAGATGCGCTCCTCCGGCGGGCTTATTTTTAACAGATCGTCAAGGTCGAAGACTCGGGGTTTCCCCACTAAACCTTCAACCGACACCTGCCAGCCTTTGGTTCCAAAATCGGCCGCCGCTGGAGCCACGCCTTCCTTGTCGGTCGAGAATTCGTAGAAATTATTGTAATGCGTGATGTCCTCGAGCGAAGTCTCCGGTTCGGCGACGCGAAACCCATCGGCTTCTGCCGTCGCGGCAGCGGGTTTGGTGATTCCTTGGATTACAGGCGTGTTCACCTTGCCGACCGCGACGGGATTGAGACGCCGGTAAACCAGGCCGGTGGCGACGGCGCTGGCCGCGAGGACTCCCGCCCGTATGAATGTCCGACGATTGAAGTAAACAGCGGGGTCGGTTACCTCGCCGGTGGATATCTTGTTCGGCTCTTTCAACAGATTAACAATCAGTTAAACGACACGGACAGATTAGCAGACTTTCGGGAACAATCCATTGGATTTTGGCATCAGCGTCAACCGCTCGAGTTTGCGGGTACGGGTGAAAAATTCCGGCTGAAAATATGCGTCAGGCCACGCGGTCGTCTTTCGACCTTCCCACCAATGACGCGAGCTTTTTATCGGCGACATCCATGTCCGTCGTTCCCTGGGACTGGCCGGATTTGGCCGCTGGGGCCGTTCCTTCTCCTTGCGCAGGGGAATGCGCAGAAATTCTTGATGTTTCCGGGTAAGCCCGGCGGATCAGCAGTCCGCCGCCCAGCAGCCACCAGGCAACCAGCAGGTTGAATACGATGGGCAGAATCGCCGTGATGATGTCGCTTTTACCGGCAGTCTCGATGGCGCCGAAGTCCAGCAGCGGCGTCACGGCGCTGAGACCCAGATAAAGGAAGACGAGCCCCAAAAGCCGGACCGCCAGGCTGAAGATGTCCTTGAATATGTCTCTTGGTTTCATGGCGCGCTGAATCTGTGCGTGCTTGAGTTGGTTGCGTACACCGTTGTTGGTGAGGTTTAAAAGGCATGCCTGGTTAATTCAAGCATTATCGTCCCGGAGTAAAAGTAGCCGCCGAGGTGACGAGGCAGACGGAATGCTTGTGATTCTCAAACAATTCCGCCTCCCCAACTCGCAGCGCCGCCGCCAATTCCAGCCGCTGCGGTTTGAGACAAACCGCGCTCCGCCAGATTAGGACACCGCCTCTTTGACGGTAGTGTCCTTATTTGGCGTTGTAGTGTCGGCGCTGCGCGCCGATTTCGAGCCGCAGGCTCGACGCTACAGGTAATTCAGGACATTACCTCTTTGACGGGCCGCTAGACACACCCGACGGAATCAGCTAAAAATTGCCCCCATGTTTTTGGGCCCGAGCACCGGCAAATCAGTTCATCCAGGTGGAAAT
>Ga0265338_10006754_pt1 | contig 14477 bp, 13 predicted proteins | sample 42126metaG_FD_193579 | JGI IMG/M metagenome (GOLD analysis project Ga0265338, IMG submission 193579) | Rhizosphere microbial communities from Carex aquatilis grown in University of Washington, Seatle, WA, United States - 4-21-26 metaG | ecosystem: Host-associated > Plants > Roots > Rhizosphere... | reverse complement strand
CGGCTGCCATTGCGGGTACTCGACGCTGCTGATGCCCGACGTCCCGCAATGGCAGCCGGCGCCCGGCCCCGCGCTGGCTCTGGCCGCGGCCCTTGCCGAGCTGCGCGTGGGCACCTGGGTGTATGCCTCCCCGTTCCGCCCGCCATGGATGACGGCGTGGGAAGCGCACTCGCTGTCGGTACTCACTGACGGCCGCTTCGAGATGGGGATCGGCACCGGCAGGCCAGGAATTGAGGACGAGCTCCGCCAACGGGGGCTGCCCGTGGTCCCGCCGGGCGAGCGGCTAGCCCAGGTACGTGAGACCGTCAGGGCGCTGCGAGACCTCGACGGCCCCGGCCATCACACGCCGGTGGCGATGGCCGTACGCGGCCCGAAGGCCCAGGCACTGGCGGCCGACCTCGCAGATACGGTCACCTTCGCGCAGCTGCCGGGTGAGCCCCGGGCCGAAGTCGCGCGGCTGGCACGCGACTTCCGCGCCATCCGGGACGTCGAGCTCGCGAACCACGTATCTGTTATCGGCGACACTCGCGCGCCTTTCATGGCGCCCCCCGACACCGACCCTACTGCGCTTCGCACAGCGGACTCGCTGGCCATACTCCCGGATGACCCGGCGGCCGCCGCCGAGGAAATCCAGCGGCGACGGGAGGAGATCGGCTTCTCCTACTTCGTCTTCGGCGCCGACTCCGCCGACGCGCTCGCTCCGGTCGTAGCTAAGCTCGCCGGACGTTAGTTTGCCACCACTAGCCCGGGTGCCTCAGCGGCACAGGCTGCGATCGGCGGTGGTGATCAGTGTTGTCGCGGTCTTCTCGATAGACAGATCCCGGCCGGTGTACAGCAGGTCGAAGCTATCGAAGCTCGTCAGTAGCCACAGCAGGTCAGCGGCTTGGTCGGCGGTGACATCGGCACGCAGCGCCTCTTGGTCAGCCAGACGCTGAGCAAGGTGGGCCATTCCGCCCGCCCGGCCTTGTTCCATCCGCTGGATCGCGCCGCCGACCGCAGCGGCGTCAAGCAGGGCCATCGAGGACAGCACTCGCAGCACGTCCCGGTGAGCCGCGTACATCTTCACGACCCCGCAGATCCCCTCGCGCAGGGCTTCGCGTGCGTCGGGGTGAGCGGCGGCCTGCAGCATGCGACCGAACCCGCCGCGCTCCAGAAGATCCGCCCCGACCGCCTCGAACAATCCGGCGCGTGAGCCGAAGACCAGGTAGACGGTGGGCCGCGCGACGCGGGCCATACGGGCGATGCGGTCGATGCTGACCGGCTCCGAAGGCGCCTCACGCAACCGCTGGTAGACCGCGTCGAGGATGCGGCGCCGTGTTTCCGCCGCCGCATCCGCTCGCAGGCGCTGCTCGTACTTCCGGGTGGCCATGACTATCATTTTAGCATTGATTTGACATAGTGTATTCTAGAATACATACTGTCAGTGAAAGATCGGGGGCGTCAGGCCGCCGGCGACCGGGACATCGCCGCCCATCGGCAGGGACGCCACCTGAGGCCTTGCTCGGGCGGCTTCCCTGCTGATGGGGGCGAGTTGACCTGACGTTGCGTGACGCTCTGGCGTCCCGCCCCTGACCATCAAACGCATCCGTTCGGGAGGGGCCTCGTGTCCAAGGCAACGGCGATCGTCAACGCGAGGGTCTTTGACGGCACCCGGCTGCGGGACTGGACGTCAGTCCGGTTCGCCGACGGCATCATCACCGACTGCGCCACCGGTCCCACTGCCCAAGACGGCGACGAGGTGATCGACGCGGAGGGCGGCACCATCCTGCCGGGGCTGATTGACTCGCACATCCACCTGGTGCCCGGCGCTCTGGCGCAGGGGCTCATCTTCGGTGTGACCACTGCACTGGACATGTTCAGCCAGGCCGGCGTGATGGCCGTAGCCAGGCAGCAAGCGGGCGCCCGGTCGGACGTGGCCGATGTGCGTTCCGCGGGGATTGGTGCCACTGCGCCGGGCGGGCATCCCTCGATGATGTACGCCCCGTTCCCGACCTTGACCGGCCCGGAGCAGGCCGGGCAGTTCGTCGCGGACCGGGTCGCCGAAGGCTCGGACTACTTGAAGATCTTCGGTCCCTCGGGCACAGCGGGCCCGTGGACGGTGCCGTCTTTGGACCTGGACACGATCACCGCGTTGACCAAGGCTGCGCATAGCCGCGGACTCGTGGTCGTCGCGCACGTCAACTCCGCAGCCGGGGTGGGCGAGGTCGTGTCCGCGGGCATCGACGTCGTTGCGCATGTGCCCGTGGACGGCGAACTGGACAAAGCCCTGGCCGGGCGGATCGCCGAGGCGGGAATCGCGGTCGGCCCGACGCTGGCCACCATCGAGAACGTCTTGGGCGAACCGGGCGGGGCCGCGGTGGCCGGAGACCCGCGACTCGCCGGGACACTTGGGGACGCACAGGCGCGGCGGCTGACCTCTGGCGCATCAGGGTGGCGTGGGCAGGGAATGCCGCCCTATTCCCGCGCTGAGGAGAATGTCGGCCGCCTGGTCGACGCGGGCGTCACGATCCTGGCCGGCACCGACGCCCCGAACCCGGGAACCGTGTTCGGGGCAAGTCTGCACCGGGAGCTGGAACTGCTCGGCCGCTGCGGCATTACGCCCGCTCAGGCGCTGAACGCCGCGACCGCCGCTCCGGCACGAGTGTTCAACCTCGCCGACCGCGGGCACACCGCACCCGGTCAGCGCGCGGACCTCATGCTCGTATCCGGCGACCCGTTGACCGACATCACCGCGACCCGAGCCATCGAACGGATCTGGCGGGCAGGCGTTCTATGTGACCGACGTGCGTTCGTCGCCAACGCGGCCGAGGCGGAAGAACTTGACGCCTTCGACGCCCGGGTCGCCAAGGTCGTGGCGGCCGTCCGCGAACGCCGGTACGGCTTCGACCCGACCAAGGCCAGCTGACACCGCGACCGGGCAAGGTGACGTCAGGGTGAAGAACCGGATCGGCTCGTCCCGCCCGATGCCCGGGAACGACCGCAGCCGCTCCAACCGGTCATCGGAGAACAGCCTTGTCGCCACCCACCCCACGATCCCTACCGTCGAAGATGTCGGCGACTTCGATGGGATCAGGTGTCGGGGGAGTCGGTGCGGCCCTGCTGCTCGGCGAGGAACTGCTCGAACTGGGCGCCGAGCTCGTCAGCGGTCGGCATCCGCTCGTCCCCGTCAGCCAGCAGCCCGTCACGTTCCGCGCCCTCGGCGTAGGCGTCGTACTGCCGTTCCAGCGCCTGGACGACCTCGGTGATCTCCTCGGAGCCTTCGACCTGCCGGCGGATCTCCTCGTCGGTCTGCTCCGCGGCCTCGCGCAGGGCCTCGCCGGGCAGTTGCAGCCCGGTGGCCTTGGCCACCGAGTCGAGCAGGGCCACCGCCGCCGCCGGGTAGGCGGCCTGCGCCAGGTAGTGCGGGACGTGCACGGCGAAACCGACCGCGGGACGGTCCTCCTCACCCAGCCGGAACTCCAGCAGGGCGGCTGCGCTGCCCGGCACCTGGAGCCGGTCGACGAGGGGCGGATAGCCGTCCGCCAGCCCCGGCTTGGTCCCGTGCGCGGTCACGCCGAGCGGCCTGGTGTGCGGGGCGCCCATCGGGATGCCGTGGAATCCAACGGCGAGCCCGGCGCCCATCCGCCTGCCCAGGTCGCGCACCCCGGAGACGAAGCGCTCCCACTCATGGTCCGGCTCGGGCCCGTTCAGCAGCAGGAACGGCGTGCCCGCGGTGTCCCGCAGCAGGTGCATCGCCAGTTCCGGAGTGTCGTAGTCCTCCCAGTGATCCCGGGAGAAAGTCATCGGCGGCCGGCGCGACCGGTAGTCGATCAGCCGGTCCGCGTCGAACCTGGCCACCTCTTCATGCTCCAGCGTGCCCAGCAGATGCGCGGTGAGTAGCTTGCCTGCCGCACCCGCGTCGATGAAGCCGTCGAGGTAGTACAGCAGGGCCGCCCCGTCAAGCGCCGGCGCGTCAGGGCTCACCTCGTAGAGGTCTCCCGGATCTCGCACCATGATCACAGCCCTTCCAAGGTGTCCACCCCGCTATTAGAGACACCAACCACTAACGGCCAGTCATCCATCCCACGCAGCGGGAATGTTTGTGCCACACCGTACCGGTGCGGGCGGCTGCTACTCGACCTCGGCCGACCCGGTGAGCCGGAGGCGGCGCTGCGCACGCTGGTAGAACGTGGTGCGGCCGAGCCGGACCACCTTCCCGGCGCCGGGCAGCAGGGTGATGTCGATCCTGTCGCCCGGGCCCACATGGCCGACCACGATGCCGTCGGCCTCCACCGCGAGTTTGCCGCTGACCTCCAGGACAGTGAGCGCGAGCTTCTCGCCGCTGGACAGGAACAGCGACCGGTTGAAGGCCGAGTGCGGTGCCACGGGGGTGACGAGCAAGCCCTCTACCATGGGCGAGACGATGGGACCGCCTGCGGAAAAGCTGTACGCGGTCGAGCCGGTCGGGGTGGCCACGATCACCGCGTCGGCCGCGTACCGCACGAACGGGTTCCCCTCGACACATAGTTCGACCGCGGCGATCGTGCCGTCGCCGGGGATCCGGATCAGGTCGATGTCGTTGAAAGCCAGGGCCCGCTGGTCACCGAACGCCGCGGAGACCGCGGCCCGCGGCTCGGTCGTGAACTGGTGCTGATCAATGGCGGACAGCGCGTCGGCCAGATCCGGCACGTCGACCTCGGCCAGGAAGCCGAGCCGGCCCAGGTTCACGCCGAGCACCGGCGTGCCGGTACCGGAGGCCAGCCGCATCGTCCGCAGCATGGTGCCGTCCCCGCCCATGCTGACCAGCAGGTCGGCGCGCTCCGCCATGGCCTGCGGGGTGCACACGGTGACATCCCCGGTGATCCGCTTGGTCTCCCCGTCCAGCCCGAGCACGGTCACGCCGCGGTCCCGGGCCCAGTCGGTGATGGTGCCCATCGCCGGGGCGGAGTCCCGGCCCGGGTGCAGCACCAGGCCCACCACGCTCATCATGCCCACTGGCCTGACCTCCTCACGACGCGATGTAGGCCCGCGCCCGGGCGGCCTTGACCGCGGCCGAGAGCGTGTCGATGTCGTAGGCGCCGTAGTGCCGCTTCCCGTTGATGAAGAACGTCGGGGTGCCCGACACGGTGCTCAGGTCGGCGGAGTCGACGTCTTCGGCGACCCGGGCCGCGCCGACGTGCTTCATGAGGTCCTCGGCGAACTTGTCGGCATTGAGGCCCAGTTCTCCGGCGTAGCGGACCAGGTCCTGCGGCTTGAGCGCATCCTGGTGGGTGAAGAGCAGGTCATGCATGTCCCAGAACGCCCCCTGTTTCGCCGCGGCCTCGGTCGCCTCCGCCGCCAGCTGGGCACGTGGGTGCACGTCGGCGAGCGGGAGATGCCGCCACACGTACCGGACGTCGCCGAAATCCGCGAGCAGTGTGCGGACGGCAGGCTCTGCCTGGCCGCAGTAGGGACACTCAAAATCACCATACTCAACGACAGTCACCGGCGACTCTCGCGGGCCGCGCAGGTGGTCGCGATCGGGATCGACCGGCACGGCGAGGTCGGTGATGACTTCCGCGGTGCCCAGGAGCGCCCGCAGCTTCAGCGGCTTGGGCAGCATCTCGGTCACCCGGAAGACGAGCCAGGTGAGCCCGGACGCGCAGAGCGCCGCGGACAGCACGCCGAGCTTGGCTTCCTGGAGCTGATCACCGTGGAACGCCAGCGAGGCGATGAGCAGCGACACGGTAAAGCCGATCCCGGCGATCGCGCCCGCCCCGGTGACCGAGGCCCAGCCGACCGGCGGGCTGAGCCGGCCCCGGCTGAGCCGGGTGACCAGCCATGTCGTGCCGGCGACGCCGAGCGGCTTGCCGACGACATAGCCGAGCAGGATGCCCAGCGTGATCGGCGAGGTGTATGCCCTGGCCAGGAAGCTCGGGCTGATGGTGACGCCCGCGTTGGACAGCGCGAACAGCGGCACGATGACGTAACTCGTCCACGGATGCAGGAACTGCTGAAGCCGCTCGTTGGGGGACAGGGCCAAGGAGAGCCCGGTGCTGGCCGACCGGGCCAGTTCCGGTGTCGGCTGCTCGCGGAACAGCCGGAACAGGTCCGTGGCCCGTTCCAGATCAGCCCGCGGGGCAGGGTAGGCGCAGGTCATCAGGCCGACCGCCAGGCCGTCCACGACCGGGTCGATGCCTGATTTGAACAGCGCGATCCACGCCGCGACCCCGAGCAGCGCGTAGAGAAGGCCATTGCGGAACCCAGCCCGCCGGGAGATATAGACCACGACCAGGATCAGCACGCCCATCACGAGGGCGGGGACCTTGATATGCCCGCTGTAGGCGAAGGTGATGATCCCGAGCGCGACCAGGTCATCGACGACCGCGAAGGTGAGCAGGTAGGCGCGGAGCCGGTCCGGGAAGCGCGGGCCGACCAGCGCCAGCATGCCCAGCGCGAAAGCGGTGTCGGTGGACATGGCCGCGCCCCAGCCGCGCGCCGACGGGCCGCCCGCGTTAGCGGCGAGATAGATGGCGATCGGCACGATCATGCCGCCGATGCCGGCCAGCAGCGGCAGGGCGACCCGGCGCCGGTCGCGCAGCTCGCCCATGTCGAACTCGCGGCGCGCTTCGAGCCCGACCACCAGGAAGAAGAACGTCATCAGCCCGGAATTGACCCAGCCGTGCAGATCCTGGGACACCCCGCCGTCGCCAAGGCGGATCATCAGGTGTGTCCGCCATAGGGCGTCATAGGACCCGGGATCAATGTTCACCCAGGCCAGGGCGATGACTGTGGCGGCGAGCAGGACCGCCGCGCTGCCGGTCTCGGTGCGCAGGAACTGCCGCAGCGGGGTTTCCAGGTTCCGGGCCCAGGCGGTGTGCCCGGAGAAGGTCGAGGCTGACGCCGCGGGTTCAGCCATTCACCGGTTCTCCTTTGCCGATCGCGGCGGCGACCTGTGGGCCGAGATGCGATTCCAGGTGGCGCAGCACGTCCAGGTGATGGCTGGCCCACAGGACGAGGAGGGCTCCCCGAAGTTCGGACTCCTCGCCGCTCACGACCGCATCACGCACGCACTGCAGGAGTTGCCGGCGGCCATCCGGGTCAGGGGGCTGCGGCCGGGGCACCGCTGTCCCGTTGACGATGGAATCGCCGAGCGTGACGTACCAGGAGCGTAGCCCTTGGATCTCCCGGTCGATGCTCACGCCGCAGCGCACCGCACCGGACCACGCCGGGCTTGCGTTGCCCACTCTGATCCCGGCTGGTACCGGCGTCCCGTCCGGTGCCGCGCCCGGGGTCGTGGTCCCATCGGGCACTGGCGCCGCGTCCGCTTCTGCCAGCCGTTCCTGTGCCGCCATCCGGCCCAGGGCGGCCATCGACCGCCCGGCGCGCAGTACCCGTCCAGCGCCCGCGACGATCCGCGCCGCGCTTTCCGGGTCCACTCGTTTCGCGGACCGTTCCGCCAGGTACTGGCGGAACGAGTCGTCCAGTTGGTGCACGGCGACCGTAGCGGTGTCCCCGGCGTGGTCTGGATCGGACGCCTGGTCACCCCCGGTCAACTGCTCCGCCGTAGCGGCGAAGTAATCCGCGGCCCGTGAGTAGGCGGCGGCGATGTTCTCCCGGAGCAGCCTCGCCGCGCCGCGCGGCCAGAACACCAGGCCGACGCCCAGGCTGACGGCGAAGCCGATCGCGACGTCCTCGATCCGGATCAGCCCCACCTTCCAGCCGACCGGCTGGATGATGTTGAACAGGATCAGGATGACGACGGTGAACGCGGCCTGGCCCGCCGCGAACGACACCACCCGCGGCGCGTAGGCGGCGATGAGCACCCCTACCGGGAGAAGCGCCCACAGCACCGTCTGGTTGCCGCCGACCGGGATGAGGATCGCCGCGCCGACCAGGATCCCGACGGCCGTGCCGGCGAGCGCGCTCAGGATGGACCTGCCGGTACCCAGCGCGTTCGAGCGCAGTACCGACAGCGTCCCGAGGACCACCCAGAAGGAGTGCTGGAGGCCGGATCGCTGGGCGATGAACACCGCGACGGCGAGCCCGGCCGTGCCCCGGACGGCGTTGCGGAACCACACCGACCGCGCGCTGGCGTGCTCGACGGCGAATTGCCGGACCGCCACGAGCGCCTCGCCGCCGCCGCTGGTGCTGGCCTCAGGCACCGGCGCGGTCCCGCCGGTGACGATGGCGGCGTAGCTGACCACCTGCCGGGTCGAATAGGAGATCGAGCGGCTGCGGAACGACCGCCCGAGCATCGATCCGAGGGCATGCTCGTCAGGGACCGGGGGGAGCTGTGAGATGCGCTGGGTGAGCGCCTGGACCATGGCCTCCTGCGCCTGGTCCAGCCGGCTGGTGTCGGGGACGTCGCCGTGCCCGGACAGGGCGGCCGCAGTGGCCCGCAGGGCTTCGGCGGCGGCCGCCATCGTCTCGCCGTTCTCCTCCTGGCACAGCTCAGGCCCGGCGGGTCCGGTCGCGGCGACCAGGTATTCCAGCAGCCACCGGATTTCATCGGCGAGCCCGGCCAGCGCGGCCGTCGGCCGGGTGGGCCCGGTCGGCTGGTGCGGTGTGCCCTGGAACTGGCCGGCCACGGTCTCGGCCGCCGCGCGGGCGGCGGTAATGCGCGCCTCGATCGCCTGCTGGTCCCCGGAGAACGCGCTGTCGGCCAGGTCCGCGAGGGCGGAGCAAGCCCGGGCCGCGTCGCTGCGCTGCGTCATCCGGGACCGTGGCGGCCACAGCAGCATGACCGCGCAGATCCCCGCACCTGCCGCCAGGCCGAAGCCGGCCAGCCGCCACGGGAGCGCGGACAGCGGCGCCGGGATCGCGACCGGCAGGACGAACAGGAGAACCGCAGCGGTCGAGCCGGCCGTGAAATAGCCGTTGATCACTCCAGAGAAGAGGATCACGAACCCAGCCACGGCCATGGCCCCGGTGGCGAGCCAGGCGTTCCCTGAGCACAAGGTCCCCACGACGATCAGGACGACCCCGGCCAGCGCCAGCGACAGGTAGGCGGTGAGACGGGACCGTGGGGCACCGCGGAAATCCACCAGCACCAGCATCGCGAAGGACCCGAAAGCGGCGAAGACCGCCGTCTGCGGCTGCTTGATCACCTGGTCGGCCAGCGCGAACATGGCAGGCATCACAATCGCCGCGCGCGCCGCGCTCTTCAGCGAGGTCAGCCCGGGATCTGAGATGGTCAGCCGCGGCACCTTCACGTCATGTCCTCACCTACCCGGCCCGGGGCCGGGCGTTGCTGCCGCTACGGGGAGTGCTCCTCGCGCCGCTGCGGCTCCGCAGGCTGGCGTGGATGCGGTTGCTGGGCGAGCGTCCCGAGGGCCGTTTCCTAGCCGTCCTCGTTGTCGGCCAGTACGTGCACGGCTGCCTCTTCCGCGCCCGCCGCGCCGCCGTCGATGCCGACGTCGCGGGCGAAAAGGTCGGGCTCCTCGTCGGGATGCGCACCCTCATCCGCCGCGACCAGCCGGCCGGACCTGGGATCGGGCTCGTTGTCCGCGAGGCCATCGTCGTCGTCCTCGTCGTCTTCGGCATAGGGGTCCGGCTCAGGCTCCTCCTCGGCCAGCAGCTGGTCGAGCGACTCGCCCGCCTGCGCCTCGGCCAGCGTGGTGCCGAAGCCCTCGCCGGCTGACCAGCGGTCAGGCGGGATGATCCCGGCGTCCAGCGGGTCGTCACCGGGGTCACCGTCCAGCGTGTCCGATGCGTCCAGCGTGCCGTCATCTTCAAGATTGTCGGATGGGTCGTAGATCTCGTCATCGGACATCTTTCGTCCCCACCCCCTCGGCGTAACCACTCGGCAGCATCATGGTGTCCAGGCTAGCGAAGATCGCGGCCGCCCCGCCCAGCGACGGTCCCCGGGTCTTCAGGAGCCGGGTCATACTGATGAGGTGCAGATCCGGATTGAAGCCTCGGGCTTCCCTGGGAGTTCGTGCGGTCCCAGCCCGGATTCTCCGGGCGGGTATCACGGCATCCAGGTCGGGGTCCAGCGCCGGAACCGGCGGGATGAACTGCTCGGCCTCGTGCCCGGGGATGCGCCGTCGGCCACCTGGACGGTGGACTGCACGGTCGTCCCGTCGCCGGCGGGTGCCGACCTGAAGGGCCCTTATATCCAGGGTCCGCCGGGCGGCCGGTTCATCTACCTGTCCTGGGGCACCGTCGACGACGCCGGGACATTCACCCTGTTCCGCCGGGCGAAGCTATGGCTCGATGCGATCCCGGCCACCGTGCTCGGCAGCGCCGCGGACCTGGGCCTGCTCGTCGGGCGCCTCGGCTTGACCGATGCCAGGGGAAACCCTGTGTGCGCGGCCGTACGGCCGCCCATGATCGAATGGTCGGCCGAGGCCGCTCGGTGATGCTGGGCCGGCGGCGGGCCAGGCCAGATCGCGGCCCAGCGCGCCTGGTGGTCCCGCGCACTTGGTCGCCCCGCACCTGGTGGCCCCGCGCACCCCTATGTCTGCCACTTGATCGCCGCACGCCGGCTGGCTGACAGGTAGCCGTGGCCGGCGAACCAGCGAGCTGACTCCTCAATGGCCTCGCGGGCCGGCCGTGAGGTGTAGCCGATCTCCGTGCGGGCACGCTGGTCGCTGAAGATCATTTTGGTGGTGGACAGGCGCGCGGCGTCCAGCGGCACGTGCGGCTCCCGCCGCAGCAGCCGTCCTTCGATCAAGCCGGAGGCCGCGCCCGCCGCGAGCACCAGCCCGCGCGGAACCTCCAGGCGGGGCATGGGCAGGCCCGTGCACTGGGCGAGGGCCTGCAGGATCGCCCGCATCGACAGGTTTTCGCCGCCGAGGATGTAGCTCCGGCCCCGGCTGCCGCGTTCCAGCGCGGCCAGGTGGCCCAGCGCCAGGTCATCGACGTGGGTGACGTTCATGGCCGTGCCGGTGAACCCGGGCATCTTGCCGGTGAGGAAGTCGAGCACGAGCCTGCCGGTCGGCGTGGGGCCCACGTCGCCGGGCCCCAGCGGGAAGGTCGGCAGCACGATGCGGACATCCAGCCCTTCGGCCGCCGCTCTGAGCGCCTCATGCTCGGCGATGAACTTGCTCCGTTTGTAGTGGCCGGACAGCTGCGAGCGGCCGGGGCGGCACGTCTCGTCGGCCGGCCGGCCCAGCTCCGTGTCACCTGGCCCGAGGACGCCGATAGTCGAGGTGTAGACCAGCCGCTCGCATCCAGCCGCGCGGACGGCGTTAAGCACGTTGACGGTCCCGCCGACGTTGACGTCATAGAAGATCCGGGGGTCGCGCGCCCAGAAGCGGTAGATGGCCGCCAGGTGGAACACGAAGCGGGCGCCTTCGCAGGCGGCCCGGACGGCAGCGGAGTCCCGGATGTCCGCGACCGCCCGCCGCACGTCGATGTCCCGTAGGTTGCGGTCATCAGCATCTGGTTCGACCACCGCGACGACTTCCGCGCCCCGCGCGTGCACCGCCCGGGTGACCGCGGACCCGATGAACCCGGAAGCGCCGGTAATCACCACCTGGTCCCCGGGCCCGATGCGGGCGGTGCCGGTCATCTGGGGGAAATGCGGCGGACGGGCCTCCGCCGCGTCGCCGGGTTGGCTGCTCATCCTCGTGCCCGCCCTTCGCCCAGTCCGCCAGCGCGGCCCTCATCAGGTTGCGGCGACCGCCGCCAGAATCGCGAACAGGAACGTGGCTACGGCGGCCACGCCGTGCGCGGCCGGGATGAGGGTGGCCAGGCGCACCGTGGGCCTGCGCGCTGAGGCCGGCCGGGCGGCGAGCATGCTGGCCAGCATGTCGTCGACGAGCCGGCTGGTCAGCGCCTCGTCGGAGAGTGCCTGAGCCAGCATCTCGCTCGGGCCGCGCCCACCGGGACCGTCATTCTGCGCAGCGGCGGGCGGCCCTGCTCCGGCTCCGGCGCGTCGTGCCGGATAGGGAGTCCACACCGCCACGATGGAAATGCCGAGCCCGATCGCCGGGGTGAGGAAACAGATGGCCAGCCAGGCCAGGGCCGCCGAACCTGCGGCCAGGAAGCTGATCCAGCCGACGAACCCGGTGAAGGCCAGCCCCGCGTGCCCGAAAATCACCCACCGGGGCACGCCACCGGGCTCGGCGCGCGCCCGGCGCGCGCCACCACCAGCGATCCACCTGGTCAGCATGTAGGCACCCAGGCCCTCGGCAATCAGCCAGCTGATCAGCGCGGCGAAGGCAATACGGCGGCTGCCCGCAGAGCCCGGCGCAGCGTCCCGGGCCGCGAGCAGGCAGCCGTGCACGCGGCCCGCCGCCGGGCCGGCCATGGCCGTGACGTAGCTGCACATAGTCCCTGCCATCACCGTGCACTGGCATCCTCGTTGCGATTTTCCGCTATTACTCACAGGATGACATCGTGCGCGATATCTCCAAGCCCGCTGACATGATCGAGCAGGTCGTCGAGCGATGGCAGCGGTTCCTCGCCAGCGACCTGCCGGAGGGACTCGACGGGTTGCTGGCGGACGACGTCGTGTTCTACTCGCCGATTGTCTACACGCCGCAGCGTGGCAAGGACATAACGGCGCTGTACTTGCAGGCGGCGGCGCGGGCGCTGCCTGGCGATGCTGTCGACGGAGCGTTCCGGTACACCAAGAAGATCCTGGCCGGCGACATCGCGGTGCTTGAGTTTGAGACGACCGTCGATCGCAAGTACGTCAACGGCGTCGACATCATCCGCTGCGACGACGCGGGGCGCATCGTGGAGTTCCGCGTGATGATCCGGCCACTTCAAGCCGTCAACGCCGTTCACGAGCAGATGCGCGCCGCGCTCGCATCGATGCCGCCATAGCCGCGCTGCTGTCCGGTGGCTGACCTGACGAGCGACTGGCTCTGGGAGATCGCCGACGGTGGATCCGGGATTAGCCGAGGTCGAATTCTCCGTCACGAACGCCAGCGGTGAATGCCTCCCACTCACCAGGGGTGAAGATCAGCTTCGGGCCGCCCAGGTCCTTCGAGTCGCGAACTGCGACGATCCCTTGCAGGTTGCTGGCGACCTCCACGCAGTTGCCGCCGGTTCCGCCGCTTCGGGTGCTCTTGCGCCACGCGGCGCGGGACAGGTCTTGGATGGCCATCCCGCACCTCCTCTCTTACGCGAACTCGGCAGCGATGGCCTTGATGAATACCACCGACTCCCGGGGTGACAGCGCAGTCGCCCGCAGGTGATCGAAGATCTCGCTGTAGCGCCCGATTTCCTGCGCTTCTTCCAGATACAGGCTACTTGTGTCGGTCTCCAGGTACACGACGTCCGGGTCTCCCTGCTCAGGGAAGGAGAGCAGCACGAATGGGCCGAGCATGGCGATGTGTGCCCCGACGCTGAACGGCAGCACTTGAAGTGTGACGTTGGTCTGCCTGGCTGTTTCGGCCAGCCTCATCAGCTGTGCGTGCATAACGTCCCGGCCGCCAACGAGCCGCCGTAGCACGGCCTCATCCAGGATTGCCCACAGCTGAAACGGCCGGTCTCTTGATGTGACCAGCTCCTGGCGCCGCATGCGGACCGCTACGCGCCGGTCGATTTCCTCGGGTTCGATTGTCACCCAGGCCGCAGTGAGCACCGCGTGAGCGTAATCAACGGTCTGCAGCAGGCCGGGGACCAACTGGGACTCATAGGTGCGGATGGCCGCGGCGTCGGCTTCCAGGTCGACGTAGACCTCGAAGCCGTCAGCCAGAACGTCGGCGTAGGAGTGCCACCAGCCACGGCGGCGCGCCTCTCTGGCCAGTTTGGTGAGCGCTTCCCGCTGACCGCCGGTGACGTCGTATATGTCCAGGATGTCAGCGACGTCACCGTGGTGTGCCCGCGAGCGGGCGGTTTCCACGCGCCACAGCTTCGATACTGACCAGCCCAGCCGGTCAGCCACGTGTTCGCGGCTCAGCCCGGACATCTCCCGCAGCCGCAGCAACTCTGCCGCAAGCCGGCGACTCCGCGCGGACGGGCTCGGCAACGACTAGCCTCCTCATCCCTGGCGATCTTGCGCCCGCCTCACTTTAGCGATCTCCAGGCTGCACGGCATCGAGTTACTTATGTCGATTGCATTTTTGCAATATCGCAGTTATGTTGTATCGCGAACTTGTGATCCTGCGTCTGCATCACCCCGGCGCTAGACGGGACCCTGGCAGCAGGCGCGCATTCACCAGGTTGGAGACAGGAGACGCAGCATGGGCGAAACGGCCACAACCTCATCGGTCACCTGGTCTCGCGTCTTCGTAGCCACCCCTCCACACGTCCCCGAGGCACGCCGCTTTCTCGCCCGCATTCTGGTCGGCCGTTCAGCGGCCGACGATGCCGTGTTGTGCCTAGGCGAGTTAGCCGCCAATGCGGCGATCCACAGCCGGTCGCGGGATGGTGGTCAGTTCACCGTCCGCGCTCAGCTCGGCGGGGGCATCCTCCGTGTCGAAGTTGGCGATGAGGGCGGGCCCTGGGTCCAGCCCGCAGGCCCGCCCGACGGGCAGCACGGGCGCGGGCTACTCATCGTCAGCCAGCTGACCCGGGCGTGGGGACGCAGCGGCGGCAGCGACACGGGCTGGACGGTC
>Ga0265338_10006753_pt1 | contig 14480 bp, 11 predicted proteins | sample 42126metaG_FD_193579 | JGI IMG/M metagenome (GOLD analysis project Ga0265338, IMG submission 193579) | Rhizosphere microbial communities from Carex aquatilis grown in University of Washington, Seatle, WA, United States - 4-21-26 metaG | ecosystem: Host-associated > Plants > Roots > Rhizosphere... | reverse complement strand
TTTACCCTGGCTGCCTTCACCAAAAATGAGAACGTCCCCGGCCTTGACCTGAACCTCGCCAGGACTCGTAACGTATTCGCCGACACCTCCCTTCAAAAACAAAAAGCCCAAGCCCTCCCGTTTAGAGCTCCATTCCTCCGGAGTCATTAAGCGAACCAATCTTAAAGCAAGATGTTCTTCAACAATCACCGGGCGGCTCCATGGCAAGGTTCATACAAAAACTTCATGCAGAGCGTTGGCTGTATCTCGGTATGAAAATCCGGAAACGCATTTGCGCTCTGCCCCAAGGCATTCCGTCCCAATCGGGGGAAATGCTGTAGGTCAAAATCCTGTTGTTTGGGTCCAATAACTTCCACTAAACCTCCGAATTCCATTAATACGAAAAAAGTGACAAAGTGACGTGTTGTAGTTGATTCTGACTTCAGTATTAAGTTGGGCCAGTAACTTGAATAATCCTGCAATTCAAATTAAACCAGATTAGGGCCTAATCGTCTATACATATTTGAGACATGGAAATACACTATTCGGCAGCGCAGCCGTTTGGATTTATCTTAAGTTGTTAGACGAAAATAAGATACAATTTCAATGTATCGGAAGGCGTTCCATCACGCCGAAGCCGATAACCGGGATAGCAAGCGCCCATTCTACAGCTTGTTTCAGCACCAACAGTTGCTCGTTTCTTTCAACCACCCTGTCCAGGCAAGATTGATCCTCCGGTGGAAGTCCTGTGGACATGGCATATACAGCATATTGGATTTTAATGCAGGCAAAGTTTAGCGAAGCACGACAACAGATCCGCTTTCCGTCGGTGGTCAAACCATGGCGGCGGGTATGCTTACGCCGCCAGAACGGGCCGATGGTATTGGTCGCTTCATCCAGCCAATCGGATCAAAATTGGACCCGCTTCCCTGGCTCAGTTGTTCTCATCAAGGCAGAGTTCATCTTTACTTCACCCACATTTGCCAGAATGGATTGACAGTAAAGTCGCCCGTGACTTCGCCCAAGTGTCCCAACGATGGTGGCGTATCTGGGTTTTGATAAAAAACTGCTGGCGCGCGAGGCGGGCTGTTGTATCGTCCTTTCTTGGTTTTTAACCGACACGACAAATGGAACCGCAAGCTGACATTGCACTGATTGGGCTGGCCGTGATGGGCCAGAATTTGATTTTGAACATGAACGACCACGGCTTCACCGTGGTGGCCTTCAACCGCACCGTTTCCAAGGTGGACGATTTCCTCAACACGGCCGCCAAGGGCACCCGGGTCATCGGCGCGCACTCGCTTTCGGAAATGGCCGCGCTGCTTAAAAAGCCGCGCCGGGTGATGCTGATGGTCAAGGCCGGCGAGGCGGTGGATGAATTCATCGAGCATCTGCTGCCATTGCTGGAACCGGGCGACATCATCATTGACGGCGGCAATTCGCTGTTTGAAGACACGAATCGCCGCACGAAATATGTCGAAAGCAAGGGCTTGCTCTACATCGGCACCGGCGTGAGCGGCGGCGAGGAAGGCGCGCGACACGGTCCGAGCATCATGCCGGGCGGTTCGCCCGCCGCGTGGCCGCATGTGAAGGGTATTTTTCAGGCCATCGCCGCCAAGGTGGACGGCGCGCCGTGTTGTGACTGGGTGGGCGAGAACGGTGCGGGTCATTACGTGAAGATGGTTCACAACGGCATTGAGTACGGAGACATGCAGTTGATTGGCGAGGCCTATAACATTTTGAAAAACGGCCTCGGCCTGTCCGCGCCGGAGTTGCACGAGGTTTTTGCCGAATGGAACCAGGGCGAGCTCGACAGCTATCTCATCGAAATCACGCGGGACATTTTCGCCTTCAAAGACACCGACGGCACGCCGTTGGTGGACAAAATCCTGGATACGGCCGGCCAGAAGGGCACCGGCAAGTGGACGGTGCAAAGCAGCGCGGATTTGGGGATGCCGATCACGCTCATTGCCGAGGCGGTTTATTCCCGTTGCGTTTCCGCGATGAAAGACGACCGGGTAAAGGCGGCAAAGAAATTGAAGGGACCCAAACCCTTGATGAGCGTCGCCAAGAGTGCTGAAAAGAAAAAGCAATTTATTGCCGACATTCGCGACGCGCTTTACGCCTCAAAAATCATCAGTTATGCGCAGGGTTACATGCTCATGCGCGCCGCCGCCACGGAACACAAATGGAACCTCAACTACGGCGGGATCGCGCTCATGTGGCGCGGCGGCTGCATCATCCGCTCGCGTTTCCTGGGCAAGATCAAGGAAGCCTTTGACGGCAATCCGAAGCTTACGAATCTGCTGCTCGACAATTATTTCCGGGGCGAAATCAAGCGCTGCCAGAAGAGCTGGCGCAACGTCGTGGCGGCCGCCGCCAAAAAAGGGGTTCCCGTGCCCGCGTTCGGCACCGCGCTGGCGTTTTACGATCAATATCGCAGCGCCGTGTTGCCGGCGAACTTGTTGCAGGCGCAGCGCGATTATTTCGGCGCGCACACCTACGAACGGGTGGACAAACCGCGCGGCGAATTTTTCCACACCAACTGGACCGGCCGCGGCGGCACGACCGCTTCCAGCTCTTACAACGCCTGATCCTCCGCCGTGGACGCTTTTACCTCAGAAAAGCGTTGGACGGAAAGATTCAACGGCGTCAGGGGTCTGGCGTGGCTGGACTCAAACTGGGCCGGCCTGGCGGTGCTGCCGGAGGGCACCACCATCAATTATCCCGGCCGTCGGGTTAATCCGACGCCGTCCTGGACTGGTCGCCCACCAGGTTGACCGTGTTTGGGGAGGCGGCCATGACGACGGCTTTCGAGAACCATCCGCCCGACTCCATTTGTCTGGTGGAGCGGGACACTTCTGAATTTGGGGTCGGCTATTTCGGTCATTCCCCGGGCTATGGTGTCGAGTTGATGCAATGGATCGGCAACGATTACCGGCCGGTCTACCTGATTGGCCATGGGCCGCTCCAGAACGGATTGTTTGGCATCCAGCTTTTGAAACGGTTGTCGTTCGGGCCGCCGCCTGATGCGGAAAATATTGTTTTGCAAAACTCCGCGCTTCCGCATTGAATGATCGAAACCATTTGCCAACGTGATTCATGAGTTTCATCAAACCGATGCTATGCTTTTGGGGAGCGCCAGCGTCCGAACCGCGGAGGGTGCATGGTCCTGGAGTAGTGAAATGATTAAAGTTCCGGATTGTTATTTATGAAAAGACCGGCCCTGGCATTTTTTATTCTATCCATGAGCGCGAAACTGGCTTTGGGCGATGCCCCCAACAACCTCGGCATCTTTTCCGATCAAGCGGACATCGGCAGCGTGGCCAATGCCGGTTCGGTCAGTTTCGACCCGGCGAATGGCGAATATCTCATCGCCGGTGGCGGCGAAAACATGTGGTTCACCAATGACGCGTTCCATTATGTCTGGGTAAAAATGTCGGGCGACCTGAGCCTTGCGGCGGACATCAAGTTTCAGGGCACGGGCGGAAACCCGCATCGCAAGGCCTGTCTGGTCATCCGCCAGTCGCTGGCCCCGGATTCGGCATATGTGGACGTGGCCCTGCACGGTGTGGGGTTGACCGCGCTGCAGTACCGGGAAACCCCCGGCGATACGACCCGCGAAATCCAGTCCAACGTGTCCGGGCCGGCGCGGATGCGAATCGAGAAACACGGCGATTACATTTCCATGTCCGTGGCCGCCAGCGGTGATGCCGTCAGTCCCGCGGGCGCCATGTACCGGATTCCCTTCCAGGAGCCATTTTTTGTCGGCCTCGGCGTTTGCGCACACGACAACAAAACCATTGAACGCGCGGTGTTTTCGAACGTCGAGCTCAAGCCGATTCCGGCGGCGGCAACGGATGCCAGGGCCATGATTGAAAGCACGCTGGAGACCATTGCCGTCGCCTCGGCGGACCGGCAGGTGGTTTATCATACACCGGACCACATTGAGGCGCCGAACTGGTCGCGGGACGGAAAGTATTTTCTCTTCAACAGCAAAGGACGGATTTACAAACTGCCGGTCACGGGCGGCACGCCGGAGCTGCTCGACACCGGCAGCCAGACCCATTGCAACAATGATCACGGCCTTTCGTCCGACGGAAAGCAACTGGCCATCAGCGACCAGACCCAGGACGGGAAATCGCGCGTTTATGTGCTGCCGGTCACCGGTGGCAAACCGCGATTGATTACGCCGCTCGCGCCTTCGTACTGGCACGGCTGGTCGCCCGACGGCAAAACCCTGGCGTATTGCGGCGAGCGCAACGGTGAATTTGACATTTATACCATCCCGGCCGGCGGCGGTAAGGAAAAGCGATTGACGACGGCACCGGGGCTGGATGACGGCCCGGATTATTCACCGGATGGGAATTACATATACTTCAATTCCGAACGGACCGGTTTGATGCAAATCTGGCGCATGAAACCGGATGGTTCGGACCAGGAACAAATCACGACGGATGATTACAACAACTGGTTCGCGCATCCGTCGCCGAACGGCCGGTGGATTGTTTTTATTTCCTATGCCAAAGATGTAAAGGGCCACCCGCCGGGGCAGGACGTGATACTCCGGCTCATGTCGCTCTCCGACCGGAAAATCCAGGTATTGGCGAAATTATATGGCGGACAGGGGACGATCAACGTACCGTCCTGGTCGCCGGACAGCCGGAACATCGCGTTTGTCAGTTATCAATTGATTTATCCCTGAATTATGGCTACGAAAAAATATCTCGTTGAGTTCATCGGCACGTTCTTTCTGGTACTGGCCGTCGGCATGAATGTCATTGATCCGGGCAGCGCGGGGCTGGCGCCGCTGGCCATTGGTGCGACCCTGATGGTGATGGTGTATGCGGGGGGTCACGTGTCGGGCGGCTATTACAATCCGGCGGTCACCCTGGCGGTCTGGTTGCGTGGCCGTTGTCCGCAGGCGGAAGTCCTTCCGTACATCGGTTCACAGTTCGCCGGCGGCATCGTGGCGGCCATGATTGTGCTGTTGCTTAAAGGAGATCCGTCGGTGACGCCTCAGGATCTGGATATTTTCCCGGCGCTCGTGGCCGAATTGTTGGGAACCTTTGCCCTGGCCTACGTCGTATTGAACGTCGCCACGGCGAAAGCCACGGCCGGCAATTCCTATTACGGCCTCGCCATTGGATTCACGGTCACCGTGATGGCGTTTGCCTTCGGCGGCGTTTCCGGCGGTGCTTTCAACCCCGCCGTCGCTCTCGGCATTACCGTCATGCATCTGGCCAAGACCGCCAACCTGTGGATTTACCTGGTCGCCAATTTCGCCGGCGGCGCGCTCGCGGCCGTGACGTTCCGGTTCATCAATCCGGAAGACAAATAAATCTCCGGTTGCCACCGTCCGTGTCGCTTCCCGATTTTCTTCGTTCGCAACCGGACGGCACCCTGTTGTCGGTGAAATTGCAACCCCGTGCGTCCACCGATGAAATCGTGCCGCATGGCGGGACCGGCGCCGAATTGCGAATCAGGGTAACCGCGCCCCCCGTGGACGCCGCCGCCAACGAGGCCTTGATTCGATTGCTGGCCGAACGGCTCGATTGCGCCCGTGGCCGGGTCGAACTGCTGCGCGGCCACAAATCGCGTCACAAGATTGTCAAACTCCACGGGTTCACTGCGGAAGCCGTTCTGGGGCGGTTAGAGCGGTTTCAAAAATAATGTAGCCGGCAAGATGGTTTGGGCTAATCGGATTGCGCGCCAGCGTCTGGGACTGCGGCGGCAATCCCGAAACTTTCGGGAGACGCCGCTTTGGAAGCAACCGTAGAACCATCAGGTATCTACTCGCATTGCCTTGCGTCACCCCGGATCGAAAGCGGTGTCGCAGCCACCGCAGTCCAAAACCTCGCGGAATTTTCCGATCGGGCTTCAGAGCCAGGCCACAGCTTTATTAAAAATGCTCTACAATCCGGCCGTAATTCCGTGGAAATCCGTGGCGTGAATGAATTTGCGGTCACCCGGCCCGGCAGGATTCCATAACGGGCTGCCGCGATGTGGATTGTCCAATTTGAAGACAAGTGGTTGCGAGCTGGAGGTTAATAATAATTGATGATGGAGAAATCGGCGATAAAGGCACCTAACCTGCTATGCATTCATGAACCTGAATTGCTTCATCATGGCCGGGTGTAATTAAAAAACTGGGTGTTGACACATGAATGCAACCCATTTCAAAAAAAAGCCTTTGTCGGAAAACATTCGTTCTGCCAGGAACGGGCAGGCCGTGGACGGTTTGACCGAGTCAAAAACCGCCGGTGCGCCTGCCGGGCTTGCGGAGGAAAATGCGCGACTGGCGCTGGAAAACGCGCAACTCACCCTGGAGCGGGATTCGTTGCGGAAGCTGATCGACAGCCTGCCTGATAGGATTTACATCAAGGACCGGCAGAGCCGGTTTTTGGTCAACAACCCGGCGCACGTGCAGGCTTTGGGCGCGACTTGCCAGGACGAAGTGATTGGCAAAACCGACCTTGATATTTTCCCCGCGGAAATGGCCAGACAGAAATTCAACGACGAACAGGCGTTGATGAAATCAGGCCAGGCGCTGGATCGGGAAGAAAGTGCGGTGAATCCACGAACCGGCGAAACCCACTGGCTTCAAACCACCAAGGTGCCGTTACGGGACAAGCAAGGGGTGGTGGTGGGTCTCATGGGCATCAGCCGGGACATTACGGAGCGGAAATTGGCGGAGGAGGACCTGCGCCGGGCGCGCACGGAACTGGAGAAACGGGTAGCCGAGCGCACCGCCGAGATTATTCAGGAGCGCCGCCTCTTGCGCACCCTGATTGACAACCTGCCGGATTGCATTTACGCCAAGGACGCCGCCGGTCGAAAAACGATGGCCAATGCGGCGGATCTGAAAAACCTCCGCTGCAAAACCGAAGCCGAGGCGGTTGGTAAAACGGATTTCGATCTCTTTCCGCCGGACGTCGCCAAAAAATTCTGGGCCGATGACCAAAAGGTGATTCAGGGCCAGCCGGTCATCAACCGGGAGGAGTATTTAGTCAATGACGCGGGCGAGAAACGCTGGCTGTTGACCAGCAAGTTGCCGTTGCGTGATGAGAATGGAAAAATCACCGGTCTGGTGGGTATTGGCAGCGACATCACGGATCGCAAGCTGGCGGAAGAGGCGCTGGCCCGGGAACGTTCCCTCCTGCGCACCCTGATCGACAACCTGCCGGATTGTGTCTATGCCAAGGACGCGGCTGGCCGGAAAATTCTGGCCAATCCGGCCGACCTGATAAACCTTCGCTGCAAAACGGAAGCCGAGGCCATCGGCAAAACGGATTTCGAACTGTTCCCGCGGGACATCGCCGAAAAATTCTGGGCTGACGACCAGAAGGTGATCCAAGGCGTGCCGGTGATCAACCGGGCGGAGTACGTTCTGGATGAGAACGGCGGGAAACGCTGGCTGCTCACCAGCAAACTGCCGTTGCGCGATCAAGATGGGACAATTGCCGGACTGGTCGGCATCGGCCGGGACATCACGGAACAGAAGGAAGCGGAGGATGCGCTCCGCGACAGCGAGACCAAATTACGCCAGTTTACGACCCAGCTGGAGCGGAGCAATCGCGAGCTGCAGGATTTTGCCTATGTGGCTTCGCACGATTTGCAGGAGCCGTTGCGGAAAATTGTGGTATTTGGCGAACGCCTCAAGGATCAGAGCGGCGAAAAGCTGGGCCCGGAATCGCGCGATTATCTGGAACGGATGCAGCGGGCGGCGGCGCGCATGCAAACGCTGATCAATGATTTGCTGACGTTTTCACGGGTCACCACCAAGGCCCGGCCGTTCACCCAGGTTGATCTGGCGGAAGTCACCCGGGAAGTCGTCACCGATCTGGAGGGACGGATTGAGCTGGTCAAGGGCCGGGTCGAAGTGGAAACGCTGCCGCTGATTGACGCGGATGCGCTTCAAATGCGGCAACTGTTGCAAAATTTGATTGGCAACGCCCTCAAGTTCCGCCGCCCCGAGGCGCCGCCCGTGGTGAAGATCGCGGCGCAAATCATTGCCGACCCTTCGCCGGAGGCCGGTGCCGGAGGCGCGAGGAAATTGTGCCGGTTGACGGTCAGTGACAATGGCATTGGCTTTGATGAAAAATATCTCGACCGGATTTTTAACGTGTTTCAACGGTTGCACACTCGTAACGAATATGAAGGCACGGGCATGGGGCTCGCCATCGCACGAAAAATTGTGTTGTACCACCGCGGCGAAATCACCGCCACCAGCAAACCCGGCGAGGGGACGACGTTCATCGTGACGTTGCCGGTGACCCATCCCCAGGAGCATCAAAACAAAGGAGAAAATAATGAATAAGGAAGGAAAAATGATTACCATACTATTGGCCGATGACGATCCGGATGACCGCCAGTTGACCCGTGACGCGTTCGCGCAAAACCGGCTGGCCAACGAACTTCATTGTGTCGAGGACGGGGAAGAATTGTTGAATTATTTGCATCGGCGGGGTCGCTACGAGAATTTACGCGACAAGGCCCTGCCGGGGTTGATCCTGCTCGACTTGAACATGCCGCGCAAAGATGGACGCGAGGCGCTCAAGGAAATGAAGGCGGACCCGATTTTACGGCGGATTCCCGTCGTCGTCCTGACCACTTCGAAGGCGGAGGAGGACATCCTTCGCAGCTACGATCTGGGCGTGAACTCCTACGTCACCAAACCCGTCACGTTCAAATCATTGGTCGAGTTGATCAAGGTTCTGGGGCAATACTGGTTTGAAGTGGTCGAATTGCCGAAGGATGAAGGATGATTTAATCCCGCGTATGCCAGCCGCTCCTGTCAGAGTCCTGTTGGTGGATGACGATGAGGATGATTATATCATCACTCGCGATCTGATTTCACAAATCCGGGACCATCGGTATCAGCTCGAATGGGTGGATAATTATGATGCCGCCCTGACCGCGCTGCACCGGCACGAACACGACATCTGCCTGCTGGACTTTCGTCTCGGCAGCCGGACGGGTCTGGAATTGTTGCAGGAATCCAGGTCGCTCTCGGGACGGCTGCCCATGATTTTGCTGACCGGGCAGGGCGACCACGAGATTGATATGGAGGCCATGAAGGCCGGCGCCGCTGACTATCTCATCAAAGGCCAGCTTGACGCCGACAAGCTGGAACGCGCCATCCGCTACGCCATCGAAGGCCAACACGCCGAGGAACGCCTCCGCCGGGAACGCGACCTCATCGGCCGCATCATGGAGACAAGCCCGGTGGGCATCGTGGTTGCCGATGAAACGGGTAAAATCAACTTTGCCAACCTTCAGGCGGAAAAAATTCTTGGTCTGACCAAGGAGGTGGTGGCGCGGAAGAGCTGCAGTGTTTTGGACTGGCGCCTGACGGATGTGGAAGGCAATCCCCGATCCGGATCGTCATCCTCGTTGAAACAAATCCTTGATTCCGGCCAGCCGGTGCATGACGCCTGTTACGCCCTTGACGCCGGCGCGCCCGCGGGGGCCGGCCCCGCCTCCCGGGGTCGCGTTCTGCTCTCGGTAAATGCCGCGCCGCTGTTCAACGCCGGCGGCAAAATTGACGGCATGGTGGTCTCGGTCGAGGACATCACCGCGCGGCTGGCGCTGGAAGCGCAACTGCGGCAATCCCAGAAAATGGAATCCATCGGTCAGTTGGCCGCCGGAGTGGCGCATGACATCAACAATATTTTGACCATCATCCAGGGACACACCGGGCTGTTGCTCAACGTGGCGGCGCTGGACGCGGATTCGGTGAAATCCCTGAAACAGATTTCCGCCGCTTCGGAACGCGCCGCCGGTTTCATTCGGCACCTGCTCTTGTTCAGCAGCAAACAGGTTTACCGGACCAAGATGCTGGACCTCAACGCCGTCCTGCATAATTTGGAGTCCATGCTGCCGCGGATGCTGGGCGAGCAGATCACGTTGGAAATTCGTGGTGGTTCCGATCTGCCGCGCATCGCCGCCGATGTCGCCATGGTCGAGCAGATTGTAATGAACCTGGCGGTCAACGCGCGGGACGCCATGCCCAAGGGGGGCAAACTTCTGATCGAGACTTCCGTCGTTGAAATCAACGGCGCCTATGTGCAATCGCATCCCGAGGCGCACGCCGGCCGGTTCGTTTGCCTGACCGTCATCGACAACGGGTGCGGGATGGAACGCAGCGTCCGGCAACGGATTTTTGAACCATTTTTTACCACCAAGGAGGTGGGGAAAGGGACCGGACTGGGGCTGGCCACCGTTTATGGCATCGTCAAACAACATCGTGGCTGGCTGGAAGTCCAAAGTGAGCTCGGCGTAGGCACCACTTTCAAGGTGTTCCTGCCGGGGGCCGGTGAAGCCGGCCATCTGTTGGCCACTTCCAAACCCGAATCCGAAACCGTCCAGGGAGGACGGGAAACCATTCTGTTGACTGAGGATGAGCCGGACCTGTTGAAGTTGACGCAGGAGGTGCTCGAACAATATCACTATCGCGTGCTGCCGGCGGCCTCCGGCGCCGAGGCGTTGCGGGTTTGGGATGAACATCACGGGCAGATTGATTTGCTCCTGACGGACATGATCATGCCCGGTGGCATGACGGGTGACCAACTGGCGGCGGAGTTGAAACGCCGTAAACCCAGCCTCAAAATCATTTATGCCAGCGGTTACACCTCCGCCTTTATGGGCAAGGATTTTGGTCAGGACGATATGACCTTTCTCGCCAAGCCCTATCAACCGCATCAGGTGGCACAACTGATTCGGGATACCCTCGACGGTTTCCGGAAAGATCCCTGCCCGCCACCAATCCCGGCCCAGGGAAGCTCGGCGCCGGTGAGCGTTCCTGTGTGAGCAGCGTGCCTCGGAAATCGTAGAAGCCTCGTTACTACTGCCCTGCAAAAAGTTGGAATAACATTGTCAGTTTTTCCGCTGACCGACCACTTATGCATGGTATGATGACCATCAAAACAATGTCCTTCGGGCAGACCAACGACGCCGAACTGGTGGGTGCGACCATGGCCGGAAATCGTGACGCATTTGGGCAAATCGTCGCGCGGTATCAATCGCTCATCTGTTCGCTGGCTTACAGTGCCACCGGCAGCTTCGGCCAAAGCGAGGATCTGGCCCAGGAAACCTTCATCACCGCATGGAAACACCTCAGCCACCTGCGCGAACGCGATAAGCTCCGCGCCTGGCTTTGCGGCATTGCCCGCAACCGGATCAACAGCTTTCTCCGCCGGGAAGGCCGCGAGCCGGTCCGGGACGCGGAGCCGCTCGAAAATCTCGCCGAATCGCACGCCCCCGAGCCGCTGCCATCCGATTACGTCATGAGCCGGGAGGAGGAGGCCATCCTCTGGCGTTCACTTCAAACCATTCCCGAAACCTATCGCGAACCCCTGGTGCTGTATTACCGCGAACACCAGTCCGTCGAGCGCGTGGCGCAGGCGTTGGGATTGAGCGAGGAAGCCGTGCATCAACGGCTGTCGCGCGGCCGGAAACTGTTGCAGGAACAGGTGCTGGCGTTTGTGGAAGGCGCGCTGGCGCGGACAACGCCGGACAAGGCCTTCACGCTGGCGGTCATGGCCTCGCTGCCTGCGCTCACCTTTTCCGCCAAGGCCGCGACGCTGGGCGCCGCCGCCAAAGTTGGCACCACCGCCAAAACCGCCGGAGTGATGGGCGGGTTTGGCGTGCTTCTCGGCCCGCTGGCCGTGTTTTTGCCCAATTATATTGCCTATCGCGTCACCCTCGCCGGGGCAAATTCAGATGAGGAACGCGCTGGCATCAAGTCCATTTTCGGCAAGCTCGGCATGATTACTTTGGGATTATTCATTCCCATCGCGGCCATGGTCTTGTGGATGTTGCGGAATCAAACGGACCGTTCGTTTTTTTCCGGCCTCTTCGCCTGCATTCTGGTCCTGATTTTTCTGCCGACGATGTTTGCCCTGACCTTCACCTCGAAGCAGAAAAGTCGTGAATATTATACGCGGATTCTGGCGCGGGAATATGCGGGGGTTTTTCCAAAATCAGCGTGGGAATATCGCAGCCGGTTGAGCCTGTTCGGGCTGCCGCTCGTCCATATCCGTATCGGCGACCGGTTTGCCATCTTGAAAAAACCGGTCAAAGCATGGGTTGCCGTGGGCAACTCTGCGGTGGGCGGGTTCTTTGCGTGTGGCGGAATGGCGATTGCGCCGTTGAGCCTCGGCGGTTTGTCCATCGGCGTGTTGTCACTGGGCGGTTTGTCCGTGGGGATCTTTGCCTTCGGCGGCATCGCCTTGGGCGTCTGGGCGTTATTTGGCGGGCTTGCCCTCGGTTGGCAGGCCTTTGACGGCTGTTTTGCCATCGCGTGGAGTGCGGCCGTCGGAGTATTTGCGTTGGCACACGATTTTGCCCTCGGTCACTTTGCCATCGCAGTGCAGGCCAACAACGAGGTCGCCAGACGCTTCATCGAACCCAATTTGTTCTTCCGCGGTGCTGAGTTTGTGAATCACCACTGGCTCTGGCTGAATTTGTTTTGGGTGATTCCGTTCTTTGTCCTATGGCGCATTTCGCTCCGCGCCAAACCGGCAAAACAAAACTGAATCACCGGACTGTCTCCGCCAGTTCCTCCGCCGGGTAGGTCCAGATTTCCGCGAGCATCGGCCGGTGATGTGGCTCTGGCTCAATCTTGCGGAAGGAACTGTAAAAAAGATTTCCTGTTTTTGTGCTGACCGACTTCCGTGCGTTGGTACCATTCCGGCCTGAACCCGTTATGAAAAATCTCGCCATCACCCTTCTGACTGTCACGACGATTGCGCTCGGCGCCTGGTGTGTGAACCAGCAAGCCAAAATCAAAAGCCAGTCGGCCCAACTGGTGTCAACAAGGGCGCAACTGACCGGCGTAAAGGCGGAGTTGCAGAATCAAAACGAAGCCGTAGAGCACGCAAGGTTTGCCGCAGCGAACGAGAAGATTTTGCAACAGATGCTGTCGGAGACCGAAATGGGTGCGGCGGAACAATCGAAAAAGGCCGAACACCTGGAGCAATCACTGGCGGCGGCCAAAACCAATAATCCCTTGCAAGGGATGGCGGCGATGTTCAAGGACCCCGCGATGCGCGCGATGATCAAGTCGCAACAAAAGGCGTTCATGGGGCCGATGTTGGACAAGCAGTATCAAGCGTTGTTTCGGCAGCTCAACCTGACCCCGGAACAATCCACTACGCTGAAGAATTTGCTCGAACAGAAAATGCTCTCAGGCATGGACAGCGGCTTTTCCCTGCTCGACAACAGTCTGGACGCCTCGCAACGCGCCGATTTGGCAAAACAGATCAAGAGCCAGACCGATGATTTCGACAATCAAATCAAACAATTTCTCGGTGATCAAAATTATCAGGTGTTTCAAACTTATGAAAAAACGATTCCGGATCGGACGATGGCCGGCCAGTTCAGTGATCAGCTGGCCGGGACCGAGACGGCGTTGAGCGCGGGCCAGCAGGAACAACTAGTTCAGGCGATGAGCGAAGCGCGCAACGGCTTCAATTGGACGACGGATCTGAACAAACCGGGCGTGGCCAATGGCGATTATGCCACAGTGTTCAGCGAGGCCAACCTCAACAAATTCGCCCAGGACAAAGAGCGGTTCGACCAGCAATTCCTCACCCGGGCGCAGCAGATTTTGACGCCGGCCCAGCTCGTGGCGTTCCAGAATTTCCAAAAGACCCAGCGCGAATTGCAAATCGCCGGGATGCGCATGGCCGCGCAGATGTTCGGGCCGAAACCTCAATAAGCCGGAATTACCCCCGCCAGTTCCTCCGCCGGATAGGTCCAGATTTCCGCCAACGTCGGATGATAATGCGGCATCGCCGCCAGTTCCTGAACCGTCATGCGTTTGGCCATGGCCGCCACAATTTCATGGATCAATTCGCCCCCGGCCGGTCCGACGCACTCGCCGCCGATGATTTTTCCGGTTTTGGGGTCGGCGAGCAATTTCACAAAACCGTCCTTTGCCTCCATGATGAGCGATTTGCCGTGGTCATTGAAGGGATGGCTTGCGGCCCGATACGGAATATTGGCCGCCTTGGCCGTCTTTTCGGTCAGGCCCACCAATGCCACCTGCGGTTCAGTAAACATGACCGAAATCAACAGCCGGTAATCCATCGGGCGCGGGACGTGAGGGTGGGCAATGTTGTGTGCCGCGATCTCGCCCTGTTGCACGGCGAGGTGCACAATTTCATGCGGCCCGGTGCAATCGCCGGCCGTGTAAATGTGCGGCACGCTGGTTTGCATGAAGTGATTCGCGACAATCCGGCCGTTTTCGGTTTTCACACCGGCCTTTTCCAGATCCAATGACGCCGTGTCCGGCACCCGGCCCAGCGCGAACAAAATGTTCTCCGCGGAAACGGTAACCGCCCTGCTTCCGTGCTCAAATAAAACTGTCTTCAATTTTCCTTTGCGTTTCACGCCAGCCAGCTTGGTGCCGGTAAAAACCTTGATGCCTTCGCGGCGAAACACCTTCTCGATTTCCGCTCCCGCATCGGTGTCGAACTCCTTCAAAAGGTGTTCGC
>Ga0265338_10006752_pt1 | contig 14485 bp, 7 predicted proteins | sample 42126metaG_FD_193579 | JGI IMG/M metagenome (GOLD analysis project Ga0265338, IMG submission 193579) | Rhizosphere microbial communities from Carex aquatilis grown in University of Washington, Seatle, WA, United States - 4-21-26 metaG | ecosystem: Host-associated > Plants > Roots > Rhizosphere >... | reverse complement strand
TGCTACGGTCAATTTTTTTAAAACGGAAAATCTAACGGCTTTAAGGGAAATGGCCCTGCGCCTGACCACGGCGCATGTGAACCGGAACCTGCGTTCCCTGATGTTGGCCAAAGGCCTCTCAGGCCCCACCCGCAGCGGCGAGCGCATCCTGGTGGCGGTAGGCATCACTCCCTATTCGGAATCTTTGATCCGTATGACCCGGCGCTGGGCCGGGATGCTGGATGCTTCCTGGATCGCCTTGTATGTGGAAGGATCGGCGTCGCTTACCGAGGAACATAAAGAGCGTTTGATGAAAAATTTGGCCCTGGCCCGTCAACTGGGGGCGGAGATCATCCATCAAGTGGGGGATGACCTGGCCCAGGTCATCATCGATGTGGCCAATAAGGAGAACGTCACCCAGATCATTGTCGGCAAGACCATTGAGAACAAATGGCAGAAATTTTTGGGAAGGCCCACGCTGGCGGACCGGCTGGTGGCTTTAAGCGGGCAGATCGACGTGCACATGGTGCGCATGTCATCTTCCATGGAAAAGAACTTTCCCCTTCAACCCAAAGAATTCTTGAACAAGCTAAAGCCCAGGGAATATGTCTTGAGCTTTTCGATGTTTGCCGTTGCGACCGTAGTGAACATTTTTTTGGAAAAATGGACGGGTTACCAGACCACCGGCCTGATGTACCTCTTGACCGTGGTTTTAAGCGGTTCTTTCTTGGGCAGGTCCGCGGCCTTCATGTTGGCGGCTTTAAGCGCCCTGGCCTGGGATTTCCTGTTTATCCCGCCCAAATACACCCTTAGTTTCAGGAGCAGCTATGATATGGGGCTGCTAGTGATGTTTTTTATTACGGCCCTGATGATGGGCTTCATCACCTCCAAATTGCGGCGGCAAAAAGAAGTTGAACAAAAACAGCGAAGGCGTTCGGAATCGCTTTATGAGTTAACCCGGGCACTGGCGCTCAGCACGGACATTGTGCAAGCCATGAAGGTGGCAACCAACCAGATCAACATGCTTTTGCAGGGCAACAGCAGCGTGCTGATGACCGATGAGAATGAACAGCCCCTTTTTGAGAACCATTTAGGCGACCATATCGAGATGACGTACAATCAAAAAGGCATGGTCCAGTGGGTGGTGGCCAATAAAAAAGCGGCAGGACGCTTCTCCGATACCCTGCCCAACCAGCCATTGATGTATTTGCCGCTCATGTCGTCGGGCCAGGTGAGGGCGGTTTTGATCATCAAGCTTTTGGACGAAAAGCCCCTGGACCTCGCCCAAAGGACATTGCTGGAATCCTACATGGCATTGATGACGGTGATGCTGGAGAAAGACCAATTATTGAAGATCTCCCGCGAAGCCAAGATGAAGGAAGATACGCAAAATTTGCAAAGTGCGCTTTTCGATAATTTATCACACGAATTAAAGACGCCGGTGACCATTATTTCGGGGTATTTGGATGCATTGATCTTATATCACCAATGGCCCAAGGAGGCCATGGACCTTTTGGAAGAGTGCCGTTTGGCCTGCTTGCGCCTGACCAGTGGTGTTGATGCGGTCCTGGATCTGACCAAGCTGGACACCGGGAATTTAAGCCCTAATTTTGCCTGGTGCGAGGTCAAGGATATCATCGAGCAGGCGCTTAAACAGGTCGTGACCCCGGCCGATGAAAAGCGCATCCATCAGGATTGCCCTCCGGGCCCCTTGTATGTGAATGCGGATTTTTACATGATCACGCAGTCCCTGAAAAATATCGTCCATAATGCCCTGGTCCATGGCCCCGAAGGCGGAGAAATTGATATCCATGTGCGCATCATTGATCAACAGGTCAGGATCAGCGTGGTCGACCAGGGGGAAGGCATTTCCAAGGAGACCTTGACTAAGATCTTTGATAAGTTTTACCGGGGAACAAAGACCAAAAAAGGCGGTCTGGGTCTGGGGCTTTCCATAGCCCGCCGTTTTGTGCAATTGAACGAAGGTGATATCGAGGCGGAAAATTTGCATCCCAAAGGTTTCATGGTGACCATCACCTTGCCCATCGCGGAGAGGGAATTCAGGAATACCCGCCTGCCGGAGTTGGAATAGATGTCCAAGGGTTTAGTACTTGTCATTGATGATGAGCCGCAGATCCAAAAGATGCTGGGTGTCATTCTCACTCATGCCGGCTATGAGATCATCAATGCTGACAATGGTGAAAAAGGATTGGCTGCCATCGTCTATAAAAAACCGCAAGCCGTGTTGCTGGACATGGGCCTGCCGGACATGGACGGCCTTCAAGTGCTTTTACGGATCAGGGAGTTCAGCGATGTGGCGGTGATGATCGTTTCTGTCCGCGGCCAGGAAGAGATCAAGGTCAAGGCCCTGGAAAGCGGGGCGGATGATTATATTACCAAGCCGTTTTCCGCCTTGGAGCTGACGGCAAGGCTTTCGGCGGTGCTAAGACGAAAGACGACACCAGGGGTGGTCAATGAAGTGTTTGACAATGCCGGCCTGCGCGTCGAATTTAATACGCGTACGGTCACGCACAACGGCAAGCTGTTGAAACTCACCTCCATTGAATACGGTCTATTGTCGTCGTTAATTAAAAATTCAGGGAGAGTGATGACCATGCGCCAGATATTAAGGGAAGTCTGGGCAACGGAAAACGACCAAAAAACCAATTCCGTGCGGGTCTATTTGAACCACTTGCGCCAAAAGATCGAAGACAACCCGGCGCTTCCTAAGCGTATCATCAATGAACCCGGTATAGGGTATCGCTTTAATCTGCTTTAACATGACACTTTTTCTAATTTTATTTCTGACATCGTTTATTTCTCCTGCCCTGGCCCAGACGTCCAGTCCTTCGTTGCATGCCGATGCCGTAGCCATCTCCAGCTCGGGAGAAGCCATTGGCTTTGATGACCTGGTGTTCTCCCCGGAGATCCATAAGGTGCTGGTCCCAGCCGGGAAGACAGGGAAAATTTATCTGATCGATCCGGTGAGCTCTGAGATCAGTAGCCTTGGAAAGCTGGGGGAGGTCTCGTCAGCAGATGAAGGGTACGGGTATCTATTTGCCGTAGACCACAGCACGCAAGAATTGAAGGTCCTTGATGTGAATACAGGTTTGGTCGTGGCTGGCGCAAAGCTCTCAGCGGATGCGGATTTTGTACGTTATGTGGGTTTCAGCAGGGAGGTATGGGTCACGGAGCCGCACAAGAACCAACTTGAGATTTTTAAACTTGAATTCCTGGCTGACCTCCCGCCACTGCTTCATCTGATAAAGCTTATTCAAGTCAACCATGGCCCCGAGTCCCTGGTGATCGATCACCGCCGTGGTAATGCTTATTCTAATCTGGGTGAGGTGACGGCAGGCATCGACCTGGTAAGCCACCATATCGTTGATAAATGGGTCAACGGCTGCGAAAAACCACGCGGCAATGCCCTGGACGATCAAAGGGGTTTACTTTTTGTCAGTTGTGCCGAAGGCAAGGTCATGGTCTTTGATCTAAACGAACAGCATAAAAAAATAGGTAGTTTGACTGTCGATCCGGGAGTGGATGTGATAGGGTATAACCCAAGGCTTTCCCATTTATATGTGACCAGTTCCAAAAATGCCACCCTTTCTGTCCTCGAAGTCTCCGTCCAGGGGGATCTTTCTTTGTTGAGCGTCAGCCGGGCTGTTGAGAGAGGGCATTGCGTCGTAGGGGATGACCAGGGCAATATCTGGGTCTGTGATCCCCAGCATGGGCAGCTGTTACGATATAAGGATATGTAGTCAGTTGTCAGGTGAAAGTTAAGTCTATGACGGAAAAATTGAATAAGGTCGCACAGATCACGGTATATTTTTGGATCTTGAAGATCTTGGCTACGACCTTAGGCGAAACCTCGGGTGACTTGCTTTCCATGACCTGGAATTTGGGCTATGTGACAAGCCTCATGATCACGATGTGCTTTTTTTTGTTCGTGCTCCTGATGCAGCTGAGGACCCTTAAATTCCATCCTGTCCTTTATTGGTCGGTCATCGTAGGGACAACGTCCGTCGGTACAGAGATATCCGATCTGATGGACCGGACCTTGGGCCTGGGGTATCTGAAGGGCTCTCTTATCCTGTTTTTTTGTTTATCGATGACCCTGGCTGTTTGGTATCATAGAGAGAAAGACCTTGAGGTTTATCCCATCTATGAAAACAGGAAAGAAATGTTTTTTTGGATCGCGGTTTTGTTTTCGAATAGTTTGGGCACTGCTTTTGGGGATTTTTTAAGCGATAATTTGGGTTTAAGTTTTGCCGGAGGGGCCCTGGTGTGTGCCGGCGTTATTGCGCTGATCGTCTTGTTACATTATTTCAGCCGCATTAATCAGATCGTATTATTCTGGATCGCTTTTATTTTTACACGTCCTTTTGGTGCCACCTTCGGCGATTTGTTGACCAAACCCTATGCCAAGGGGGGTCTTAATTTAGGGACACTTCATGCTTCCACGGTCACTATTTGTTTGTTATCTATAGTATTGTTTTTTGCACATCTGAATAAATGCAATGATTAATCCACGAAAACATCCATATCATCGTCCAGCACCGGTAAGGCGGGTGAATGAAGCGGAAAAGAAATTTCTGGCCGGGACCCCCATAGATCCCTCACCGCGCATACGCCTGGAAGCCGGAAGCAAGGAACTGACCATGCGCGCCATGGACCTGATCTGTCCTATCGGCATGGGACAGCGTGGCCTTATTGTGGCACCTCCGGGATCAGGCAAGACCACTTTCTTAAAACATATCTGTCAGGCCGTGGGGCAGGGCATGCCGCAATTAAAACTTTATTGCCTGCTCATCGATGAACGGCCCGAAGAAGTCACGGATTTCAAAAGGACCATTCCAGGCGAGATCCATTATTCTTCATCAGATCAAAGTTATGAGCACCATATTGAGATCGCGGACAAATTGATGCAGCAGGCTTTTGGGGAAGTGGCTGAAGGAAGGGACGTGATGATCGTTATCGATTCCCTGACGAGGCTTGCGCGCGTGCATAATGCCCAAATGCCTTCCAGCGGCCGTACGATTTCCGGGGGGGTGGATGCCCGCGCCCTTGAGGTGCCCCGCCGTATTTTCGGCGCTGCCCGCAAGATCGAGAATGGCGGGTCTTTGTCCATATTAGCCACGATTTTGATCGAGACCGGCAGCCGCATGGATGAGGTCATCTTCGAGGAATTCAAAGGCACGGGTAATATGGAAGTCGTGCTTTCCAGGGAGATCGCCAATCACCGCATCTTTCCTGCCATAGACATTTCCAAGAGCGCTACCCGCAAGCAGGAATTGTTACTAGGTCCCCAAGAATATCAGCAGGTTGAGAAGCTTAGGCGCAGCCTGGCGGCCTTCAGTCCCATTGAAGCCGCGCAGACCCTGGTCAAAAAGCTCCAATTATTTCCTACCAACAAAGAATTGCTTTCTACCTTTAATTAACTTATTTTTTCTTACCCGTCGATAGGGGGGGCTTGACAAGTGATGGATTATGTTTTATACTTGCGACGTACCCGGTTGCGGTTAATCAGTTTTTAACCGGTTCTTAACACCTGGCATGGATGTCAGGGTAATAGCAGCAAAGTTGGACGTTGAGGCCCAATGACTCGAAGTGTGGAGGCATTGGGTTTTTTATTAACAGGGTGCACACAGGTGTGCACAACGGTATTGGACGATGCCGCCCAATGATTTCTCTGATTTTATAGAGATATTATTGGGTTTTTTTATTTAGGGATACCTATGCTCAAGAAATTGATAGTCCGCCTGGTTTTAGTGACTTTCTTTTTTACCTCGATCGGCCCTCTTCCCGATGCTTCCGCCCAAAGTTTTATTGATATACCCACTCCTGGAACAATGGTTAATACCAGCGATCCTTATCAGCCTTTGCAAATAAAAGGTATTCTGGTCAATGTGAATGATCCTCTGCGTTTTGAATTCCTGGTGGATAAAGGGAATTCCGGCCTGCAAGGTCAGGCCTTAAAGGATGGGATCATTCGGTTAACAAAATATTTCCTGACTTGTTTGGCTGTGCCTGAGGATGATCTATGGGTCAATCTGAGCCCTTTTGAAAAAGACAGCATCGTGCCGGGTAATTTCGGCCTGACCTTGATGGGCAATGATCTCCTGCAACAGGATTATTTGCTCAAGCAAATGATGGCTTCTTTAAGTTATCCTGAAAATGAACTGGGTAGAAAATTCTGGCAGGATGTCTACCGGAGATCATACCAACTGTACGGTACGACGGAGATCCCCATTAATACCTTTAATAAGGTATGGATCCTTCCCAAATCTGCGGATGTTTATGCCCAGGGTAACGGCGCCTTTGTGATCAAAAGTCAACTGGATGTGATGCTGGAAGCTGATTACAGATCTTACGTCCATCATCTGTACCATCAAGGGCCGGTTGACCGGGCCACCAGTTTTTCACAGAAGGCAGGGGCCTATCACCAGGTTTTCCGGGATGTCATCCTTCCCCAGTTGCGTCAAGAGATCAATGAAGGCAGGAATTTTGCCGTTGTCCGTCAGGTTTATAATGCCATGATCCTGGCGACCTGGTATAAACGCCATTTGAAAGACAGTTTGCTTGGAAAGTTGTACGTCGGTAAAAACCAGGTGGCTGGAGTAGATATCGCTGACAAGCAAGCAAAGGAAAAAATATACCGGCAGTACTTAAAAGCTTACCAGAAATGCGTTTATAACTATATTAAGGAAGAATATGATCCTTTTACCCGTCAGACGGTGGCGCGCAAATATGCGTCAGGAGGGATGTATTTTTCCGGTTTCGGCGGCCCACGTTCCCGGGAATACAGGGAAGTTTCAAGCCCACGGGGCGGTGACTTTGGGATTGATCTGGCCATGGCCACGGTGGATGTCTCAGCCCAAAACAGCAACGGAGCCATTGTCAAATTCCCATTTTGGAAAGCAGAGGTCCTGAATACGCATCCTTTTTATCAGGTCCCGACATCTGCCAGAAGAATTCTTCCTTTGGATCCTGAACTTCCCCGTGATCAAGCCATGATTGTACCAAGGATTTTCCGCTCGTTGATCCTGTCCATGGGGCTTGCGGTCGGCGGTCTGATGATGACCCCTTCCATGGCTTCCGCCGCCGCGCCCTTTTCTCCCCAAGTGTCCATAACAGTTAACATGGCTACCAGGCAGGCCATCGACATTCTTGATACCCGGATCGACAATTATAAAAAGGCGGTCCAAAAGCAAGAAAGCATCCTTAATATATTCAACCTTCGCGGAGACCCTGAGGATTCTAACCGTATCCTGAATGGTTTGAAGGAAGAAGAATCTTATGCCAGGAGTTTGTTGGCGTCAGATCACCCAACCCTGGACCAGCAGGCCGTAAGTTCTATAGAAATGGCGCAATTAAGAGGGCAGGTCCATTATTTTGATGGAAAAATAAAAGAACGGCAGCAAAAGATCGATCATGAAAAAGCCGATTTCGCCAAGAGAAACCGTTCATCCGGCATGCATGGCGGAGAGATTTCCATGCGGCAGGGAGAGATACGTTATAACGAAGGGGTCCTTAAGCATTTGGCAGCCAGGAAGAACCAATTAATGGAGGAGATGAGCATTAAGGAGAGTGCTGAAAAATTGGCCAGTCAGGCGGTTGCCCCGGCAGTTGATTCTGGTGTTGTGCCGCCATCGCCGGTGACGGTTAATATTCTTGAAGTTTCTATTCCTGTGACAATGAACATCTCGATTCCACCGGCTGTCGTAAATCTGGCTCCTCAGGCGGTTGTCTCCAATATTCCGCCCGTTCAGGTTCAGGCCCCGGCTCCGAATACGAATTCTACAGCGAGGGTTATTGTTTCCAATCCTTTATCGGCCGTGATTCAAGCATCTCCTATGACGGTGTCTCCTCCGGCATCGATCATGCCCATGATCAATGCGCCGCCTTTTGTCGCCGCGGCTGCAACGGCTTCAAGTTCAGCGGGGCCCTCTGCCGGCAGTCCGCCTCCGCCGGATGATAAAAATACTTCGGCCCTGTCGTTTTTGGGCAACATGTCACCTTGGTATTTAGGGTTGGGCGTCTTTGGTTTTGGACTGGGCCTTGGTTTTGGTATCGGACGTCTGGTAAGACCCAAGAAAGATAACCAAAAGAAACTAATTCCTGAGGCCCCCGAAGTGCTGACCACCCCTGCGCTTTCGCCGGAGAACCTGGAACCTTTGCCGCATGTATCGGCGATGATCCATCAAGGGTTCAATCCGGAAAGTTATTTAGTGATCAATCCGCTTCAGCCGGCGCCAGTAACAGACGAGGAAAAAGCTTTTCAGGAAAAATTAAAAGACCAGCGGGAGAGCGTATTTTCTTCCGGCCTTGAGGTTGCCTCAAGAGGTCAGGCTAAGGGGGCCCCCGGTTTTCCCCCGATATTGGAGGCCTTAAAGAACCGCTGGTTGGATTTGGGCGGCTGGGGCAGCGGCCTGTTTTTGGCCCAGCGTATTTTTGGCTGGAACATGACCCTTTTGGGGGTCAGCGCGTTAGTGTTACCCTGGATCACTCGAATTAATTTTGCCCTTCAATACTGGTTCCATGAGGTCGTCGGACATCTTTTGCCGAAAGCGGTCTTTCATCCCAAAACACCGCTATCAAGAATATTTACTCCCCAAAATTTGAGCGGCAATCTCACGGTCCGGCAATGGCTGGACTATCTTAATCCTTTTAAGTCCCCTCAAACAAAACCATCGATCCCGGTCGATGAAACAGGCCTGCCGCGTGAAATTATTCGCAGATCAGGCTTTCTGGCAACACTTGGCCTTAATGGCGTCTTGGCAGGGGCTGCTTATTATTTTAATTTGTTTTCTCATCCGTGGTTGCTGCCCTTTTTAGGCCCGTGGGCGGTCAGCGCCATTGCCGCCACAATAGGTTCATTTAAGGAAGATATCTGGGATCCATCGGCAAGCGCCTACAATTGCGGACTTGCCGGCGTGGCCAGATGGGGCAGGCCTAAGGAATTGGCGGAACAAGGGGACGATGTTTTAATGGGATGGGGAGCTAACATGATGCGTGTTTTAGCTTCGCGCGGCGCCCATTCCATGGGCGGCGCCGTCATGAGAACGCCGGGAGGCAGGACAGAGTTTCATATTAAGAAAGCAGTGGTGACAAAACGCGGAAGAGGCAGTGATTTGGTCGGAAGGGTATTCGGCGCCCTGTCGCGTTCTTTGGGTCCCATCGATCCTGCAGATTATCCTGAAAACAGGTTTATCGTTGACGAAGCTGATTTCCATACCCGGTGGGCAACAGGCGGAGAGGTTACCCGCGATGCCTCGCACCCCCATGCATCTGAAATCAATACACAAACGGTTTGGAATTTGGACAATGGCGGATTTAACAGTTCACCACAGGCTGAGCTTGTCACCCAGGCGGAAGTGATCATGGCAGACAGTGATGGAAAAGCCGGGGATGATCGATCTGAAGGCTCATCACAAATGGCGCCAAGGGGCTTTTGGGGGAGATGTTTTGCCGCTGTCAAGAAAGCGGTATTCACCTTTATTGCACATAACGGGGACAATGACTGGTACCGTTTTTTCTTAGCGCCTCGATATACGAAACGCTATTTCAATTTTTCTTTTTTACGTCAAGAGCTGCAAGCCAACAGGGACATTGATAGGATCGTTCAACAACATTCAGGCAGCGCTGGGCCCCATCAGGTTTCGGATGCCCTCTTAACCAAGTCTTTTGGTCAGGTCATCAATATCCCAGATCTGTATCGAAAGATAAAAACGGACGATTATATATCGGCCTTGTCTCAAGAGGCCAAAGAAGTGCTGGCCAAGGCAAATGATTCCGGAAAAATTTCTGAAGAAGAAACTCACCGTTTAAATGAAGCCTTGCTGAGAGCGGCATATCCTCAGGGGATAAAACGCAGGCTTGTTATTAAGGAAGAAAATTACATCAAAGACCTATCCAGGATAAGGGGACTTTTTGTAAAATTGGATCATTTTAAAGGCCCGCTTCCGCCTGGTGATACCCCGCCGGTGCCTTTGCAAATCCAGTTTCATCTCACCCGCGGCAATTGGGCTGCAGCAGCACATTTTGCCCACGTCATGGTCAACCATGAAACGGTCGACGAAATTGAGGGCGATATCATGAGCCAAAAGGATGCGGAGGCCGCCGGTCAGTTTTTAAGCGGTGTTTTTTCTAAATTCGCCTATCTTCTTTCTAGGCCGGGGCTTCAGAAATCAGAAAAAAGTTTTGATGACCTCTGGGTGACCGAAGAAATGGCTGAGCAGAACCCCGATTTACGTTTTCAATATGAGGCCATCGAGTCATTCAAGCAGGCCTTGATCGAGGCCATTACCAGGGCCGTTGCGGAAAAAAGGCTGCCTAAGATATTATTGGCGCATTTCAGCGGCCTTGAGGGCCCGGGGCTTATTGAGGATTTTGTGGATGTGGCGGTTGAGAAATTTTTTACCGGCGGCCGCAGGATGGCCACCCGCGAATTTTTGGAGCATGCCAAAGGCACCTACGGGCTTTTTGTGAGGACATCCGCAGAGCCCAATGGGGTGACCTTGGTTTCCCGTCAGCAGGGCCTGGTCTGGGGTTTCAGCCTAAGGGGCCGCGTGAACAGGGAAGACTTTGAGAAGGAAGGATTTAATTTAGAGGAATATCAGGCCATCACCGCAAAATTGATGGAAAGGAAATTCTTGACCGACACCTTCAGGCCTAATCTGGAATTTAAAGCATTGGACCTCCCCTTTAAGATAGCATTCCCCCAGTACACCAGAGAACGATTTGAGAAGATCGAATCGATCTTAAAGAGGGCTTTAAAGAAAAAGAGCTATGGTTATGCCTCCGATGGAGATGCTCTTAAGGCGCCGGCCCCTGGCGGCGATGTGTTTGAGACCTTGATGCATTTGGACGCCACCGAGGAAGGGGAGATCGCGGATTTGGAAGTTTCTTCGTTGACCGGCCGCTTGCATTTTAATTTGTACAATTTTAACCGGCAGCAGGAGGTGGGTAAGCAGGAGATAAACGAACGGCTATATCCCCAGGAAGGCAATTCCAAGGTAGGTCCGCTGGTGATCTATAAAGACAATCGCCGCCGGATGGTGGAAGAGCTTGATAAAATAACGGAGGAAATCAAGGAAGCCCAGTCCGACTGGGATGACCCTGGCTCAACTCAGCGCCAGTCAGCGGAATATCAATTCGAATTGTTGACGCATTTATATCTGTTGAAAGAACGCGTGATCCCCGACGTAGAATTTCAAGCCATTTTCCCGCAGTTGCACCAGCGTTTGAATGTATTAATGGCCCAATGCAGCCAGGCTGCAGGTCAATGCTCGCAAGCCCAGGAAGAATTCTTGAGGCTGGAAGCCGGAGCAAGGCAGAAACAGGATTCTTTTCTCATGAGGATCATCTATAGGAACATCGGGCAGGAGATCCGCAGGTTGGTCCCCCAGATCATTGATCATCCTTCAGACCCCCGTCTCCTCGATGAGCAATTACTTCAAATGATCAGGGAAAAGAGAGATGGGATGATGGCGTTATTGACGCCGGGGAATTTAAATCAAATTTACGGACAATGGGACCAGGAGCGCAGTAAAAATCATGCGGCTTCATCCAAAGATGAAATAGATTATTTGATGATAGGCTATGCAGATGTTTATGATTTAAATTCCGTGATGGTCAAGGCTTACAGGGCATTCTTCCCAGGTCTCAAAACGGAAAGCGTGTCTTCCAACAATTATTTGGATTATAAAAACCTTCCTTTTGATATTTCTTCCCCCAGGGTCGTGGAAGTCGACAGCAAGGGCGGTTCGACATTCCCGACGGTGATCGCGGCAACCGTCGCGGCCAGGGCTGTGGGTTTAAAGAGGGTCTTTTCCTTTACCGCCAACATGGACTCCCAACTGGGGGTCGCCTTGGGCCAGCGTTTGAGGCCAGAGGCGCCGTTTATTAAAAGGCTGTTTTTATTGAAACGCAAATACAGGTCAGAAGCCGGGGTCGCTTCGGAAACCTTGATGATGGTCAACCAGCTGGAGAAATTGCTGTTTTTGGTCAAACGTTTTAAGCAGGCCTTTCCCATTGATAAACCTTTTGGCTTAGATGTTTCTCAAGAGGACCTACAGGCCCTGGACAATTTCCGTAAAAGCATGCTTGAAGATGCCCAAACCATCACCGGCCGTGATGCGCTCGGGCATAAAATTAGGTCCCTGGTGACCCAGCATATTGATCATAAAGGAAGACAAGTCAAAGCGGACGTCAGTACCTTGTTAAGTAAAAGAGGAAGTTTGTTGAGCCGGCATTTCTGGGAGGGGGCGGTGAAACAGGCCATTTTTTGGCCTTATGTCATCGTCCTTCCAGCCCTTTTCGGAGGGGGCATTGTTTATTTGTCCGATGGCGCTCAATATACGACCTCGACCCATATGCTCGACGGGGCTGTGACCCTGATATTGGGGGGTGTTGGGCTATCGTGGGCGTACCGGCTTGCCACTAATTGGTCAGGATGGCATAAGATCGCAGGTGTTCCTGTCCCCAAATTCCATTGGCGCAGGTTAGGGGACAGGCTGGGAGGACCGCCCAATATTTCATTTTTGAGCGTGGGCCAATTGAACAAGATACAGGTTAAATTTTTCGCCAAGACGCAGTCGCGCGGCTATAAATCCATGACCACCGGCGGGGTTTACGGTGCGGATTCGACGGATGAAGTCCTTCCTGACCTGGGGCCGTTCATGCAAAAAGGATCTTTATTGATCGGGCATTTACCGACCAACCCCGAGTTGTTGAAAGTCGTCCGGATGAGTTTCAGGCAATTGATGGTCACCAAGACAGGGCAGATGGGGACCAATTTGGTGGCCACAGGGGCCAGGGCTTTGACCACCAGCCGTAAGGTCCAGGATCAGAACGATGATAATATCGTTATCGGCCAGGCGCAATACGCGCCCACGGACAATAATAGCGATGCCGTCCACCGGTTGTATGACATTCTTGTTGATCCTTTCGGTGGGTTTTTGTCGGAAAAGAAAGAAATGGTTGAAGCCATGGATAAGACCACCTTGCAGGGGCGTTTGTGGGACATCTCGAAGATCGTAGTCGAGAATTTGGTGCACACCACGGCATCCCCCAGGCCGCCACCGGCCTTGCCCGCACAGAACGGGGATGAGGCCATGATCGTCGGCCCTGTGCCTGCGAAGCACGGCGGCATCGACATGAACAGCAGGCTGATGCAATTAAATGTTAGGGAAGAGTCCCCTCAAAGAATGGATGTCATTGATAAGGCCATGACAGGGAACATGATCAGAGGCGTTGTTCCTCAGGTTTCCAATATTGTTCCCATCACGCCACAAATGCTTGAGAACATGTTAGGGGCGGGTTATTTGAATTAGAAAGGATGTTGGGATGGCACGTTTGAAAAAAATTGCGGTGATGCCGTTAGCTAAAATATTTTGTTGCCTTCATTCAACCATTGGATTTATACTAGCAGTGATCGTGACCATTGGTTCAATGAGCGGCCAGCCGGATGAAGGGATATGGAGTTTAGGGCCATGGTCATTGTTGATCTTTCCCGTCGTGAATGCGGGTCTTGGGTTTTTAACCGGCGCACTGCTGGCATGGGGGTATAACTTTTTTTCCGGGAATTGGGGCGGTATTGAATTTGAGATCGAAGAAAACCCGCAGCAATGATTTAATTTGACAAATAGTATAAAGCATGTATACTAACCCCCGAGTTCGATGCATGGATTGTGATCTTAGACCGCACGGTTAGTTTACAAGCCTGGGCGGTTTTTTTATGAACACATCCAGAACTCAAGTTTTGATCAAAGGAGGTTTTACAAGTTTATGGTTAAAGGTAAAGTGAAGTGGTTTAACGACCAAAAAGGTTACGGCTTTATCACCCCTGAGAACGGCAAAGATGTATTCGTACATCACAGCGCCATCCAAGGTGAAGGCTACAGATCTTTAGGCGAAGGACAAGATGTTGAGTTCGAGATTGTCGCTGGCCCTAAGGGTGAACAAGCCCAAAACGTCGTTAAAATATAAGAAGTATCTTCTTGTATTTTCAAGCCCTCTGTGGCCGAAAGGCTCCAGAGGGCTTTTTTTTGAATTGAGGGGATCATGAATCAACATCTGAATTGGCGTTACGCTACTAAAAAATTTGATCCTGCCAGGAAGGTCTCCAAGCAGGACTTTACCGGGCTTTTGGAGGTCCTGCGCGTTGCGCCTTCGTCCTATGGCCTGCAGCCTTGGAAATTCATCGTGGTTCGTGATCCCGCATTGAGAAAAGGATTAAGGCCCCATGCTTTGGACCAGGCCCAGGTGACAGACGCGGATGCCCTCATTGTTTTTTGCGCCTTGAAGAACATGGATGAGAAATATGTTAAAAATTATGCTGACCTGATAGCCAAGGTCCGCGGGGTAAAGAGAGAGGCCTTATCGGGCTATGAACAAATGATGCTCTCCTTGCTCAAAGGCCGAAAGACCCAAGATATTTCCCAGTGGATGAGAAACCAGGTTTATATTGCTTTGGGGCTGTTCTTGGCGGAATGCGCCTATC
>Ga0265338_10006750_pt1 | contig 14487 bp, 13 predicted proteins | sample 42126metaG_FD_193579 | JGI IMG/M metagenome (GOLD analysis project Ga0265338, IMG submission 193579) | Rhizosphere microbial communities from Carex aquatilis grown in University of Washington, Seatle, WA, United States - 4-21-26 metaG | ecosystem: Host-associated > Plants > Roots > Rhizosphere... | reverse complement strand
AGTTTGACCTGGTCGCCCGTGGCTGGATTGGGGAAAAGAACCGGCTTGGTCACGACCTGGACCGGCGCCTTGTTGGATTTCTTGACCGTCACGGCCCAGAGGGAGAAATGGTTCGTCACGACCGTGAGCGTATGGTTGACCGTGTCCACCGTGGTCGGCAAGGTCACCCATCCCGTCCCATCATAAAAGGTAATCATCAAATCCGTCTCAAGCACTCCATTGGGCACACTGGCCGGGTCATAAGGAATGGTGATGGTAATGCTGGAGCTGGCCTGGGGCTCGATCCCACCCGTATCAATCCAATAAACAAACGGCATGTACTGGCCTTGGTAGGCGTCATTCCCATTGATGACGGCCGTGCTGTCGTATTTGGTGATGGTCATGTTTATGTTTTGGGTCAGGCTGTTGGCTGGTATGGTCACCGTCATGCCATCACCCACCGAGACCACCGTCGTTTGGGTGTAATCGATGGGTTGGGAAACTTGAGCTAAAGGCATTGGCGTTGGGGTGGCAGTCGGAGTGCCGGGCGTGTCCGTCGGGGTATCCGTGGGAGTATCAGTCGGCGTATCCGTCGCGGTGCCAGGGCCACTCGGCGTGTCCGTGGGAGTATCAGAAGATGGCGGAGTCATAGTCGGGGGAATCGTATCCGAAGGCGTGAAGGTATTAGTCAGGGTAGGAGTATTTGTTCCCGTACTGGTATTGGTCAGTGTGCTGGTAAAGGTCATGGTCGGCGTGCTAGAGGGGACGGCCGTCCCAACCGAAGAGACGGGGGTATTGGTGGCGGTGTTGGTCGTTGTACTGGTCGGGGTGAAGGTTACGGTTCCGGTGATGGAAGGAGTTGGGGGGACAGCAGTAAAGGTTTTGGTGGGTGACCCAGTGAAGGTCCTCGTGTTGGTCGGTGTTCCCGTATCGGTTTTTGTGTTGGTGACGGTCGGAGTATTCGTGGAAGTCCTGGTATTGGTAACGGTAAAGGTGTTGGTAGGTGTCCTGGTATCCGTCGGCGTCCCGGTATCAGTCCTGGTGTTGGTGACGGTCGGAGTATTGGTACTGGTCCTCGTGTTGGAGGGCGTATTGGTGTTGGTTGGGGTCCTAGTATCGGTAGGCGTTCCCGTATCGGTTCTGGTGTTGGTCACACTCGGAGTATTCGTGCTGGTTCTCGTGTTGGTCGGCGTGAAGCTATTCGTGGGAGTGTGAGTATCCGTGGGCGTTCCGGTGTCGGTGCGGGTGTTGGTCACGCTCGGCGTGTTCGTCGAGGTCCTGGTATTGGTCGGCGTGAAGCTATTCGTGGGAGTGTGGGTATCCGTCGGCGTTCCGGTGTCGGTGCGGGTGTTGGTCACGCTAGGCGTGTTGGTGTTAGTCCTTGTGTCGGTCGGAGTGAAGGTGCTTGTGGGGGTACGGGTGTCCGTCGGGGTTCCCGTGTCGGTCCTTGTCGGGGTGGCCGTGGCGGAATTGGTGGGTGTCCTGCTGTTCGTAACGGTAATGGTATTCGTTGGGGTTTTGGTATCCGTCGGGGTTCCAGTATCGGTGTGGGTATTTGTCACGGTAGGGGTGTTGGTATTTGTCCTCGTATTCATCGGCGTCATGGTACGGGTGGGAGTTCGGGTATCGGTCGGGGTACCCGTATCAGTCCTGGTGAAGGTTGATGTCGGGGTATGGGTCGAGGTCTTCGTGTTCGTCACCGTGAAGGAGTTCGTGGGGGTATGGGTGTAGGTCGGGGTGCCAGTGTCCGTTCTCGTCGAAGTTTGGGTCGGCGTGTTGGTAGAGGTCCTGGTGTTGGTCGCGGTAAAGGTGATTGTCGGGGTATGGGTGAAGGTCGGAGTTCCTGTGTTCGTTTTAGTGTTAGTGACGGTTGGGCTATTGGTGAAAGTTCTCGTGTTCGTCACGGTAAAAGTATTCGTAGGCGTGTCGGTGTTGGTCTTGGTGTTGGTGACGGTCGGTGTGTTGGTGGAGGTCCTAGTATTCGTCGGCGTCCTCGTGAAGGTCGGCGTGCCCGTGTTCGTTTTGGTGTTGGTCACGGTCGGAGTATTCGTTGAAGTCCTTGTATCGGTGAGCGTGAAGGTGTTGGTCGGCGTTCTCGTGAAGGTTGCCGTGCCGGTATCCGTTTTGGTGTTAGTGACGGTAGGCGTATTGGTGGAAGTCCTGGTGTTCGTCGCGGTAAAGGTATTCGTCGGCGTACGGGTGGAAGTCGGCGTACCCGTGTTGGTCCTGGTCAAGGTTTGAGTCGGCGTGTTCGTCGAGGTCCTGGTATTGGTCGCGGTAAAGGTATTCGTAGGCGTCCTGGTGAAGGTCGGCGTGCCCGTGTTGGTCTTGGTGTTGGTCACCGTCGGGGTGTTCGTCGGGGTCCTCGTGTTGGTGACCGTGAAGGTATTCGTGGGCGTCCTCGTGAAGGTCGGGGTTCCCGTGTTCGTCTTGGTGTTCGTCACTGTCGGGGTATCCGTTGAAGTCCTGGTATGGGTCACGGTAAAGGTGTTGGTAGGCGTGCGGGTAAAGGTCGGAGTGCCGGTGTTCGTTTTGGTATTGGTGACCGTCGGGGTATTGGTCGAGGTTCTGGTGTTGGTGACCGTGAAGGTATTCGTGGGCGTCCTCGTGAAGGTCGGAGTCCCGGTGTTCGTCCTGGTGTTCGTGATGGTCGGTGTGTTCGTCGAAGTCCTCGTGTTGGTGATGGTAAAGGTATTGGTCGCGGTTCTGGTGTTGGTGGGTGTATTGGTATTGGTCCGGGTGAAGGTTTGAGTCGGCGTGTTGGTGGAAGTTCTTGTATTCGTCACGGTAAAACTATTCGTCGGCGTGCGGGTGAAAGTCGGTGTGCCCGTATTGGTCCTGGTCAAGGTTTGAGTCGGCGTGTTCGTCGAGGTCCTGGTATTGGTCGCGGTAAAGGTATTCGTAGGCGTCCTGGTGAAGGTGGGCGTGCCGGTGTCGGTCTTAGTGTTGGTTACGGTCGGAGTATTCGTCGAAGTCCTCGTGTTGGTGGTCGTGAAAGTATTCGTGGGGGTTCGGGTGATGGTCGGCGTCCCCGTGTTCGTCCTGGTGAAAGTCTGAGTCGCTGTGTTGGTTGAGGTGCGGGTGTTGGTGAGGGTGGGGCTGTTGGTAAAGGTTCTCGTATTCGTCGGCGTACCGGTGTTCGTCCTGGTAAAGGTCGGGGTCGGGGTATTGGTGTTAGTCCTTGTATTGGTAATGGTCGGAGTATTGGTGGGCGTGCGCGTAAAAGTCGGCGTTCCCGTGTTGGTCCTCGTGTTAGTCACGGTCGGGGTGTTTGTCGAAGTGCGGGTATTGGTCGCGGTAAAGGTATTGGTGGGTGTTCTGGTAAAGGTGGGCGTGCCGGTGTTGGTCTTGGTGTTGGTCACGGTCGGAGTGTTGGTCGAGGTCCTGGTGCTAGTGATCGTCGGGCTATTGGTAAAGGTTCTTGTGTTGGTCGGAGTGCGGGTATCCGTGGGCGTGCCGGTATTGGTGCGGGTATTCGTCGGCGTCCTGGTGTTGGTGATAGTCGGAGTGTTCGAGGGTGTCCTCGTGTTGGTGGGGGTACGGGTATCAGTTGGTGTGCCGGTGTTGGTGTGGGTATTCGTCGGCGTCCTGGTATTGGTAATCGTCGGGGTGTTGGTGGGAGTGCGGGTGTTCGAAGGGGTGTTCGTGTTGGTCCTGGTGTTGGTGATGGTCGGGGTATGGGTGGAAGTCCTGGTGTTGGTCGGTGTTTTGGAAGCCGTCAGTGTACCGGAGGGGGTATTGGTAACCGTCAGTGTATTAGTGGGCGTATGGCTTGGAGTGGAGGAAGTCGGGGTGCCGATGGGGGTGTTGGTAAAGGTAGGTGTTTGGGCACCCGCCAATCTCGGGAGAGCGGCAACCAGAAGACATGACAAAAACGAAATAATTAGGAAGGGGGATCGGGAGGTCTTTCCCAGTCGGTTGGTTTTTAATTTTTCGGGTTTCATTTTTTCTTTAATATGAGTTTCAAGTTTGAGGCAATAGATGTCGTTCGGATGGTGTCGCACTTATATAGAGGTAGATTTTACCCCTTTATTCCATTTAGGCGCCATTTCTTTCAAGGGGCTTTTTCCGGATAAACCCTTGGAATTTTGGCCTTTTTGCTGTCTCGCCATAAAAATTCCAGTGCCAAGGCCAAACCCTGACCGCGGTTAAGGGTGTTGTAGGGGCGAAAGGGCTGGGTTTTACCTTTTCCAACGGGAAAACCAAAAGGCCCCGGCAAAGGTTGTGAGGAAGGCAAAGAAGGCCACCGGCAGGAGGTGGGCAAAAACCATGTGGCCCATCTCCCAATCCGGACAATGGATTTGAATGGTGACTGCTCCCAAGAGAAAAGCTGATAACCCTGACCAGGCGCCGGTCCAGCCGGGATGAAAGGAGGCGTTCTTCGAGAGGATGAAACCGAGGAAAACCCAGGGCAAAAGGCCCGCGAGGGAAGCGGCCTGGATACAGCCCCAGCCGTTGCGGCAGGCGGCCATCAGGTCCAATCCTTCCGCCCCCCTCACGAAAAATAGAAAAGGGATCAAGAGCAGGGCGAGAAGGACCAAAAACGAAAAGATTCGAAAGCGCCCGCCCGTTTGCCGTCCGGGAAGGCTGGAAGTAATAGCTTCCCAAGCCGCCAAAGCCGAACCCAGCAAGGCTGTTCCCAGGAAAGCCACCGGCGGCATTTGCCGGTAAAGCAGTCCCCAGTTGTTCAAGACCCCCATTTTGAGAAGCAGTACCGCCATGCAGGCAAGCGACAGCCCCAGCCAGGCCAGCCACTGGATCCAAGCCGGCCAGACCCTCTCGGCAGGGGCGGTCCGCGAAAGAATTTGATCCACCAATTCACCATGGACCTGGTTGATGTTTTTGATTTTAGCCTTCATGTTTTTCTTCCGCCAATAATTTTCGAAGCTGTTCGTAGCCCCGGTGGGCCCGTACCTTTACCGCCGGCACCGATATCTTGAGAACCGCCGAGGCTTCTTCCAGGGACAAACCCTTGATCTTTAGCAACTCCACCGCTTCCCGATTCAAGGGCGACAGTTCCTGGAGGGCTTGGTAAAGCCGGTCATCCAAGCTTCCGTCCCTCTCGGCCTCGACGGACTCGGGCAGGAACTCCACCGGCACTTCCCTCTCGGCGAACTTCCGGTTCCGCCCCAAAGCGTCCAGCATGGAATTCCGCGCCACGGTGAACAGCCAGGGCCCTAAGGGACGGCCCGGGTCATAAGTGTGGCGGGCCTTGTGCAGGGTCAAAAGAACTTCCTGGTAGACATCCAGGACCATTTCAGGATTGAAAACGCGGCGCCGGACGAAATTGAAAAGAACAGGCCCAATCTCGTCCAAGAAAAGGCGGTAGGCCTCCTGGTCGCCTTCCTGGACCAGCCTCATCAATTGGGCCCAGGATTCCCATTGGAGCTTGTCGAAGGATTGGTTGGGTTTGGGGCTCAAGGCGGTTCCTTGCAGATACGATGGACTCGGAGAACAAGTTACTTAGCGGCAGGTGCCAGGCCCCAGGTTCAAGGCGCCTGGTTCGTCTTTTAAAACTGGAACCCGGCACCTGTTCCCTTGAACCTGATTTCAGGCTTTATCCGAGAAAATCCAGCGCTTCCTTCAATTCCCGCAGGCGGCAAGTGTAAATAGGCGTGTCGCGCACCGTATATTTGGATCCCACGGTTTCGCGCAGGGCCATCACCAGGTCGAGGAAGTCGCCCGGGATATCCGACTCAAAGGCCACCACAAAATCCTGGTCGTCCAGGCCGAAGGAATAGGTGGTGTTGAGCTTAACCGAGGGATACATATTGCCCACCCGGATGTGCTCATCCATCACTGTCTGGCGGTCTTCCTTCGAGAGAAGGTACCATTCCCTGCTTTTGACGAAGGGATAAACGAAGATGTACTTGAACTTTCCCGGAAGGATGTTGGTCCGCGACTCCTCGGACCCCCCCACGTGGTTATGCTTGTCGATATAGCTGCTGCGCTTCGTTTGGGAAATGTAGCAGGCGGGTTTGGTGAGGTAAGGGCCCATGGCCGACTGGTTCAGCCTCGAGTCCATCTTCTGGAAGTTGTCCAATTCATAACTGATCTGCCAGAGCATGAGATCCACCCCGGCCTTGAACCCCAGGGTGGAATAGCAGAGCAGGATGCCGTCCTTGCGGAACTCTTCCGCGGCTTGGATAAAGGAATCCTTCGCCTTTTGCCGGTCCGCTTGAGCCAGCTTCCGGAAATCCTCGGATATCTTGTAGAAAGAAAAACTAACAAATTGACGCTTGATCGGTTCGGCCATGGATTCCTCTTCATGAAGCTAGGATGAGAAGTGCGTATTGTAAGACCCTCGCTGCCAAAAATCAAAACCATCCTCGGACATAACCACGGAAAAACCAAAAAAACAAACCAAAAGGCTATTCGCCGCAGAGGAACAGGGATGAACAGGGATTAACCCTGGGTATAAACCAGAAAAATCGTCCGCAGCGGATGAATGGGATCTATTTTGATCCAACGAAGAATCTTTGGCTTTGATTTTTTGCCAACTGCGTTCATCCCTGTTCATCTGTGGCTCAGGAGGATTTACTTATTCCTTTTCCGCCGGCAGAATTTCAAGTTCCGCCGCGGGAACGAAGCGGATCTCCCGGTTTTTTCCCGAAACTTGGGCCGTGGGCCATAATCCCAACCCTAAGGGGCCAGCGGCGGCCGCGGAAAATTGCACCACCGCCCCATCCTCGCCCCTGCCCATGAATTTTCCCAGGTCTTGATAGCCGCCCCTTTCGTAAAATTCCCGGCCAAAGGCTTCCTTTCCCGCGAACCGATCCGGGGCGGCTTTTTGGAGGCCCACCGCCAGTTGGTACCGTCCCGGGGGGAAGTCCGAGGGAACGAACAAAATTCTTTTTTCCTCGTACTCCAGGCCTGGCCTCATCCTGGCCAAAAGCCCCAAAGGACCCTCGTGGATGTCATGAAACCAGAAGACCCCGTTTTTCATCCAAACGTTCCCCTTCTCGTCGGAAAAGAGCCCCACCACCGACTCGGTCGCGTCGCAGGGACTTTCACCTCGCCGGATCCAACGGTAGCTTATTTCCACCATGCCCCCCGCCCGAACCATCCCCGGGGAGAGGGAGGCCTGGACCAATCCGATTTTTCCCCAAAGGGCCAGCAATGATCCCCGGGGGGAACTTTCGCGGGGCGTTTGGGGCTCAAAATTTTTAGCGACCCTCAAGAGAGGTCCAACCGCCCGGAAAGACCAGCCGGGCGGCAGGGGCCACTTTCGGCTCACGAACAGGGACCGCCCCCCTTCCAGGCATTCCCGGATCTTGGGGGCGACGGCCTCTGGTTTGGTCCCCGGCTCCACCACCTCGACGCTCTTGCGGTATTGAAAGGATTGTTGGTACCCGATTACGGGGAAAAATTCATTTTCCTCAGTGGGAAGATAAAGGGCCCCGGGAGGCATCAGGTCCAAGATATTCCTGGCGTAATCCTGCGCGCCCCTTTCGCCGCGGCGCTCCCTTAAATGCCCCCAAGCGAGGCCCTGGACGAGGACCCAAAGAACGAGAAGGACCGCAACCGCCAGGGACCTTGCCTTGTCCTTTCCGGTCCTTTGATCCAACCAGGCGAGGACCAAACCGCCCAATAGCCCCGAAAAAACCCAACCCAAGAGCATCTGGTGGGACTCGAAGGTGGGAAAGGGAATGGTAAAAACGAACAAAATTTCCAAAGCGCCCCAAGCCAATCCTACCCAGAGGAAAACCGGGATGTTCCGCCTTTGCCGAACCGCGAGCAGAAGGCCCCCTCCCAGGATCACCAGTCCCAGCACCGACAAATCGTTCCAAAAATGGGAAAACATTTGAGAGAGGACCGAGGCGGCGCTGGAAACCGTGACCTCACCCACGTAGCGGGAAAAACGCAGGGCGAAAAGATGACGGAACGCGTCGCGAAAATGGGTCAAGGAAGCGTAGGCCAATTCAGGCTGACGGGAAGAGCGGAGGGGCAGGTAAAAAGCCGTACTCCTCCCCAGGATGAAGGCCGACAGCGATAAAGGGACGAGGGGTGATGCGATGGCTTTTAAAAGTTTTTCCGCGAAAGTGATTTTTGGCCCCCGCCGCTTGTCTGCGGCGCCAAACGGCTTCGCGCTTTCGCGCTGGAGGTAATGTAAAAAGGCCAGCCCCACGAAAGGCAGGGCGAAAAATTGGGTCGGGCGAAACACCGTGGCGGCTCCCAGGATCAAAAAAGCCAACGGCCATTTAGCCGGTTTTTCCAAGCTGAGGGCCCAAAGGACAAGCAGGCCCAATAGCAGGTGCAGGGCGTAGACCAAGGGCATCAGGGAATAGCGCCACCAGGGAAGGCTGAAGCTCCAAGCCAGCGCCAACAGGGCGCACCACCCCTTGAGCCTTGGACTGGGTGGGGAACCCGCCAGCCTTAAGGATAGGGTCCAAAATAAAACCGAGGCCAGGGCCGAGCAAAAAGCCGACATCAACCCCAGGCGGTAAGCGGGAGTCCCCCATGGCAGGAGCAGGAAGCACTTGCCAAGGAGATGGAACAAAACCTGGCCGGAAGGGTGGGAAATTCCCAGGCAGACAGTGGCGCCGATCATCTCGCCCGAGTCATACCATCCGATAAAGGGCGACACCAGCGCGGCGTTGAGGGACAGTAAAAGGACAAAGAGCGCCGCGGCCCAGGGAAAATTCCCGTCCCTCCGTGAAGTCGCGCCCGAACCCATGCCCATTAGGGTTTGGCTTGAAGCCGGCGGATGTCCGCTTCCACCTGGCTAAGCCTCGCCTCTAAATCAGGGATATTCTGCTGCTTGATGATTTCCTCGATGTTCCGGTAGATGAGGATGGCGTCCGCCCGCTTGCCGAGGGCTTCCATGGCTTGGGCCTTGGCCAGGTAACCGGGAATGAAATAGTCATCCAGGTCCACGGCCTTTTGGGCCGAGACGATCGACTCCTGGGCCCGCCCCATCGCCAATAGGATTTGGGCCCTCTGGATCTGCTCAATGGGGTTGCGCGGGGCCAAGTCCACCAAAAGATTCTGCAGTTCAAGGGCCTCGCTCAAGCGCCTCTGGACCACCAGGAAGTGAACCTTGTTTTCCAGGGGTTCCAGGGAGTAGGGAGCCAGCTGGGCGGCTTTGCCGTAATATTCCTCCGCACCTTGGAAATATTTTTTTCTTTCCGCCGCGCCGGATGCCCTCTCTCCCCGGACATCGGCGACGGCCCCCAACAGATTCCAGGGCTTCATGAAATCCACCCTCAACCTTAAGCTGGCGTTCGCGAAAGCCTCGGCCTCGTCCAAACGGTTCTGCTTGTAGGCGAGGGTGCCTTGAAAGGCGTCAACCTGGGCCCAAAAATCGCGGAAAGCCCCGACTCCCATGATCCAAACGACCGCCAGGACCAGGAACCCCGCGCCTCCCCAAAGGGCCCTGCGGGAAAAATATAAAGTCGTCCGAACATCGTCGGCGGCCGTTTTTTCCTTCAAGGCGTAGGCCACGAAGCCTATCAATAATAGACGGTGGGACCAATCGTGAAAGGTGAAATCAACGCAGTTATGGACCGCCTCCAACAGGACGAGGAAAAAAACGCTTTCCGAAACCAGCGCCCCCGGTGCGGCGGCCTTGAAAGCGGGGGTTTGGAAAAGCCGGCTTCCCGTTTCCCTCAGGACAGCCCAAAGCAAAAGCGACAGCAAGAGCAGGGCGGGCCAGCCGCATTCCACCGCCACCTGAAGGAACTCGTTATGGGCGGCTGGCACGAAGGTATTCCAAATCGAGGCGGATTTATACGAGGCGAATGCGTCCTGGAAGGTGCCGGGGCCGAATCCCAGCAGGGGCTGATCCAGCGCCATTCTCAAACAGCTGTTCCAAAGTCCTAGGCGGTTGGAGGCCCGGCTGTCCACCTCCTGGGGACTGAACAGCTTATGGAGGGTGAAAGAAATGCAAAAGAGGAAGACCACCACGGCCAGGGTGAACCAGACCCATTGGAATTTTTTCCAAGCCCGGAGCCTTCCCTCAAATTCCCTCATGTGGATCAACAGGTAGAGGGTGACCACCGCCAGCATCGCCACGAAGGAACCGCGGCTTTGGGTCAGGGTCCAGCCCAGGAAAAAAAGCCCGATCGACCAAAAGGGGACCGGCTTGAGGTGCAGGCGCTTGAGGACCGCCCAGACCAGGGCCATGCCGAGAAATCCCGCTGCCACGTTCTCGTTAAAGAAAAAACCCCTGCGCGGGACGATTTCCTGGAAAAAGACGATCGAGGAGGCGTGTCCCAGGGTCGTCACGCAGATCCAGCCGGCCGCGGCGACGGAAGTCCAGAAGAATACCTTCTCAAACCAAGCGTAGAGGGCTGAATCCCGATCCCAGATCATTCTCAGGGAGAACCATAACAGGACCATCGCGGCGAAATTACGGAAAGCGTAAAAGCTCTCGAAAGCTTCCCTCGAATTTTTGACCGAAAGCAGAATCCAGGCCGTCAAGGCTAGGACCGAAAGGTTGAGGAAATCCAGTTCCAAGGGCGCCCGATCCTTCGCCTCCCGGAAAAAACGGGAAAGGCAAAAGAGGAAAAGCAGGGCGGAAACCCAGCGAGCCACCAGATCCTGGGCAAGCCAGTTGGACGCAGGGGGGATAAGGGCCGAAAGGGGAATAAGGGCCAGGAACAGGATGCCGATGAAACTTCCGGTAATGTCCCGCCGAAGGGTCTTTGGTCTCATGGGGATTATTCTAGCAGGACCTTGTTAAAATCGGATGAATTCAGGGGTGCGGCCGCAGGGCCAGCCAACGCCAACCCCCGGAACCATTCCAGCCAACTTCGGCGAAATCCCGTTCCTTTCGGCGGGGCTCTCCCGGCGGGCGCCTTTAAGGTTTCATTTTTTCCGCGGGTTTCTTGCGGGGATTGGCGTTGCGGAGCTTCACCAGGGAAAAATCGGCTTCGGTTTTCGAGTCCCCCGATAGTTCCACCTGCTTGACTTGGGCCTCGCCATAGGGGAACCAGCAAACCGCCTGGTAGCTCCCCGGGGGGATTCCCGTGATGGAGTAACGGCCCTGCTCGTCGGTCGCGGCGAAAAACGGATTTTCCAACACCAAAATCGTCCCCGCCATCAAGGGATGGATTTTGCAGTAAATATTGACGACGCCTGGCTTGTCAAAGCGGATGGAATTTTCCTCGCCATAGCCGTAGCGCCCGAAATCAAATTTTTTGGCGTCCGAGGCGGAAAAGACATTGTGAATGGTATCGTCCTTGTTGGGAAAAACTACCGAGGTTCCGACCAATATAGGAAGGATCGCCGGCGCAAACTTCATGTTTTCAGAGGCCATGGAAGGTTTTCCCTTCATCGCGGCGAACCCTTTGTTGCCGTTCACTTCCTTCAAGTAGACGACCACTCCGGAATTGTCGCCCAGGGGCTGTTGGTTCTTTGAGCGGATCTCGACCCTGCCGGCCAAGACGCCCGCGGCCTCAGCTCCGGCCCCTGTTATGGATCCTAGAAGGACCGTAAAAACTAAAACCCGAAAAAAACCGGTGAAACCCATGAACGCCTCCGAATGAAATAAATTTGAGTCGATATCCCTCTACCCTATCACGGCAGGCCTAGTTTTGCGTTCGCGCTCTCGTCCGTCAGGGTGTTCAAGAAGGCCACCAGCGCGTCGATATCCGAAACGCTCAAGTGGAGGGCCGTCAGAAGCCCCTCATCCGGGCCCTTCAGCCTCGTTGCTCCCTTTAAGGTGGAATAATATTCCACCACTTCCCTCAGGGTCCTTACTTGGCCCTGGTGCATGTAGGGACCGGACACCCCGGTATTCCTCAAGCCCGGCGTCTTGAACTGGCCCCGGTTGACAGCGGAAGCCTTTAAATGATCCAGCCTTTCCTTGGCGGGACCAGGGTCGTCGCTGAAGGGGCCAGCCCCGTTAAAGAGGTTGCTTTTGACCTGGGCGATTCCGGCGAACCTTCCCGGATCCTCCGGCAAGGCCCGGTTCTTGGAGGGGACCCTCAGGTTATGGAAGCCCCCATCGGTGAAGTTGGGCCCGCTGTGGCAGTCAACGCATTTCCCCGCTCCGACGAATAATTTCAATCCCCTTTTCTCCTGGTCCGAGAATAGCGCCTGCTTTTCTTTATTATTCCCCTTGAGAGCGGCCACATAGGAATCAAACTTGGAGTTCTTGCTGATGATTTTCCGCTCGAAGGCCTCCAGGGATTTTCCCAGGTTCGAATAGACCCGGTTGACGGCGGTTTGGTCCGCCGGGGCCATGGACTCCCAGGCCAAGTTCTCCTCGCTTTTCACGTTGGAGGGCTGGGGACAGCCTTTAACCGGAAACCGCTTGAGGTCGGCCAAGTCCGGCATTTTTCCGAAGAGACTCTCGTATTTTTCCTTAAGGTTTTTATCGTTATAAACCTCATGGGCGTAGAGCAGGCGGCTGCCGCCCTCCATCTCGATGGGATTTTCCGGGGGGCCCAGGGCCTGGGACCAAAGGGAGTCCATGCGCCCATCCCAAAAAAGCCAGCGGCTATAGCCGATATTCCAAAGCGAGGGAACCCTTCTTATGGAAACGGCCTTGGGCCCGCCATTTAAGTGGGGATTGGAAAAGACTTTGGGGGTGGGCAGTCCGTCGCTCCAGCCTTTTTTCGGGTCATGGCAGGTGGCGCAGGATACGTTCTGGGCGCAGGAAAGGCGCTTGTCGAAAAATAGGATCTTGCCGAAGGCCGCCGCCTTTTCGTTGTCCGCGAAGGCGTTGGTCCTGTCCGGGGGTAGTTTGGGTAAGGGGGAGAGTTCGTAGATTTTTTCCAATTCCTCGGGACTGTAAAAGGCCTTTTCTTCCGCCGCGGTCAAAACCGGCGCGCCTGAAATCAACACCATGAAGAACAAGCTTAGATCGCGGAGGTTCAAAAGCCGCTCCTCTATTTATCCCAAGCGGGAGATTCCGATTAACCCTTATCTGGTTTCGAGGTGCCAATTCTATCAGGCTGGTGGCAAAAATTGAATTTAACGGCGGCCAAAAGTTCCTGTCCGGAATTTTGTCCCCCACTTTAGGATCTTATGCCGAGGGTACTTCAATGGCGTTTGGATATTTTCCGAAAAAACGTTGATTTAATTTGGCGGTTCTTCCGGTTTAAATCCCGAGGCTCAATGCCCCGCTGAATTGTTGGGAATCCAAATTCGTCCTGGCCAAAAGGCCCTGGTAACTCAAGTTGATTTGAAGATCCTCGGAGAAACCAACCCCTAAGCCTGCGCCGATCGCCACCCCCCTTTGCCCCACCAGGGGCCCCGCCACGGTGAAGCTGTCGCCCCGGCCCAATCCGGCTTGGATGGAACCGCCCTTGTCATTGAACTCGCTCACCCATGCGGCGGAAAGACTCGGGAACCAGACCAGGCCTCCCGATTCCCATCGTCCGCCCGCCTTCATCCCCGCCTTTCCCAAGACCGAGTCCGCGGTTTGGGCCGCGAGGGTCAGGGGAGCCAATGAGCCCGACTCGCTAAAAGCGTCCCAATGGACTTGGGTCCATTGGACCTGGGCCCAGGGGCCGAAGGTCATTTCGCTTTTTTTCCACTGGCATCCAATTAACAGCGATCCGCCATATTGGGTTCCCTGGGTGGAGCCCGAGGCGGTTCCACCGAAAGAGGCGCGAGTCGATTGGTATTGATTGAGCCCCCCCATGGCAAAAAGGTCGGCGTAAAAAATCCCTGAAAACCAGGTGCCATAGAGGCCCGCCTGTCCCCCGTTGGCGGTTAAGTTTCCTCCCCCGCCGGGAGAAATCGTGGACCTTCCATAGCCCAGCAGCAATCCCGCCGCCAGGTTTTCACCGAAGCGGCGGTCCATCCCGGCTCCCGTAACGCCAAGGGTGGTGATCTTGTAGCCAACCGCGTTTCCGTCATCCGAAACATTGAGGAACCCGCCGGAACTGTTAAGAAACACTTCCCATCCGTCCCCCGCGGGAGCCGGCGCCATCGAGGCCTCCGCGGCTGGTGAAAGGTCCGCGGCGAAGCGCGGCCATTCCCCCTTCTTTTCCCAACTAAATAATTTCCGGCCCGACCTTTGGGCCCTCAATTGTTCCAGGCGCTGGCTGGCGAAGGTTGACTGGAGGCCGGCGGTTTGGAAAGCCGCTTGGGAGTAGGCGGTAAAGGCCTCGGGCGAAATTTGATCGAAAGATGCCGGCAAGGCGGATGGGGCTTGAGCCGCGAGACCCAGCATCAAATCATATTCCCTTCCGTCGCCGAAAAATTTGTCCAAATCCAAACCCACCGCGCCTTGATTGGCGGTCAAAGCGACCGCCGCGAAGGAAGGCACAACCGAAAGCAAGGCTAACGAATCACTGTGATAGAGCGGAAGAAATCTCATTCCGGCAAAGGACTGGTCCACTAGGGTGAATCGGCCGCTCACCGCGGAGGCCGTCATGACCGTCACGGACTGGCCGACCGCCGGCGCCGTTAAACCGCCGTAATCGGCCAAGTCCAAGGTTCCGTTCAAGGCGGCGCTGCCAGTGATTGCCATTAAGTCAGAGGACCCCGCAGCGGCCCCCCCCAACCCAACCCGCCATTTTCCCAAAGGCCCTTGGGAGTAATTGCCGCCGA
>Ga0265338_10006749_pt1 | contig 14489 bp, 10 predicted proteins | sample 42126metaG_FD_193579 | JGI IMG/M metagenome (GOLD analysis project Ga0265338, IMG submission 193579) | Rhizosphere microbial communities from Carex aquatilis grown in University of Washington, Seatle, WA, United States - 4-21-26 metaG | ecosystem: Host-associated > Plants > Roots > Rhizosphere... | reverse complement strand
CATCAGCCTTTCGGGGCCGGGGGTGAAAACCGCCACCAACTGGCTGGCGCCGCAAGTCGTGTTGCGCGAGGCCGGCAAGCAGAGCGGAACGCTTCTCGTCGTGCCGGAACAGGGAATGCATTTGCAGGCCGTGACACTCGAGGGCGTGATGGCGGGCGACCCGCAAACATTCGGCGTCCGGCAGAAAGGCGTGCTGGCGTTCAACATTCGGGAGACGCCGTGGAAGCTCGCGCTCGACATCAAGCAGGGGGACCCGTGGATTCAGGTGACGAGTCTGGAACACGCGACGGTCAACGAGGCGCAGATGAAAGTCGCCGCGAATTTGCAGTATCAAATCGAGAACGCCGGGGTGAAGGCGTTCCATGTATTGATTCCGACGAATGCGGAGGGCGTGACATTCCAGGGCGACCAGCTCGTGGATTTCATCGCGCTGGACGGCGCGATGACGAACGGTTTGCAGACGTGGGAAATCAAATTGCAGCGCCGCGTCATCGGCCAGTATATGTTGCAGGTGAAGTATCAGACGTCCATCGCCGACCTGTCGGGCGAGGCGGTGTTGCGCGGTGTGCAGGCGGCGGACGTGAACTCGCAGCGCGGCTTCGTGACCCTGGAATCGTCCGGGCGTCTTCAGGTGCGGGTGGACAATCTGCCCGCGTCGCTCCAGCCGACCGAATGGCAGGCCATTCCGATCGCGTTGCAAAAAGACATGCCGGCGGTTGCAGCGAGCTTTTCGTATCGCCTCGTCGAGGCGGATTTTCAACTGCCATTGAAACTCGAACGGCACGAGGCCGCGAAGCTGCTGCCCGCGCACATCAACAACATCACCTTCACCTCGGTGATTTCCGACGCGGGCGTCATGCTGACTCATGTGCGGCTGGAAATTCTGCCCGGCGACAAGCGGCTGCTGCATCTCACGCTGCCGGCGGGAACGAACACGCACTTTTGGTTCGCCTTCGTGAACCAGAACGGCGTGTGGCCGTGGCGCGAACAGAATGAAATATTGATTCCGCTGGAGCAGCAATCGCGCGGCGGCCAGCCGGAGCCGGTGGAACTCTTTTTCAGCAGCGAGGTCGGCAAGGCCGCCGGCGGCTCGCTGGATCTGAATCTGCTCGCGCCGAAATTTGATCTGCCCCTTGAAAATCTGACCTGGCGCGTGTTTTTGAACGACAAATGGCAGGTGAAAAAATGGAATGGCGCGTTGCAGTTGCAGCAACAGGAAGTCGTGTCGGGTGGCGGGGCGCTAGACATGCAAAGCTATTTGCAGGCCGAATCCAGCTGGCAACAGCAAAAGACGCGGGAAGCCCAGCAGATGCTCGCGCTCGGAAATTCCGCGCTGCAAAACGGCGACCCGCAGCAGGCGCGGCGCGCGTTTGAATCGGCCAAGGACCTTTCGCGCAACGACGCGGCCTTCAACGAGGACGCGCGGGTGCAGCTCAACAACCTGAAATTGCAGCAGGCGCTCGTCGGCTTGAACGTGCGGCAGGCATCCGTGGGCAACGCGAATGGCAGCGTTGGCGGCATGGGAGGCGCGCTGAATGAGCTGCGGAACAACAAGGACGCGAACTACACGCAGCAGGAAGCGAAACAGATCATTGACAACGGCAGCGCGGAGCAAAACGCGGCATTGATGAACCTGGCCGACAAGCTCGTCAAGCAGCAGGAATCAGCGGTGATGACCCCCGCCGTCATCCGGGCGAACATTCCGGAACAGGGCCGCCTGCTCACCTTCAAACGCGCCGTGGTGGTGGATCCATGGGCTGATTTGAACATCGGCCTGGAAGCGCGGAGCGCCAGCACCGGGTGGTGGAAAATACGTCTGCTCGTGATGGCCGTCACCGCGTTGGTGCTGGCCGGATTCATCCTCCTCACGCGCGCCCTTGTGAAATCAAGACGGGCGTGATTCCAGGTTGACGAATTGGCCGTTACGGTGCGGCACGGTTGATAATAACAAGACGCGTTGTTCTTGTGTCGCCACAATTTTTTGCTTGGATTTATTTTAATCGGGTGTAAAAAGGGATTGTTCTTTGAAACCGGCGGAAGCGTTTCCGCCAGCAACGCGGTCAAATATCAGGGAACCCGGTGAAATTCCGGGACGGTTGCGCCACTGTAACGGCTACAAGTTCCCAAAGCCACTGGTTCCGCAGGCGGGATCGGGAAGGCGGGAGCGAGGATTGAAGCCGAAGTCAGGATATCGGTTTGGCTGCGCTCGTCGGCTCCGGCGTTTCGGAGCACTTCTCCGCAAAGAGAAGGATGAGGCCGGTTCGTCCCGTGAGTGCGGGACGGAACTCGTCGAATGCCTTCATTCCCCGTTTTGCGGAATTGAAGGCGTTTTTTGTTTTATCGTCCAGTTTCCGCCCAAAGGTTTTAGAGGACAGGAACGAGGACGAGGACAAGGACGAATTTGATTCCGCGCTGGTCTCTCAACCAAAAACCGTTCCGTGAATTTTTTCGCGGACAAAATTGAAAGATCAGCAAAATGAAAAAATTGTCCGTCTCGCTGGCCATTGCCGGCTTGTTCGTTCTGTCCATTGCGTCCGCCAATGCCAATACCCTTGTCGAAAGATTCACCACCGACCCGGCGCTTAACGGCTGGCAGGTTTTCGGCTGCACGAATCTGTTCCGATGGGATTCCACAAACCGGAATCTTGCCGTCACCTGGGATTCGTCGCAGACAAACAGCTATTTCTATCATCCGCTCGGCGTGACGTTCACGAAAGCTGACAGCTTTTGCGTTCTGTTTGAACTGAATCTGACCGATGTCAACGCCACCGGATATTTTGAACTGGCAATCGGTCTGTGCAATCTTGCCGACGCCACCAGCGCCAATTTTTCCCGCGCCAACGGTATTTCACCAAACCTGTTTGAATTCGATTATTTTCCCGACGGTCCGGACAGTTACGGGCCGTCCATTGACGCCACGCTGATTGACGCGAATGACAATTTTAATTTTGCCTACGACGACAGCCAGCCGCTGGCCAATGGCGTGGCCTGCCAAATCCTTCTCATCCATCGTGCCGGCGAATCCACCATCAGCGGCACGGTTTTCACCAACGGACGGGTTTTCACGTCGCTGCCACAAGTCGCCGCCTACGGCGCGGACGACTTCAGGCTCGATACATTGGCCATCAGCAGTTACACCACGACCGATGACTTCTACGGCGATTCCCTCCTCGCGCACGGCACAGTGGGCAAACTCGCCTTCGCCTCGCCGCTGCCGGTTGACAGGATCAAGGCTCCCGCCGCCGGAGAAATTCAATTCGCCAGCGATACCAACTGGCTTTACACGTTGGAACAAACCACCAATTTCCAAACGTGGGCGCCCGCCGCGCCGGGCATTTTTGGAAATGGAACGAACCTCATTCTGCAAGCCACCAATCCGCCCGCCGATAAAGCATTTTATCGCGTGCGCGCCGATCTGCCATGAAAAACTGTGGCAAGACGCAAGTGGCAGGTGACAAGAACCGCCGTCGAACATGGGGCGGAAATCTTGTCATTTGTCGCTTGTCACCGGTCACTCAATCTGCTTTTACGCTCGTCGAACTGCTCGTTGTTATTGCCATCCTTGGCATCTTGTCCGCCCTCCTGCTGCCGGCGCTTGCCCGGTCGAAGACCATCGCCCGGCGCGCCGCGTGCGAAAGCAATCTCCGCCAGTTCGGCCTCGCCACGGAAATGTATCTCGGCGACAGCGGTGGAAATTTTTTCTTCCGCTCTTTCGCGCCAACACCCGCCGGCCAGCAATGGTGGTTTGGCTGGCTCGCCAGCGGCGCGGAAGGCCAGCGCGCGTTTGACCTGTCCACCGGCGTCTTGTTCCGATATCTGCGCGGCAGCGACGTGCGGTTGTGTCCCTCGCCCTGCTGGAGATCCCTGCAATTCAAGCCGAAAGGCACGAACGTCATCTTCAGCTACGGTTGCAATTCCTGTTTGTTCGCCGCGCAAAATGGCGCGCAAACCAAAAATCCAGTCAGCGCCAACGTCATTTCCCATCCGGCGGACACCGCGCTGTTTGCCGACGCTGCTCAGGTTGATGATTTTCTGACTTACAACGGCCAAAGCCTGCGCAAAAACCCGATGTTTGAGGAAAATTATTACGTTGACACCAATTCCGCCTATCCCAATGGCCATTTCCGCCACGCGCAAAGGTCCAACGTGGTTTTTGCCGACGGCCACGTGAATCTGGAAAAACCCGTGCCCGGATCGTTCGACAAGCGGCTGCCGGGTCAATCCATCGGCCAACTGCGGCCGGAAATCCTGGCCGTTCATTAAACGGTGGGGCGAGCGTCCTCGCGAGCCGACTGTGACGGCAGTTACAGACCGCCGCTACAAATCTTACTTCGCGTCTTTGCGACTTTGCGTGAGGAACGATTTCCAGACCAGCCGGAACGCGCTGGCAAAATCCTGCGGCCGTTCAGCGACCCAGCTTGAAACTTTTTCCGGCGCGAACCAGCCGCCAGTTTCAATTTCCTCGGGATGCAACTGGAACGGCCCTTCGCTCCGGCAGCGGTAAACCCAGCAGAATTCCCAGCCCGTTTCCGCACAGGTATCAATCTTGAGAAGCTTTTCAAGTGGCGGCGACGCCCCCGTCGCCGACGTTTGGCTGGCGATGTCCAGCCCGATTTCCTCGCGCAACTCGCGCACGGCGCAGGTGTCGTAGTCCTCGCCGCAATCCAGATGGCCGGACGACGACGAATCCCATTTGCCCTTGGCAGTGTCCTTGAGCATGGAGCGCTTTTGCAGAAAAACCTCGCCGCGCAAATTGAACACCAGCACGTGGACCGCGCGATGCCGCAGCCCGCGCGCATGGACCTCGCGCCGCGTCGCCCGGCCAATCACCTCATCCCGCTCGTTGACGATGTCAAAAATGTCTTCGCTCACCCGCTGATTTTGTCGAAATTCCGGTTCCCGGGCAAAACTTCTTGCAAATTGTTCCCGTCTGAAACTGAAGGTTTCACTGAATGCTCAAGACTTGCACCCGTTCAGCTACTACGGAATCCCGCCGGACGCACACTATGGCGACCACGTCCGAGAACAGCCTCTGCCGCCGCGGCAAGCGCCAGACACCAAGGTCTGCTCCGGAACGAATTGCCGAGCCACATCTGCGGAGCATCAAGATCCGGTCTCACGGTATTCGCTGGAATTGAGCGTGCTCAAACGTTCCCGGGCCGGGTCATACATCCAGTTCAGCAGCAGCCCGGCAAAAAGCAGCGCCGCGAAAATGGTCGCCAGCATGAAGCCATATCTGGGATGTCCGAAGGCATCGCTGATGGCGCCCATGGCGAGGGGGCCCAGAGCGGCCGCGGTGCAGGTGAAGAAGAGGATCACGCCGGAGACGGCGCCGTGTTCAGTTTTGGGGAAGCAACTGATGCCCTTTGAATTTAGCGTCGGATAGATCATGGACATGAACAGGCCCGACAGGGGAAGCAGCCAGACGGCGTAGGACAGGCCTCCGGCAACCGCACCGGCAAAGCACAGAAAGATAGCCAGACTGAAAATGACCATGACGGACGTCCACTTGAGTCGTTTTAGCACCCAGGCTCCCAGAAACCGGCCGACGGCGCGCAGGACAAAAAACGCAGTAAGGGCATACAACATGGCCAAGAAGCCAAAAGAAGTAGTCAGGAGGGGGTTCCTCGACAATTCCGTTGGGTAGGCGTCCTCGATCAGCAGCCTATTGAGACGCTCCAAATTGCTGCGTCGAGGATTCTGCTCAATCAACTTTTTCGTCTCGTCGCGCAAAGAGATGCCGGCAAATCGTTCCTGTTCAAAGATCGCATGGCCGGGGATAACTTTCGTGTTGAGCTCACCAAGCAGAGCTTCTTGTAGCAAATCTTTGTCGGAGCTTTGGCCTTGCCACTTCGCCAGCGTTTCCTGTGTGGCCGGGGACAACTGTGTTGTAAGCCAGGCGTCGAATGGCCGGCTTGGCTGCTTCAGCTTGCTCGCCAGGGATCCCAAGTCCACGACCTCAGCCGCTGAAAATGTCGAGGAACCCAGGAGCGTCGGCATCCAGACATAAATCGCGCATTCAGTCGCGACGTAGAGGAAGATGCCCAGGGAGAATCCCAAGGCATACCGATTCTTCATCATGCCCATCGTGCGCCGGAAATTGATTGGCTCATCGACCGTCTTGATGGTCGCGGGGTATTTGACCAACTGGGCGGTTATGATCAGCAACACGCAGATCGTGCCGGCTATCACATACAACCATTTCCAGGAAAGCCCCAGCGTCAGAAGCCAGGTCACGATGGCCGGCCCGATGATCGCCCCGACGCCGAAAAATCCTTCAACCGTATTCATCGTGCTGGTGTGTTCCGAGGTGGAACGCGAGATGTCGCCGATCAACGCCAGGGCGCCGGTCTTGAAGATGCCGATCGCTGCTCCGGAAATGACCAGCAGCGTAAGGAAGAACAGAAAAGTTTTTCCCACCGCAAACAGATAGGAATTGAGCGCGAACAGGACGAGTCCGAGTATGATGGTCTTTTTGCGTCCGAGCTTGTCCGCGAGATACCCGAGGAAGATTCCCGCCAGCGCAATCGCCGTCATGGGGGCATAGTGGAAGGCTCCGGCTTTGGTGTTGCTCAAATGGAATTCCTTGATGACTTCAGGGATGATCTTGCCCACCGAATCGGTGGTCATGGCAAACATCATGAACATGAGAAAGGTGAGCCATTTGATGACTGTCAGGTTGTGGGTCGGCGCTGATTGGTTGTTCATATAAGTGCCTCCTGAAACTGAACGCCGGCGGCGGCGTCTCCGACGATCATTTGCCGGAATTCACCGGTCGTGCTCGTGCCGGTGATGAGAGCGCTCGGGATGGACAAGTCCACCAGCAGCTTTATCCAGTGTTGTTCGAGCCTCCATGTGATCGCGATCTGATGGTCGGCCGGAACGTCCACCTCCATCTTGCCGGCGAATGCGGGATGGGTGTTGCGCAGTCGCATCAATTCGATTTGCTTTTGCACCAAAGGACGTTCCAGGGCGGTTTTGATTTCCGCGGGTTTGTAATAGTGCCGGTTGATGTCCCGACCAACCCCGGACCGGGCCAGGAGTTCCATATTGTTGCCGCCTCCCAGAAGGCCGACATAGTAAACCTGCGGGATTCCCGGCGCGAAGAACTGGAGGGCACGAGCGATGAGATACTCGGATTCCCGGCCTCCCAACGCGTCCAGAAAAGTGCAGTTCACCTGATACAAATCCAGGTTGTTGGCCGCCGCTCCGGTTGCCTGCCGGCTCTGGCCTCGGCTGCGTTTATGAATCGTCTCGACCAAGTTGTCGATCTGGGCTGGCTCCAGCAGCCCCGGATTTCCGCCCGCATCGGCACCCACGTCGATCACTCCAATGCCGTCGTGGGTGTCCAAAACCGTCACCGCGTTGCGTGGACTGATGGCGAGCCAGCGCGCAAGCGGACGGGGATCACGCTGAAAGAGCGCATGCAGCACCAGCGGGGGCAGGGCGAAGTCGTAAACCCAGTCAACCCGTCGGGCGATTTCGATCTGCTTTTGATAATGACTGTGGATCTCAACCAGCACCTCGATTCCGAGTGCGCGGGCTTTGGCGGTCAGTTCAGAAATGAAGTCGAAGGTTTCCGGAATCATGAAACAACTGGTGCCCGGCTTCTTGATCGCGTAGCCGACGGCGTCGAGCCGGATCATCCTGATCCCCGCAGCCTGAAACTTCCCGAGAATTGAATCCAGATACGCTTCCGTTTGCGGGTGCCGGACATCAATGTCCACCTGTTGCGGATTGAACGTCGTCCACAACAGTTTTTTCTCCCCCGAAAGCAGCGTGACCGGGGTGAACGGAAGACTGGGACGCGGCCGATAGATTTTCAATATGTCCGATTCGCGCGCGCCTTGCGGGAAAACCCGGTCGAGAGTCAGAAACATTCCGGCATACGGTGAAGCGGCTCCGCGCTTGGAGAAATCGAGAAACTGCGGAGACGACGAGGACACATGATTTACGATGAGGTCGGCGACGATCTCGACTGTGTTGCCCAAGGTGCGCACATCGTCCCAGCTTCCAAGGCGCGGATCCACCTGCGTGTGGTCAATCGGGTCAAATCCGGCGTCCCCACCGTCAATCGGATGGAAGAAAGGAAGCAGATGCACTCCACCGAAGACTCCAGCCAACGGTCCGCTCAATAAACGGTTCAATTCGCTGAAACCACCTCCCGAGAGGCGGTCAACATACGCGATGAGCTGAACCTGGTTCTTCATGATTCACTTCGTCTCAATTTGCAGCGGCGGAATTCCTGCGGCGTGGCGAGCGGATCTCGACAGAACTCACCGGACCAAGGTCAATGTCCCGGACTTCTCAAGCGAGGTGCTCCGCGTCACCACGCCCTTCGGGTCAAACAGCGTGACTTTTGCTTCCTTGAAAATATCTTTGCCGTGGTAGGGGCCATCCACCGTCCAGGTCAAAATCCGGGAGGATTCATTCCAGGCAAGCGTCACGCGCCGCACTTGACCCGTCGCGTAGGCGGTTGTTTGACCGTCGTCCTCCGTGAACGTGAATGTTGCATTGGCTCCCGGGTAAATTTGCAAGTCCAGCGACCCGCCGGGCAGGTCGTCCATATGCAGAATGGCTGGCGCCAGGGGCAGAATTGTCCCCGCGCGCACAAACACCGGAATCTGATCCAGCTCCGCTTTCACCACCTCGCTCCCGCCCCCCGTCCGCGTCTGGTTGGAGTCGAATGTGAACCAGGTTCCCTTCGGAAAATAGACGCTGCGCTGGTTGGTTTGCGCGAGGATCGGCGCCGGCATGAGACCGTCGCCCATGAGCCATTGGCTGGTCAGATTGCTGACCTCCGGATCTTCCGGATACGCCATCGCCAGCGGCCGCATTATCGGCGTTCCCTTTTCGGCGGCCACATGCGCCAGGCTGTAATAATACGGCACCAGCCGATAGCGCAAATTGAGTGCTTTGCGGATTGCCACCTCCGCCGGTTCGCCATACAACCACGGGAAGCGCGGGTTCACCGAATTCGCCGAGTGCGACCGCATGACTGGGAAGAAAACTCCCGCCTCCATCCAGCGCGTCAATAGTTCCGGCGTGTCCTGTCCCATAAACCCGCCGATGTCGCACGCGCCATAGAACATGCCGGCGAGACTCCAGTTTAACAGCCGCGCGGGCGTGTCGGCAAACGCCCGCCAGTTGCTGGCGATGTCGCCGGTCCATGCTGCCGCGCCGTAGCGCTGCATGCCCGGTTGAAAGGCCCGGTTGATGGTCCACAATCGCTGCTTCGGATTGACCCTGGACAGCGCGAGCGCCTCGGACTGGTTCCAATACGTATAAGTTGTAAACGTCTGCTCGCCTTCATCGTTCCACCACCCGTCAATGCCGGCCTTAAGCAGCGGCACCGTCTGTTGAGCATACCAGTCGCGCACGTCCGCCCGGCTGTAGTTCAACAGCCGCTGCTCGGTGCCGCCCCGGCTGAGCGCACCCTGCCCGCGTCCGGCCGTTGAGATCCAGCCCCGTTCGCGCAATTGCGTCAGGAGTTCGCTGTTGCCCAGCCGCGGTTTGCGGATGCCCACCACATGCACGCCGTGCGCGTGCAGGTCCGCAACCTGTTTCTCCGGTTCCGGGAAAAGCAGCGGGTTCCAGGAAAAATCGGCGTAGTTTGTCGAACCCGCCGCCGGCACGGAATAATCCGGTTGCGGCGTATACCACTCAAAATCGAAGATGAACGCGTCCACCGGCAGCTTGCGATCGAGGAATTGCTTGAGCGTGTCTTCGATATAGGCATGATCCCGCCAGCCCCACCGGCTTTGCATGTATCCCATGGCCCATCGCGGCGGCACGGGCGGCCGTCCGGTCAGTTCCGCGTAATCCTCCGTCCCCTCCTGTAGCCGCGCCGCCGGCATCAGATACAGGTCCAGCGAATTGCCGGGCATCGTCCAGGTAATGGTCCCGTCGGTCTCGTTCCGCTGCCAGTTGCCGGGCGCATTATCGTCTTCACCCAGAGCCAGCACACTGTAGCCGGCGCTGCTCCAATAGTAAGGCACACCGGTAACGCCATTGCCCACCCGGCTTTGCCCGCGCTGCTGAACGATGCCTCCGTTCATATCCCCGCTTCCGTAGATAGTTGCCTGGCCGGCCGCCGCGCCCATTGGACAGGTGATCTGCGGCCGGCCGGTGCGGTCATCCCTGCCGAGGCTGGCCAACGACGTTGCCGGAATCACCACCCGTCCCTGGCGGTCCTTCAGCATCCATAGCCCCTTCTCGCGGTCCACCAATAACGCGCCGTTGCCGGTCCCCACTCCGCTAAAGGCGCCGTCCTTCACTGTCTCAACCGCGATGCGCGGACTGGATGAGTTCGCATCGATGAACAGGCTTTGCGGCTTCGCCGGAGCATCGGTGAACGACACATGAAGCCGGAAAGCATGCGCATTGATCGCCGTCGCCTCCACGCTGACCGGCTTGGCGGGAGCCGTTTGGGTATTTGTGGCTGTCTGGGCGAACGTCAGGTTGAGCGGCCAGGACAATGTGATGGCAAGGCTGATTTTAGCGATGGGGCTGTGATCAAGTTTCATTGTGAAGGTTTTTTACCACGGTCCCAAACCGATCAATAGGAAATTCGCACGACTCTGACCTGCCCGATCATGAAAATACTCTGCGCGGGGACTTTTGTGCCAGCGTGGCAGACAATTCCAAGTCGGAGCTGCCAGTTCAAACAAATTCAGCTTGGATTTGTCAGGAATCACGCGTTGGTTACGGTTTGGAAACGGGGTCCAGTGCATTATGGTGATCGAAGTCGAAAGCAGCTCGCAACCGCTGGGGCAGTGTCGGTGTCGCGCCTGAACACGAAGAAACATAGCCCGCAACCTCGGTGGCGACACGCTGGACATCCGGCAAAGTGCAACCGCGAAGCAAACCCATCGCGAGCGCTGCGGTGAACGCGTCCCCGGCCCCGACCGTGTCCATCACGGTCTGCCGGGAAACACCCTGGCTCACAAGCGTCTCGCCAGCCAGCAGGACACTGCCGCTCGCGCCCTTGGTCAGAGCCAAAGTCCGTAGATTGAAACGGCCGACGATTTGCCGCAGCACGCTGGATTCGTCGCCAGTCACTCCGAGAGCGCCAGCCACCAGCGGCAGTTCCTCCTCATTCAACTTGAACACACTGGCGAGCTGCAGCGACTCGACGATCAACTCCCGCGACCAGAAGTGCTGGCGGAGGTTGACGTCGAAAATGCGTAAAGCTCCCGGCGGCGTGGCCCGCAACACCGCCTGAATGGCGCCGCGCGCAACCGGGTTCCGCTGGGCCAGCGTGCCGAAACAGACTGCGTCGGCTCGCGCCGCTTCGCGCAAAATGTCCTCGCGAGCTTCGATAAAGTCCCACGCGGAAGGCTCCTGAATTGTGTAGCCCGGTTTGCCTTGTGGGTCCAGGCTTACCGCAACTGTGCCCGTCGGAACCGTTGGATCAGTGGAAATGCCGTCCGTCCGCAAGCCGAGTCCGGCAAGATGGCCGAGGATCTCGCGGCCCAGCGGGTCATCGCCGACGCGCGAAACCACCAGCGAATCAGCGCCCAGTTCCCGGGCATTATACGCGAAATTCGCCGGCGCACCGCCGGGTTGTTTTCCGCAAGGCAGCAGATCCCACAGCAACTCGCCAACGCCAATGACCAGCGGTTTGGGATTACCGGCCATATGATTCTGCTTTCGCAAATACATCAGTGAATTGGGAGGAACCGCACGCCCGCTCGAGTTCCTCAAGACATGGTGGTCTGAACCGTCATTCCGCCGGAATCCATTTATGCCGCGCCATGAAGCGCAACGCCTGTTTCGGCCATTCTTTCACCGTCTCATCCTTCAGATTCGTGGCCATCCCGAACCCATGTTGCGCATTCTCTTCAAGATGCATTTCCACCGGCACACCCGCTTTCAGACAGGCCTCATAGAAGAGCAGCGAATTCTGCACCGGCACCAGCCGGTCGTTTGAACCATGAACGATAAACACCGGCGGCGTGTCCCGTGTCACATGCTTCTGCGGCGACAGCGCCTCGTAGAGGGCCGGATTGTTCTGCGTCAGGTTCTGCCGGGAGCCGCGATGAGTGATCGCATCGTCCGTCAAGTCAATCACCGGATAGAGCAGCAGCGCAAAAGCCGGTTTGGCGCTCAGGCTGTCGGTCGCATCCGGCACGTAGGGCGCTTCGGGCAGCAGCTTGTTGTCGTATAGCGTTGCCAGCATGGCTGCCAGGTGTCCCCCGGCTGACCCTCCGAACACGCCCACCTTTGCCGGATCAATGTGGTATTCCTCCGCATGAGCGCGAATGAAACGCAGGGCGCGCTGGGCGTCCAGCAGGGTGGTCGGGTAGTGATACTGCGGTCCGTGCCGATAACGCAGCACGAACGCGGCAACGTTGTTCGACTGGAAGAACATGGCCGGGGTCGCACCTTCGCCCGGCACTGTCAACATCTGATAGCCGCCTCCCGGCAACAGGAGGACAGCCGCACCGGTGACCTTGTTCGTATCAGGCAGATACAAATCCAGGGTCGGCTCCATTGGATTCAACTCGTTCTCCGTGCCGGCCACCACGCTGGGTGTGGCATCGTATATTTTGACCCTCTTGACGTTCGCGGGCGGGGTCATGCTGACCATGTCGTTGTTGCCTCTCCCGCCAAATCCGCCCGGCGGAGCGCCGCCGGGGGCCCCACCCATCTTCCCTGTGCCGCCAAGAGCCGGCGCATTCTGCGCACAAACCGCCATCTCAAGGCACAGCGAAACCGCTGCAACCACCAGTAACAACTTACTTGGCTTTAACATGAACATTTTCACTAAAATTGTTTTTGGGAGGTTCTCCTAATTCTTCGCCGCCGGCTTGTTTTGTTTCTTTGCCGCCGACTTGGGGTGTTCGTTGAAAAACTTGAACACGTCCGGCATGGCACCCGCAATAATCCCGCCGTGATCCAGCCCGGGCACTTCTTTCCATGTGCAGTCCATGCCCGCGGCCTTGAGCTGCTCCGCCACGGCGCTCCCACGCATGCCCATGGAATCGTTGCTGCCCGCCGTGAAATATAACGGCGTGTCCTTCAGCTTCCCCTTCGGGTCCGGTGAGCCGAAACCGGCGAGACAAGCGACCGACGCCCACATCGGCGCGTATTTCTCGCCGATATACATTGCGCCCATACCGCCCATGGAATGGCCCATCAAGTAGATGCGCTTTTTATCCACGTTGAATTCCTTGAGGGCCATGTAAAGAACGTTCATCGTGTCTATCTCGCTAAGTTCTGAAATCTTGGCCGGGTCGGTCTCCTTTGTTCCACCGACCGGCGGGCCGCCGCGTCCACCGCGTCCACCTGGTGCCGCGCCAAAAGCTGCACCGGGAGCTGCGCCGCGGCCTGGGAATATTCCGCCGCGCGCAGGTTGGTTGGTCCCTTGTGTCGGGGGAGTCATGGCCGGCCCATTGGTGCCCGGACCGCCGCGTCTGCCGGGGCCGAAACCACTCATGGTCGCGCCGAACGGGGCGCTGGGGCTGTAACCCATCACACCCACCATGATGTAACCGTTCTTATCCGCCTCGTCCACGCACCCGGTGCGCATGAAGGTGCCGTGATTGCCTCCGAATCCATGCAGCGCAAGGACCAGCGGAGCCTTTTTATTTTTGGTGACCTTCGAAGAAACGAACACCGCGTAAGGAAGATCTTCGTCGGTATTTGTAAAATGATACGTGCGCAGTTCCACGCGATCGTCCACTGGATCGCCTCCCGTGCGCCGGCTCTGTCCGGCGATCTTGGCCACCGGCGGGCTCGTGACCTTTGAAGTCGCGAGGTTGGATTTGGCAGCGGCAGCGGCCCTGGAAGCCACGGTTTTGGCGTTGGTGCCACCGGTAGCCGCAACAGCGGTGGGCTGCCGGGTTGGCGAGGGTTGAGCCTGCGCGACTGTGAATGGCAGAGTCAATGCAATAGCGAGGCCGATCCTGGCAATGGTGGAATGATTGGTTTTCATAGTGCTGAGGTAACTATTCTGTTCAGATGTTCGTTTGTGGTTGGTGGCGCGATTCATTTCGGTTCCGGCCTTCATTATTAAACCTTTAGGATTAGTTGACCCAGCCCTTGAGCGTGGAGGCAACCGCCTGTCCCCAAATTTCGTAACCCTCGGCATTAGGGTGGAGATTGTCAGCGCCAAAGCCGATCAAAGAACCATTCTCTTTCAGGAACTTGGAATTGATATCCGTGAAGAAAACATGCTTCCCATCATCCAACTTGGCAATGATCTTGTTGGCTTCCTCGTTCTTGATGCGGTTGGCATCCGACGGACCGGTGCCGCGCGGGAAAATGGTCAGGAGCATGATCTTGGCATCGGGAAAGTCCTGGCGCAGCTCATAAACCACCGCCCCAACGCCTTCGGCAATCTCCGGCCCCGTGTTGCCCTGGAAGCCGTTGTTTGTGCCGATCATGAGCATGATGGCTTTGGGCTTGTGCCCCTGGCCTTCACCATTCTTCAGGCCCCAAAGAACGCCTTGCGTGGTATCACCGCTCACCGCAAAATTGGCCAC
>Ga0265338_10006748_pt1 | contig 14489 bp, 8 predicted proteins | sample 42126metaG_FD_193579 | JGI IMG/M metagenome (GOLD analysis project Ga0265338, IMG submission 193579) | Rhizosphere microbial communities from Carex aquatilis grown in University of Washington, Seatle, WA, United States - 4-21-26 metaG | ecosystem: Host-associated > Plants > Roots > Rhizosphere >... | reverse complement strand
CCACATCACCGGTTTGCCGACGCCAATGGAGCCGGACATCACGCCGGAAGTCAGCCCGCCCAGGACCAGTCCCGCCGGCCAGCCGGCGTGCAGCATGTTGAGGTACTTCGATTTGTTGGTCGGAAACAGCGCAGCGACCAGCGGATTGGCGACCCCCTCGCACAGGCCGTTGCCAATCGCGAAAACAAACATTCCCCAATACAGGCAATGGAACGCCGCCATTTTTCCGCCCGCCGCAAACGCCGGTCCCGCCGCCACGGTCAACACCGCGGAGACCACGTGCAGCACGAAGGCCGTGATCATCAGCGGCCGGTAGCCGATGCGGTCTGCGATCAAACTGGAAAACACCACAATCAACCCGAAGCCCACCAGACCCCCGCCCGTGATGCTTCCCAGATCGGTCATGGTGAAGCCATATTGATTGGCCCATTGGCCGAGAATGCCGCCACGCAGTCCGAACCCCATCCCTTCAGCCAGGATCGCCATGAAGCCGGCCCACAAAAGGCGGTTGGCGCGGATGTTGCCCGCGGCCGCGGCGGCGGGAGAGTCATTTTCGGGGCGCGCGGCGCCAGAGGACTCATTCATAAGCGAGAGTTGACAACAGTTGGACGGCGCTACGTGCGTTCGACGGGATCACGCGCGGATTCTGCACGGCGGACGCGGCGGCGTCAATCCGGCGCTACGGAAGTTAGCTCTTTGAAATACGCGGCCGCGGGCTGATTATAGTCCCATGCATAAGAAGTTTTCGCTCCTCGCGGCCGGGCTCGTATTCTGGACCCTTTGTTCCAGCGCCGCCCGCGCCGAGGACGTCAAGCCGCTCCGCGCGCTGCTCATCACCGGCGGTTGCTGCCATGATTACGCGCAACAAAAGGACCTGCTCAAACACGGGCTGGAGACGCGAGCCAATCTCGTCGTGGACATCGTTTACGCCGCCATTCCCGATGGCGCTCCCGCGACCAAGCCGCCCCTGCCCATTTACGGCAATCCCGATTACGCCAAGGGTTATGATGTCGTCATCCACGACGAATGCGCGGCCGACATCAGCGATCCTGAAATCATCAAAGGCGTCCTCGCTCCACACCTGGCCGGCGTGCCCGGCGTGAATCTCCATTGCGCGGTCCATTGCTATCGCATCGGCAACCCGGCCGAACCGGCTGCCGCCGGCAGCCAACGCGCGCTATGGTTCGATTACCTTGGCCTGCAATCCAGCGGACACGGCGCGCAACTGCCGATTGCTATCAACTATACTGCGACCGCCCATCCCATCACGCAGGGCCTCGCCGGTTGGACCACGACGAACGAAGAGCATTATAATAACGTCCAGATTTTTCCCACCGCCACGCCGCTTGCGCACGGACGCCAAACCGTCAAAGATAAAAACGGCGACCCCAAGGAAAACGACTATGTCGTGGCGTGGATCAATGACTATCACGGGACCCGCGTCTTCAACACGACCATCGGCCACAACAACGCGACCGTGAACGATCCCCGCTATCTCGATCTGGTCGCGCGCGGCCTTCTCTGGGCCTGCGGAAAACTCGACGACAAAGGCGGCATCGCTACCGGTTATGGCCCGCGCCAATAACTCCCATCCCCCGCTTTTTCACATGCGCTTTGGACTTAACACATTTCTGTTTGTCTCGCCTTTTACCAATCGCAGCGTCCGGCTTTTTGCGCGGTTCAAGAAGTGGGGATTTTCCAGCGTTGAAATCGCGATTGAAGATCCGCGCCATATTGATCCCGCGCTGGTGAAACGCGAATTGGATCGGCACGGCCTGGTCTGCGGCTCGGTCAGCGCCTGCTTCGGGCCCGACCGTGATTTGCGGGGCGCGGCAAGACAGCAAGAGGCGACGGTGCGATACGTGACGGCTTTGCTCGGCCAGATGATCGTCCTGGACTGCCCGACCATGATCGGCCCGGTTTATTCCGCCGTCGGCCGCGCGGAAGCGGTGCCGCGGACGGAATATCGCCGCCAATGGGGCACGGTTGTCAAACATCTGAAGAACCTGGGCCGCCGGGCCGATGACCTGGGCAAACGCATCTGCCTGGAGCCGCTGAATCGTTACGAAACGGATTTCATCAACACCTGCGCGCAAGGCCTGCAAATGGTGAAGGACGTGGACAGCCCCGGCCTGCAACTTCTCCTGGACACCTTCCACATGAACATCGAGGAAAAATCTCCCGCGGACGCCATCCGCCGCGCCGGGCGGCATCTCGGCCATTTACATGCCTGCGGCAGCGACCGCGGCGCTCCCGGTAACGATCACACCGATTGGCGATCCATCGCGCAAGCCCTCAAAGACATCCGTTATCGCGGCGACGTCGTGATCGAATCCTTCACCACCGACGTCAAAGTCATCGCGCGCGCCGCGGCCGTCTGGCGGCAGATCGAACCCTCGCGCACCGATATCGCGACCAAGGGATTGAGACATCTGCGAAATGTTTTGAAGTGAGCCGCCCTTCGTGGCGTCGAAAAAATGACAAGCTACGTGAATAAACTCTTTCTGGCATTTGCCCTCGCGACCTCGGCCCTGGCCGCGGACGCCGCCGACAAGAAAATCATTTTTGTCGCCGGCCCGCCGAGTCACGGGCCCGGCGAGCACGAATACCGCGCCGGCTGCCTTGTTTTCCAGTCGTGCCTAAGCGGCATTCCTGGCGTCGCATCGGTTGTTTACACCAACGGCTGGCCGGCGACGCCCGATCCCTTCGAGGGCGCCGCGACGCTCGTGTTTTACACCGACGGCGGTCCGGGCCACCCGCTGCTGCAGCCCGGGCGGGCGAAAATCATCGGCGCGCTCATGGACCAGGGTGTCGGCCTGGTCTGCTTGCATTACTCGGTGGAGCCGACGATCGAGAACGGCGAAAAGGACTTTGTCGCCTGGCTGGGCGGCGCCTTCGAGATCAATTGGTCGGTCAACCCGATGTGGACGGCCAATTTCAACACGTTGCCGGACCATCCCATCGCCCGCGGCGTCAAACCATTTTCCCTCCACGATGAATGGTATTTTCACATGCGCTTCCCAGACGCCATGAAGGGCGTGACGCCGATCCTCACGGCCGTTCCCGACGCTTCCACCACGACTCGCCCGGACGGCCCGCACGAGGACAATCCCGTGGTGCGCGCCGCCGTCGCGAGCGGCGAACCGCAGGTCGTCGCCTGGGCCTTCGAGCGCGCCGACGGCGGACGGGCCTTTGGCTTCACCGGCGGTCACTTTCACCGCAATTGGGCCGACGACAATGTCCGCAAGCTCGTCCTGAATGCCATGTTGTGGACGGCAAAAATTGAAGTTCCGCCGGACGGAGCCCCGGCGGCCCTCAAGCCCGGCCAGCTTGACTGGAATATGGACGCCAAACCGAAGCGCCCCTGAGCGCGTGTAACAGCAAAAGGAACACTATGAACTTTGACATAAACGACCGGTCGCCTTCTGATTTTAGCCGGCGCCGTTTCATCAAACGCGCCTCGGGCGTGGCGGCCGTATCCGCCGTGGCGGCCAATTTTCCATTCGTCTTGACAAGCCACGCCGCGCCCGACGATCCCATTCGCATGGGCCTCATCGGCTGCGGCGGACGCGGCACGGGCGCCGTGGACAATGCCATCGCCGCCGCCCCCAACGTCAAAGTCGTCGCCGTCGCGGATATTTTTGACGAGGTCGCCAAGTCCGCCGCGGGCAAATTCAAGGTCGATCCCGACCATTGCTTTTCCGGGTTCGACGCCTACCAGAAACTCGTGGATCTGCCGGACGTCAACTATGTCATCCTCGCGACCCCGCCCGGATTTCGCCCCATCCATTTTGAAGCCGCGATCAAGGCGGGCAAACATGTCTTCAGCGAGAAACCCGTGGCCGTGGACGCATCCGGCATCCGGCAGTACATCGCGGCGGGCGAGCTGGCGCGGCAGAAGAACCTCTGCGTGGTGGCCGGCACCCAGCGCCGCCACCAGCCCTGTTATATTGCCACGATAAAGAAAATCCACGACGGAGTTATCGGCGATGTCCTTTGCCTGCGCGCCTACTGGAACCAGGGCGCCATCTGGCATCGCGGCGACAATTGGAACAACGAAATGGAACGCCAAATCCGCAATTGGTACCACTACGTCTGGCTCTGCGGCGACCACATCGTCGAGCAGCACATCCACAATCTCGACGTGTGCAACTGGATCATGAACGATCATCCCATCCGCGCCTACGGCCAGGGTGGCCGCCAGGCGCTGGGCTCCAAGTCGGGTCACATCTATGATCATTTCGCCGTTGAATTCGAATACGCCAACGGCGTCCGCCTCTTCAGCCAATGCCGCCAGATCGATCACACCGACGGAAACGTCAGCGAAGCCGTCGTCGGAACCAAAGGCAACTGCAACAAAATCGGCGACGGCGACATTCATGCTGACAGCCTGATCCGCTTTGACGGCCCAAGGCCTGATCCGCAAGTCGTCGAACATGCCGACCTCATCGCCGCCGTACGCGGCGCCGCCCCTTACGTCAACGAAGCCACGCGTGTCGCCCACAGCACCCTGACCGCCATCATGGGACGCGAATCGGCCTATACTGGCGAAGTCATTTCGTGGGACGATGCGATGGCCTGGCACACCTCGCTCCGGCCCGAAAAGTTGGAATGGGGACCCGCGCCAAAATACGGAGTGGCGATTCCCGGCCAGCACAAAATGGTGTGACGGGCTTGGTCAAACCCCTTCCTCGCCGCTCAGAGTCTGGTCGGATTCTCAGTCAGATGGTGGCGATCCAGCCGGTTGGGGGAGTAATTTGTCGACAAACTGCTCGTGACGCTGGCAACGAATACGAGCCTTCGCCTCGCTCTGAAAAGCGCCGTAACCGGCGGGGTAACTTCGACAATTCTGTCCATTTCGCCATTTCTGCGCAAGTCATTGATTTAAAGTGGTGCACCCAGAAAGAGTTGAACTTTCAACCTTCTGATCCGTAGTCAGATGCTCTATCCAATTGAGCTATGGGTGCGCTCTTGAGGTCGCGCTGTTATTTCTCATGGAGCGCGGGCGTTGGCAAGCACTACTTGAGCAGAGATTTGAGCCCCGCAGTCGCTTTCTTGACATCGAGGCTGCGCGCGCCGGTGAGGACGTCCTTGCCGAGCTGGCTGGCGTTTTTGGCGATGGCGCTGGTGGAAGCCTCCAAAATGGCGCGCAAGGCCCGCTGCGCGACCTCGACAGGCGTGATGCCGTCGGGTCCCGCGCCAAGCCCTGTCAAATGGATGTCCGGTATGGAAAGCGTGAGCGTACGGCCGCCGGACAAAAGCGTGCTGGCTTGAACTTTCGCGCCGCGGATGACCAAATCGTCGACCTGTAGTTTTCTTTCGGATTTGGCGGGACTCCCAGGCGCGGCGGTTGAATTGGCGGCCGGCGCCGACGCGGGGCCGCCGACGTAATCGGTGAGGTTTTTCTCGATTGTGGCGAGGTTGTTGTCCGTCAAGCCGCCCTCAAACGTAATAATCGGATTTTTCACATCGACGCCTTCGACAATGAGCTTGGGCCCGAACACAGATCCGGGCTTGACGCGCACTCTCACGTCGTCGACGGCAATCGACGACGGCGTGGTGCATCCGGCGGGATTGCCGAGGACCAATCCATTCAGTTCGGCGCGTCCCCCAAAAACCGAAACGACGGCGGACTTGAGTTTGACGTCGACTTTGGTCGCTTCAGGTCCGATTGTGAGAACCCCTTTCTTGACAATCGCGCCCAGTGAAAAAGCGACGACGAGAAGCGCCGCAACCACAATCACCACTAGAATCACTGCCCCGCGCCAAATCCATTTCGCCTTCATATTTAATGCCTCGGAAAGAACTATAGCGCCCAACCTGCCTTCCGCCAAACGAGAGGCCGCGTCGTCGGCTCGCGTCATGGGTAAACCGCTCTGTAGAAGCGGCGTGGATTTCCTGCGGCGGCAGGATCCGCGAATTCAAATGAGCCGTCGGGCCCAGCCAGATTGGTGGTGACGGCCTGCCAGGAGCCGAGCCCTGAGAGATTCGTCGTCGCAAGCGCGCGGTGAGTCTGGTTTGGAACGCCAACGCAATGAAGCGTGATCGCGCCGTCCGGATTCCGGGCGATGCCAGCAATGAAAATACTTGGAGCGCCGAAAGGATCGGTGTTTCTCACGACAAGGTCGTCCATCGAGAAACGGCCTTGGGCAACGATGGCGCCGAACGAGTTCTGCGCGGTGTCCGCCGCAGCATGCCAGGTGACGGGATTTGTCGATGCGACGCCATTGAGCCAAACCCGATAGTAAAACTCGCCGTATGCGTCGCGGTTGTAAGCGGCCTGGATCGTGAGGCGGGCAAATTGGTTTGAGGCGACGCTTGTGTCGGTCAACTCCGTCCAACCGTTTCCGGGGTTGGCGGGTGCCAGCCGATTCCAAACAGCGACGTGGCCGTTGGTGGTGAACAACAGCGCGAAGGGCGCATCGCCGAGGACGTTCGTGCCGGGCGGAAAGGGATCGGTCCAGAATCGCGCCTGCAGGATGGCATCGATCCATATATTGGTGAACGCCGACGAAGTGAAACGGTTGGTGATGACGCCGTCGACGGCAAGATCAAGATTGTGCGGGGCTCCAATTGGAAAAAAGCCGGCGTAATTGGACGAGTATTTATTTGACACGACAAGCGCGCCGGCGGGATCCGTGTCGAACCAGCCGTTGGAGCCGCCGAGGCTGAAGCCATTTGAATAGGATTCAAATGATTCAGCGTACGGAATGGGGTTGTTGGTGTTCGGGCTTTGCTTTGCGAGCATGAACACCATTTCGTCGCGGTCGAGCGCGACTTTGACGATCTGGTCGTGGTAAGGCTGGCTTTGGGCGTCGGCGCAGTCGCGCCCGAAATAGGCGTATTGCCGAACAGGGTCGTAGACTCCTGAGTGAAGGTATACTTCGCCCCAATCGTTGGTCGTGAACGGCGGGTTGGTTCCCCAAGGCGGAAGCGTGAGATTGTTGGTCGTGTTTCGGCAAAGCAAGACGCCGGCCTCCACCGGCGGACCACCGCCGGTTCCCAGGCGTAAGCGGAACACTTGGCCGGGATATGAGAGGTCGGCGCCAAAATAGAGGAGCTTCTGTTCGGGCTTGATTAGAGCAACGGGACAGCATCCCTGGTTTGTGTTGAGGTCGATATTCGTGACAATGGCCGGCGCGCCGGCGCCATTGAGCGCGAACATATAGACGCGGGATTTTCCGAAATTCACTTCGGTAGATCCGTCAGTGGTGCAATAGCCGTAGCCGGCTGTTGTGTCCAACGCGAGACAACCGAGGCCGCGGTTCACGTTTTCAAGCATCACGCCGCCGACGTGCGATGGGGCGCTCGCGCCGGAGCCAAGCGCGAATTTCACAATATATGGCGGCGCCTGGCCGAGGATCGGCGTGAAGTAGGCGTAGTGATTGGCGCTGTCAATTGCGCCCGCGCCTAAGGCAGGCTCGCCGGCGACGGTCGATGCGGAACCGATGGCCGCGGCGGCGTTGGGGAAACTGTTGAGCGCGATTTTGTATAACTGCGACCCGCCCGACGTCTGGCACATCGCGTAAAGGAAATGATTGGCGGCGTCAGAAGTGTCGATGAGCAACGACCAGATTGCCGCGCTCGAACCGGCGGGATTGGGCATGGTCCCGCCTAGGGTCGGAGCACCGGAGCCGTTGGCGTTGATTTGGTAAATATTGGCGGAGTTCGCAACGTAAGCGCACCCGGCCGATGGATCCATGACAGCCGTGCCCGCTTGCCTGACCAGGGACACCCCTGCCCCAATCTGCACCGGCAAGGCGCCGGAGATGTCGACTTTATAGACGTACCTGGAGGCGAAATAGGCGTAGCCATTGGTGGGATCGATGGCGGCGGCGTAAAAACCGCGCGTGTCGTCGGCGCTTTGATCGATGGTCATCGAACCGATGCGGCGCATGTTGCCCTCCGCTTCGAGCGCTCGTGCGGAACAGAGAATTGACAGCGCGAGGGTCACGAAGAGCTGAGTCTTTGGAGTTTTCATATTAGCGCGCCATTTAGCGGCGGAAAGATGTGTCGTGGCCTGGACCGCGTATGCCAGCAGCCAGCCGCCGGCCGCTGTCCATTGAATGCTGCCTCCGGGCGCGGCAGCGGAGCTTCCGCATCGGCGCTATTGAGAGCCACATCGCTGCCACTCAAAGGGAACGGTTGATGAAAGTCCCAGGCCATCGGACCAACTTGCCGATGAGAGGAGCCAATATAGCGCCATTCTTGAATGAAGATCCGCCTCAGCCTGTCGGGCGGCAAGGAAGCAGCCCACAGCAAGAAGCATTGGCGATTGATCACCCTTGAGTTTTACTCGCGCGGGCCGCCAGCGGGAACTGTGCGACTGACGCACAGGACCGCGCGTCTCGCGCACAGCCGCTACTCGTCGGCGGCGACTTCCTGCTGCCATTCCGGGTAAATCTCCTCCGCCAACTGCCCGCGGCGGATGAGGTCCTGGACGTCGCGAATGATCGTCTTGCGCGAGACGCTGAACTCGCGCGAAAGCGCCGAAATGTTGGGGCGTTCAGTGGCGCCGCGAAGGCGTTTGATCATTTCAAATTGGCGCGCCAGCCGCTCGGTGAAACGGCGGTCCGGCTCCGAAGCGTCGATTTTTTCGGCGCGCTCAAGGGCTTGCAGCGCGGCGACCGTCTCGCCAATGCCGCATTCAGTCAGGGCGATTTCAACGGTGCGGTCAAGCTCGTCGAGGTCGACAGGTTTTTCGAGCGTGAAATGCGCGGCGCGCGGCCCCTGCAAAGCGGCGAGTTGCTCGCGGATTTTTAGCGTCCCGGAAATGAGAATCACTGGAACATGGGCGGCCGTAGTCTTGAGGCGCGGAAGGAAGTCAATGCCGCGCTCGCCGCCGTCAAGCACATTGTCGAGGATGATGAGGTCGGGCCGGGTTTCGCATACGGCCTTGAGCGCGGCCTCGCCCGTTGTCACGCAAGTCAGGCGATACCCGCGCAGCGCTTTGGCGTAGAGCTTAAGCTGCGTAGGATCGTCCTCGACGATCAGGATCGCCGCCATGGCTTCAGTTCTCATCCAGGGCACAGTGTAAGGGTTTGACGGGATTTTGGCGCTGTGCGTCTGGCGCACAGGCAGACGGCTCCGCTGGTAGCACAAGCGAAAACGCGGCTCCCCTGCCCGGCTCGCTTTCCACGCTCAGCCCCAATTCGCGTTGTTCCGCGATGGAATAAACAAGCGACAGGCCAAGTCCGGTTCCGGCCTTTGCGCCCGTGCGTTTGGTCGTGAAAAACGGCTCAAACAGGCGATCTCGAATTTCGGGAGCGATGCCGGGGCCGGAATCAATGACGCTCATTTCGATGTACTCCTCAGAGATGCGCGGGCGCAAAATGTAGGAGTGGTTCGGCAGCCCTTTCCGGGCGCGCACCACGATTTTCAGGCGGCCTTCGCCTTGCATCGCTTCGGAAGCGTTGACAAGCAGGTTCAACAGAATCTGCTCCAGCGGACCGCGTCCGACGCGCGCCATGGGAGCTTCCCGCGCGAGCTCAAGGGTCAACGCAATGCCGCGCAGAAACTCGCGGCTCAACAACGAAACGGCGTCCTCAACGACGGCGTTGATGTCGGTGGCGCCGGCTGCGTCGTCGTTTCCCCGCGCGTAGCCAAGCATGGAGCCGACGACGCTTTTGCCCTGGAGCACGGCCTTCTCAATGTCGGCGACATGGTCCTGAACTTCGGCGTCGCCATTGGCGTGCCGGCCAATCAGTTTATTTGACATTCTCACCACGGACAAAAGGTTGTTGAAGTCGTGAGCGATGCCGGCGGCAAGCGTGCCCAGCGCCTGCATCTTCTGGCTGTGCATAAGTTCGGCCTTGGCGACGTCCAACTCCCGGTTGCGTTGCGCGGCCTCTGCCTCCGCGACGGCAAATCGCTCGATCGCCATGCGGTGCCGGCGCAACGTGTGCAATGCCAGCGCGGCCACAACCGCAAAACCGGCTAAACTGGCCAAAAATGTGAGCTGCCAGCCGCCAACACTCGATGCCGCGGATGCCGCGCTTCTCGACGGGAGCGCGCCCGCGCCCCAATCAAGGCTCATCGCGGCCAAGTGACGGTGCAGATCGTTTAAGCGCCAAACTTCAACCATGTCGCTGGCGGTTGCGGTCACGAGAGTCGAACCATCGAGCGAGACGCGCAGCGCGTTGACGCTTTGGGCCAGCGGCGGCGTCAAGTCGTCGATCCTTTCGTCGGCGCGCCAGTCGCGCAGTTGCACGGTTTGACGCGTGCGCGCGATGGCGGCCATCGAGCCCGGCATGAAAGCCAGCGAGCCGTGCGTGATGGAAGGTTCGTCGCGCGGAAAGCTGCTCTGCATCTTCCAGTCGCCGACCGAACAGAACGAATAGCGGTCCATGCCACCCAGGCCGAGCCATTGGCCGTCGGTACTAAAACAGACGACGGACGTGCCGACGGGAAGCGTCCGCGCGCATTCGCCGGTCTGGCCATCCCAAATTTTCGGGTCGTCGCCGGTGTCAAATGAATAACCCGTGACGATCCACCGGCCGTCCGGACTGATCGCGAAGCGCCCCGCGCCTGTCGGACTCGCCGGTCCCTTGAAGTTGACCGTTCGCCAGCGGCCCTTCAACGCCACAACATTGGTGGCGTCCGGCAAGTCCATCCTGAAAAATCGCTCATCGGAGAGTTCGACCGCCGCCCAATGGCCATCCATACTGAGCGCTATCGCGCGCGCGCCCCGCCCATCCGGCAGCGGGATCTTCCGAGAATCGCTGTGGCGAACGTAGCGAACGGCCTGATCGTTGGTCCCCAGCGGCCAAACATCGATCCCGCCGCGACCGCAGACATAAAGCGACTTCTCGTCCGGCGCGACGCGAACGCACCAAACGTCCGACATTGCGAAATAGGCGTCGCTCCCGTTGGTCAGGTCCCACACGTGGAACCCTTTGTTTTGGGTCGCCACGCACCAGCGCCCGCTGGTTGACAAGTCAAGACTAAACAGCGGGCCTTCGCTCTTGTCGCATGGATGCAGCGAATACGGGCTTTCAGACTCGATTCGCCAGACGCCAAATCCCTGCCAGGGTCTCCAGAACCCGATGCGCCGCCCGTCCTGCGAAAACGTGTGGGCCATCCCCTCGCCCGTCGCGAGCAGTTGGCCGCGCGCGGTTTCCCACAACCGCGTGGTCCCGTCGCGGGAACTTGCGAAAAGCAGCGAACCGTCCGGGCTGAAGCTCATGCGCATGCATCGTTCACTATGGCCGGAGACGTGCCAATGGGCGTCGCGGGCAGGCTCCCAAATATAAACGGCGCCTTCATCGGTTGACACCGCGAGTTTCTCGCCGTTGGACGACCAATCCAGCATCGCCACGCGCGCTTCGTGGGTCAGCGAGCGGAGCTTTTCCCCTCCAGGATACGTGAGGACGTCGACCCGGTTTGCCGTGGCGAGCGCGAGTTTCTTCAAATCGGCGGATATGCGAAACAACTTGCCCTGCGGATTGATGCCGCTGGCTGTTTTGCCTCCCGACGCAACGTCAATCATCGAAATTCTGCCGCCCTCCTCCTCATCGGCATAAAACAGACTCTTGGAATCCGTGGAAAAGGCGAGTCCCGTCAACGTGGCCGCGCCAGAGGCCATGCCGTTGGTTCGAGCAGCGCCGCGAGCAACCAGCGGTCGCGTGGCCGCCCAATCCCAGACGACTACGGCGCCGCCGTCGAAGCGCTCGGCCATCAGGCGGCCATCAGGGCTGAAGCAGATTTCGCCGACCGACATTCGCATGCCAGGGCCCAGCGCGGCTGGCTGCAACGTGCCCGCCAGCTTCCCGTCGCCCATGTTATAAATGGCGACCGCGCCGTTGGCATCGCTTACGGCAAAATGGCGCAGCGTGGAATCCATGACGAATCGAGCCATGTCGCGCGGCGAAGGTGTCAGCGGCCCTTCTTCGGAAAGGTCACAGAGCGCCAGGCAGGCGGTGGCTTCGCTCCGCAAGTCGGCGGAAGGCTGGATGGCGACAGCGTTGCTGATCGCGATGAGGGCGCCGCTCAACCCGCCAGCCTCGGCGGAGGCTCGCATGGCGCGGGCCTGCGCCGTGTAGGCGTTGCGGAGGCGCTCCAGGCTTTCGGCCTCGGCGGCTTCGGCGCGGCGGAGATTGCGGGCGGCGCGAAAGCCGGCGAACATGGCAACCAGCGCCAAGCCGAGCGCAGCCAGAGCCACGACAGCCATGGCGGTGTTGGCGCGCAGCAGTTCCCGGCGCATGGCGGCGCGGCGCGCCGCTTGATCGTCGACTTCACTCATGAATTGGCCAACGCAAAGTCTGACAAGCAAAAAGCCGCAAGTCAATCCCTGACCGTCCCGCCACCCGCAAAAAGCCGAACGCCGCCCGATTGGAGCGGCGTTCGCGCGAAGCTAATTCTAGCCCGTATTAGTCGCCAAACAGGATGAAGGAGCCGACCTGGCCGGTCCCCTGGAAGTATCCGCGGACGACATTGGTGGTGTTCTGAAGGATAACGCTGTCAATGGAATTAGTGTGGTGGCCCGCATCGATGAACGATCCCATGATCTCACCACTGGCGCGATCAATCGTCAGGTTCAGTCCGTTCGTAGCGGTCGGATCCACCGTAATGACGTTGCCGCTGATTGTCACGGCGTTGGTAATCGGCGCCGTCAGATTGCCGCCGCCCAGAATCACTACGCCGCTGCTGAAGGACAATAGATCGCTCAGTGTCGAATCATAGAGGTACACCTGCGGCGTCCCTTGATTGGTAAAGCCGCCAGAATAAAGCGTGGTGGCGCCGGTTTCATTGAACCACGTCAGGGTGGAGTTGGCGGTTACATTGTTGGACAGCGCAGAAGCAAAGGCGCCTACACTGTTGCCAGCAGCTCCCGTAAAGTTGAGCCATCCGATGAGCGATCCTTTGCCGCCTCTGTTATAGAGGGGAACGTAGAACGGATAATATCCGCTCAGGGAGACCTGGCTCGTTTGGCCCGCGTAGGTGTCGTCGGCCATGTACCCGGCCAGCGAAGTGACGCCTGCGCTGCTGATGGTTAGGTTAAAGATACTGTCGCCCGTGGGACCGGCGGTTGAGTCATCGAGGCCGGGCAACGCGATCAAATAGTCACCCGCCAAAGATGTCGGGAAGGAGGCAGAATAACCCAGGAGATAGCTCTGAAGCGTCGCATTCCATGCGGCAGTTGTGTTGCTCACGGAGCCGCTGATGGTTTCTGTCCAAGTCGCGCTTGTGTCAATCGTCAGATTCAGGGCATAAGTCGAGGCAGTCACGCTGGCGGTGTTATTCGAGATGCTGAACTGTCCATTAAACGTATTGCTGTTGCCCGCGCACAGGACGTAGCCGTTGAATGCGCCATTGGTCGCCAGCGCCAGGTTGAAGTAGCCGGAACTGGCATTGGCTGCTGTGCCGGTGTCATAGAACAGCCCGGCGAAGGGCCCAGTCAGATACGGGAACGGATTCGCCGGAATCGTGATCGTCAGGATCTGGGCGGCGGAAGTGTTCACGCCGCCGCCGGCTGTGCCGCCACTGTCCACGGCTCTTATCGTCACGGTGGCGACGCCGCCCTGCGCGGCTGGAGTGAAACTCAGGGTGCGGCTGGAATTAATGGACGGCGGAACAAGGAACAAACTGGCGCTGCTGTTCGAGATTGTAAAGCTGACCGTCTGGCTGCTCTCGTTAGTCGGTCCGGCTTGAACGTTGGTGACCACGTTCGCGATGGACACGGCCACGCTGTATTTATCCACTGTGATATTGGTGACGGCCAAGTTGAACGACGGCGGCTGGTTCACAGGGCCGATCGTCACCGTGAAGTTCGTGCTATTGGTGAGCGACCCGTCATCGGCCGTGACGCTGATGGTGGCGCTTCCGTTGACATTAGTGACCGGCGTGAACAACACGCTGCGCGCCGTCCCGGATCCTCCTGCTGCGACTCTTACCAGGTTCGTGTCCGACGAGACGCATGTGACCGTGAAATTCGTCGTCAACGGATCGTAAAGGGTGAACGGCAGGCTTAGATTCGTGGTGGCATTTTCCAGTATCGTCTTATTGGTTATGCCAATGAAGAGGGGCAGATACTGGACCTGTGTCACCTGAAGCTGGAAGCTGTTGGTATACTTGTTAATGCCTCCATTGTTCGTTCCGCCGCCGTCTGTCATCACCACTGTCACCGTATTCGTGCCGAAAGAATTGGTGGCGGTCTTAAAGCTCAGTGTGCCGTTGGTGGCGACGGCTGGTAATTGAGAGAAGGTCGCGTTGGTGGCGTTATTGGTTGGCGTTAAGACGGTGAATGTCCATGCCTGGCCGTTCTCGTTGGCAGGCCCGGCGCTCATCGAGGTCACGAAATTAGTGTTGGTAGTCGCCCCGGCGTTCTCGGCTACAACCAATACATCGTTGGAAAATGCGTAGCTGGGCGGCTGGTTGACCGGCGTGAGGGTCAGGGTAAAGTTGGTCGTGCTTGACAGGCTGCCTTCGCTGGCCACAACCCGGATCGGCACCGACCCGCTGGTGTTGGTCCCCAGCACAAACGTCAGCGT
>Ga0265338_10006747_pt1 | contig 14490 bp, 10 predicted proteins | sample 42126metaG_FD_193579 | JGI IMG/M metagenome (GOLD analysis project Ga0265338, IMG submission 193579) | Rhizosphere microbial communities from Carex aquatilis grown in University of Washington, Seatle, WA, United States - 4-21-26 metaG | ecosystem: Host-associated > Plants > Roots > Rhizosphere... | reverse complement strand
TCGATGGCTTTGTCATAGTCGGCGATTGCACCCTCCCAGTCGTTTTTGCCTTGCCGGGCTTCGCCGCGCCGGTGGTAGTTATACGCATCAGTCGGGGCAAGTTCGATGGCTTGGTCATAGTCGGCGATGGCACCCTCCCAATCGTTTTTGCCTTGCCGGGCATCGCCGCGCCGGTGGTAGTTATATGCATCAAGCGGCGCAAGCTCGATGGCTTTGTCATAATCGGCGATGGCGCCCTCCCAATCGTTCTTGCCTTGCCGGGCATCGCCGCGCCGGTGGTAGTTATACGCATCAGTCGGGGCAAGCTCGATGGCTTTATCATAGTCGGCAATGGCGCCCTCCCAATCGTTTTTGCCTTGCCGGGCATCGCCGCGCCGGTGGTAGTTATATGCATCAAGCGGGGCGAGTTCGATGGCTTTGTCATAGGCGGCGATGGCGCCATCCCAGTCGCCTTTGTCTTGCCTGGCATCGCCGAGTTGGTGGTAATTAACGGCGTTGCCATGTACGGGCTTCACGCTTTTGTGGAACAGGGCAAACCCGAGAGCGAGCAAGCACACTGCAACGATGGCGCTGACAGCCCAAGGCCAAATTGATTTGCTGGCATTTCTATTCACGTTGGTAATGGAAGGTTGAAGGTGAGTTTGAGCGGCAACGGGATTGGATGGCGTCGCCACAATCGTCTCCACGTGGGTTTTCAGAACGCCGGCGCGCTGGTAGCGGGTTTCGGGGTTCCGCTCCAAAGCGCGCAAGACGACTTCGTCAAGACGCACGTCAATCTGGACTTTGCTCGAAGGCAGTTCGATGGGTTTGGCCGGCAGCTGGCCGGTTAGCATTTGATAAAATACCATCCCCAGGGCGTAAATGTCCGCGCGGTGATCCACCGCCTCGGGATGCTCCATTTGCTCCGGGGCCATATAGGCCGGCGTGCCAAGGATTTTGCCGCCTTCGGTAAGAGCCGATCGTAGGGCGGCTGTTTCCGGGTTGGCCGCGCCCGCTTGATTAATTGAAGGCCCGTCACTCGCAACGATCTTCGCCAGACCAAAATCCGCCACCTTCACCCGCCCGCGCCGATCCAGCAGAATATTCTCCGGCTTGATGTCGCGGTGGACAATCCCCTGGTCATGCGCAAACTGCAGGGCGTCACAAATCTGCGGCACAATCGCCAGCGCTTCACGCGGGCTGACACGACCCCGGTCCAGCAACTGCTTCAGGTTGACCCCATCCACAAGTTCCATCAGAAAGAAATAAAGCCCGTCCGCCCGACCAAAATCATGAATGGTAACGATGCCCGGATGGTTCAGTTTGGCCAGGGCTTTGGCTTCGCGCGCAAAGCGCTCGGCAAATCCGCTGTCCTGGCCAATGCCGGGAGGCAAAATCTTCAGCGCCACCATGCGGTCAAGTTCCTTCTGACGCGCCTTGTAAACCGCACCCATGCCACCCCTCCCGATCAACTCGATAATGTCCAACTGCGGAAACAGCCGCGCCAAATCCTCCGGCCGTGGAGGTGAAAACGAATGCGATTCGCCGGAAATTTTGGTCTGCGCGTCCTGCAAGAAATCCGCCGCGCATCGCAGGCACCAGCCCCCGGCTGACAACGCCCCGTGGCATTTCGGACATCTCGCTTCTTCGCTCATTGCCTTCTAAATACGGATCGGTGGCCGTTTGTTACAAAATCAGCCCTCGCTTAATACCGCCAGGACCTCGCGAATTTCATTTTCCGCCTCTGCCGCCGAGCAGACAGTATCTGCGACCGTCTCCCGGAAAACTGCGCGAAACCGTTTGCGCAAGCGATGATGGGTAACGCGCGCCGTGCTTTCGCTCATGGCGAGCGCGGTGGCGATCCTGGCATAAGGAATGGAACCCCGTTCGGCGGTAAGATGGGGTCTAAGTGCGGCAAACAGGTTGGCTTTTCCGGCGGCCTCGTATTCGAGGGCCAACCGTGCCACCGCATCATTGAGCAAGGACAAGGCCCACTGCCGGTCATAGAGCTGCTCAGGCGAAAATGTCCCGGTGCATTCGGTGGAAAACCGCTCCTCGGCCAGCGCCGCATCAAAAGCAATCGGTCTCTGTCCACTGCCACGTTTGGCGGCTCCCATGCGTTCCCATTCCTTGGCCAGAAAGCGCCTGAGCGCAAAGCGCAGGAACGTGCGGAACCGGCCCTTTTGCGGCTCGACCACCCGCAGATAATTCTTCTCCAGCAGGCGCGCAAAAAACTCCTGAGTCAAATCCTCCGCGTCGGCCGGCGCCCATCCCGAACTGCGCACGAAAACATAAAGCGGGTACCAATAATTCCGGCAGAGCGTTTCCAAGGCCTGGACAGATTCGGGCTGCTCCCGTTGCTTGGCCGCGAGCACCACCGACCAGCGCGTAGTTGGGAAAGCGGCTCGTGGCAGCGCGTCACAACTTGTCTCATCGCTCATATTGTTTCATAAAGAATACGGAAAAACCGGGGCCGGTTACAGATTATAAACACCAGATTTTGCCTGGTTTTTGCACGCTGCTGACACAGTATTTGTAATCCGTATAGACAACCACGGATGAACACGGATAAAAATCCGAAGCCCGAACAGACCGTCCGAGGCAAAGGAATGAGTCCGGTAGCTCTCCTGGGCAATTCGCATGGACAGTCACGGATGGTTTTTCGCGTAGCGGACGTGAGTCGGCTCAAGCTTTCCTTGAAAACAACGCTTGAAAATGGAGCCGACTCACGTCGACTCGCGATTCATAGGGTGGACAGCCTTTGTCCCAGGCAATTTTTTACATTCGGGAAGTGTTTTCCTTTGCCTGCTTCGCCGTGCGGAGTAGAATTATGAAGACCGACTATGCCCGCGGCAAATATCATCGAGTTGCGACAACTCCTGGCGGATCGATTCCCCGGGCTGCGCACGCGGGCGGATGAATTATCCGCCGCGAAGCACGCCTTCTGGCCCACCGGCCTGCCGCAATTGGACGAACCCTTGCGCGGCGGATTGAGCCAAGGCGCGCTCGCCGAAATTGTCGCCGAACAACACGGCTCCGGGAGCGCCCTGCTCATGACCGCCCTGATTCACCGGGCGCTCGGCGAAAATAAATTTACCGCGGTCATCGATGGCCAGGATTCGCTCGATGTCACGCAACTCGGCGGAGAATTTCTCACTTCTCCTTCATTGGATGACGGGAGCACTTCGACGCTGGCGCCGGAGCGCGGAGCAATGCTCCGCGACCAATCTCCCCTAAACACGCGGAGCAATGCTCCGCGCTCCGCAGATTTGTCCCGCTTGCTTTGGGTGCGCTGCCGTTCCACCGCGGAAGCCTTGAAAGCCGCGGATTTGCTCCTGCGCGACGGCAATTTGCCCCTGGTGCTGCTCGATCTCGTTTCCAATCCCGCGGCGCAACTGCGGAAAATTCCCGCCACCACCTGGTATCGCTTTCAACGTCTCATCGAACAAACCTCCGCTGTCTGCGTGGTCCTGACGCCGCGCCCCATGGTCGCGCCTGCGCAAGTGCGGATTACCCTGCGCTCCCGTTTTTCCATTCACGCCCTCGACCGCGAACCCCGGGAACTCTTGCGCGAATTAAAAATGGACGTAACCGAAGCCCGCCGCCACGGCGAAACCCGCGAAGTGGAATCTCAATCCGCCTGATTATGCGAACATTGTTCCAACGCATACATCGCTTGGGGAGCGCACGCGTCCCGCGTGCTGCCGACGGCGTCTCGCCCTCGGCTTCGTATCTACCATCTGGCTCCACTGTTTGGTTCGGCAAAAATGGTAGGACAAAGTTTGCGGCGAGACGCCGCAAACCACACGCCGGAGGCGTGTGCTCCCCGTTTCCAACTGCGTCGTTCCGGCCCGGGGTGATGGCCGAGCATAAACAAAACAAATCCGTCTGATGTTCGCCGTCATTTTCATTCCGAACTTTTCCCTGCAAGCCGTGCTTCGACACGAACCGGACTTGCGCGCGCTGCCGGTGGCGCTGGTTGATTCCAAACTGCTCAAGCCGGCCATTGTTCAACTAACCCCAGCCGCGCAAGCTTGCGGCGTGGCCGAAGGATTGACCGCCAGCCAGGCGATGGCGCGCTGCGCCGAACTCATCATCAAGCCTCGCTCGCCAGCGCAGGAAGACTCGGCCACCGAAGTTTTGCTGCAAACCGCCTACGCCTTCTCACCGAACATTGAATCCACGGCGCCCGGCCTTTGCACGATGGAATTGAAAGGCATGGCTTTCGATTCCCATCAGGGCGCCATCGAACCATGGGCGCAAAAAATTATCGAAGTCCTGGCGCAATTTCACCTCGCGGCCAAGGTCGGCCTGGCGGTGACACCGGAATTGGCGCTACTCGCGGCGCGGGCGGCCAGTCCGGTCATGGCTCTTTCCCGCTCAATCAAAAAACATCCAACACCCAACATCCAACATCGAACCACCAATGACTCCCTATCCGGAAATTCATTGGATGTTGGTTCGATGTTGGATGTTGAATGTTCTCAAGGGTTCACGGGGGAGGCTTTTGAATCTCTCCCTATCGCCTCCCTTGAACCAACGCCCGAAATCCTGGCCATCCTGCGGCGCTGGGGCATCCAAACCATCGGCGCGTTTCTCGCGCTCGGCAAAGATCAGGTCACTGAACGGCTCGGCCCGGAGGCGGCGCAATTGTTCAATCGCGTTTCGCCGGATTCCCCTCGCCCGCTGAAACTGGTCGTGCCAGCGGAAGAGTTCTCCGAGCAAATGGACTTCGAAAATGAGATCGAAACCGTCGAGCCGCTGTTGTTCGTGCTGCGCCGTTTTGTCGAACAACTCTCGCGCCGGCTGGAATTGATTTATCTCGTCGTCGCGGAATTTCAGTTGCAGCTCGGCCTTTCCTCCGGCGCGAAATACGAACGCCTGTTCAAAATTCCCGCACCCACCGGCAACATCGACGTCCTTTTCCGCATGCTGCAAACGCATCTGGAAACCGTGCGAACCGATTCACCCATCACTTCGCTGCGTCTGGCGGCCAAATCCGCCAGACCCGAAGCGCGCCAATTTGGATTGTTTGAAACCACCTTGCGCGATCCGAATCAATTCGCCGAAACCCTCGCGCGACTCACCGCCTTGTGCGGCTCCGACCGCGTCGGCACACCGCAACTCGAAGCTACTCACCGCCCGGATGCCTTCAAAATATCGCAGGCTTTCCAGTCTGCGAGTTCGGGCGACTCCCGTCGGAACGCCGGACTCGAAACGCCAGTGAACCCGCCAACCGCAATTTCCGCGCTGCCGTTGCGACGCTTCCGCCCGCCGTGCCCTTCGCACATCGAATTTAGCGACGAAACTCCGGCCTTGTTGCGCAGTGAAGTTTTTATCGGGCCGATTATTGCCACTCGCGGCCCATTTTTCAGTTACGGCAATTGGTGGGACAGTGGCCGCTGGGCGCGCCAGGAGTGGGATGTGGAAACCTCGGACGGTTCGTTGTTCCGGATTTTCCGCTCCTTCGAGGGTTGCTTTGTGGAAGGAGTCTATGACTGAGACCTACGTTGAACTCCACTGCCGCAGCGCGTTCAGTTTTTTGCGTGGAGCCTCCACGCCGGGACAACTCGCCGAACGCGCCGCGCATTTGCAGATGCCCGCCGTCGCACTTTGCGATCGCGATGGCGTTTACGGTGCGCCTCAATTTTTTTCCCGCGCGCGCGAACTCGGCGTGCGCCCCATCGTCGGCGCGGAATTGACGATGGAAGATAAAACCGTCCTCCCCGTGTTCGTGCAATCCCGCGCCGGTTACGAAAATCTTTGCCAATTGCTCACGCGCGCCCACCTACGCAACGAAAAAGGAAAATGCAGCGTTCATTGGCACGAATTGCCCGAATTCGCCGGTGGATTAGTCGCCCTCGTGGCGCCAGCGTTCCAGCCGGCGCCACAAGTCATTGAAGACCTTCGCCACCTCTTCGGTCCCGGCAATGTCTTCCTCGAAATCCAGCGGCATCGCGTTCGCGGCGAAGAACGCGCCAATAAAATCCGCATCGATCTCGCGCGCCATTTTGGTCTGCCCCTGCTCGCCACCAACGGCGTCCTTTACGCCTCCGAAGCGGAACGCCCGATTCTGGACGTCTTCACCTGCATCCGAAATCACACCCACCTGGATGTCGCCGGGAGATTGCTGGAGCAAAATGCGGAGCGTCATTTGAAAAGCCCCGCGCAAATGTGCGAGTTGTTCCGCGATTTGCCCGACGCCCTCGCGAACACCGTGCGCCTCGCCGGGCGATTGGATTTCACGCTGGAAAATCTCGGCTACGAATTTCCTTCGTTTCCCGTACCGCCGGGCCAAACGATGGACTCCTTCCTGCGCGAAAAGGCCTTCGCCGGTGCAATCAACCGTTACGGTGAAGTTCCCGCCAAAGTGCGCGCCCAACTCGAAAACGAACTCGCGCTCATTCAAAAACTCAAGGTCGCCGGTTATTTTCTCATCGTGTGGGACATCGTGGAATTTTGCCGGCAGAACGACATCATGTCGCAGGGGCGCGGCAGCGCGGCGAATAGCACGGTTTGTTTCTGCCTCGGCATCACCGCCGTCGATCCGCTCAAATTCCATACCCTCTTCGAACGTTTCCTCACCGAAGGCCGAAAAACTTCCTGGCCCGACATTGACATCGACCTGCCGAGCGGCGACCGCCGCGAGCGCGTCATCCAGGAAATTTATCAACGCTACGGCAAACACGGCGCGGCGATGACCGCCAACGTCATCACCTATCGTGGCCGCAGCGCCGCGCGGGAAATCGGCAAGGCCTTGAATCTTTCCAGCGATGTCTTGAACCGCTTTTCCAATCTCTACGCCAACGGTGATTTTCCGCACACGCTTGACCTGCCCGCGCAGATGGAAAAATCCGGCCTGCCAAAAACCCATCCCCGCGCCGCTGCGTTTGTGACGCTTTGCAGTTCCATCCAGGGCCTGCCGCGGCATCTCGGCCAGCATTCCGGCGGCATGATCATTTGCCAGGGTAAACTCGACCGCGTCGTCCCCCTGGAAAACGCCTCGATGCCCAATCGCGTCGTCGCGCAATGGGACAAGGACGATTGCGAAGACCTGGGCATCATCAAAGTCGATTTCCTCGGCCTTGGCATGATGTCCGTCCTGCAGGATACCGTGAAGTTGACCCACGAGTTGGGCCGCCCCGTCGACCTTGCCAAACTTCCGCCGGACGATCCCGAATCGTTCGCCTTGATGCAAACCGCGGACACCATCGGCCTGTTTCAAATCGAAAGCCGCGCGCAAATGGCCACCTTGCCGCGGATGAAACCCCAAAATTTCTACGACCTCGTCATCGAAGTCGCCATCATCCGCCCCGGGCCGATTCAAGGGAACCTGATGCATCCCTATCTCGAACGGCGCAAACAGGTGGCCAATGGCGCCGACCCCGCTGGCATGCCCTGTTATCATGACAATCTCCGGCCGGTGCTGCAGCGAACCCTGGGCATTCCGCTCTTCCAGGAACAAATGCTCGAACTTGCCATGGTCATGGCGGATTTCAGCGGCGCCGAAGCCGAGGAATTGCGCCGCGCCTTGAGTTTCCATCGCTCGCAGGAAAAAATGCGGCGCGTGGAGAAAAAATTGCGCGAGGCCATGCGGCGCAAAGGCCATTCAGAACAATTGATCGACGAAATTGCCGCCACCATCGGTTCCTTTGCGCTTTACGGTTTTCCGGAATCGCACGCCATCAGCTTTGCGCACCTCGCCTACGCCTCGGCGTATCTCAAAGCCCATCGCGCGCCGGAATTTTACGCCGGCCTGCTCAACAATCAACCCATGGGCTTTTATTCGTCGGCCACGCTCATCAAAGACGGCCAGCGCCACGGCGTGAAATTTCTCCCCGTCTGCGTCCGACAATCCGAATGGGATTGCACAATTGAACACCCCAGCGCAACCCAACCGAAGCCCCCTGAGTTCGATGTTCGGAGTTCGATGTTGGAGGTTCGAAGTTCCTCCGCCTCCGAAGACCACCCCATCCGCCTCGGCCTGCGCATCGTCAAAACCCTGAGCAACAGCGGTGCGAAGCGCTTACTGAAAGAACGCGCGAAAGCGCCATTCACCTCCCTCATCGATTTCAAACGGCGCGCGCGGCTGAATAAGGATGAACTGCGCACGCTCGCTGAAATTGGCGCCCTCAATGGTTTCGCCGCCCATCGGCGCGAGGCCCTGTGGGAAGTGGAAAAACCATTGCGCCAGAATGATCTATTTGAAGTGGAATCAATGGACACAAGCAGCCCCCTGGCGCCAATGAGTTATCCCGAGCGCATCCAGGCGGACTTCGCCGGCATGCAATTGACCACGGGTAGCCATCCCATGGCATTGCTGCGCCCACGACTGGCTGGCATTTTGCGAGCCGCCGATCTTCCTGCCGCAAAGCATGGCAGCACCGTGCGCATCGCCGGCAACGTCATCTGCCGCCAGCGACCCGGCACCGCCAAAGGATTTGTTTTCGTCAGCCTCGAAGATGAAACCGGCATCAGCAACGCCATCGTCACACCGCCGATGTTTGAAGCCCACCGCCTCGTCATCACCGAAGAACCCTTTCTGCTCATCGAAGGCCGCCTGCAACACATCGATGGCGTCATCCACGTGAAAGCCCAACGCATCGAGCGCCTGCCTCACAACCCCTCCGTCGCGAGCCGCTCCTACGATTTTCATTAAAGCTGGTGGGGCGCGTTAGGCTATTCGTCCTCGTCCTCGTCGTCGTCCCTCGATTTAAGAGCGAGGACGAGAAGGAGGACGATTGCGATTTACCCGCCGACGTGAGGAGGGGGATGATTCCACTTGCCAAAGCAGCCGCAGATTTTACATTCGCTGCATGGAACAGTCGCAGTTGAGTCAATATTTACCGGTCCTGATGCTGATTGCATTGGCCGTCTGCTTCGCTTTTGGGATGCTGATCATGTCGGTTGTCCTCGGCAAAAAAGGCAAACGGCCCGCCATCAAGGACACCGCCTACGAATGCGGCATGCTCCCCATCGGCGAGGGCAGCGCGCGCCTCTCGGTGAAATTCTATCTCGTCGCCATGCTTTTCATCCTGTTCGATATCGAAGTCGTATTTCTCTATCCCTGGGCCGTGGTTTACCGGCGCATGCTGGCGGAAAACGCCGCCGCCATTTTCGGCTCCATGATTTCGTTTCTCGTCATTTTGTTTGTCGGCTATTTATACGCGCTCAAAAAACGGGCGTTTGATTGGAAAGGTTAATATTACCGTGAAACGTGAAGCGTGAGTTCGGCGAATGGCTGGACCACGCTTCACGTTTTACATTTCACGTGCACGCTATGATTAAATTTGGAACCTCCGGCTGGCGCGGCATCATCGCGCGCGATTTCACGTTCGACAACGTCCGCCTGGCCACCCAGGGCATCGCGGATTATTTGTCCAAAGTCCAAAGTCCAAAGTCCAAATTGGTAATCCTGGGACATGACACCCGTTTTCTCGGGCGCGAATTTTCCCTCGCCACCGCGGAAGTCCTCGCCCGCAACGGCTTCACCCCCCTGCTCTGCCAGCGCGATGTGCCCACGCCGGTTATCGCGCACACCATTCGCGCGCGAAAAGCGCTCGGCGGCATCAACATGACCGCCAGCCATAACCCCGCGGAATACCAGGGCCTGAAATTTTCCACCAGCAACGGCGCGCCCGCCACGCCCGATGTCACCAAGGAAATTGAGGCCAACATCGCCCGATTGCAGGCGGAGAATTGGACCTTTCAAGGCGCGGTCATCGGCACCTTTGACTGTAAAACCATTGATCCCCAGCCGGAGTATTTCAAACAACTCCGCAAGCTCGTGGATTTTGCCGCGATCAAAAAAGCGAAGCTCAAAGTCGCGGTTGAACTGATGTACGGCACCGGCCGTGGCTATCTCGACACGCTCCTCGAAGATTCCGGCGCGAAGGTCACTCTTTTTCACGGCGAACGCGACCCGCTCTTCGGCGGCCACCACCCGGAGCCGAACGCCGAAGGCATGGCTGAAGTCAGCAAATTCGTCCGCAGCGGCAAAGCACAAATGGGCCTCGGCCTCGACGGCGACGCCGATCGTTTCGGAATTGTGGACAAGGACGGCACCTGGCTCACACCCAACCAGGTGCTGGCGCTCGCGCTGTATCACCTGAAGAAAAATCGCGGCTGGACTGGCGCCGTCGTCCGGACCGTTCCCACGAGCCACCAGGTCGACGCCGTGGCGCAATTGCTCGGGGTCAAAGTCCACGAAACTCCCGTCGGCTTTAAATACATCGGCGCCCTGATGGAAAGCGAACCCATCATTGTCGGCGGCGAAGAATCCGGCGGCCTGAGCGTCAAAGGTCATGTGCCCGAAAAAGACGGCATTCTCGCGTGCCTGCTCATGGCGGAACTGGTCGCCACCGAAGGAAAATCGCTCGGCCGCATTTTAAAAGATTTGGAAAAACAAACCGGCGAATTTCACAGCGACCGCATCAATGTTTCCATCCCGCCCGACAAAAAAGAAGCGTTGCTCGCCAAACTTGGCGCCGGGCTGGATAACATCGGGCCGTTTAAGGTGGAAAAATTCATCACCACGGACGGTTACAAATTCCTCCTGCCGAATCACGAATGGGTGGCGTTTCGCGCCAGCGGCACCGAACCGCTCATCCGTTGTTACATCGAGGCGAAATCCCCGGCCGGCATGAAAAAACTCCGCGACGCCTGCCGCAAACTCCTCGCCGCCTAAGCCGGCTGGGTGAATGGATAAATGGATTTTTGGATTAATGAACGGGCGATCAACCCAATAATCCATCCATCCACCAATCCATCGATCCATCAATCCGTTCATCCAATGGCTGAAATATTTTCGGGTTTCACCCACTTTAATTGGCATCACTCGGGCTGTAGTGATGGAGCATGAACAACAGTTATATCATTCAATGGAAGTCAAAAGTAAACGGCCGCGCCGGACGGGGAACCAAACGATTTGAAAAAGAGGAAGCGGATCGGTTAGTCGAAGAACTCAATCGCGAGTATCCGCAGATCGAGCACTCGGCCACTTTGGCGGTTGAGGAGCCCGCCGCCGAACCCGCCACACCCGGTTTCTCCGGACCGATGCTTTCCCTCGCCTGATTCCTCGTATTAGGGTTTCACCCCATTCCGCAATCGCCGCCACCGTGTAGGATGTTCCCCGTAATGTGATTGAGAGTGGCAATCACTGCGGCTCCGAGTGGAGCCGCTTTTTTATTTTCAACTCGGCCCTACCTCGGGGGAGCGGCGGCGTCAAGTTTCGCCCAAAGTCTTATCGCCCAATTTCGGAGTTTATTTTCTTAAGGCGCCGGTGTAACGTCCAAACACACATGAATTGGTCCCAGCTTACGAGTGGCGTAAAGCAAATTTGGGAAAATAAGCCCACCGTGGTCGTTCTCTTCGCACTGGGCTTCGTTATCTTCATCATCATCGTGCTCGACGCCCGCCGACAACGGCGAAAGCACAAGAGCAAGCACCCCAAGAAATATTGAACCGCTCCTGATACCGCAGGACCGTCGTCTCGCCTGTCTCCCTCATCGTTCTTGGAACCTCGCTTTCGCTGTTTCGCCGGAAAACTCTTTCAGAATCCGCTCTCTTTTTCGCCCCCGGCAGGCTATGGTCAGGTTGAAAGATTGCATGACATCTAAATTATTTGCCGAACTGGGTCTGTCACCGGAGTTGCTGAAGGCCATTGATAAACTCGGTTTCGAGCAGGCCGCTCCCATCCAGGCCGAGGCGATTCCCCCCCTCATGCTCGGCGTCGACGTTGTCGGGCAATCGCAGACGGGCTCGGGAAAAACCGCCGCCTTCGCCATTCCCGCCATCGAAAAAACCGATCCCCTCAAGCGCGTGGTGCAAGTCCTCATTCTCTGCCCCACCCGCGAACTGGCCGTGCAAGTCTCCGAGGAAGTTCACAAGCTCGCCCTCTTCAAGCGCGGCATCACCGCCCTGCCCATTTACGGCGGCCAATCTTACGAGCGGCAATTTCTCGGCCTCAAGCAAGGCGCCCAAATCGTCATCGGCACCCCCGGCCGCGTCATGGACCACATGCGCCGCGGCACGCTCCGGCTCGAAACCGTGAAGATGGTCATCCTCGACGAAGTGGACGTCATGCTCAACATGGGCTTCCGCGATGACATCGAATTGATCCTCCAAGCCACGCCCAAGGAACGGCAAACCGTCTTTTTCTCCGCCACCATTCCGCGCCCCATCCAGCAGTTGATCGAAAAATATTCCCGCACCCCCCAGCAGGTCCGCATCGCGCAAAAAGCGCTCACCGTGCCCACCGTCGAGCAGGTCTACTACGAAGTCGATCGCCGCTATAAGATCGAATTGCTCACCCGGCTGATCGATATTTACGACCTCAAGCTCGGCATCATTTTCTGCAATACCAAACGCATGGTCGACGATCTCGTCGACCACCTCGAAGCCCAGGGCTACATGGCCGATCGGTTGCACGGCGACATGAACCAGGCCCAACGCGATCGCGTGATGAACAAATTCCGAAAATCCGGCCTGGAATTCCTCGTCGCCACCGATATCGCCGCGCGCGGCATCGATGTCGACGACGTGCAGGTCGTCTTCAATTACGATTTGCCCTACGACGTGGAGGATTACGTCCATCGCATCGGGCGCACCGGCCGCGCCGGCCGCAGTGGACGCGCCATTTCGTTTGTCGCCGGACGCGAGATGTTCCAGATCTACAACATCGAGCGCTTCATCAAGATGAAAATTCAGCGCGGCAAACCACCCACCGTCGACGAGGTGCAGGATGCCCGCGCGAATGTGTTCCTGGATAAAATCCGCCTCACTCTGCAAAGCAGCGATTTCAAACGCGAAGATGTTCTCATCGAACGCCTGCTCGAAGAAGGTTTTAGCTCGACCGATATTGCCTCCGCCCTGCTCCACCACTTGCGGGTGGGTGACGGCGCGTCGACGCCCAAAGCGCCGCGTGAAGAAGAGCGTCCGCGTCCCGAGCGGGCTCCCCATCGTGAAGAACGCCCGGAGCGTTATCCCGAGCGCCACGACCGCCGCTCGCAGTTCGAAAATCGCCGCGAGGACGAAGGCCGGGTGCGTCCACCCATGCGCGCCGTCCCTGCGGCATCCGCCGCCCCCGCTCCGGTTAAATCGCGCCCACCCGTCCGCCCCGTTGCCACCACTCCCCCGGCCGCCGCGCCTGAAGCGCCGGACGTACCCAAACCTGAAGTGAAACCTCCGGCCAAGGAAAAGCCGGAAGTAAAAACCTATTCCGACGCCGAAATAATGGCGGCCATAAAAGAACCGCCGAAAAAAGCCGAAACCAAACCGGCCGCGCCCAAACCCAGCCGGCGCACGCCCGACAATCAAACCCGTCTATGGATGAACGTCGGCGAAGAAATGGGCATCACCCCGATCGATGTCGTCAACACCATTGCCGGGCAAACCGGTTTGCCCGGAAAAGTGGTCGGCCTGGTGGACATACGCGAACGCCATTTGTTCGTGGACGTTGCCGCCGAGCACGTCAAAGGGATTATCGCGAAATTAAATCGCAGCGAATTCAAAGGCCACAAAATCAAAGTGAAAGTCGCCTGACGTAGGACCGGCGTCTCGCCGGTCTCCAATTTAAACCAAAAAGGTATTTATGTCGGTGCCCGCCACCCCCAAACCCGTCGAGCGACTTTTCCCATTCGTCATCAAATCGCGCGCCCTGCTCGTCGGCCGCGATACCCTGCACCGCAGCAAAAGCAAACTGCATTTCGTGCTCATCACCACGGATATTTCGGAGGGCAGCCGCGCGGAAATCCTGGCCGATTTCACCCACTATCCCGTCATCCAGAAATACACCTCGCCCGAACTGGCAACCTTCTTTGGAGTCAAAGGCGCGAAAGTCGTCGGCTTCGCCAAATCCGGCCTGGCGCAATCCATTTACGCCGAGATGAAGGAATTCCGAATCAATCGGCCTTTTGAGAAACCGAAGCCAGCCGGATCGCTTCCAACTCCTCCCAGCGCGCGAAAAGCTTCGTAAGCTTTTCCTTCGCCCCGGCCAATTGCGCGTTCAGGTCGTTCGTTTGCGTCGCGTGCGTGCGATGGAAATCCGGTGAGGCAAACAGCTCCTCAATCCGCGCAATCTCCGCTTCCACCGCCTGGATCTGCGCTTCCATCCCTTCGAGCTCGCGCGTCTCCTTGAACGAAAGTTTGCGCGGTTTCCCGCCCTTCGCCGGCGCCGCAGATTGCTTCCCCGCGCTCTTCGCCTCGTTCTCCCACGCCTTCGATTGCTGCACGGCGCGCTTTCGTTTCTCCAGGTAATAATCGTAATCCCCCACGCTGTGCGCGATGCGGCCATCACCTTCGAACGCCAAAATATCCGTGCACACGCGGTTGAGAAAATAACGGTCGTGGCTCACCACCAGCACCACCCCCGGGAACGCCACCAGCGCCTCTTCCAGCACCCGCAGCGTCTGCAAATCGAGATCGTTGGTTGGCTCATCCAGGATTAAAAAATTGCCGCCGCTTTTCAAAATGCGCGCCAGCAACAAACGGCTCCGATCGCCGCCGCTCAGG
>Ga0265338_10006746_pt1 | contig 14494 bp, 24 predicted proteins | sample 42126metaG_FD_193579 | JGI IMG/M metagenome (GOLD analysis project Ga0265338, IMG submission 193579) | Rhizosphere microbial communities from Carex aquatilis grown in University of Washington, Seatle, WA, United States - 4-21-26 metaG | ecosystem: Host-associated > Plants > Roots > Rhizosphere... | reverse complement strand
TGAGCGGTAAGACCAAGGCCCGCACCCGCTGGCACCCGACCATCTGTCGACGGTGCCGCACGCGCGAAGGCCCGATTAGCTCACGAGGCCTTTGCACTGACTGCGCAGTGATCCGGCAGACCGAGGCGATCGAGCAGCTGGTCGACAAGCAAGGGCCAGTACATGACCGCTGGCTCGCGGGGCTCATCGACTACGCACAACGCAACGCCGAAACTGGCTAGCAGCTACACAGGGGTGGGGGAGGTGGCGGCACCACCTCCAAAGCTGCGCAACGTCGCCACTCGCACTTACGATCGGCAGTGACAAGCGCCATGGGCGCACCACGAAACGATCGGAGTGAGAACATGGCGAAAGACCCCACAACCGTTGCCAACCTCTGGCAGCAGCGACTCAGCGCGGCAACCGAGCAGATCAAGGCCGGAGTCATGGCCGTCACGGTGTCGCCCGGCAAGGCTGCCGCCGCGCAGGTCGACGCCTGGATCAACGGCGTCAACGCAGCCCGCGAGAAGTTCGTGCGCAACAGCAACGCGGTGACGTTGCAGAGCTGGCAGACCTCCATGATCGACAAGGGCGTGCCCCGCGTCGGCCCGGGCGCGCAGGCTGCGATCCCGAAGGTCACCGCGTTCATGACGCAATGGCTCCCGTTCGTGGAAGGTGTCGCCAACACCGTGCGGGCGATGCCGAAGGGCGGTCTGGAAAACGGTGTCTCGCGTGCCGTCGCGCAGATCCGAGGCAACGCCAACTTTGTGCGGCAGCCCTACAACATCTAGGCCGCGCACGACCACGCACGACACCACACGCGCCGACCAGCGCGAGAGAGGCACGGCACCACATGGGCAAGGCAATGGAAATCATCACGGGGCGAGTAACCAACGCCTCGACATACACGGGCGTCACCATGGCAACCAACGACAGCAACACCGTGCGCAACTTCCAGCAAGGCACGGCGGCGTATTTCGTTGACGCCTGGGCGCTCGGTGCGACCAAGGGCAACATCAGGATCAAGAGCCCGAAGCTGCACGACAACGTGCAGGGCATCAAGTCGTCGTTTGCGGCGGCGACACCCGTGCCGCTGTTCACCGGGTACCAGAAGGAGCTGCTATACCCGCAAGACCTGCTCACGATCGAGATGATCGACGCGGGCACCGAAACCGACATGCTCTCGATGCTCATGTACTACGAGAACCTGCCGGGCGGCGACGCGCAGCTGTTCGATTGGGCGACGATCCAGCCGCAGATCGTGCACATCATGGGCACCGAGGTCGACATGACCACGGGCGGCACCGCAGGCGACTACGGCGGCGCAACCGCGATCAATGCCACCTTCAACCAGTTCAAAGCCAACACCAGGTACGCGATCCTCGGCTACAACACCGACACGGCGCTGCTGTCGGTCGGTGTGCGCAGCTCCGACTTCGCCAACTACCGCATCGGCGGGCCTGGCACCAACAACAAGATCGAGACGCGCGACTGGTTCACGCGCCTGTCGGTCGACACGGGCCTCCCCACGGTGCCCGTATTCAACAGTGCGAACGCATCCGGCACGCTGGTCGACGTGGTGCACAACGCCACCGGCACCGCCGTGACGGTCACGTTCATCTGCGCCGAGCTGTCGTCGTAACACGATGCTGCCCGCTGCACGCACGCAGCCGATAGCGGCGACCACCATCGACCTGCTCGTGGTCGGTGGTGCGTCGCTGCTGCGCGGCTGGTCATTCGTGGAGCCGACCGGCAGCGCAGCTGCGTCGATCGAGCTGTACGACGGCACAGGCGTTGACGGTGCGTACATCGTCGGCATCACGCTCGACCCGGGCGAGTCGACACGAGACTGGCTCGCTGACGGCGGCATCGGCTGCCTTGTTGGCCTGTACCTGCACGTCGTCAGCGGCGAGGTGCAAGGGGCAACATGGGTTAGCCCTGCAATACTGCTCGACGGGTTCGCTATCGCAGAAGGGGTACGACCCGTCTGGTCGGGCTCAGAGTGAGCACCAGCGGCGGCGGCGGCGTCACAGGCGCAGCAGTGCTGCGAGAGTTGCTGTTCGTAGAGCAGCCCACAGCACAGAGCTACACACGCCACCTCGCACTGCCAGCAGGCTCGCACGTCATCGGCTGGCAAGTCACGCAAGTCGGCCCGCCGTGGGCAGCCGACCAGGCGCTGCTCGACTTCAACGACACGATCGGCGCACCCTTCTCGTACATCGGCGCAGCCGACCTCTCGCAGCTCCCCACATACAGCCCGACCGACGGCAGCAACAGGCTCAACAGCGACGAGTGGACACAATCGCCTGGGTCGTTTCCTGTCGTCGGCGTCGACCTTCTCGCACAGCAGCTCCAAGTCGACGGCGACCAGACCCGCTACTACATCGACGCACTGCAATTCAACGTCAGCGGCTCGACCGGCAACGACGGCACCTACACCTGCGCGAGCGCGTCGACGTTCGCCGCAGGCAAGACGACCATCACGACCGTCGAGCCGCTCATCGACCCGACCGCTGACGGGTCGCTTGGCCTCAGCTCGTCGTTCATCTACGCATACGAGCGCGGCAACGCCTTCTATTGGTGGGCAGGGTACGGCAACGGTGTGCCATACCCTGATGGCGACACCATCACTGCGACCGTCACTACGACAATCGCAACGCCACCAGTCGTGCCGACCGGCATCACCGCAATACGTTTCGCAGTCGTCTACCCGTTCGCACCGATCACAACCTGAAGGGCCACACCATGACCGACCGCCCGCTCATTTTCACCAGCGGCGTCGCTGGCGTCGTCAACCTGACCGGCAGCACTGAAGCTGTCGTCGCCACCTGCGCAGGTGTCGTCACTCGTTTCTCGGGGCAGACACTGAAGCTCAACGGCTTCGCCGTCGTCACCACAGGCACGACCACAACCGCTGTCGTCGTGCGTATCCGCCAGCTCAGTCTCACGGGCACGCAGGTGTCGCCGACGAGCAGTCAGACGGTCATCACGGCAGCTGGCGACAGCAACGCCTACCCGTGCTATGCGACCGACTCGCCCGGCGACGTGACCGGCTACGCCTATGTGCTCACCGTGCAGCAGACGGGCGGCGGCACTGGCGGTGCGACCGTCTACGCCGTGCTTGAGTGCCGCTGCGACTGACCGCACCGCATGCTCACTGTCGAGCTGGCAGAAGTCGACACGCTGTCAACAGCGTTCACGTTCGTCGTGCCCGGCCACCAGCTGTGGGCTATCCAGTCGATACGAGCGACCGCGCTGCGCGGCACGGGCGGTATGCCCAACCGCTCGTATCTGCTGACCGTCACTGACGGCACCAACCCGGTCAGCGTGCTCGGCGCAGTCGACATAGGCGACGAGCCCGGCGAGTGCACCATCACATGGACAGCCTCGCAGGCGTCAGCGGTCAACAGCGGCCCGGTCGGCGTTGTTGTCGCACCGCTCGGCACACTCAACCTGGAGCCCGGCTACATCATCACGGGCACGATCGTCAACCCGGTCGCAGGCGACTCGTGGGATAGCGCAGCATGCTGGTACGACTTTGAGTACAACTAGGCGCAACGATGGTGCTCCGAGTCGTGCCCGTACCGAACCCGCCGCCCGGCGTCGACTGGTTCGATCAAGTGCCAGGCCAATACGTCTACGACGTTATTTCGATCACCGCGCAGCTCGACACGAGCGCAGCTGTCGGCACCGTCTGCGCCGACAGCTCAGGTAACGGCTTCGACGGCACCTACCAGTCGACCGTGCCGCCGCAACAGTTCGTGCCTGGCGTGCTCACTGATGACGTAGCGCTCGACATAGGCCCGGCGCGCGGCAGCATCGTGCAGATACCACCAACACCGCACAGCCTCGACAATGACCGCACGCTCAACTTCTGGATCAAACGTGCGATCGGCACGACCGGCGTTTGCGAAATCTGGAACGCAACCGACACCGTGAGCGGCGACACGCTGCACTGCGCTTGCAACTACGGCACCGGCAACAACGTCGCCTTTGGTGACCAGATATCCGACTGGTTCTCTGCCGACGACGTGCTACCCGACGACGGCGCTTGGCACATGGTCAGTGTCACGCTGCAAGGATCCAGCACGGTCACCTTCTATGTCGACGGTCTACCCGTCGCCAACGGTGCAGCAGGCGACCCGATCTTTTTCGGGCCAGTGTTCCCAACGCAGTCATCGCTCGCCGCGCTGCCCGACTTCACACCTTCGGGGCTCGGTGCGTTAGACGAGTTCGCACAAGGCACCGAGTACATCAGCACTGACGCCGATATCGCAGCGGTGTTTGCAGCGGCGACCGACCTTGCGACCTACACCGCTGCTGTGCTCGCGCACATCTTCCCTGACGAGTATTACCACCTCGACGGCAGTGCGGCGGGCGGCGGCAGGCAGTCGACACTTGCGATCACTAACGGCACCGTATTGGTCGAGCAGCTCTGCACGGGTTTCGCCGAAGCTGTCAGCGGCACGAGCTTTCAGTACACCTGGCAGGTCGGCGTCGTCAGCTCGTCGCAGTCACCAGACGGCACCGTTACGCTCGCCGGGCTCCCACGGCTCGTGCTGCCCGCTGGCTATGTGATCGGCGCACTCACGCTCGACCTTCAGCCCGGCGACCAGTGGTCGAATGTGCAGGTCTGGTGGTCTGACGACCAGATGCCCGGCACGATTGACGAGCTGTTACCGTACGACTACCACAGCCTGCTACTACTCCAGCGACCCTAAAGGCGAGCGCTATGAACCAGTCACCGACACGCAGCGTTGCCGTCGTATCCCTCGCGCTTATCGGCATGCTGCTCGTCGCAGGCATCGTGCTCGTCGCGCTCAACCAAGCCGACACGGGCAAGTCAGTCATTGGCGTTGCGCTCGGGTTCGCTGGCGGCTCAGGTGTCGCAACGACCGTCGTGATACGCAACGGCGGCGGCACCAGCACCGTGCCGCCCAAAGACCCGACACCGTGAACGGCTACACCACACGCCAGCTGCGCACCGGGCCGCAACGACGAGTGACGTACCGAGTTGTCGACGGCCACCTGCAAACAACGCACCTGACCGTCGCTTTCAGGTACAGCACCGCCGACCAGCTCGACGCGATCGTGCAGCACATGCTCACCGTGATACGTCGCCGCAAGGCACCAGGAGGCAACTAGCACCATGGCAGCAGCGTTTACGATCACCAACCAGAAGCAAGGCCAGATCATCGGCCCTGACGGCGTGCTCATCGACTCCATGCGCGTCGAGTTCACGACGACAGCAAGCGGCGTCGTCGGCTACATCGACGTGCCGCTCGACCAGTACACAACCGAGAACGTCAGCCAGCTCGTCGGCGACCGCGTTGCGATCATCGACCAGGTGCAAGGGCTGTAGCCGTCATGGTGTTTGTGGAGCCGCTCGTGGAGCTGACCGAGCCGATCATCGAAATCGTGCTACCCGACAGCACCGCAGAGTCGCTCGGGATGAAACAAGCGTTTCCTGCGCCCGGTATCCCGTTCTTTGCGTTGCCGTCCAAGTCGCAGATGCCTGCCGGTCGCATGCAAGCAGCGTGGAACGACGTTTACGGCTACATCAGCGACGCCTTCGACCCTGGGCCTGGCCCTGTGCAGCTCAACCTCGCTGCCGTCGTCAAAGCCTTTCAGGAGCCGATAGCCAGGCAGGTGCAGGCGCTCGGCACCTACATAAACCTGATGCAAGACTTTGTGCAGAAGTTGAGCGACAACGCCTACGGCAACGACGTGCGACTGAAACGAGGCGTTGACACACTGCACGCGCTGGTACGCAACGGCGACCAGCTCCAGACCTCCCGATGGAAGGCGATAACGCAGCTGGCGATCCCGTCGCTGCAAGCGCAGATCACCGCTACTCGCACGTTCGCCTACCAGCTGGCGCTCAACACGATCAAGGCACTGCAAGTGTGGTCGACCGAAAACATCTACATACCGCTGGCGACCGACGTAGCAACCGAGCGCATCACACGCCAGCAGCAAGTCGACCGCATCACACAGCACGACATACCCGACCTGCGCACAGAGCTACTCCAGAAGCTCGCACCGATCGCAACGACAGCAGCAGCAGCGGCGAGTATCGCAACGCAGGTCGCAACATGGGTAGACGACTGCGGCGAACCGATGTGTCAGACGGTCGGCCCGAAAACCGACCTCGGCAAGTTCCTGAAGCTGCTCAACCTTGCGAGCACCGCCGCACTCATCGCCGAGCTAGCCAACCTTGACGAGCACGGCATCGAACAGCTGTATTCCGACTTCCAACAGAAGGCCACCGACGTGCTCTCGGTGTTTGAACAGCTATTCGTCGGCAAGGGCGAGAAGCTCGGCGCAGTGATCGGCGACCTCGGTGCCTAAAGGCACCGTACGCAAACGCTGCACCGAGTGCCGTTGGGTCGGCACCGGGCGGGCAGGCAAGTACGAAACGTGCGAGCAGTGCGGTGCCGAAATGGTCGTCATCGTCTACCGCCGCCCGTCACGCAGGCGCAGCCGCAATGGCTAACACCGAGCCGCCCGCCGAAGGTGTCGCCAACGTCTTTGCTGCCGGAATCGAGCAGGCCTACCACCGCGTCAAAGGCGACCATGCGCAAGCTCGCACCGCGCACGTCGCCGGGCTGTTAGAGCAAGTCGAGCGCGACCTGGTGCCGTTCGTCGCACCGTTCCTGACCGACCTGTTAGAGAGCGGCGAGCTGCCAGCGCCCGTGCACGAGCTGCTCGCCGCCGTCGCCGCCCCCGAACATTTCACGCAGGCGCTGCTGCTCGGCGTCGCCGTCGCAGGCATCCTCCAGCCGCTGCTCAGTGCGATCACTGCACCAGCCGTGCAGGCGCTCACAAACGTCAGCTGGCACGGCGCTGCGACCACACCAGGCAACCCGGGCACAATCCATATCTCGCCGTCTGAGGCTGCCATAGCCGTACTCAAAGGCGTTTTCGACCAGCCGCACGGCGCAACGCTCGCCGCCTATTCGGGCACCTCTGCCGACGACTTCGACCACCTCGTAAGGATCGCAGGCCAGTCGCTCGGCTACCAAGAGGCGCTGCTGCTGCAACGGCGCGGGCAGCTCGTCAACGTCACGCTCGATGACGTGCTCAGGTACAGCAACGTAAACCCCGAGTTCTATGCGAGCGCACTCAATCTGCTGTACGAGTCGCCCGGCATCGGCTCGGTGCTCGCAGCTCGTGTCAAGTCGCACCTTGACGACACGCAAGCACTGAAGCTCTACACCGAAGCTGGCGGCAACCCCGACAACTACCTTTGGGAGCGAGACACTGCGGGCCGACCGCCCGGCGCAGAACAGATGCTGTCGCTATGGAACAGGGGCGACGCCACCGAAGCCGACGTTGACGCAGCGATCGCGCAGTCAGATATCGCACCACACTTCGCGCCGTTCGTGAAACAGCTGCGCGTCTACATACCGCCGCCGCGCAGCATCGTGCCGATGCTCAGGTCAGGGGCGATCACCGAGGCATACGCACAAACGCTGTTTGCAGAGAACGGCGTGCGACCAGCCGATGCGGCAGCGTTCGTGACCGAAGCACATACCACAAAGGCGACCGCAACAAAGGCGATCGGTCAAGCGCAGATCATCCGTGCGTACGAGGCGCAGCTGCTCACCGCGTCAGCAGCGACAGCCAAGCTGACCGCCCTGAAATATCCCGCAGACGAAATCGCACTCATGCTGGAGCTTGCCGACGACCGGCGAGAGCTAGCACTACAAGAGGCGACAATAAGAATGATCGGCGCACGGTACGTCGCACACCACATCGCGCAGCCCGAAGCTGCGTCGCTGCTCGGTCAAGTGCAGATACCCGCGCTCGCACAAGCGCAACTTTTCAAGCTGTGGGATATCGAGCGGGCAGCAAACGTGCACACTGTCACAGTCGCCCAGGTCGTCGGTGCGTACCGTCGTGGTGAGATCGACGCCAGCGAGACACGCACACGACTGCTCGCCCTCGGCGTGCAGGTTGCCGACCTCGGCATAGTCGTCGCTGACGGGTTCGCACCAACGAAACCCGACCCCGCTAAAGTCGAAGCCGTACTACAAGCATGACAACAGAAGGAGCGCACACCGTGACCGGAATCATGGAGTTGGCAGTCGAAGAAACCCGCAAGGTGCTTGCCGAGGTGGGCGCGTCAGCGCCAATGCACGACCTCGACACGCTCGCCGGGCTCATCGTCACACGCATCGGCGTCGCCATGCCCGAGCCGACCAAGCTGGTCGAGCAGCCCGCCGAACCGACCGAACCGAGCCCGCCCGTCGAGCCGGTCGAGCCCACACCGTTGCCCGTGCCGCCGCCGCCCGTCGAGCAGCCGAAAGCCAACCCTGCCGAAACCGAGCGGGCACGCTCATGGTGGGAGAAGCTCGCAGGCAAGTGACATGAACGGCGCAGCACCGACGAACCCGTGGGAGCCGCTCGGGCTCCCACGGGAGTGGCAACCGATCCCGCTGTCATGGCACCTTGCGCGACTGCAAGCACAAACGACTGACGGGCCGCGCACGCTGCACGTCATCATCATCGACAGCGCCAACGGTAAGCAGGCGTACAGCTTCAACGCCGACGAGCTGCGCAACCTGCGCGACGCGATCACGCAGCAGCTCTCGGGCCTACACCTCGCAGGTGAACACGACCTGCCGAAACCATGAGAGGCACACCATGAACCATGGGCAAGCGCAAGTGCTCGACATTGCCGTCTGCGTCATCGCCGTTGTGCAGCTCGTGCAGCTGCTGCTCGGCGCACGACGGGCGCAGTGACCGCGCCGATGGTCACCATCGTCACACGAGAGCAGTGCGGGCTACAGGCACCGAACCCTGCCCGCATGTCGACCCGACCGATCGGCCAAGTGGTCGGCGTCACCGTGCACTGCACTGTCACGCCGACCAACGACCCGCTCGCCACATGGCGGCAGATACAGCGCGAGTACCTCGACGGCAACAACGTCAATCACGAGCGTTACGGCGATATCCCGTACAACGACGGCATCACGCTCGACGGGCGCATACTCGCCGGGCGCGCTCACGGGTTCGTCGGCGCTCACGCACTGTCGACCGACAACATGGCGAATGAGATCACCTACGGCGTTGCGATCATCGGCAGCGGCACGACGATCACACCAGCAGCTGAGCAGGCGCTGCGAGTGTGGCTGTACCTCTGCACGATCGAGCTTGGCCGTCGACCGTTCGTGCTCGACCACCTCGACTGGCGTGCGTACGGCGGCATTGCGACCGCCTGCCCCGACCCGGCCACCGTCGCTTTCGTGCAGCAGCTCCGCGCCGAGGCGCGGGCAGGTCACTGACGTGCGGCGGCTACGGCGCACCAGGAGCCGCCTGCGGCGCTGGTGGCGCTACAAGGTGCTGCGACGCCCGCAGAAGGTGCACGACTGGCTCGCCGACGTGGAGAAGGCCAAGCAGCGCTTCGCCGAGGCCTGCGACGGTGTGACCCTCCAGGCGTGGCAGGAGGCCATCAGCCGACACGAGCGCTGACCATCCTTGCCCTGAGGGGGTACCCCTGTGTAGTGTTGCGGGGCGGTCGAAGGCCGACCGCCAAGGAGGCACCCAATGGCGACCATGCACGCCAATCTGCACGAGGAAAGCGACGAGCAGCTGCCCGTTCGATACACCACCTACGACGCCGGGCACACCATGACGCCCTACGTCGAGCTAGGCATCAGCGACGTGACCTTTTTCCTGCACAACCCCGACACACTGCTGGCGCTCGGCGTCGCAGCCAACAACGCATACGCCGAGCTGCACGCAGCGTGCGTCAAAGCCGAGCAGGCAGGGTGGTCGCTGTGACCGCTGACTACCCGCTCGGCTCGGTGTGGACATACCACGGTGAGAGCGAGTTCTACAGCGGCGCGATGCGCGGTGCTCGCGTCATCGTCAGCAACCGAGGCATTGGCGGCAGCGTGTCGATCACGCTCGCCGACGACAACGCACCACACCTCACCATCTACGACCCGCACGAGGTGCTCACGCCAGCCGTGCACGACCAGCAGTCGACGTTTCGTGTTGCACGCATCTACGCAGACCGAGTGCACCGTCAAGCGTGGCCGTCACTCGCACTCGTGGTGCGGCGCCAGCTCGCCGTCGAAGCAATCGAGCTGGCCGACACGCTGCTGGCGCTCGCCAACGACTACGCCGTGCAATGTGAGAAGGTGCCGTCATGACCGACGTATCACTGTGGCCCGCCGAGCGGTGCCCGCACTGCCAGGAAACAGCGACCGTCGAGCTGCGCGGCGACTGGCGGCTCTGTCTGAGCTGCGACTACGAGTACGCACCGTCAAAGACGACAGGGCCGCTCGTCGCAGCACCAGTGCTGCCGGGCACTGTGCTGATGCCGCCGCTCGTCGCCGTACCCGACCTTGACGAGCACCTCGACGTAGCGCAACAGCTCGCCGCAGCTCGTGCACGTTTCGTCGGCGCGCTCGTCGTCGTGCACGACCTCGGCGAGCAGGGCACCATCACCGAAATCAGCGACGAGGGCATAGCGACCGTCGAGTTCGGCTCGGGGTTCATGGTGTACGTTGAGCCCGACGAGTTCTCGCCCGTCGAAATGCCCGACGTAGTGACCGAACAGCCCGAGGCGGTGCAGCTCGCACTCGCAGCGACCGCAACGCAAGTCGTCGCACAAGTGCTGCACGCAGCACGAGAAACGATCACCGACGACGGCGACGAGCGCCAGCTTGGCCTACCGCCAAACGGCTGGCTACCCGACGTGGAAGGAGTTATGCCCGTCGTAGAGCACGGCACTGCGTACGCAGTCGCCTGGCTGTGCATCACGTTCGGGATCACAAGCGAGCAGCTGGAGCAGTCCGCTTCAGCGTTCGATGAGGCCGCACGCGCGGCGAAGGAGGCAACAGGCCAATGAGTGACACCAGTGTGGTGCCGATGAGCCGTGACGAGCTGACAGCGTGGCTCGACGGTGTTGACCTTCCCGAGATAGACGACACCGACGAGGTGACGTACGAGATCGCAATGCAGATTCTCCAGGCGTCAAGCCCGGAAAAGCTGTTCAGCCCCGACCAGGTGAAGCACGCCAAGCAGCTGGTCGGCATCCCGTTCATCATCCGAGAGCTGCGCTGGCGGCGCTCGACCGCCAAGGAGGATGGCACGGGGCGCTACGCGATCATGCAGTGCGTCAGCCGTGACGGCGAGGCGTTCGTTGCGTCGTGTGGCGGCACGCAGGTCTGCTTGCAGCTGCGCCGCGCCGAGCTGGAGGGCTGGCTGCCGTACTGCGTGACGGTGCGAGCGATGCCGACCTCCAGCGGCTTCACCGCATTCAGGCTGGAGACACCCGACAACGGTTTCTAGCCGCAGGTCAGTCGTGTCGCCGTCGAGCGGTTACCCGCCCCGCTCGACGGCGAGCGGCTGTGCGGTGTCCTGCGATTGGCACCACGGGTAGGCCTTCTTCCCCTCGGATGCGCTCGCAGGGCACCGCAGAGCCGCCCCACAACGAGAGGCGCACGCTCGATGCTCGGTCATGACGCACAGCTCACCGAAACCAACGGCGGCAACTGGATACCGCTCTGCGAGTGTGGTTGGGTCGGCACCGTGCATGTCGCCTCACCATCCGGCAAGGCCAAGACGAAACGAGCACAGTACGTCGTGGATATCACCAAGGCAGCAGCGCTCGGCGAGCACGCACAGCACTGCACCGACGAGCGCGAGCGCATCGCCGTCGAGCATGCAGCTGCGCTCGACGCACACGCTCAGTACGTCGAGCTGGTGCGACCGACGTTGACGAGGCGAGGGCGGTGGGGCAGTGGCTGAGGATTTCTCGCCGGGCTCGACGCCCGGCAACCCGGCAGGGTTCATTGTCGGCAAGCTCAACGAGGGCGCGTCGGCCCGGTCGGCGCTCGCCGACTTCAGAGCTGCGGGCGGTGCGATCGGTAACGAGACTTGGTTTCGGCTGTACGGCGAAGTCAACGACGCGCTCGCCAAGTCGGCGCTTGCAGGGTCGCTCGACCCGTTTGCGATACCGAGCGCAGCCGACTACGCGTCGTGGACGATGGGCACGGGCGGGCAGTTCGCAACACAGGTGCAGGTGTTTTTCCGTGACAAGGACACCGGGCTAATCGGGCACAAGGAGTACACCTACAAAGACGCGGTGCCGCACACGCCAGCCGAGGGCGAGCAGGCAGCAATGGACGAATACGGCGACGAGGAAACCGCCGACAACTACGACCAGGCGGTGCTCGGCACCATCGTCACCAACGTCTTTCAGACCGTCGCTTACGGGAGCTGACACCACATGCCGCTAGATACTGAGCCTCGCACACGATTGACAAACGCCGAGCGGGAAGTGCTCGACGCAGCGCTCAGTCGGGAAATCGCATACCAGGTCATGCGCAAGCGCCGTGCGCTCACCGTGTTCTCTGCCGACGATGCCGCCTGGCGGCTGCACGTTCTCGACAGCCTGCAAGCAAGCATCGGGGGGAGGTGACCACATGCGAAACCTCGCGCTGTTCCTTGGCGCTGCACTCGTGCCCGCACTCGTTATCGGCGTGCTCTCACTGTGCGGCGTGCGGTGAAACAAGGCCCGATGCCGCACTATGTGCGGCACAACAAAGTCACACGAGTACCCCGCAACTACATCTATTTCGATAGCGAGGCCCGCCGTGAAAAGGTTGCGCGAGGTGAGGTGCAGACGTTCCGTTGTGCTGTTGCTTGCTACGACCGTCGCCGCCATGCTGCTGAAGGCTGGCACGAGCCCGAGTGGGGCAACTTCAGTAGTTCGTGCGACCTGTGGCAGTGGATTGACGCCCGCGCCCAGGCCCGTGCTCGCACGGTCGTCGTCGCGCACAATCTCGCTTACGACCTACGCATCACCTGCGCTCTCACACTGCTGCCCCAACTAGGTTGGGAGCTGGAGTTCATCCGGCTCGACCGAGGCCAAGCGTTGTGCACCTGGAAAAACGGCGGGCGCACACTCGTGCTGGTCGACTCCATGGCGTGGCTGCCGATCGCGCTGGAGAAGGTCGGCGAAATGGTTGCTATCCCGAAGCTCGCGCTGCCCGATTGGGATGACACCGACGAGGCCTGGCTGGCGCGCTGCACTCGCGACGTGCAGATACTCGCCGCCGCTTGGCGTCGACTGGTCGAATGGGTGAAGGCCGACGACCTGGGCAACTGGAAACCGACCGGCGCGGGCCAAGCGTGGGCTGCGTACCGTCACCGCTTCAGGTACCCAAAGATGCTCGTGCACGGCGACGACGACGCACGAGCTGCCGAGCGCGTCGCAGCATGGACAGGGCGCTGCGAGGTGTGGCAGCACGGCAAGGCGACGGGCGGGCCGTTCACCGAGTGGGATTACAGCGCGGCGTACGCGCACATCGGTGCGAGCTGCGAGGTGCCCGTCAAGCTCGTTGGCAGCACCATGCGGGCACCGCTCGCTCGCTACCTGAAGCTCATCACCAAGCACGCAGCGCTCGCCGAGGTGACGGTCACGACTGACGTGCCGACCGTGCCGTGCAGGGTCGATGACCATATCTGCTGGCCGGTCGGCACGTTCACGACCACACTGTGGGAAAACGAGGTGCAGCTGGCGCTCGACCATGGCGCTGCCGTCACCATCGACCGCTGTTGGTGGTATAAGCGAGCGCCTGCGCTCAAAGACTTCTGCGAATGGTGTCTGTCGATCATCGACACCGACGACCCCGACTACGACCAGGTGGTGCGCTACGCCGTCAAGCACTGGTCACGGGCGCTTATCGGTCGGTTCGGGGCACGCTGGTCGAAGTGGGAAACGATCGGCGTTGCACCTTCAGAGGGGCTGTCGCTCGGCACCGTCATCGACCGCGCCGAGGGCACGAGCTGGCGCATGCTGCACGTTGGCACCGATCTGAAGCGGTGCACCGACGAGTACGACTCGCCCGATGCCGTCGTTGCCGTCATGTCGTGGGTCATGGCCGAGTGCCGCCGTCGCCTCTGGTCGCTCACGCAGCTCGCCGGGCAGGCCGACGTGCTCTATATGGACACTGACTCTGTGTTCACGACGGCTGCGGGCTCTGAGCGCCTGCTGGCAGCTCGGCTGCCCGATGTGCGCAGCAAAGGCACCTGGGGCTCCATGGAGCTGCTCGCACCCCGTCAGATCATCCCGGGCGGCAAGCTGCGTGCCAGTGGCGTACCGAAGGGCTCGATACGGCTTGACGATCGCACATGGGAGGGCGAGGTGTGGTCGGAGCTGTCGACCTCGCTGCGCGCTGGTGAGCACAGCTCGGTGCGGATCATGACCAGGCGCGTGAAGGTGACCGGCAAGGATGCCCGGCGCGAGCACCTCGACGGCGGGCGCACGTCGCCCCGGCGAGTGTGCGTGTGATCGTCGTATGCGGGGTCGACGTAACCGGCCTCGTGCTGCTTGTCGTGGTGCTGCTAATCCTGGCTTTGCTGCTGCCCTGACCAGCTAACCGCACGCAATGTGACTATGCCCGAGGCGCTCACCTCGGGCATTTTCGGTAGCTCCAGCGGGGGCTTCGCCCTATCTTGTGGCTTTTCCCGGGCCAGCAGCAGCGGCGGGGCG